>Ga0105047_10012090_pt1 | contig 13928 bp, 11 predicted proteins | sample MAT04_FD_78384 | JGI IMG/M metagenome (GOLD analysis project Ga0105047, IMG submission 78384) | Freshwater microbial communities from Lake Fryxell liftoff mats and glacier meltwater in Antarctica - MAT-04 (megahit assembly) | ecosystem: Environmental > Aquatic > Freshwater > Ice > Liftoff...
GGCGATCGCCCACTTCAAGGCCATCGGCGAGCAGTACAAGGCCGAGATCATCGAGGGCATCCCGGCCGACCAGGACGTGACGCTCTATCGCCAGGGCAAGTGGGCCGACCTGTGTCGCGGCCCGCACCTGCCGTCGACGAAACACATCGGCAAGGCCTTCAAGCTGATGAAGGTTGCTGGCGCGTACTGGCGTGGCAACGAAAAAGGCCCGATGCTGCAGCGCATCTACGGCACGGCCTGGGAATCGAAGACGGCGCTCGAAGAGCATCTACACCGTCTCGTGGAAGCCGAGAAGCGCGACCACCGCAAGCTGGCCACCGAGCTCGATCTACTCAGCTTCCCGCACGAGCTGGGCGGCGGTCTGGCCGTGTGGCATCCCAAGGGCGCCATCGTGCGCAAGCTGATGGAGGACTACAGCCGCGAGCGGCACACCAATGGTGGTTACCAGTTCGTCTTCACGCCGCACCTGGCAAACGCCAATCTGTTCGAGACGTCGGGTCACCTCGCTTGGTACAAGGACGGAATGTACCCGCCGATGGAGATGGACAACGGCACGTACTACATGAAGCCGATGAACTGCCCGATGCACTGCCTCATTTTTCGCAGTCGGCAGCGCAGCTATCGCGAGCTGCCGCTGCGCTTGTTCGAGCTGGGCACGGTCTACCGGTACGAGCGTGCCGGCACGTTGCACGGCCTCATGCGCATCCGTGGCTTCACTCAGGACGACAGCCACATCTTTTGCATGCCCGAGCAGGCGGCCGATGAGATCAAGTCGTTGCTCGACTTCGTCATCAGTGTGTTGAAGGCATTCGGCTTCACCGAGTTCACGGCGAACCTCAGCACGAAAGATCCGCTGAAGTACGCGGGCGACGACGAGGCGTGGGATCACGCGACCGATGCGCTGCGCGCCGCCCTCGATGATTACGGCCTGGAGTACAAGATCAAGGAAGGCGACGCCGCTTTCTACGGTCCCAAGATCGATATCGACGTCAAGGATGCCATCGGCCGCACGTGGCAGCTATCGACCATTCAGTACGACTTCAACCTGCCCGAGCGGTTCGAGCTGGAGTACGTCGGCGCCGACAGCGCTCGTCACCGCCCGATCATGTTGCACCGCGCGTTGTTCGGCTCCGTCGAGCGCTTTTTCGGTGTGCTGGTCGAGCACTACGCCGGCGCCTTCCCCACATGGATGGCTCCGTCACAGGCGCGGGTACTGCCCGTCGCCGCCGCTCATCAGCAGTACGCCGACCTTGTCGTCGAGCGTCTGCAGAGCGAGGGCTTCCGCGTCGACGTCACCGATGCCAGCGATCAGCTGGGCAAGCGCATTCGCACCGCCAAGATGGAGAAGCTGCCGTACGTGTTGGTGGTGGGTGACGACGACGTCGCCAACAACTCACTGGGCGTCAACCCACGCGGCGGCGAAGTCGAGCGCGGGGTCGGCCTCGACGACTTCGTCGCTCGCCTGCACGCCGAAATCGCCGCCCAACTCGCCAACGTCTAAACCTCACGGACCGGCTCAGGTGATGCCGCGCCCCAACTTTGGGCGTCCACAATCGCACGTGTCGCGGCCTGACCTCGGTGTGATTCAGTGGGGCCGCGACACGTACGATTGTGATTGGTCAGGTGATGCCGCGCAACAGGTGTCGTCGAAGTTCGGATGGGTCTGCGGGCACGCCGTGCGCGTGGAACCACGTGCAGATGTTCTCGCAGTCGCGGCGCAGGAACTCGAAACCCTGAGGATTGCCGACGATGTCGACCGCCTGCGGGACATCGATCAGCACCAGCCGCCCGTGGTGTACGAGGATGTTGTAGGCCGACAGGTCGCCATGGGCGTAGCCGGCTTCGGCCAGCTGAGTCAGCGCGTCACGGAGTTGGCCGTACAGGTTGTCGCCTTGCTCGAATGTCGGACGCAGTTGTGCAAGCCGCGGCGCAGCAACGCCGTTGCCGTTGCCATCATCGTCGCCGATGAACTCCATGATCAGCTCGGTGCCGGAGAGCTGCACGGGATAGGGAACTGCGGCCCCCGCCGTCCACAGCGTACTGAGCACGGCGAACTCGGCCGACGCCCACTGGCCGGCGATCAGGTCGCGACCGAACTCGGTACGCGTAGCCATTGCCCTGGTCTCTCGGCTGCGGCGCATGCGACGGCCTTCCAGGTAGCCGGCGTCGCGATGGAACATGCGGTGTTGGGCGCTGCGGTACTGCTTCAGCGCCATCAGCGACGCAGTGCCATCGTGTTCGCGGCGCAGCAGAGAGACGTCGGCCTCCTTGCCGGTCTTCATGACACCTAGGTCAGTGTCGAGGGCGCTAGCGGAGGTGATCACCCACTTCGGCACGGGCGATGGCCCGTGCGCGGCGTCGGCGTAGGTGCTCCAGTTCGGGTCGACATCGGTGTCGAGGTCGAGGTCGATGGCGGGCGTGGTGGGGATGGACGGAAACTCGGTGAGATCGTCGTCGTCGAATCGACGGCGGGAACGCGTGGCCACTGGTGGGCTCCTTGATGGGTTCGGTGCGGACAGTTCGGGCACCGAGCCGGCCGTGATGGCCTGTGTGAGAGCTGGGTGCCTAGTGGACAACGGGGGCGCGGAACTGGGAGGGGACAGTTGTCATGTCGCTACCTCCCTTTCGTCTCGCGCCGGCGGCGTTTCCGACCGAACAACGGCAACTTACCGTGTGCATTCGCGGGGTGCCAGCTAATTTCTACGTGTGACTCAACTCGATCGCATCTGGAATGGCTGGCGTTCGCAGTACGTCAATGAGGGGGGCGACCGCGAGGTCGGCGCTACTGGGAGTGTTTTCACGCAGATCCTCGCGTCCGGGCTCGACGACGAGGTCACGCACGTGGTGCACCGTGGCGCGCACACCTTCGCCATCCTCAACGCGTTTCCCTATACGTCGGGCCACCTGATGGTTTTGCCGTACCGCGAGGTCGGCAATCTCGAAGATCTGACCGCAGAGGAGGCCGAGGAGCTGTGGCCAACGGTGACTGATGCGGTACGCGCAGTGAAAGCCGCCTACACGCCCGGTGGCGTCAATGTCGGTATCAACATGGGCCGCGCCGCGGGCGGCAGCATCAGCGAGCATCTGCATGTGCACGTCGTGCCCCGCTGGAGCGGTGACGGCAACTTCATGACGGCCATCGCTGAAGCGCGCACCCTGCCCGAGCCACTGTCGTTCTCCGCCGCCAAGCTGCGGGCGGCGTGGCCCGGATGACGCTGGACGTTCGCGAACTGCAGCATGACGACGACACTGCCGTTGCCGGCGCCATTGTGCAAGCCGCATACTTCCGGCTTCCGGGTTATCCGCGCGACGACGAGTACGACGTACTGCTGGCCGACATCGCCAGTCGTGCACAGGACTCCTGCGTGGTCGTCGCGGTGATGGATGGGCAGCTTGTGGGTTGCCTGACGTACGTGGCCGACATGAGCGGCCCGCACGGCGAGTTCGACGATGCCGATGCCGCCAGCTTCCGCTACTTCGGGGTCCATCCGTCTGTGCAGGGCGGCGGCGTCGGCGAAGCAATGGTGCAGTGGTGTATCGACACCGCACATGCCGGCGGGCGTCTCCGGCTGCGCATTCACACGCTGGAGTCGATGCCCGCAGCCCAACGGCTCTACCTTCGCATGGGCTTCCTACGCGACCCGGACAACGACGAGGAGTGGGACGGCATCAAGGGTCTGGCATTCGTCTACCACTGCTGAGCCGGCAGAGCATGTGAGACTGCGGACATGCGCGCAGTCGTTCTTCATTCTCACGGTGGCCCGGAAGTCTTGACGATCGAGGAGATCGCCGATCCGAGTCCCGGGCCTGACGAAGTACTGGTGAGCGTCACCGCCACTGCGCTGAACCGTGCCGATCTCCTGCAGCGGATGGGGCTCTATCCCGATCCGCGCCGGTTGCAGCCGGAGATTCCCGGGCTCGAGTTCGCCGGCACGGTGGTTGACAGGGGAGCGCGGGCAACGATGTGGCAGGTTGGCGACAGGGTGATGGGCATCGAAGCCGGCGGTGCGTACGCGGAGAAGATCTGTACCCATGAGCGCCAATTGATGGCGGTGCCGGCAGCACTCTCGCTGGAGGAAGCGGCGGCCATCCCCGAGGTGTTCCTGACAGCGTGGGACGCGCTGGTGGTGCAGGGCGGGCTGACCAGTGGTCGCTGGGCGTTGGTGCACGCAGGTGCGTCAGGCGTGGGCACCGCCTCCATCCAGATCGCCAAGGTGATCGGCGCTCGAATTGCGGTGACGTGTTCGGCGGGGAAGGCCGAGCTGTGTCGCTCACTCGGAGCCGATCTGGTGATCGATCGTTCGCCCAACGACTGGTTGTCGCAGGCACGTGCCGCGGTGCCCGGCGGCTTCGACACGATCCTCGATGTTGTCGGCGGCGAGGAGATCGATCGCAACCTGCAAGCGGTGGCGCAGCGCGGCACGATCGTGCAGGTCGGGCTGATGGGTGGTGGCAGCGTGCAGGTCAATGTCGGGCTGCTGATGGGCAAGCGCGCGCATTGGATCGGTACCACCTTGCGCTCGCGACCGATCGAGGAGAAGGTGGCGGTGACCCGGCGGTTCTCCGTCGAGATGCTGCCGCTGTTCGACGATGGTCGTCTGCGCCCAGTGATCGACTGTCGGTTTCCCTTCGAAGAGATTGCTGCTGCGCACGAACTGATGGCCAGCAACGCCAACGCAGGCAAAATCGTGATCACGCTGTCGTGAAGACATCTGTGAGCGCCTCGGGGTTGCCGTTCAGCACGTCGCTGGCCGGCACTCCGAACCAGCCGTCAGCGACTGTTGCGTAGTACTGGTCGAAGCCGACGTTCGCGACCAGATCGTTGTTCTCATCGAGGTCGGTCAGCGAGGGATGCTCGCCGTACAAGCCAGCGTTGACCGGGCCCATCAACATGGCCATGGATGCAGTGCCATGGTCGAGGCCGGCAGAGGCGTTGTCGCGCGCCGTGCGCCCGAACTCACTGGTCGTCATCACCAGCACACGGTCGCGCAGGCCGCGCGCCTCTAGATCGACGAAGAACGCCTCCAGGGATGTGTCCAACACTTCCATCAGGCCTGGGTGGCGGCCAGAGTGATCGTCGTGGGTGTCGAAGTCCTCGTTCATCGGTACGTGCACGATGCGCACGCCAAGATCGACGCTGAGCAGCTGTGAGGCCAGTCGTAGGCCCTGTCCGAAGCTGTTGTTCGGGTACCCTCCGTCTCCCTCTTCGCCAAGCTCACCCACTGTTCCCGCGAACTGTACGGTCTGAGCTCGCACAGCCCGCAGCAGGTCCTCGAACCCGCCAGGCACGCTGTTCCCGTTCCTCTCCCCGAACGCCGCGTAGCCGCGTTGGAACGCCTGTCGCAGCGGGTCGTCGTCGGCCGCTCCTACTACGTAACCAATGGCGTCGGCGTTCGGAATGGCGAGGGTCCCAACCTTTCGTGACAGCAATGCCGGATGTGAGCTGGACCCGACCGAGACGGCAACGGCAGCCGCCGCAGGGTCGCCGATGGCATCAGCAAGTCGGCCCAGAAAGCCGGTGTCGAACGAACGGCTGTTCAACGGGTCGCCGGACCACCAACGGGCCATCATTTCGAAGTGCGAGCCGTCAGGTTTGGAAGAGCCAACGCCCTGCAGCACGGCGGCTCCGCGGCGATGAATGTTGGCCAGGTTGGCGTGGAGGCCGACTTGGTCGTCGAGTGCCAAGACATCGGTTTCAGACACTGCCGTGCGCTGGCGGAGGTCGTAGTAGCCGCCCATGCCGTAGGGCACCAGCGTGCTCATCCCGTCGTTGCCGCCGTCCAGTTCAACCACGACCAGTAGCCGCTGTGCGAGATCGCTGATTGCGGCAATGGCTGCAGGTGCAGCCTCCGAAGTGCGTGGTGCATTGGTACCAGCGCTGGTGGTACCGGCCGCCCGAAGGTCCGGCGCTGAACGGTCGGCGTCGGAGCGGCCAACTATCCAGGTCGCGCCGCCAACAGCGGCGGCGCCCGCACCGGCGCTGGCCCATTTCAGCAGTTCTCTTCGGCTCACGGAGGCGGGCATGTTGCTGTCCTTTCGATTCAGGCGAGTGAAAACTCGGGGGAGCACGCCACCAGGGCGTGCAGCAGAGTAGAGAGGTCGCGGCGGCTCTCGACGGCATCGACGGCGTCGGTGAGCACCGAGATGGTTGCGTCGGAGACCTCGAACAATCCGGCGCGTGCCAGCACATCGCCGAGGGGGTCATCTTCGTCAAGTGTGGCCGTGTCCCATGCTCGGTCGCTGGCGATCTGGGCTTTGGCAAGGTCGTTGCCCGCGCTGACCCAGCGATTGTCGCCGGGCCAGCCGGCAACGTTTGGTGGGTTGAACGGTGTTTGGCCCAAACCGTCGAGGTAGTAACCCTCGATCTCAATGTCAAAGAGGTGGCGTAGCGCGACCAGCCATTCGACACTGCTACGCGGTCGATTGTTTCGCTGGTCGAGGAACCCGGCGTCGCGGACGATGGCCTCGACGAGCGACTTGATCTGGAGTCCCGAGTCGGCGAACACGGCGGCCAGCTCGCTGAGCCGTTCTTCGGACGGCTGACTGCCGGAGAGAAAGTGGGCGAGCTTGCCGGCGATGTGGCGGGCGCATTGAGGCTGGTCGCAGATGGTGTTGATGGCATCCTCAGCGGTGCGAATTGTGGTGCCGAGAAAGTCCACCGATGAGGTCAATGCACTGTCCGGATCAAAGCGGACCTCGTCGCTGTTGTCGCCGTCGACCCACCAACCGGAGAACGCCTTGGCCCCGGCGCGAACGTCCGCCTCGACGTAGACGTCACTCTCGCGACCGAGAGCGAACAGCTCCATGACCTCGCGAGCGAAGTTCTCGTTCGGCTCGTCCGCCGTGCTGCCCGATCCGTCCAGCCAGTAGAGCATGGCGGCATCGACAGCCATGGCCTGAAGAAGGACGCGGAAGTTGCCCAACGCGTGTTCCCGCAAGACCTTGTGCTGGCGATACATCAGCGCCGGGTTGACCTTGCTCAAGCCGCTGGTCACGAGGGTGTGCCAGAACCAGACCATGCGTTCGTGCACGCCGGCGTCGGCACCGCTCATCACTCGTAGCCACCACTCAGGAAGCTGCGAGTAGTCGTCGTCGCTGCCCAACTCGGGTCCTACAGGCTCCAGTGCCGGCTCCGCCAGTAGTTGCTCGATGACGTCGGCGGGCGCCCACCCCTCGAACTGGGCGAGTCGTTCGGGGTGTATGCCGAAGGTGAGCCGGCGCAGCACATGACTCGTCAATGCGTTGTCGTTTGCCATGGAGGGATCGTGCCTGATCGAACATGAACCGGCGATGAAAGCGCGCTTCATGTCGTGTTCATCGTTCGTGTGCGACGATGGGGGCTCGTGCGAGTACTCCTGGTGGAAGATGATCCGTCACTTGGCGGGGTGGTGCAGCGTGGCCTCATCGAGGATGGCCACGCTGTCGACTTGGAACGTACGCTGGCTGGCGCGCGGCGGGCTGTGGCCATCAGTCGCTATCACCTCGTCGTGCTCGACCTGGGTCTGCCCGACGGCGACGGCCTGGCGCTGTGTCGCGAACTGCGTAGCGGCGGCGACAGCACGCGGGTGCTCATCCTCACAGCCCGCGACACGACGGGCGACAAGGTCTTGGGCCTTGATGCCGGCGCCGATGACTATCTGGCCAAACCGTTCGACTTCGCCGAACTCGGTGCGCGTGTGAGGGCATTGCTGCGCCGCCCCGAGAATGCTCGATCCCCGTTGTTGACGGCTGCCGGCATCGAGCTCGATCCGGCTGCCCACACGGTTCGGCGGGCGGGTGTGACGGTGCCGCTGACCGCCCGCGAGTTCGCATTACTGCACTATCTGATGGATCGCAAGGGCGAGGTCGTCAGTCGCACCGACCTGTTGGAAGCCGTCTGGGACGCTCACTACGACGGTCTGTCCAATGTGGTCGATGTGCATGTTGCCAACCTGCGGCGCAAGCTGGAGTTGTCAGGTCAGCCAACGCCGATCGAGACTATTCGTGGGGTGGGCTATCGGGTGGAGGAGACGCTGTGAGAGTGCGCCGGCTTCGCTGGCTGGTCGCTGGTTTGTTCGCTCTCCTGATGGCTGCGATTGCGATCGCTCCGTTGATGCTGTGGCAGTCCGAGCGCGAGGACGCGGCGAAGCGTAGGTTCCAGGATGGCCTCGTCGCGCAGATGGAGGATGTACTGCACGGCGAGACGATCGGGCAGCGTCCGCAGGATGCCCCGACGTGGTTCGTCAACGTCAACGACGGGTGGAGCGATCCGTTCATCGAGACCGACTTGGAACCGCCACTCCTGACGTGGATGCGCGAGTCTGGCGAAGAGCCGTCCTTCCGCAGCTATCGCCTCGACGGTTCGGACAACTATCTGGCGTACATTCGCCCGAAGGTGGACGGGCAGGGTTGGATCACACTTGCTGATACCGCCGAACGCGACAGCGACCTCGAGCGGCTTGACCGCACCACCTGGCTACTGATCGGCGGGCTGTTGCTGGCCTGTGTCGGTTTCGGCTGGTTGCTCTCGGGGCTGGCGCTCGACCCGGTGAGGCGCGTGTTGGCTGACCAGCAGGGCTTCCTTGCCGACGCTGCCCACGAGATGCGTACCCCGCTGGCTGTGATCATGGCCAGCAGCAGCCAGGCGCTTGCCCGCCAGCGCAGCAGTGAGGAGTACGTGCGCTCGCTCTCGGAGATTCGCTCTGCGGCAGAACGTGCAAGTACGGGTGTGAACGAGATGCTGGACCTGGTGCGCTTCGAGTCCGGGCAGATGATGCCACGAGTCGCGCCATTGCGCCTCGACCTGCTGGCCGAGGAGGTCGCCGCCTCGGTGCGCGCCGATGACAGTGAGATCGTCGCCGAGTTGGGCGCTGCGGTGGTGGTCGACGCCGATATGGCACTCCTGCGTCAAGCTGTAGAAAACGTCGTTCGCAACGCGGCGCGCCGGGCGCCGAATGTCCTACTGCGCACTCGCACCGACGGTCGCGACGGCATCGTGGAGGTCACCGATGACGGTCCTGGCTTTGACCCGGCGACAATTGGAAGGGTCTTCGAGCGGTATCAGCGAGGTGACCGTCGCGGCGAAGTCGGCATCGGCCTTGCGATCGTGCGGGCGATTGTCACGGCCCATGGTGGTTCGGTGAGCGCCGCCAACGGTGATCAGGGTGGCGCCGCGGTGACGCTGCGCGTGCCACTCAGCCGCACGGTGTACCAGTAGGTCGTAGAGGAGCGAAACCGCTTAGGGCCCGGCTGGCGGTCAGTAGGTCGTGTACGAGTAGGTCGTGTACGAGTAGGTCGTAGAGGAGTAGGTCGTAGAGGAGTAGGTCGCAGACGAGCAGGTTGTGTACCGCGAGTAGCGCTACTCGACGGTGACGCGAATCGTGTGATAGCCGGTGGCGCCGTCGGGTGCGACGGGAGTCTCTTCCTCAGTCTGCGTTTCGCCGGTCTTGTCCGTGGCCCGCACGCGTAGCGTGTACTTGCCAGAAGTCGGTTCCCATTCCAGCAGCCATTGCCGCCAGGTGTCGATGCTGACGTCGGCGGCCAGTGTGGCCACCTGCCAGGGGCCGTCATCGATCTGCACTTCCACTTGCTCGATGCCGCGTTGTTGCGCCCACGCCACCCCAGCGATGGCCTGCTTGCCGGCCGTCACGTTGCGGGTGCGGGGCACGTCGATTCGAGACTGGGTCTTCACCGGGCCGAGTGCGGACCACCCGCGCGGCACCCAGTAACCCTCTTCGTCCCACGAGGTGAGTTTGATCTCAGCGAGCCACTTGGTGGCACTCACGTAGCCGTACAGGCCTGGCACCACGAGCCGGGCAGGGTAGCCGTGCTCCAGCGGCAGGGTCTCGCCGTTCATTCCGATCGCAACCATCGCGTCGCGGCCGTCGAAGGCAACCTCCACTGGGAAGCCGCACGTCCACCCGTCGAGGCTGGTGCTGTACACCTGCTCAGCACCGGATTGCACGCGCGCCTTGTCCAGCAGGTCGCGCAGCATGACGCCACGAAAGACGGCGTTGCCGATCAGGTCGCCGCCGACCTCGTTCGACACGCAGCAGAGTGTGACCGTACGTTCCACCTGGGGCAGAGCCAGCAGGTCGGCATACGTGAACTTCATCGGCGAATCGACCATGCCGTTGATCTCGAAGCTCCAGTTGTCGATGTCGACGTTGGGAAACGAGAGCGCAGTGTCGATTCGGTAGAACTCATCGTTGGGCGTGAGAAAGGCCGTCTCGTCGAACAGTTCTGCGTCAGGCGGGATGTCCTGCGTTTGGGCTGGCGTGTCGCTGTCGGGCGCGTCGACGGCCGGTGCGACGAGGGCGGGCAGCGGCGTCTGAATGCTCTCGCGGATCTGGTCGACACGGCGCTCCTCGATGCCCTGCGCCAGGCCACCGGCCACGACCGCACCGGCCGCTGTGACGCCGCCCGTCATCAGGAACTGGCGGCGGTCCCACCGGTTGGCTGACGCGGTGCCGGACTCTGCTTGACTCGAGCGGGGTCGCACCATGCGGTACAGCACGGCCGCTCCGGCAACGGCGCCGAGAATGCTGGGCACCGCAGCGCCCGCGCTCTCGCCCGGCCGATGAGCGGCGGCCAGCGAACCAACCACACCGAACATCGCGATTCCAGCCACGCCCCACCAGATACGCCGCGCAGCCAGCAAGCCGACCCCGACAGCGGCGAGGGCGAGAATGCTGATGATGCCGATGCGCAGCGCCAGCTTGTCGTCTGTGCCGAACCATACGATGGCTTGTTCCTTCAGCCACCGCGGCGCGCGATCGATCACTTCGCTGCCCACTGCATCGATGGGTGAGACCACCTCGGTGACGGCAGCGACGAACATGCCAACCGTGACAGCCAGTGCGCCGGCGACGAGGCCGGCTATCGCAGCAAGTTTGCGGGGGATGTTGCTGTTCATGCGAGCTCCTTGGGGGGAAACCAGAGATGTACGTCGCCTCCGGGGCCGTTGCCCAGCCAAATACGTCCGCCGTGCTGTTGCACGAGGGCGCGAGTGATGGCAAGGCCGAGGCCGGCGTGACCGGTACGTGTGGCCCGCGCCGGATCGGCGCGGGTGAAGGGATCAAATGCCTGGTCGCGGAAGTCGGGCGGAAACCCTTCGCCTTGGTCGGCGACGACGACCGACACTCCGTTGTCGGTGCCGCTGACCGTGACGGTGATGAGGCCGTCGGCGGGGGAGTGGCGGATGGCGTTCTCCACCAGATTGCGCAGTCCACGACTGACGTCGAGCTGATTCGCCGTGATGTTGCCGGGGCCGTCTGCAAGTAGTTCCAACCGGAGGCCGCGGCGGTCTGCAACGGGCGTGAGGGCTTCGACCGCCTCGTGTGCGATCTCGGCAACTAAAACCGTCTCGCGTGCGTGCGTGCGCTGGCCGGATTCGATACGAGCGAACTCGACGAGTTGGTCCAACAGTGCTTCCACATTGTCCAGTTCGTTGCCGACCACCCCGAGGTATCGGTGCGGGTCAGGAGCGATTCCGTCCTGCAAGCTCTCGACTGCCGCGCGCATTGCTGCCAGCGGTGTGCGCAGGTCGTGCCCGATGCTGGTGAAGAGCATCTGGCGGGCAGCTGCCAGCCGTTCGCGTTCGTCAGCTGCCGACCGCAACGAGTCGACCATCTCGTCCACCGCGGCGGCAGCGCGTCCAACCTCGTCGTTGCGGTGGATATCGGTCCGCGCGGTGAAATCCCCGGCGGCGACCTGCTCGGCAACATCACCGAGGCGGGCGATGTCGCGGGCGAGCGGCCGGGTGAGCTGTGAGCCGACGACTAAGGCAATACCGCACGACAGTACGAGCACGACGAGGAACAGCCGATAGTCGTGAGTGGAGAGAAACATCGCGTTCGACGCTGCCGACGTGGTCACTGCCCCCAATGCAAGCGAACAGAGGCCAACCACCAGCGCGGCGCCGGCCACGCTGGCGCGGCTGGCCACCCACCGACGCAGCAACGGCACCAGCGCGGCGGTCACAACTGCCGGCGCAGTAAGAATCACCAACAGATGCCAGCGATCCCGGGCGGTGGCTGGGGCGAGGAGCACTTCTGCGAGCACCGCTGCGCCAACGACGAGCGCGGCCAACCACAGCACCAGTCTCCAGTTCACGGCTCGAACCGGTAGCCGACGCCCCACACCGTGGTGATCCACCGTGCCTGCTCAGGGTTGGCCTCGATCTTGGTGCGAAGGCGGCGCACGTGAACGGTGACAGTTGCGGGGTCTTGGAAGTCGGGTGACGAATCCCACACGTGATGCAGGAGTTGAGCGCGCGAGAAGACCTGTCGGGGCGCCTGCGCCAGGAAGGCAAGGAGATCGAACTCCTTGGCCGTCAGCGAGATCGGCAGTCCGTGAACGAAGACCTCCCTCGCAGGCAGGTCGATTCGCAAGCCACCCTCGAATTCGAGCACAGCGGAGGTGAAGGGCGCGGGTTGCGCACGACGGAGTACCGTCCGCACGCGGGCAACCAACTCGCGCGGCGAGAAGGGTTTGGAGATGTAATCGTCGGCGCCGAGCTCAAGCCCGAGCACGCGATCCGATTCTTCGACGCGGGCGGTGAGCAGGATGATCGGAACACGATCGCGGCCCGAGTTGCGCAGAAAATCCAGTCCGGAACCACCCGGCAACATGATATCGAGCACGATCAGGTCGGGTTGAAACTCGGCCACGACCGCAGCAACCTGGTCGCCGCGATCCAGCTCGCGGACCTCGTAGCCATCTCGCGCAAGGTAGTGCGCGACAACCTCACGAACTGTTGGTTCATCGTCGACCACGAGGATTCGCTGCACAACCATCGCTTCACACCATACGGACGAGCGAGCCGGCGGAGAATGACGCTGTCGCAGAGTTTCTCGGATGTTTCGCAGACCGTGTGCACCGCGTCAGCGGTTGACGATTGGCACGTAGTCGCGGGTGCCTTCGCCGGTGTACCACTGGCGTGGGCGGCTGATCTTTTGCTCCTTGTCGCCCAACAGTTCCTGCCAGTGGGCCAACCAACCAACGGTGCGCGGTATGGCGAACAGCACGGTGAACATCGCAACCGGAAAACCGAGTGCCTGATAGATGAGGCCCGAATAGAAGTCGACGTTGGGATACAGCTTGCGCTCGATGAAGTACGGGTCGCTGAGGGCTGTCTCTTCCAGCTTCAACGCAATGTCCAGCAGCGGGTTCTTGCCGGTGACCTCGAAGACGTCGTGGGCAGTCTTCTTGATGATTGTGGCCCGTGGGTCGAAGTTCTTGTACACGCGGTGACCGAAGCCCATGAGCCGGGTGCCGTTGCCGCTCTTCACGTCTTCGATGAAGGCAGGCACGTTCTCGATGCTGCCGATCTCGGTGAGCATGCGCACGACGGCTTCGTTGGCGCCACCGTGCAGCGGGCCGTACAGCGCCGAAGCGGCAGCGGAAGCAGACGAGTACGGGTCGGCCTGGCTGGAACCAACGACGCGCATCGCCGTGGTACCGCAGTTCTGCTCGTGATCGGCGTGAAGAATGAACAGCACGTCCATGGCCCGTTCGAGGCGCGGGTCGATCTCGTAGTCGCCGATACGCCACATCATGTTGAGGAAGTTGCCGGGGAACGACAGCGAGTTGTTGGGGTACACGAACGGCAGGCCGACGGAGAAGCGGTAGCACATGGCCGCCAGCGTTGGCATCTTGGCGATCAGGCGCAGAATCTGCTTGTCGCGACTGTTCTTGTCGTGGATGTCCTTGGCGTCGTTGTAGAACGTGCCCAGCGCACCCATGGCACTGACGAGCATGCCCATCGGGTGTGCGTCGTAGTGGAAACCATCGACGAAGCGCTTGCGCATGTTCTCGTGGATGAACGTGTGATGGATGACGTCGTCATTCCACTTCGACAGCTGCGTTTCGTCAGGCAGCTCACCATTCAGCAGCAGGTACGCCACTTCGAGGTAGGTGCTCTTCTCGGCAAGCTGCTCGATGGGGTA
>Ga0105047_10012092_pt1 | contig 13927 bp, 15 predicted proteins | sample MAT04_FD_78384 | JGI IMG/M metagenome (GOLD analysis project Ga0105047, IMG submission 78384) | Freshwater microbial communities from Lake Fryxell liftoff mats and glacier meltwater in Antarctica - MAT-04 (megahit assembly) | ecosystem: Environmental > Aquatic > Freshwater > Ice > Liftoff...
CGACGTCGCACACCAAGCCGGGTTCGATCCTCAAATCTCAGATCCCGATCCGAACGTGGTCCGAGTGGGACGAGAACACCCCCGGGTTCGTTGAGATCGACTTGGTTGGCCACGAGGGCGGCAACAGCAACGCGGAGAGTTCTGCTTCACGCTCACGGTCACCGACATCGCTACCGGTTGGACTACCAACCGGTCAGTGCCGAACAAAGCAGCAACCAACGTTTTCGACGCCATCAAAGATGTGACGTCGAAGTTTCCGTTCCCGATCATCGGCATTGATTCCGACAACGGATCCGAGTTCATCAACGCTCACCTGTTCGACTACTGCGAAACCCGCAAGATCACGTTCACCCCGGGCCGGCCCGGCCACAAAAACGACGGTGCCCACGTCGAGCAGAAGAACTGGACTCATGTCCGCAGCCTCGTCGGATACCTCCGATACGACACCGCCGCCGAGCTCGCGGTCCTCGACGAGATCTGGGACCTCGACTGGCGTTTCACGAACCTGTTGTGCGCCCAACAGAAGCTCGTGTCACGCGAACGTGTCGGCGCCAAGATCATCAAACGCCACGAAACCGCACAAACCCCCCACCAACGAGCCATCGCAGCCGGTGCGCTCACCCCGCACCGCAAAGCCGTGCTCACCCGGACACTGAACGAGCTCCGCCCAGGGCGGCTTCAACGCCAAATCGACACCCTCGCCGAGAAGCTCGAACGGCTCGCCATCCGAAAAACACCAACCCCGATCCGAGCCGTGAACAACCAGTTCACCAAAGGACCCCGTCCGGAGCTTTTAGGTGAGGCAACGAAGCGCTCTAGCCGGAGATCCTGACATGAGCCAACGAATCACCCCTCCCGGAGGTTTTGACAGGAGGCAACAGCGAGAGAGGGTGACCATGAGCTTCATTGCTGCCCGCCCTGACGGGCGGGAGAAGGCGCTCAGTTGATGCCTCAATCACGCCGCCTGTCCACGTGCTTCAATGCTGCCCGCCCTGACGGGCGGGAGAAGGGGCCTGGCCCTGTCGTCATACCCTCCGGAGCGTTGATGCTTCAATGCTGCGAAGCAAACCCTCCTCACGACATGCTGCCTCCGCGAATGGAAGATCGGGGGGCATTCCGGTGGCCCCAATGGGACCGTCCGCTCACGGTTACCGCGATCGGATCGCTTCTCGAAACCGATGTGATCCACGTCAATGAGAACGCACGAAGAGCACGTGGCGTGGCCGTCGTCCACAGCGCACCCATTCGACGAGCAGACCAAGGCGGCTACGGGAGCTTCGGGCCAACCATCCCCGTCTGACGTCGATGGAATCATCTCGGCATACTTCCGGTTGATCAGCGCATGGACATTGCCATTACCGGATCGTCGGGGCTCATCGGCACCGCCTTGATCGCCGCCCTCGAATCGTCCGGACATCGCGTGCTGCGCGTCGTTCGGCGCGACGGCGGCTCCGACACCGTCCGCTGGGATCCCGCCGCCGGCACCATCGACGCCAAGGCTCTCGAGGGGATCGATGCCGTCGTCCACCTCGCCGGAGAGGGGATCGGCGAGAAGCGTTGGAGCGACGAGCAGAAGCGCGTCATCCGCGAGAGCCGCACCTCGGGCACCTCGCTGATCGCTTCGACGATCGCTGGCCTCGACGCTCCCCCTTCGGTCCTGCTCTCCGGGTCGGCCATCGGGTTCTACGGCGACACCGGCGATCGCCGCATCGACGAAACCGCTCCCGCTGGCAACGACTTCCTGTCGTCGGTCGTCGTCGACTGGGAGACAGCCGCCGCCCCGGCCGCCCAAGCCGGGATTCGCACCACCTTCCTTCGTACCGGCATCGTGTTGAGCCCCAAGGGTGGAGCGCTCGCCAAGCAGCTCCCCGCCTTCAAGTTCGGAATCGGCGGACGATTCGGATCCGGCGCACAGATGCAGTCCTGGATCTCCCTCGTCGACGAGGTACGCGCCATCGAGTGGCTCCTCACCAACGACGTGGCCGGCCCCGTGAATCTCACCTCACCGAACCCGGTCAGCAACGCCGAGTTCACCAAAACGCTGGGAAAGGTCCTCCACCGGCCGACCTTCATCATCCCCATGATCGGTCCACGAGTCCTCTTCGGTCGGGAGCTCGCTGACGCGCTGCTCCTGACCAGCCAAGCCGTCATTCCTGCGGCGCTGGAGTCGCACGGATTCGTCTTCGAACAGCCCGTACTCGACGCAGCCCTTCGCGATCTGCTGGGCTGAACCCATGACGATCGATTTCGCCGCCAAGAAAACCTTCGATTCGCGGCTCATCAACGCCCCCGCTGCACAGATCTTTTCCGTGCTGTCCGACGCGTCGCTACACCCCGTGATCGATGGGTCGAACATGGTGACCGGCGCGAAGGGCAAGCCCGAACGGCTACGACTCGGCTCGAAGTTCTCCATGACGATGAAGCTCGGCCCACTTCCGTATCGAATCACGAATGAGGTCATCGAGTTCGAGCAGGACAAGTTGATCGCGTGGCGCCACCCAGGCAAACACCGCTGGCGATACGAGCTCGAAGAGGTCGAGGGCGGAACCTTGGTGACCGAAACGTTCGACTGGTCGTATTCAGCTGCACCGAAGGTCATCGAGCTCGTCAAGTATCCCCAGAAGCACGACAAGTCGATCGCCGGCACTTTGGCCCGACTCGACGACTACGTCATGAAAACTGCGCAGCCGCTCTGAGCCGTTGACTCCCACGCTCGCCAGCTCGACATGGAATCTCAGATGAGTCAGGACACACCCTCGCGCCGCATCGCCGCGTGGGACTTCGACGGGACCATCACCGAGCGCGACACGCTCGGCGGCTTCCTCGTTGCCTTCGGGGGTCGACGACGGTTCGCGGCATCCATGTCGAGACGGTCCGCACATTTGGCACGGGGGTTGCGCAACGACGTCGCTCGAGATCGAGCCAAAGAACTCGTGATCGGCGACATTGTCAGCGGCCACACCGTCGCCGCTTACGAAGCAGCCGGCCGGGAGTACGCATCGCTTCTCGATCGTCGCTGTCGGGCCGCGTCGATGGACCGCGTCGCCCAGCACCGCGCCGATGGCGACGAGCTCGTCATCGTCTCGGCGTCACTCGAGACCTACCTTCGACCATTCGCCGAGGCCCACGGGTTCGCCCACGTCATCGGGGTCACGCTCGCCGAACGAGACGGTGTCCTGACAGGCGAGTTCGCCCGTCCCAATGTGCGCGCCGAGCAGAAGGCCAGCCGCTTGCAGGAGTGGATCAACGAGACGGGCGGTGGCCCCGCGGAGATCTGGGCCTACGGGAACAGCTCCGGCGACGACCATCTCCTCGCCATGTCCGATCATCCAACATGGGTCGGCAAGCGCGCCGACCGAAAATAGCGAACTGGCTGCAGATTCGGTGCCCGAAGGCACCGAATCTGCAGCCAGAACAAGAAGTTCGTCGGGTCAATCCTTCGGTCAGCTCTTGGGTGGCATACGGATGCCGCCATCGATACGGATGTCCTGGGCGTTCATGTAGGAGTTGGTGACCAACTCGAGCGCCAACGACGCGAACTCCGACGACTTGCCGAGACGACGGGGGAACAGCACGTCCTTGCCCAGCTTCTCCTTGAACGCCTCAGCGCCTTCACCCTCGCCGTAGATCGGTGTGTCGATGAGCCCGGGGGCGATCGTGTTGACCCGGATACCAGCGGCAGCGAGGTCACGGGCGACGGTCAACGTCATGCCGACGATGCCAGCCTTGGACGCCGTGTAGGCAGCCTGGCCGATTTGGCCGTCGTAGGCCGCAACCGAGGCCGTGTTGACGATGGCGCCTCGCTGGCCGTCCTCGTCGGGGTCGTTGCTATTCATGGCCGAGGCGGCGAGCCGGATGCAGTTGAAGGTGCCGATGAGGTTGATCTCGATCACCTTGCGGAAGATCTCGAGATCGTGCGGCGCACCGCTCTTGTCGATGGTGCGGGATGGCCATCCAATGCCGGCGCAGTTGATCAGCGCACGCATCGGCGCCATTTCCACGGCGGCAGCAACAGCGGCCTCGACCTGTGCGGCATCGCAGACATCGGCGGCCACGAAAATGCCACCGATCTGCTTCGCCAAGGCGTCGCCCTTCTCCTGCTGACGGTCGAGGTCCATGACCACGACCTTCATGCCGCGCTCAGCGAGGAGCAGCGAGGTGGCTTCACCGAGGCCCGAGGCCCCACCGGTGACGATTGCGGAAAACCCATTGATATCCATGCCCGGAGCCTAAACCTGACCGGTCGGTCAAGTGAAAACGGCTGGCCCATGACCAAACGACCAGGCCCCAACCGAGCTATCTCGCGCGAAGAGTTGAAGCGCGCCCTCCGATCGACCGAAGAGTGACCATGGCGGCTTCACCGAACATCGACGACACACCGCCAGAGCGTTCCAAAGGCGGAGGACCTCCTGGCGGTGGCAAGACGTTCTCTCGGCTGATGGGAGCTCGTCGTATCACTGCGGCCTCAGCCCCTGACGAGTCGGACTCACCGGAGCCTGCGGAGGAACCGTCATTCGCTGACTCATACCCGTCGTGGAACGACGAGCCGCCGTCCGGCTTCGACGATCCCGCCGAGTTCAGCGAACCTGGTTTCGACGATGTACCCGCATTCGTCGATCCTGCGTTCCGGGGATCACCCACCCTTCGAGACGCGGCGGCCATCGCTGGGCCGACGCGGGAGCGGACCTTCCCCGGAGGTCGAGTTCGGCTCCCACGCCTCGACTCGATGCCGGTCGAGCCGGAGATGCAGTTCGTCGGTACGGCCTTCATCCGCTCGCCCAACGAGGATCCTGCTGTCGACAAGGCGGTCGGCTTCGACGAGTACTTCACCTTTGAGTCGCTCTTCGATGAGGTGGAGGGAGATGACGAAGACGCCAATGCTCTGGCGGCCTTCGACGTGCTCGGCGTGACCCCTGAGACGCCGTGGAAGCAGATCGTTGCAGCGCACCGGACACTCGTGAAGGAGCATCACCCCGATCACCTCTCCGATGCGGACGACGACACTCGGCTCGCCGCCGAGGAACGCCTACGCGAGATCAACCAGGCCTACTCCGAACTCAATCGGCGACGGGCTGTCAGCTGACAGGTCCGGGAGGCGCTCACTGACGTCACCGCGAGCGAACAGCCACCCAACCGCGAACGAGACCGCCACGGCGATCACCAGAACTGCGCCAATCAGGGCAACAAACACGGGGCACCTCCTGCCCCTCCATCCACTTCGCTCAGAATAATGTATCCGGTCCGGTGACACCGAACAGGGATTCCTGAGCGGTTGACCCCGAGCGGATCTCACCGTCGGCGACCGTTGGTGTTTCCCACGTCGACGGGTCGTGCGAGGCCTGCACGGCTAGCTCGTCAACGACGTCGTTCATGCGATCTCCCGAGTGTCCCTTCACCCACGTGAACGTCACATCACCACGCCCGAGCACGAGCTCGATGAATGGTTCCCAGAGGTCACGGTTGGCGACCGGCTGACGCTGGCTGTTCTTCCAGCCGCGCCGGATCCAACTCTCGTGCCATCGATTGCGGAAGCAGTTGACCACATATGTCGAGTCGCTCCGGATCTCGAGCGGGCCCTCGACGCCCTGCACGGCGCGCCACGCGGCCGTCACTTCCATCCGCTGATTGGTGGTGTTCGCCGCACCGCCGACACCATTGCGGCCCGCGGCCCCCGGACCCAGATCGATGGCCCACGCCCAGCCACCGGGACCCGGATTCCCGCGACACGCGCCATCGGTGTATACGACGGTGCCCATGGGTTCGGACACTACCCGTCGGTAACCTACGGCCTGACCGAACCGTCGTTAGCCTGGCCCGGTGAGTAACGATCGTGCCGTCCCGGACGGCTCCCTCCATCAGCTGCCCGACGCCGATCCGGCGGAAACGACGGAGTGGATCGACTCGCTCGATTCCGTGCTCGCCCAATACGGTCCCTCGCGCGCCCGATTCCTAGTCGGACGGCTCATGGAGCGTGCCAGCGAACTGGACCTCGGAGTCCAGTCGGTCACTTCTCCGTACATCAACACGATCCCGACGGAGAGCGAGGACTGGTTCCCCGGCGACAACGCGCTGGAGCGTCGCATCCGGGCCTTCATCCGGTGGAATGCGGTGGCTATGGTGGTCCGCGCCAACCACGAAGCCGATGGCATCGGCGGCCATCTCTCGACGTTCGCCAGCTCGGCCGCGTTGTACGACGTCGGCTTTCACCACTTCTTCCGCGGCAAGGACGACGGCAACGCCGGCGACCACATCTACTTCCAAGGCCACGCCGCTCCGGGCGTCTACGCGCGAGCGTTCCTCGAGGGACGGCTCTCCGACGAGCAGCTCGACCGCTTCCGCCAAGAGATCCCGCGGCTGGGCGACACCACGACCGGCCTGTCGAGCTACCCGCACCCGCGGCTCATGCCCGACTTCTGGGAGTTCCCGACGGTGTCGATGGGGCTCGGGCCCATCAACTCGATCTATCACGCGCGCTTCAACCGCTATCTCGAGAATCGTCGAATCGACGACGCTGAATCCTCTCGAGTCTGGTGCTTCCTCGGCGACGGGGAGTGCGATGAGCCCGAGACGCTCGGCTCGATCTCCCTCGCCAGTCGTGAGGGTCTCGACAATCTCACGTGGGTCATCAATTGCAACCTGCAGCGTCTCGACGGTCCGGTCCGCGGCAACGGCAAGATCATCCAAGAGCTCGAAGGCATCTTTCGCGGCGCCGGGTGGGAAGTCATCAAGGTCATCTGGGGAAGCAAGTGGGATGACCTGTTGGACCGCGACGAAGACGGAGTCCTGCTGGACCGGATGAACAGCACCGTCGACGGCGAGTTCCAGCGCTACGCCGTGGAATCCGGCGCCTACATCCGGGAGCACTTCTTCGGGCCCGACCCGCGCTTGCGCAAAATCGTCGAGCACCTCTCCGACGAGGAACTCGAGCTCCTGCCCCGAGGCGGGCACGACTACGGCAAGCTCTACGCCGCCTACAAACGCGCCACCGAAACTCACGATCGACCGACGGTCATCCTGGCCAAGACAGTCAAGGGATGGACGTTGGGAGAGAGCGTCGAAGGGCGCAACTCGACGCACCAGATCAAGAAGATGTCAAAGGATCAACTCGTTGCGCTGCGTGATCGGCTGCACCTCGAGGCGTACATCTCCGACGAGGATCTGGCCTCGGGCGAACCGCCCTACATCCGCCCATCCGACGACTCCCCCGAGATCCGCTATCTCCTGGACCGGCGACGCGCTCTCGGTGGCAGCGTTCCGAAGCGCCAAGTCCACATTCGCCGTCCCTTGACGTTGCCAGAACCTTCAGCGTTCGAGGAGCTCCTCGGCGGGTCCGGCGACCAGGCTGCCAGCACCACCACGGCGTTCACCCGACTCCTGCGCAACCTGGCTCGCGACCCCGCCGTCGGCGAGCGCATCGTACCGATCGTCCCCGACGAAGCACGCACCTTCGGTATGGATGCGTTGTTCCGCGAGCTGAAGATCTACGCAGCCCACGGTCAGAAGTACGAGCCAGTCGATCATCATCTACTGCTCAGCTACGCCGAATCGTCCGACGGTCAGATCCTCGAAGAGGGCATCACCGAAGCAGGCGGTTTGGCGTCATGGACCGCCGCGGCCACCAGTTACGCCACTCGTGGCGTTCCGATGATCCCGTTCTTCATCTTCTATTCGATGTTCGGCTTCCAGCGGGTCGGTGACCTCATCTGGGCCGCGGCCGACGCCCGCGCTCGCGGGTTCCTGTTGGGCGCCACCGCTGGCAGAACCACGCTGATGGGTGAGGGGCTCCAACATCAGGACGGCCACAGCCTGGTGTTGGCCAGCACGGTTCCCTCGTGCCGGGCGTACGACCCCGCCTTCGCGTATGAGATGGCGATCCTCATCCACGACGGGATCGACGCCATGTTCGTGCGGGGCCTCGACGTCTTCTACTACTTGACCCTCTACAACGAGAACTATCCGATGCCCGCCATGCCAGCGGGTCGTGATCGGTCGGAAATCTCCGCTGGCATCGTCGAGGGCCTGTACCGGTGGAATGACTCCCCGATCGAGCGACGAGATGCGACCGTGTTGTTCTCGGGCACGGCGTGGAAGGCGGCCGCCGAAGCGCAGACGATCCTCGCCGAGTCCTACGGTATTGGCATCGAGTTGTGGTCGGCCACGTCCTACAAGCTGCTGCGCGAAGAGGCGCTGGAAGCCGAGCGATGGAATCGGCTGCACCCAGGTGGCACCCCACGAACGCCGTTGGTCACCCAACGACTCCGAAGCGCTCCCGGCCCGGTGGTGGCGGTCAGCGACTACATGCGTGCAGTCCCCGATCAGATTTCTCGCTGGGTCCCTGGGCGATGGTTGTCGTTGGGGACCGACGGCTTCGGGCGATCCGACACCCGCGAGCAGCTCCGGAGATTCTTCGAGACGGATGCGGCCCATGTGGTGATCGCCGTGCTGTCCGAATTGTCCGCTTCGGGCGTGGTCGCGGAATCGGTCGTGGCCGATGCCGTGTCGCGGTTCGGCATCGTGACGGAGTCACCGGCACCCTGGACCTGAATCGAGCATTGGGAGCTACGGTGACGCCATGGCCGCACCCAGTATTCCGATCACCGGCGATCCTGCTGCCGACGCCCTGCTCGTCAATGAGCCCTTGGCACTGCTGCTGGGCATGTTGCTCGACCAGCAGGTGCCGATGGAGTGGGCATTCAAGGGGCCAGCCACGTTGAAGGACCGGCTCGGCGGTTCGCTCGACGCCGCGTCAATCGCGGCAATGGATCGCGAGGATTTCGTGACGATCTGCTGCGAGAAGCCGGCGATCCATCGGTTCCCAGCGTCGATGGGCCGCCGAATCTGGGACGTGTGCGAGCATCTGGTCGAGCACTACGACGGAGATGCAGCCAAGATCTGGAAAGGCGTCCGCTCCGGCGACACCCTCTACGAACGGCTTCGGAAGGTTCCCGGCTATGGCGAGGAGAAGTCGAAGATCTTCATGGCGATTCTCGCGAAGCGCCTCGGCAAGACCCCCGCCGGCTGGGAAGAGGCCGCGGCACCTTTCTCCGACGATCAACCGCGATCGGTGGCAGATGTGGCTGACGCCGAGTCACTCCAGAGGGTGCGCGAGTGGAAGAAGATGATGAAGGCGCAGAAGAGGTCCAAACAGGACTGATCACACCCTTCAGGATCTGCGGAACCCATCATCCAAGAGCGACGCGCGCGTTCTGCTGTCGGCTGAGCCAACCCAACAGAATCGCCACCGTGCGCGGGTCGTGACGCAACTCGTGACCCGCACCCGAAATGATTCGCAATTCTGCTGACCCGTGAGCGTCTGCCAGCACTCGACAGTCCAAGCTCGGCACGAGATCGTCGGCCTCACCGTGCATCAGGATGACGGGCCGGTCGGCCAACTTGGAGATGGACGACACCGCCGAGATCTCTTTCAGCTGGATTGACCACTCCTCGAGCGCCTGCGGAAAGTCCTTGTCCTTCACCACCCCGACCTGACGTGAGTGCAGCAACAGGCGTCGTGGATCCTTCGCCCAATCAGCGAAATCCGCTGGTGCACCCAGCGCTGCGACGCCAACGACGGCCGGATTTCGTGCACCCTCGCAGAGACACAGTGAGCCACCAGTGCCGAACCCGGCCAACCACACATCGGTGATCCCCATCGCTCGGACGTGAGCGACGGCCGCCGCAATATCGTCCATCCAGCCCTGGAGCGAGAAGTCTCCCTCGGACTGGCCACAGCCGCGGTAATTCATGGCCATTGCCAGCCAACCCATCTCCGCGGCAATGCGATCCGCCAGCTCCGGGAACGACTTGCCCGATGCATGGGATTCGCGACCGCGCACCGGGAACCCGTGACACAAGATCACGGCTGGGGGTTGTCCCGACGCCGAACCGGTCGGCGGCGGCTCAGCCACGTGCGCCGCGAGTCGGAGCCCCGACGACTCGAACACGTCATCCATGACCGGCGGGCCATCAGGCACGGATTGTCCTCAGGCCTCTTGGGTTTCGGCAACCTCGCGTTGCTTGCGGAACAGCTTGTAGCCGCGATTGCGAGCTTCGGCCAGTGTGTCCGGACCGAAGCAGAGGTAGGTCTCTGCCACCATCAGTTCGGAGATCAGGTGCGCGTCGTCCTGCGCCAGCGCATCGACGTCGTAGACGACCTGGGTGCGCTTGTCCCCGAGGAACTGGGTGTGTTCGAACTTCGTGGGCCGATCCATGGGTCGGAGTGTACGACTGACGCCCACCTCGCACGAGCACTGGCGCCGCGGCGCGCCGCCCGCCCGTCTCCACGCGGTGCTGACCGCGTGACGCGGCTGGGAAGCGCCACAGAAAAACCGCCCGCGCCGATCACGCCGACTCAGTCGAGGGTCGGGGGCGCGACCTCGTCGCCGATGGCGCCGATGGACTGCTCATAACTCCGGTTCGCTGCGAGCACTGCCTCGACCTGCTCGTCGGTGAGCTGCGCACCCGGTGAATCGGCTTCGGCCTCGTCGATCTTGCCGAGGATGTACGCGAGCGGCTCAGCATCGCCCACCACGATCAGGCCGCTTCCGGGATCATCGGCGGTTCGGAGGCTGGCAATGCCCTTCGACTGCAGAAAGTCCAGGTTCCAACCGAGAACTGCCCGCACGTCATCGAACGTGACGACGGCCGTGACGTCATCATCGAGGGCATCACCAACCCACTCGACCGCCTCGTCGAGGTCGTAGACACTCCGCCGTGCCCGGGTCGCCAAGCCAGCCGTGACCGCTCCAATGGACACTGCCGCAATCACGAAAGTCGTCAGCAGCGACAACACCGAGAAGATCCAGATCACATTCCGGAGACTACCGCCGGCGCCGCGAAGAGCGCGTCTAGCCAGCGGGATGTCGGCACAGCGTTCGCTCACGTGAACGGGCTCACAGCTCCAGTTCCGCTGATTTCGACCGACCGTTCTAGGGTGACCTCCACCATGCGCAAGTCCAACGTGCCCCTCCTGTTGGCGATTCTTGTGGAGGCCATGGGATACGGCGCCATCTTTGGGCTCCTCGCCGATCTACAAGACAAATTCGGCTTCGACGACTGGGGCCTGGGGTTGATCGCCGCGATCGCGTTTCCGGCAGCGCTCGTCGGCCAGCTCGGCCTCTCGCGATTCGCCGATCGGGGCTATACGCGCCGGTTGCTCTGGTTCGGCTTGGCGACGGCCAGTATCGGCATGATCTGGTTCTGGCTCGGCTCCTCGCTGTGGGAATTCGTCATGGCCCGTGCGCTCGTCGGCCTCGGATCGGGCACGTTCATACCGGCGGCACGACGGGTCATGCTGAGCCGGAACCCCGAGAACCCCGGGCGAGCGATCTCACTCGCTGGGGCCGCCGACATCGGTGGTTTCGTTCTGGGCATCCCTGTCGCGAAAGGGCTCGAGACGTTCTTCAGTCGCGGTACAAACGGTGTCGATCCCAACACTCCGTTCCTGGTCATCGCGGTCATCCTGGCGATCGTCGGGCCCATTGCGGCCATGACGCCGGAGCCCGAGATTCACGAGGAACACGCGGGCGGCGCCGAGATCCGCAAGGTGCTTTCCATTCCCCTCGCGCGGGGCGGAATCCTGATCGGACTCGGCTTCGCGGTCATCATCGGAACGTTCGATTCGGTGGCCTCCCGGTTCCTGAAGGACCTCGGGGGCACCGACGGCGAGCTGATCCTCGTCATGGTGTGCCTCTTCGTCCCTCTGGTGGCGTTCATGCCGCTGGCGGGTCGAGTCGTCGACAAGATCGGTCCGATTCGTTGCGGAACGTTCGCGTTGGTTTTCGCAGCGCCGCTCGTCATCGGGTTCGGACTGACCCGCAGGCTGCTCTTCATCGCCATTCTGGGCGGGCTCGTCGCGCTCTGCTACTCGGTGGTCTACACCTCGGGCCAAGCTGCGGTCGCAGGAGGAACCATTCCCAGAGGGCTCGCTGGTGCGGGGCAAGGCGCGTACGAAGCGTGTTACGCCATTGGCGCCATGGTGTGTTCGTTTGCTGCGCCGTTGCTGTATCAACGCAACAGCGCCACTCTGATGTGGACCGTTGCGGGAGTGGCGAGCGTGTGCTTTGCCGCCGCCACCTGGTCGACGGCGGGCGCCGCCCGTTCGGTCAAGGTCAGCCACGAGGATCTCGAAATTCCGCCGATTGCCGTGTCTCATGAGCAACGATAGGTAGCGGCACGCTCAAGGGAATACGGGCGGACGCCGATATCGCACTGACTCCGAGGAGCACATCATGAGCCGATCACGAATCTTTGCAGCGTCCGCGCTCGCCTTGCTGTTGTTGGCCGCCGGTTGCGTGCCCGCTCGGGCGGGCACGCGCTGCCGCTCCACTGATTGGGGCGATGACGGGACCTACGTACTTCGATGCGAACGCGGCAAGTGGGTCCGTAAGGCCACCAAAGTCCAGGTGGCGCAGCTGGTCATTGCGATCATCCGATCGCGAACCACCACCACTTCCGCTCCCACTACGACAACGAGCCCTCCTCCGGCTCCCGTGTACGCAATCGCTTCGGGGTATCAGCACAGTTGCTCGATCCGATCAGGCGCGGTCTGGTGCGTCGGACGAAACAACTATGGACAGCTCGGCAACGGCACGACCACCGATACCACCGCGTGGGTGTCAACCGGGATGACCGGCGCAGTCTCGGTGGATGCCGGATCCCTCCATTCCTGCGCCGTCAAAGCCGATGGGACAGCCTGGTGTTGGGGAATTGGAGGACTTGGCATGCTCGGCGACGGCGGAACAACCAACTCGTCGTCGCCGGTGCAGGTCATCGGTCTCACCACCGCCCGCCAGATCACCACCGGAGGCAACGGCAGTTGCGCCACGACATCCACTGGCGATGTGTATTGCTGGGGCTACGCCGCCTCGGGCGACGGCGGTGTGGGAGTTGGCCCGATCGACCGCACCTCGATCTCGAACGTCGCACGAGTCTCGGCGGGTTCGAACCATACGTGCGCGGTCAAGACCGATACGACCGTGTGGTGCTGGGGGGCCAACGGAACGTCGCAACTGGGCGACGGCACGACCACGTCCGGAAGCTACCCAGTGCAGGTGACCGTGTCGCCCGGCGTTCCATTCACTGGCGCCGTTGACGTCGCCGCCGGAGGATTCGACGACGGCATCACCCCAGCCGTGGATGGCACGTCCTGCGCCGTCAAAGCGGACGGCACCGTGTGGTGTTGGGGTTCGGACCTCAATGGGTTGCTGGGTAATGGTTCGGGGAGCACTTCGATTCAGCCTCGAGCCGCCCAAGTCGCTGGCGTCACGGGTGCCGCACATGTGGCTATCGGCTTCTATCAAGTGTGCGTGGTGCGGGCGGCGGGCGGCGGTACGTGCTGGGGGTTGAACTATGTCGGTCAGCTCGGAAACGGCACTTCCACCGCGAGTACCTCTCCGGTCGAGGTCACCGGATTGGTTGGCGCCACCACCATCAGCAGCGGCCAGGCGAATTCATGTGTTCTGCTCGCGACCAACGCAGCGAAGTGCTGGGGTGGCGGCGACTACGGCCGTCTCGGCACGGGCACGATCACTGGAGCCCCAACACCGGCGAACGTGATCGGTATGCCGTAACCGCGACGAGCCTCACGGGTAGCGAAGCCACCGATTGAGTTGTTCCGCCCCTCTGGTCAAGTCATCAAACCGAGCGTCTCATACGCTCAGAACAGGGGTCTCATGTTGAATCGAAGGGTTGCGATCGTTGGAGTTCTCGCAGTGGTACTCCTCGCCACCGCCTGCGTGCCAGCTCGGGCCGGGTCTCGTTGCCGATCGACGGATTGGGGCGACGACGGCACGTACGTTCTGAAGTGCGAGCGCGGCAGATGGGTCCGCAAGGCGACCAAGGTCCAGGTCGCGCAGCTCGTCATCGCCATCCTTCAGGCACGCACGACCACCTCGACCACCGGCGCGGCCACCACAACGACAACGAC
>Ga0105047_10012093_pt1 | contig 13924 bp, 12 predicted proteins | sample MAT04_FD_78384 | JGI IMG/M metagenome (GOLD analysis project Ga0105047, IMG submission 78384) | Freshwater microbial communities from Lake Fryxell liftoff mats and glacier meltwater in Antarctica - MAT-04 (megahit assembly) | ecosystem: Environmental > Aquatic > Freshwater > Ice > Liftoff...
GTAAAGATGAGGGGAATTTTGGCTTTTGAAAATTTTTTTTTTAAGTAAGAAAGGCCTTTTATTAATTTTTATGCTTTTTTAAAAAGGCAAAATCCATTTTTTATAAAAAAAAATTTTTTTTTTATTTTTTTTTTTTTTTTTATTTTTTTAATTTTTAAAAAAACCTTACAAGTTGTTTTTAATCATAATGTAGAGACATTTTTGAGAATTCAAGATTGTTAAAACTAGCTTCTATTTTTTTGACGAAAATACAAAAAAAATTGACTCTTAAAAGAAATTTATTGCACAATATATCCAAAGTTAATATTTAGTAAATTGTCATGAATCTCTAAAAATAGGAGGGTAAACCCCATGGCATTAAATGATACAATCAAGAATGTAAGAAACCTGCTTGCTAATATTACGCAAGATTTGGAAAAAGCTGACAATGGAAACAAAGCAGCAGCACAAAGAGTTCGTACAGGAACAGTTAAGCTTGAAAAAATAGCTAAACTTTACCGTAAAGAATCTATTAAAGGCGAAAAGTCTACTAAGAAATCAGGCAAAAAAGCAGCTCCTAAAGCTAAAAAAGCAGCTCCAGCTAAAAAAGCAGCTCCAGCTAAAAAAGCAGCTCCAGCTAAAAAAGCAGCACCAGCTAAAAAAGCAGCACCAGCTAAAAAAGCAGCACCAGCTAAAAAAGCAGCACCTGCTAAAAAAGCCGTTGTGAAAGCTAAGCCAAAAGCTAAAGCTATACGTTCTAAAGCCCGCGCATTATCTTTCAAGAAACCAACAGCAAAACTTCCTACTAGAAAAGCTGGCAAAAAATAATTGGTTTTATAAGCTACTAAAAGTAGGGAGGCCTGAATTTAAAGCCTCCCTTTTTTTTTCTTAAATTTTTTATCTTTTTCATTTGATTTAATATCTCATTTTAATTAATCTGTTAATATTTGTAAGTTGCAAATAACTATTTCAAAGTTATGAGCGATGGGACGGTTCATGCATAAGTGCATAACTTTTAACCGACTCTTTTTAAAGATAAAAAGCTTTGCTAACTATTAAAAGTTATGCACTTATGCAAGAACCGTCCCCTAAGCCCTAGCAACAGCAACTTAAAAAATAATTATTTGTAACTTACATTATTTGGATAGGATATTAGGTTTAATCAATGAGAAAAAAGCAAAATCAATATTTGGAAGTGGAAATTACTGAATTGTCCAAAAAGGGGAATGGAATTGGCTCTGTCACAAACGAAAGTGGAGCAATTTTAAACATAGAAGTTCCCTTTGCCATTCCAAAAGATAAGGTTAAAGTACTTATCAAAAGAAAAAAAAATGGGTACTGTCAGGGAAAACTCGAAGAAATCATTCAACCAAGTCCTTTAAGAATATTGCCAAAATGTGTTCATTTTGGCACATGCGGAGGTTGTCGCTATCAAAACCTTGCCTATGAAGATCAGATCGAACATAAAGAAAAACAAGTCGCCGGATATTTTAAAAATCTTATAAATGAAGATGTTACGATTTTGCCGATGGTTAAGTCTCCTTTGCAATGGCAATACCGCAACAAAATGGAATATACTTTTTCATCCGATGCCGCAAATAACCGCTATCTTGGGCTGATTATGGATCAGGGACGCGGCAAAGTAATCAATTTAACAGAATGCCATCTAACAAACTCCTGGTTTATCGACGCCCTAAAAGCGGTTAGAAGCTGGTGGGAAAATTCTGATCTTGATGCTTATCATATGATGCGAAATACAGGGTCTCTTCGTACTCTAACTTTAAGAGAGGGCACTATGACAAACGATCGATTAGTCATGTTGACAGTGTCCGGAAATCCTGATTTTGCCCTTCATCGCTCTCATCTTGATAGTTTTGTCATGGCTTTGAAAAATGCTGTTGAGCCATCTAATTTTGAAGGAGCCACTTTAAGTATATTCTTAAGAATCCATCAGATTGCAAAAGGAATGCCGACACAGTTTTATGAAATGCATCTTTACGGCCGAGATCATATCGTTGAAAAATTAAATATTAAATTAGGTGATGAAGAAATTGGTACCCCTATTTCTTTTTCATTGAGTCCTACGGCCTTTTTTCAACCAAATAGTCAACAGGCATCAAACTTATATTCCAAAGCCATAGAGCTTGCAAATTTCTCAAAAGAAGATGTTCTGTATGACTTATATTGCGGGACAGGCACAATTGGCATCTCTATTGCAAAATATGTAAAAACAGTTGTCGGTATTGAGATTTCTCCTGAATCTTCCTTGGATGCGAGGCAGAATGCAAAAAAGAACGGGCTTAATAATTATACCGTTTATACAGGGGACGTCTCTTCTGTGCTTGAAAATACAATCTTGCCATTGCCTGACGTTCTCATGATAGATCCTCCAAGGGCAGGCCTTGAAATTGCTGCTATCAAGCAAATAGTGGCTTTAAATGCTAAAAAGATCGTCTATATATCCTGTAATCCTGAAACACAAGCTCATGATGTTTTAGAACTTCAATCTGCAGGTTATAAGTTGATAGCTATCCAGCCCGTTGATCAATTCCCGCAAACTCCGCATATTGAAAATATTGCCTTACTCACGAGATAAAAAATGAAATTTACCGTTGAAAAAACTGATAACCAAACAAAGGCCCGTATAGGTAAACTTGAGACTGCTCATGGAAGTTTTGATACTCCTGTATTTATGCCTGTCGGAACAAGAGGGGCTGTTAAAACTGTCACCAACAGCCAACTGCACGATATAAACGCAAACATCATTCTTGGTAATACTTACCATCTTATGTTAAAGCCCGGTATGGAAATTATCGAAAAGGCAGGGGGTCTTCATCGCTTTATGAATTGGGATCGTTCTATTTTAACAGATTCTGGTGGCTTCCAGGTTTTTTCTCTTTCTTCTTTAAATAAAACAACAGATGACGGTGTCTTTTTTAAATCTCATATCGATGGCTCAAAACATTTTTTGGGGCCAAATGAAAGCATGCAAATTCAAAAAACTTTGGGCTCTGATATTGTCATGGTCTTTGATGAATGTTCTCCATATCCATGTGAAAGACCTATACTCGAAAGAGCGATGGAAAGAACGCATGCATGGGCCAAACGCTGCCGCGATTTTGAGCTTCAACCCCATCAAAACCTTTTTGGAATTGTTCAAGGTGGGGTGCATCCTGATTTAAGAGAGCAGTCTGCAAAAGCATTAAGTTCAATTGATTTTGAAGGAATGGCAATCGGCGGTTTGTCGGTTGGTGAACCGGCAGAGATCATGAACCAAGTACTAGATGCGACCGTACCATTTTTACCAGACGAAAAACCGCGCTACTTAATGGGCGTTGGAACCCCAAGAAATATCATTGAGGCTGTTATGCGCGGCATCGATATGTTTGATTGCGTGATGCCAACAAGAAATGCAAGGAATGGTACAGCCTTTACATGGCAAGGCAAGATAAACATCAAGGCAGGGGTTTATAAGGATGATTTTTCACCTTTGGATCCCAAACTCAATTGCTACACTTCACAATTTTCAAAAGCTTATGTTCGCCATCTATTAAATGTAGATGAAATTACGGGCCTTACGCTTGTGACGATACAAAATCTAGCATTTTATATTGATTTTATGCAAAAATTAAGAGAAGCTATAAAATTAGAAAAATTGACAGAATTTTATCAAAAAATCTGCACTATCTATCCGAATTAACTAGAAACTAGAAAAAGGTATATGACATGAAAAAAATGTTTTATTCGCTCACAATGCTACAAATGATTGCAAGTTCAGCCCTATTTGCCCAAGATGACAAGGTTGATCTTCCACCTCCAACTAATGGTCTTATGCAAACATTAACAATGATGGCAGTTGCCCTGCTGTTTTTTTATTTTATTCTCTGGAGACCGGAACAAAAGCGCCGTAAGGAAATGGAAAAACAACGTGCAGAATTAAAAGCCGGCGATAGTGTAACAGCAATGGGAATTGTTGGAACCGTTGTTAAAATCCAAGATCACACTGTCATTTTAAAGATGTATGATGGCTCAAAAATTGAAGTTGTTAAAGGCGCTATCACAGACATCAACCTAACTGTTGATGATTTAAAAAAGACCGACATCAGCAAAATCGACTCCAAATAAGAAAAAAGACCGCGAAAGCGGTCTTTTTCATGAATCTAATCCAATAACTGTTGTACTGTTTTTATAGCGTAGAAATTTTTTTACTAAATTTCCTCTCCATCGATAGATAAGTTTCTTCTGATATCTTTGCTCTCATCCATCTTAAGTTTTACATTGTTCAGATTTTATTTGAACGACAAAAGATAGAGCAAAAGGTCAGGAAAATTTAGAATTCAAATTGATAAAAAATAAATTTAAGATATCAACTTCCGATCCCTTGCTCTCTATTTTGTTCAAGATTAAAAAATAAATAAATTCGGTCAATCGCTCTGCAAGCAACCGTAGGTGTCAATGAATTCCTTACCAAGCTTGTGCAAGAGCGCCTGGTAGGTTAGCGTACTCAAAGGATGATCAATGATCGGGAAGCCATCTTTCCAACTTCCAAGAAGCACTACATTACTATCTTCATCATAGCAGCCATTATAAAAACCGAAAGGGTCAAGATATGAAACGCCATCTCTTACGCTGACATAATTTACAACACTATGTAAGCCATCTTTGTGAATCATGAAAGGTGATCCTATGGTGACGACGCGAACAAGTTTTTTTTCTTCCGGTGTAAGCAATGTTCGCGCATTCCAGGTGTCTGAGGCGCCAATACTATGGGCGTAATGGATGATGATGCCACCTGAATTGGTACCACCCATTTCAGCAATTAACTCCTTCCATTTATAGCCAAGTAAGGTAGCTTGGGATGATAAAATTCCGAATCTATCAGGAACTCCATTGAGTAAATCATTTGCCCAGCCGTTGGTTGGCCTGTAGACGTAATGAACGTTCACACCGCCATGAGTTCTTGAAATTGATTTAGCATTCTCCATGCAGTCAAGGTTGCGATTTAAAATACCGTTAATGAAAGTTACTCTTACCTTGTCATCAACTTCTCCAAAACCAAATACACCTGTTTCTAGAGGATGGTTGTAATAGCCTGTCAATACTAAGTAAAGTGAGCCAAAATAGCTCTCTGTAAGCTCTTGAATGGTTCCTAAATTTTGACCGTTTAAAAGCCCATTTAAGTACTGGAACATCTCATTTGCAGGGATGATATTATCTTCAATTTTATCGTTTAATTCTTCAACATTAGAATAAACTTTTGTTTTAATAAGCTCGCCACTTTCATTATACAAATACCTTTCACAAACAAGGGTATTGCCATTGCCATCTTCCAAGTTTTTTCCAATCAGTTTTGAATCCTCTATAAATGCAATTTCCTTATGAGAAAGATTTCCCAAAGCATCATATTTTTCCATGATCGATTGACCGCTTTCTTTTCTGTAAACGGTTTTGCTATCAAAAGCATCAATAACAGTTATTGATTGAGGATCATAAGAAAACTTTCTAATAGAAATAGGATCTTCATTTGCAATAAGGGTAAATTGCTGCTTGATTAGACCTTCGTATTCTCCTGATTCATAATATTCATTCACAATATTGTCCGGTAAACATAAGCTCTTTACTTCCATGTTGAGCACTTCAAAAGAATCCTCCATTTCAGAGGCAGAAACGTTCCAGCGGGCAAAGAGAAGAAAAATATTAAAAGAAATAATAACTAAAATAGTATTCATATTAAACCTTATTTTAAAATTCGATAACCTTAAAAATTTTATAGAAAAAATCTTTAAAATTTTTTTTGTAAGGTGAGTTTAAAATTTAACCTCAAAATATAATATTAATGAAAATGGATATATCATCAATTCATATATGGATAATCGATTAAAGTTGTCGCCTTTCTATGAGGCAGTTCAAGTAAATCTTCAATTTCTTGAAAATGCATTTCTTTCACATTAAATGAATTATTTAAAGCAATTTCAATTTTCTGTCTTAAAAAATCTTTCGATTCATAAAATTGGTTTAACCTGCACAAGAAATCCTTATGCTCTCGTTGTTCACGGTATTTTGGGGTTTTTTGCGGTAATTCCAAGTAATTCATTTGATCGGAATTATAATCAAATAAAAAAGAAGTATGATGTAAAAAGCGATCTTTACAGATATACTGGGCGTTGCCGCCAAATTTTCTATTCCCAATGATGTAATCATTTTCGTGGAGTTTAAAATCAAAGTCGTAAAAAACGTCTTTGTAAATTCTTTCACTCCATTTAAAAATAGCTTGCGGGTTGCAAAATGTTTGAAGTTCTTCAGCTTGGCAGATAAATGTTGTAAAATAGGTCTCTTCATTAATAAATACGGTTCCACCACCACTGAACCTGCGAATAACCGGTACCGGGTTTTTTATGAATCTTTCTTCGTTAATAAGTTCTGTTGGATTTCCTGATATTCCTAATACTATTGCGGGAGTTGAATTGGTATTTAATAAGCACCAATTGCGGGTATCTTTTCGAAGCAGTGCCTCTTCAATCTGAAGTTGTTTAAAGATAGGGTATTGGTCAAGTTTTAGCAAATGAAGTGTTGGCTTCAGCATGAAACACGCATAAGTGCAATCATCAAAACGGAAATATCTGCAGGCGATACACCGGAAAGCCTTGAGGCTTGTCCAAGGTTTAAAGGATTTGCCATGGATAATTTTTGACGGGCTTCAGTTCTTAGGCCTGTCACCAAATTAAAATCAAATTCTTTTGGAATTAAGATTTTTTCTACATGGCTCAATCGGTTAACTTCCGCTTTTTGCCTTTCAATATACCCTTCATATTTGCTGTTAATTTCAATTTGAAAATTGATTTCTTCGCCATGATTTATAAAATCATTTGGGTATTCTTCCATTAAGCCGGAATATGTGCTTTCAGGGCGGCAAAGAAGTTGAATGAGTGTTACACCCTTTCCATTTACCTGCTTAAACACTTTTTTGAGCCTTGTTTGCTCATCAAGAATTGTTTGTTCCTTTTTAAGGAATTTTTCAAAACGAACGGAATCGATAAGGCCAAGCTCATAGCCTTTTCGTCTTAAGCGAAGATCTGCATTATCTTGTCGTAAAATCAAGCGATGCTCGGCACGGCTTGTAAACATTCGGTAGGGCTCATCCAATGTTTTTGTGATCAGATCGTCGATCATAACGCCAATGTAGGCATCAGAGCGCTTTAAAATAAAGGGTTTGTTGCCAAGTACTTTATTTGCTGCATTAATGCCTGCAATAAGGCCTTGAGCAGCTGCCTCTTCATACCCTGATGTTCCATTTATTTGTCCTGCTAAAAATAGACCTTCTATTTTTTTGCATTCCAATGAAGCATCGATTTGTCCACTGATGACATAATCATATTCAATTGCATAGGCCGGTCTCATGATTTCAGCATTTCTCAAGGCGGGTATGCTATGAATAAAGGCAAATTGAACATCGAATGGCAAGGATGATGAAACGCCATTCACATAGACTTCTTCGGTTGTTAAGCCTTCAGGTTCTAAGAATACCTGATGACGTTCTTTATCGCTAAAGCGGACGATTTTATCCTCTATTGAAGGACAGTATCTTGGTCCGATTCCTTGGATTTTTCCCGAATACATGGGAGATCGATGGATGTTGGCCTGAATAATTTCTTTAGTTTCTTGTGTCGTATAAGTGATGTGACAGCTTACTTGAGGCAGTCTTTTGGTCTCTTCATCGTCAAATGAAAATTTGACGTCATTGTCGCCCGGTTGCTCTTCTGTAAGACTGTAATCAATAGACCTTTTATTAACTCGTGGAGGCGTTCCGGTTTTTAAACGGGCAAGCTTTAGTCCAAGTCTTTCAAGTGTTGCCGAAAGACCAACTGACGGTAAATCTCCTGCTCGTCCACCTGCGTAATTGGTTTCTCCAATGTGCAGTAGGCCACGCATGAATGTACCTGAAGAAATAACTACATTTTTTGAATAGTAGATAATTCCTTCTTTAGTAATGACACCTTTGATGGTATCGTTTTCTACCAATAAATCTTCTACAGTTCCTTGTTTTATTTCAAGGTTGTTTGTTTTTTCCAAACGATGTTTCATATCGATCTGGTAAAGAGCTTTATCGGCCTGCGCACGCGGCGCCCATACGGCAGGACCGTTTGAGCGGTTAAGCATTCTAAATTGAATTCCCGTCGCATCAATTGCTTTACCCATCTCTCCGCCTAAGGCATCGATCTCGCGGACAATATGCCCTTTAGCGACACCACCAACGGCAGGATTGCAGCTCATTTTTGCAATTGTGTCCAAATTCATTGTCAAAAGGAGGGTACGTACGCCCATGCGAGCAGATGCTAGCGCAGCTTCGCAACCAGCGTGTCCTCCACCCAAGATAATGACGTCGTATGCGACAGGATATTTCCACATAATATTTTAAGCTTAAAAAGCCCTATTTAGTCTTATGACGGTTAAGTCTGCTTCTTTTTTTGCGTTTATGCTTTGCAATCTTATATTTTCTTTTTTTCTTTACAGATGACATGATCTCTCCGTTAAATTTATAAACATTAGGAAGCCAATCTTAGAATATTAGCCATAAAAAGTAAAGGGGACTTCTTGAAAATTTCAATTATTTCCAAAAGTCTTGAATTTAAGATTTTTTTTTCAAGAGAGAACATGAAGAAGAGAAGAACCATTTATGAGGTTTTTTTTAACCGCGAAGAGCGCGAAGAAGTGAAAGCTTCGCTGCGGGAAGAAGAAGGCAGTTCAAATAATATAGATTATAACGTTTGGGTTTAAATTTTTTTCGACAAAAAAATTTACAACTCATCTTCTTTTTTTTTGCAAAGAGGAATAAAAGCAAAGTCCTTAATTAATTACGCGCTTTTAAGTGCGCTTCCTTCGCGTTTCTTCCCGCAGCAAAGCTTTTGCTTCTTCGCGCTCTTCGCGGTAAAAAGTCCCTCACAACGTTTCTCTTTGTAAAAAAACGTTATTATCTTCACATCTTAAGGAGCAAAATGGCTAAATTCCTTTTCGGCATTGGCATCAAAACCTTTTGATTCCCCATTTTCATAGCGGATCGGCGTGTAATTGACAAATTGTGCAATTTCTTTTCGAAATGTTAAATTGACACTTCCGATTGCGCCATGACGGTTTTTTGCAATAATTAATTCTGCCATGCCGGGTTTATCCATCGCATCATAATATTCACGTCTTAAAAGAAACATGACAAGGTCAGAATCCTGCTCAATGCTTCCGCTTTCCCTTAAATCGCTCATCATTGGTCGATGCCCGACCCTTTCTTCAACTTTTCTTGAAAGTTGAGATAGGCATAAAATTGGAATGTCGAGCTCGCGCGCCAAATTCTTTAACATTCTTGAAATTTCTGAAATCTCACTTTGCCTGTTTTCCTGATTTCGGAAGGATCCGGATCCTGAAATTAGCTGCAAGTAATCAATTACTAAAAATCTGATGCCATAGACTTCCTTCATACGACGAGCCCTTGCCCTTAAGTCAGAAACTTTTAAACCCGCCTGATCATCAATGACCATGACATGATTTTGCATTTGGCTAACAGCCGAAACAATGCGCTGATATTCAATACCGTTTAAATTTCCGGTTTTGATTTTATCTGATTCAACCTCTGATTGAGAACAAATAATACGATGTACAAGCTGTTCTGCGCTCATTTCAAGAGAAAAAATCCCAACGGGAAGGTTTGCTTTAAAGCAAATGTTTTCGGCCATATTCATGGCAAATGCAGTTTTTCCCATCGCAGGTCGTGCTGCCAAAATCATTAAATTTGAATTGTTAAGACCATTGATCATTTTATCAAAATCAGTAAATGATGTGGAAATTCCTGTAATACCAGAATCTTGCGGTCCTCTTTCTAAAAATTTTTCTTGTCTTTCTTGAAGTTCTTTTAAAAAAGGAACTTTAGCTTCTGATTTAACACCTGAAAAAATTTCACTGATCAATACACCCGAATCTTTATTTGCAGATTGACCGATCTGGTAGAACATGGCTTGAGCTTCATCAAGCGATTCCAAAACATTAGGCGGATCTTCAATCGCTCCTTTTTCAATGGTTTGGGCAGCGCTTATCATTCTTCTTAAAATGGACTTATTGCGAATGATATCGCTGTACTCTTCGATATAAGCAGATGTTCCGGCGTATTGAGCAAGCGTTGTAATGTAGGCTACACCACCGACGGCTTTTAGCTTGTCCTGGCGCTTAAGTTCTTCACAAACAAGATGCACATCGGCCGGTTTTTCGCCCATGTAGGCCGCTTTTAGAACAAGAAAAATGATTTTATGTTCCGTAAAATAAAAATCAGAATCATTTAAACCATCGGCTGCTATATTTAATGCGTTGACACTTGTTAGCATACATCCCAAAACCATCATTTCTGATTCTTTGGAACTTGGGGCAACTCTTATTTTTGGATTTGTTTCTGACATGGGTCTTCATTTTTTAATTTTATTGAAAAGCCAAGAATACAGGTTTTTTGAAGAAAAGCCAAGTGGTTATTTCTTTTTAAGCTTGGGGATAAGATCAGGTTTCTCAAAACTGTAGAGCCATCTCAAAACGAAGGGGGCAACAAGTGTTGTAATGGCAATGACCAAAATTAAACTTGTGTAAAGATCATTTTTTAAAACACCGGCGGTAAGCCCGATGTTTGCAAAAATAAGGCTAACTTCGCCACGAGGGATCATCGCCGTTCCAATGATGAGTTTCATGAGTCGACTTTCTCCTTTTAAGAAAAATGAAGAAAGTAATTTTCCGAAGATGGCAGCGATTAATAACCAGCCTGTTAGTAGCCAAATAAAAGTTGAGCTCCAATTGACATCTGTAAAATTAAGAGATAACCCGATCGATACAAAAAAAATTGGGGTAAAAAGATGAACGATCGGTTTCATTGTTTCTTCGATGTGAAGACTAAATTTTTTAGTTTCACGAAGAAAAGGAACCAATGGAAAATAAAAGTGTCTTGAAAGTGCAAGCCCTGCTGCAAAGCCGCCAAGTAATTCCGGCGCTCCAACTGCATGTGCAACCCATGCAAAAAACAAAATCAATGAAACAACTGATGTTGTGATCAGCCCAGGAATTTCACATTTTTCATCCCATCTTTTTATGATAAAGGAAATTAATTTAGCAAGGATCGGTGAAATCAAGAAAAATAGCATAATAAAAATCAAAACCCTGAGAGTACCCCATAAATAGATTTGTCCACTTGAGGAAAATTCATAGAGCATTGCTAGTAGAACAATTCCGATAATATCGTCAATAACTGCCGCCCCAATGATAATATGGGACTCTTTGCTGTTTTGTTTTTTTAAATCTTGAAATACGCGAAGAGTGATACCGATGCTTGTTGCGGTCAGTGTACTAGCGATGAATAAACTTGGCAATAGGGTGAAATCAAACAAATAGTAACTGATTACAAAGCTAAAAATAAAAGGCAAGACTACCCCGCCAACTGCAACGACAAGGGATTTCATTCCGGCCGATGTCAAATGGGCAATATCTGTTTCTATACCAACTTCAAAAAGGAGCAAGATAATGCCGATTTGTGCAAGAATTTGAATGGTTGCGTTCATTTCAACCAAACCCAAAATGCTAGGTCCAATGATAACCCCTGCAAGAAGCTCACCAATAACTGAGGGCGCATTAAAATAAGCTGCAAGTTCACCACAGACCCTTGCAGAAATTAGGATAAGAACAAGTTGAATTAAGAAAGTAGATAATTCCATCAAAGCTCCATTTTTTTGGAACATACTAAAAACTTTGTTTCTTTATCAACTCATTTACTCTAAAGCCTGCTTGACTTGTTCAAAAGAGTAGGTAGTAAAAAAAGGAAAAAATAAATCGCAACTGTAATTTTTTTGACTGGATGCGATAAATTTTTTTTCATCAAAATGAGCATCGATTAGATGGAGATTAATGGGCTTTTTTAACAAAATTCCAATCCCATATCTGCTTCCAAGTTGTATGTTTACAATCTTATCAATTTCAGAAAAAGGGATTAGTATCGTTGGTTTTCTTTTCCATGAAAAAAGAAGATGATCCTCATTTAAAAGAATTTCATGAGGCTTTACTTCAAGTTGTTTAAGCTTCTGGTAGGGGTATAAACCCAATGTAATAAATAAAAGGGAGATCAAAATAATGAAGGGACCATAAATCTTTAATGGATCAACAGGAATAAAAATGCCAAAGAAAAGGATTAACAAAATTCCGATTCCCGCAAAAAAAGTGCCTCTAATCAAAGATGAATATAAAAGAGTAGGTTTAATCGAAGAGCGTAATTTCAAAAAATTCCTTTACATAATATTTTAAATTGATTGCTTTAAAGATTGCGCTTGCATAAAATGAATCTCATTTGCTGTTGCGAATAAATCATTTTAGAAATATCTAGATTTTAGATCTATCTTTATTTTGAGCAACAGGTTTATCAATTTATTTTTTGGGGATAAAAAATGGGTCAGGAAATTTATCTTGGTCTTATGGTATTGGTGTTTTGCATTGGCTACATCATGATCACATTTGAACACATTACACATATTAACAAGGCAACCATTGCCTTACTTATGGCGGTGATCTGTTGGGTTTTGGAATTCGGAAGTCAATATTTTACTCAAACTGAAAATATTTCATTATTATCAGAACATTTGGGCTCTTTAAGTCAAATTATTTTCTTTTTGATCGGAGCTTTGGCAATTGTTGAAATTATCGATGCTCATAATGGTTTTAAAGTGATTTCTGATAGGATCAATATTGAATCTAAGAAAAAAATGTTTTGGGTAACAGGTTTGCTAACCTTCTTTTTATCATCCATTTTAGATAATCTCACAACAACTATTGTTATGATTGCCTTCTTGCAGAAAATGATTGAAGAGCGTGAAGATCGATTAATTTTTGGTGGTGGCGTAGTAATTGCTGCAAACGCCGGTGGTGCTTGGACTCCGATTGGGGATGTTACAACAACAATGCTTTGGATTGGAAATCAAATCACGACTTTTTCAATAATGAAAGAAATCTTCATACCAAGCATGGTTTGCTTTTTAGTCTCTTTTTTTATTTTAAATTTTGCTCTTAAAAATGGCTCGATCAGAAAACTTAAAGAAGATGATAGCAAAGCTGAGCCGTATGGAACATTGATTTTTTACTTGGGAGTATCATTGCTTGTTTTTGTTCCTTTCTTCAAAGCCTTTACCGGACTACCTCCTTTTATGGGGATTTTGTTTGCATTAAGCGTTCTTTGGTTAGTGACTGACATTTTGCATAGTAAAGAAGGTCGAACACATTTGCGAATGCCACACACTTTAGCCCGAATTGATTTATCAAGTGTCTTATTTTTTCTTGGAATTTTGCTCTGTATTAACGCATTGGAATCTGCAGGCATCCTAACTCATGTAGCTGTTTATTTAGATCAAACTTTTTCCAGCACAACTTTTATTGCCATATTGATTGGTCTTGCATCTGCAATTGTTGATAACGTTCCGCTCGTGGCAGCAACCATGGGAATGTATGAACTTACACAATACCCAACAGATTCACCTTTTTGGTCTATGATTGCTTTTTGCGCAGGGACAGGAGGAAGCATTTTGATTTTCGGCTCTGCTGCAGGAGTTGTTTTTATGAGCCTTGAAAAGGTGGATTTTATGTGGTATGTAAGACGCGTTTCATTTGCAGCCTTGGTAGGCTTTTTTGCAGGTATCGGCGTTTACATCCTTTTCCAATAAAAGAAATCCATAATCCCGCTTGTTTTTTGCAAATCCAGACCTCAGAGATTTCAGAAGTACCCCCAGTATATACTGGTGCTACTTCTGAGTAACTTTTTGAAATTAAACAATTGCTCAGAAGTAGAACGTGTATATTACGGGCCAACTCAATTTTTGAAAATAATTATTTAAATAAATATTTATTTTTACTTAATGATAACATGTTATTCTATGTATTATATAGATAA
>Ga0105047_10012095_pt1 | contig 13922 bp, 8 predicted proteins | sample MAT04_FD_78384 | JGI IMG/M metagenome (GOLD analysis project Ga0105047, IMG submission 78384) | Freshwater microbial communities from Lake Fryxell liftoff mats and glacier meltwater in Antarctica - MAT-04 (megahit assembly) | ecosystem: Environmental > Aquatic > Freshwater > Ice > Liftoff...
CCGGCACCGCACCTTGGCCCGTAAGCCGCAGATGGGCAAGGCATTATCATCCCCGGCCCCGTTGGGCCGGTGGGTCACTCTCCGTGAGCATACCCGGGTAATTTCTCGCGAGTGCCGAAGCTAGAGCGACAAAAATCGCTCGCAACGGCATAGCCCTGACTTCCACTCCCTGCGCTCCTGGGAAAGCCAACTCCACATCATGGGCCGTACGCAATTCGTTCCACTGCGTATCGACGAATCGAACGACCGACGAAGAGGCCTCCGTCCGAACCAACGAAACCGGTAACCGCGAGGGCAGGGAAGCAAGGTTCACCGTTACTTCCACTTCGCGGAAGCGGTCGGAGAGGACTGCCATTTCCTCGTAAAACTGCATACGCCCTTCTCAAGGAAGCCTACATGGCTTGCAAAACTCTCAATTTCAGCCCAGATCGTGAGACGAGATCAGAATCGTGCTTTCCTCCGCGCAAGCCAGCAGCCCTTCCGAGAGTTCATCCCTCACCAACGGATCCAGACCGCTAATGGGCTCGTCCAGTACGATCAATTCCGGCCGATACGCCAGCGACGAAACCAGCGCCGCCTTCATTCGCATTCCTCGCGAGAGATGCTTCAACTTTCGATCAAGGGGCAAACGAAACAGTTCCAGCAATTCCCGCTCGCGGGCCTGATCCCACTTTGGATAAAATGGCCGTCAATACGCGAGAAATGCAGCGATCGTCATCCCGTCCGGCATCTCTTGCCCCTCGGAAACGTATCCGATCCGCGCGTACTCACGCGGCCCCAGAGCTTTTGAATTCACGCCTAGCACCGACGCCCCGCCGCTAAAGCCGTGGACTAGATTCATAAGGATCTGTAGCGTGGTTGTCTCCCGGCGCCGTTCGATCCAATGAGTGCATAGACGCTTCCCCGGGGAACGCGCAAGTCCAATCCGTCCAACACGACATTTTCCCCGAACCGCATACTCAATCGATCCGTCACGATTACGTCGCCGCACATCGCTTCCCTCCGTCCAGCCGAGTCCAATGCGCTGCCAGGGCCGACTGGACCTCAGTCAACTCCAGGCCCAACTTCTTTGCTTCCACTACGAGTTGCTCCAGCTCTTCCTGCAGTAGCTCGTTCTTCTCCGCTCGCGTGGACACAGGCCGCTTCGCCACTACCGTTCCGATCCCCGGCCGCACTTCCAATAGCCCTTCGTTGATCAAATGCTGCTGCACCTTATGCGCGGTGTTTGGGTTAATTTTTAACGCCGTGCTTAAGGCGCGCACCGAAGGAAATACGTCGCCCGCCCGCAACTGTCCGGCGAGCAAAGCCTTCTTCGCAGCGTAGACAACCTGCTCATACAGCGGCAATCCCGGCTGAAAATGGACTTGGAACGGAATCACACGTGTATGATGACACGTAGTACACCTCCTAACAAGGAAATATTTCAGATAAAATAGGCGCCATATGCCACGCCTTCTCGTGGCGCTGATCGTCGGCGCCATTCCCCTGCTTGCCGCCGACGGCGATGAGTTTTTCGAATCGAAGATCCGTCCACTCCTCGCCACACACTGCCACGCCTGCCATACGGGAGGGGCACTCGGCAATCTGCGGCTGGACTCGCGCGAAGGCATCCTAAAGGGTGGCAAGTCTGGTAAAGTTGTCGTCGAAGGAAAGCCGGAATCGAGCCTGTTAATTGAAGCGGTCAAGCGGACTCATGTCCGGCTCAAGATGCCGCCCGTCGGCGCCTTGGCTCAAGACGAAATCGCCAATCTCGAGGACTGGATCCGCCGCGGTCTTCCCTGGCCGGAGACGCAGCGAAAAGTCGAAGTCACTTCCTCCAAAATTACATCGGAGCAAAAGGCGTTTTGGTCCTTCAAGCCCCTGCCCGGGATCACGAACGAATCGATCGATTCATTTCTCGGCGCAAAACTCAAAGCAGCCAAAATCACACCCGCATCATCGGCGGCGTTCCGGACATGGCTCCGGCGCGTCACCATCGGCCTTACCGGTCTTCCACCGGCTCCGGATCAAGCCGACGCCTTCGCCCAGGATCCCGACAAGGCCAAGGCCATCGATCGCCTTCTCGCCAGCCCTCAGTACGGCGAACGCTGGGCTCGCCACTGGCTGGACCTCGCCCGTTACTCCGATGGAGAACTTGCAGCCTCGTTTGATACCCCGCTGCCGAATGCCTGGCGGTATCGTGACTGGGTGATCGAGTCGCTCAACCAGGACCTGCCTTACAATGCTTTCGCCAAAGCGCAGATTACCGCTATCGATGGTCAGCTTGCGGGCCTCGGTTTCCAGGCGTTGGGCGCCGGCGCCAACGATCAATTGGATGTAACGACGAAGGTTTTTCTTGGTCTCACCGTCGGCTGCGCCCAGTGCCACGACCACAAGTACGATCCGATTCCTACGAAGGACTACTACTCGGTGCTTGGCGTCTTCCGCAGCACCCGGACGGTGGAGCATGCCCTGGTCGAGAAGGAGGCAGTGGACCGGTATAAGGCGCAAAAGAAGAAAGTGGATGACCTCAAGGAAATTCTCGCCGACTACCTCGCCGATCAAACCAAACAGCTTACCGATCTCCTTGCCCGTGATACCGCCAAATACCTGCTTGGCGCCTGGAGCAAAGATGGGGAAGGCCTCGACAGCGAGACGCTCGATCGCTGGAAGACCTATCTCGCCGACGAGAACAAAGAGCACCCCTATCTAAAGGGCTGGTACGATCTCCTGAAATCCAAACCAACTCAGCAACAGGCCGCAGCGGAGGCGCAAAAGTACCAGCAGTTCGTCCTTGACCTCCTCGATGAGGCCAAGGAAGTTGACGACAAAAACTACGTTGCTTTCGGCGGCCGCAAAGGACAGAAGAACGAGAATACGCGCCAGTACACCAACATCGTTTCTCTCCCTGTGTTGAAGTTCTATCAGTGGCGCGAACTCGCCTACAAACCTTACGTCACCGACGGCTTCAAGGCTCCCGGTGGCGTCTATTTCTACGACGCTAAGCAGATAGACCGCTTCCTCGGCGGTATCGCCAAAACTTATGTCGAACGCCTCCGCGCTGAAATCAAGTCCGCGGAAACGGAACTACCTCCCATGTATCCGTTTCTTCATACTGTGACCGACGTCGACAAACCTGCGGACATAAACGTTGCGCTTCGAGGCGATCCCAAAACTCCCGGCGAAGTGGCTCCGCGCCGCTTTCTGCAGGCGCTTTGCGAGGGCGAACCGGCCGCATTCACGCAGGGTTCCGGCCGTGCCCAATTGGCCGAATCTATCGTCAATCATCCCTTGGCCGCCCGCGTCATCGTGAACCGTGTGTGGCAGCACCACTTTGGGAAGGGAATCGTCCGCACTCCGTCGAACTTTGGCCGGATGGGCGATCGTCCCAGCCACGCCGAACTCCTGGACCAACTCGCCGCCCGATTCATCGCTAACGGTTGGAGCCTGAAAAAGCTTCATCGGGAGATCCTGCTCAGCGAAGCCTACGGCCGGGCCACGGCGACCAATACCGATGCCGATCCCGACAACAAACTGCTCGCCCACTTTCCGCTTCTGCATCGCCTGGACATGGAGGCGATTCGCGATTCCGTCCTTCACGTCACTGGCCAATTGGACACCAGAACCGGCGGCCCCTCAGCCAGTATGGCCGACGACAATAGACGACGCTCCCTCTACCTCACGGTCAGCCGCACGCGACTGGATCCCGCGATGGCGCTTTTTGATTTCCCCGACGCCAACGGTTCAACCGATGAACGTGCTGTCACCGCCGGTCCCTTGCAGGGGCTCTACTGGCTGAACAGTGCGTTCGTAAGCCGGCAGGCCATCGCGCTCGACGAGCGCCTGAGCAAGGAAGCGAAAGGCCTCAATGACCGAATCGAGCGCGCCTACAAACTCCTCTTTAGCCGCCCGCCCGATTCCGCCGAACTGAAAATTGGCATAGACTATTTATCATCCGCCGGACCGAACGCGTGGCCCAAATATTTGCAGGCCCTCCTCGGCTCCAGCGAGTTCTCAAGCGTGAATTGACATGTTCCCACGACGAAAATTTCTCGAATCTCTAGGCGGCGGTTTCGGACTCAGCGCCCTGCAAGGCATGCTGCAGGCAGACCCGGGCAGGAAACCGCACTTCACTCCGAAAGCCAAGCACGTCATCTTCCTGTTTTTGAATGGCGGGATGTCGCAAGTCGATACTTTCGATCACAAACCCGCGCTGGCCAAATACGACGGCCAGCCCATGCCGGGCCCCAAAATCCGCACGGACCGGGCCAGCGGGACGCTGATGCGAAGTCCCTGGGAATTTAAACGCTACGGGCAGTCGGGCCTCGAAGTTAGCGATATATTTCCGCAGATTGCTCAGCGAATCGATGATTTCTGTGTGATCCGCTCGATGTATACGGACAACGGCAACCACGGCCCGTCGCTGCAGTTGATGAACTGCGGCCACCAACTCCCCGGCCGCCCGTCCATGGGATCCTGGCTGACCTACGGGCTCGGAACGGACAACAAGAATCTACCCGGTTTTATCGTCCTTTGCCCCGGTTTTCCTGTCCTCGGCTCCTCTCTCTGGAGCGCCGGCTACATGCCCTCCAGCTATCAGGGCGTACACATTCACAACGAAGCGATAGAGCCGGAAAAACTCATCAGCCACCTCCGCAACTCGCAGTTCACGGTGGACGAACAGCGCAAGCAACTCGGCCTCATCGACCAGTTAAACCGCCGCTATCTGGAGCGAGTCGGCGATCAGCCGCAATTGGAAGGCGCTGTCCAGTCGATGGAGTCGGCGTTCCGCCTTCAAACCGAGGCCGCCGGGTTATTCGACATTCGCAAAGAGCCCGAACACGTGCGGCGGCGCTACGATGTTTCCGACTTTGGCCGCGGCTGTTTGATGTCGCTCCGCCTGGTGGAAAGCGGCGTACGCATGGTGCAAATCTACTTCGGCAACTTCCAGCCTTGGGACCATCACGACGACATCCGGATCCACGCCAAGCTTGCTCGCCAATCCGACGGTCCGATCGCGGCGTTGGTCGACGATCTCAAGGCCCGCGGACTCTTCGATGAGACCCTGATCGTCATTAGCGGCGAGTTTGGCCGGACGCCGATGATCCAGAACTCCGGCCTCGAAAAGCTCGGCTGCGGCCGTGACCACAACCCCCCTGCATTCACCGCGCTGCTCGCGGGCGGCGGAATCAAAGGCGGCATCGCGTATGGCGCCACTGATGATTTTGGTTTCAAGGCGGTGGAGAACAAGGTTCACGTCCACGACCTCCACGCGACGATCCTCAACCAACTCGGCTTCGACCACACCAAACTCACATTCCGCCATGCCGGACGCGATTTCCGCCTGACCGATGTCCACGGCGAGGTCGTGAAGGCCATCGTCTAAAATTGGGGGCGCCCCCACGCCGTCGCCTCCCTTTTGCGCCGTGATTTTCTCTTCGATTCGCACCGGCATTGAAGCCAACTATGCTGCCGCCGTCGAGCGGATGGTGGAACTTGCGGCCCAGTAACCTGGGTTCCTGGGGGTCGAGTCTGCGCGCGACAGTGTAGGCATTACGGTTTCTTACCGGGCGAGCGAAGAATCTATCCGTGATTGGCACGCCAACGCCGAACACCAGCTTGCTCAGCGGGAAGGCTATCGAACCTTTTATCCGTCGTTCCGGCTTAGAGTGGCAATAGTCGAACGAGATTACGCCTTCGAAAGGACTTGAAACGATACCCTTCGGCCGCACCTCGCCCGGCGAAACAAAAGGTCAATGTAACCATGGCGCGGCGAGCAGCCTGCCCCCATGTATTTCATGTAGACTTTAGTCAGTTATCCTCGCATCGCGCCCGAGCATTCGATACGCGAGGACGCATTATCCAAACTGTGCAAATTCATCGGCCACTCATCTGGACCATTGCGAATTCGCGTCAGTTTTCAGCGGAAGGAAAAGATTTTTGATGCACCTTCGAGCCTTTTTTGCCCTGCTTGCAAGTGCTGCGGTACCGGCGGCTGGCGTCGACGCGAAACTGGACCGTGAGTTTCAGCAAACCGTCAGGCCATTTATCGCTAAGAACTGCATTTCTTGCCACAGCGGTCAGAATCCGGCTGCCCAGTTCGACCTGAAGTCGTACACCAGTATCGACCAGGTGACCAAGGAGTACGCCCGTTGGGCGCTGGTAATGGAACGGCTCGAGGCGAAAGACATGCCGCCTAAACCGATGTCGCCTCCCCCGGCCGAGGACAGTCATCGCGTAATTACCTGGTTTCAGACTGTCCGCGCCGCGGAAATTAAGAGAACTGCCGGCGATCCGGGCAGGGTTTCCGCGCGCCGCTTGAGCAACGCTGAATACAATTACACGATTCGGGATCTGACCGGTCAGGATATGCAGATCACTCGCGAGTTTCCAGTGGACCCCGCCAATCCGGCGGGTTTCGACAACTCCGGCGAATCCTTGACGATGTCGCCGGCCCTCCTGAATAAGTATTTGCAGGCCGCCCGCGAAGTCGTCAGCCATCTGGTGCTGACGCCGCGGACCATCGATTTCGCTTCTCATCCGATGCTGGTGGAAACTGATCGCGAGAAGTTCGCGGTCCAACGCATTGTCGAGTTCTACTTCCGGCAACCCACGAAGTACTCCGCCTACTTTGAAGCGGCTTGGCGCTATAAGCATCGGGCTGCGCTCGGAAAACCCAATGCCACGCTGGCAACGATCGCCGCCGATGCCAGGATCAGCCCGAAGTACCTGCCCCTGATTTGGCAGATTCTCGGCGAACCAGGCGCCATTGGCCCTGTTTTGAAATTGCAGAAGTTGTGGCTGGATTTGCCCGCGCCCGCAACGATGAAGCCCGGGACGCTGACGGCCAAATGCGTCGAGATGCAGGATTTTGTGACGAAGATTCGATCTCACACCGCGATGCAATTTGCGGCGCCGAAAGTGAAGGGCCTGCCGCCGGGATCGCAGCCGCTGCTGAACTGGAAGCTCCGGGAATTTGCGGCGCATCGCCGGGAAAGCGACCCGGCCGCTCTCCGCACCGATACCGATCCGCCGCTGAAGGAAGCGACGGTTCCCCGCTACGCTGGTCTGCATCAGGAAGCGGCGCCGCGATGGGCCGTCCTTTCGGCGAATGCTCGTGTTGGCGACATGGATCTGGTTGTCCCAGCGGCCGCACGCGCCCAGTATCAGGCCGCATTCGCCAGGCTCGCCCAGGTGTTCCCCGATGTTTTCTATGTGACGGAGCGCGGACGCTTCTTCCCTGACGATTCGCAAGACAAGGGGCGGCTGTTAAGCGCCGGCTATCACAGCGTTGTCGGATTCTATCGGGACGATACGCCGCTAATTGAGTTGATCCTCGACGAGAACGGCAAGAAGGAGATCGATCGCCTGTGGCGCGAGTTCGATTACATCGCCAATTTCACGGCGCGAACTTGGATTCAGTACTTCTTTAACCAGAGCGGTGAGGTACAGGGCAAGGGCGCTGAGTCTGCCAGCGACCGTCCCGCCAACAACGAAGTCACCGATGAGCCGGTCATCTTCGCGATGCGGGACGCTTATTTGAAGAAGGCCGAAGCCGATCCGGCCAACGACCCCATTGCTCCTGCCGCGATTCGCGATCATTACGAGCGGATCAACGCGACTCTGCGGTCGCTGGAAATGGAACGGAAGGACTCGCGGCCTAAGCACTTGCAAGCGCTGGTTCAGTTGGCCGCCCGTGCCTATCGGCGCCCACTCTCGAAAGCGGAGAGCGAGGATTTGCTCGGCTATTACCAACTCTTGAGGACCAAGAACGAACTGACGCACGAAGATGCCATCCGCGAGACGGCGGTTACGGTACTGATGTCGCCGGACTTCCTGTATCGCATAGATCTGCAGGATTCCCGTCCCGGCGGCGGACCGGTCAGCCGTAAGGCCACGCCCAAGGGGAGCAGCCGCCGGTTGTCCAGCTACGACCTGGCGAGCCGCTTAAGTTACTTCATCTGGTCGAGCAACCCGGACGAAGAGCTATTGAAGCATGCGGCCGCTGGCGATTTGCAAAAGCCGGATGTTCTGTTGGCGCAAACGCGGCGCATGCTGAAGGATCCGCGGGTCCGCGGACTGGCCACTGAGTTTACGGGAAATTGGCTTGGTTTCCGCCATTTCGAGAAGAACAACTCGGTGGACCGGGAGCGGTTTCCGGCCTTTAATAACGATCTGCGCGGGGCGATGTTCTCGGAGCCGATCCGATTGATTGAAGATGCGCTGCGGAACAATCGATCCATTCTGGATCTGATCTATGGCGACTACACGTTCGTGAATCCGGTTCTCGCCAAGCACTATGGCATGCCGGAGGTGAAAGATTGGGCGCGTGTTGACAACGCCATCCAATACGGCCGCGGCGGCCTGCTGCCGATGGCCGTGTTTCTGACGCAGAATTCGCCCGGCTTGCGAACGAGTCCGGTAAAGCGCGGCAACTGGGTGGTGCAGCGGATTCTGGGTGAGGTGGTTCCTCCTCCTCCTCCGGTGGTTCCGGAATTGCCGCACGATGAAGCCACTTCCGAACGGCCGGTACGCGAAATGCTGGCAAAGCATCGCGAGAACGCGCTTTGTTCCGCTTGCCATGCACGCATCGATTCCTTCGGGCTGGCCTTTGAGGGCTACAGCCCGGTCGGCGGCGCAAGGACGAAGGATCTGGCGGGGCGCTTGGTCGATACGATGGTCGTCTATCCCGGCGGGTCGACCGGCAACGGCGTTGCCGGTCTGCAGACCTTTATACGCGAGCATCGTCAGAAAGAATTCGTCACCAACATCAGCCGCAAATTACTGGCTTATGCACTCAACCGATCGCTCCAACTTTCCGATGAATCGATCGTCGAGCGGATGGCCGCCCAGGCCCCCGCGACCGGTTATCGATTCGGTAATCTAGTGGAAGCAATTGTTACGAGTCCGCAATTCCTGAACCGGCGAATCGCCGAACGGCAGCAGTTAACCGAACAACGAACCCCACCCACGAAGGCAAAATTATGAACCGCTCGACCAAGACGTCTGCTCTTCCTCTTTCCCGCCGGGCCGTACTTCGCGGGGCCGGCTGTTCGGTGGCCCTGCCATGGCTCTCGTCCTTGCATGCGCTGGCGGACACGCCGCCGCCGTCGGCGTTCCCAAAGCGGTTCGGCGTTGTTTTCATGGGCTGCGGCATCAATGAAGATCATTGGAGCGCCGAGGGTTCGGGCGCCTCGATGAAGCTCAGCAAAACGCTGGAGCCGATGGAGCCGTTGAAAGAGAAGCTTAACGTCGTCGAGGGCCTTTATGTAAAGGCGCTGACGCGGCAGGGCATCCATCCCGGCCAGACGGGAAGCTTGCTGTCGGGCGCGAAGATTGCGAAGGGCGCCGTCATTCACTCGGGGATCAGCGTCGATCAAATGATCGCCAGTCGCGTCGGGGAAGACACGCCGCAATCGAGCATCGTGCTTGCCTGCGATCAGCCGATGACCGGTTATCACGAGACGAACTTCTCGATGGCGTACAGTTCGCACATCTCGTGGCAGAGTCCGGATTCGCCGGTGCCGGTGGAAGTCTATCCGTCCCTGGCCTGGGACAACCTGTTCGACAATCGCGGCAGCCTGCTGAATATCAGCGTTCTTGATCGGGTGAAGAATCGCGCGGAAGATCTGACCAGGAGAATCAGCGCCGACGACAAGCACAAGCTGGAGGAATTCCTGACCAGCGTGCGGGAAGTGGAAAAGCGCGTGGAAGGCATGCGGAAGACCAAGGCGGAGGCCGACGATACTTCGAAGGCGAAGAACACCGTTGCCGCGACGATGGATCGGCCGGCTAACGGGTTGCCCGAGGATCTACGCGATCATGCTCGCCTGATGAGCGATATTATCGCCATCGCCTTTCAGACCAACAAGACGCGCGTGGCGTCGTTGATCATTTCCCGCGATCTCTCGGCGATGTACTATCCCTTCCTGCAAGTGAAGGAAGGGCATCACGCCGCTTCGCATGACAACACCTCCGCCGGCTACGAACGGATCTCGCGCTTCCATGTCGCGCAATACGCTTACCTGGCTTCCAAGCTGGATGCGATGAAGGAAGGCAACGGCACTGTACTGGACAATACCTGCCTCATGTTCCTTTCGAACCTTTGGATCGGGCGGAAGCACGACAACTTCCGGTTGCCTGTGCTGCTTACCGGCGGACTCGGCGGCACGCTGAAAACGGGACGCGTGTTGAACTATCTGGGCGATAACGAAGATAACCGCAAGATGTGCAGCCTTTATCTTTCGTTGATGGACCGCTTCGGCATCAAGCTGAACGAATTTGGTGATTCCCAAACTCGTTTGGAACGCCTCTAGCGATCGATTTTAATAATGAAAACAGCAAGGGCCACCGGAATTCCGGTGGCCCTTGCTGTTATTTTTCGCTCTGATAATCGTTCTGGCGCGCGCCACCGCCGAAGAATCGCCCTTCTCTCCGTTGGATACTGTGATCATCTGGATGAGGGATCGATTTACGCCGACACTGGGGCAGGTATACCCTGGTCAATGCGGCGCCGACTGCGCGAGAATGCTTGAAGACGGGATATTGCCTGACGACGCAGAACCGTTTGCGAAGTTGCTTGACCTATGCCGAGACTTGGAGATTTGGGCCAACAAACTCGCTACGCAACCTCTATCATCGGACCCTATAAGGCGGACGCGACATGGAACACATTGAAATCGAGTACAACCAGGAACTGAAGTCCCTCGAAACCATCCTCTCGGACGTGAAGCAGCCGGGCGATTTTTACGTCGCCGGCGCGGTGGAAATTCCGATGCCGCGCCTGGAGGTGGAGGGCGCCGGCGCGCTTTCGTTCCCGATACCCCGTCCACAGATCGAGGCGATGGTGCAACAGGCGACCCCGGCGCCTTACGGCCGCGGTGAGGAAACCATTGTCGACACCGCGGTGCGCAACGTCTGGCAGATCTCTCCCGGCGCCGTCAGGATCAGTGGGAAATCCTGGGCCACAAGCTTTGAGAACATCCTTTCGAAAGTGACCGCCGGCCTGGGCTGCGGCGATACCGCGGTTTACGCCGAGCTTTACAAGATGCTTATCTATGACCGCGGCGGGTTCTTTCTTGCACACCGGGATACCGAAAAGACCACCGGAATGTTTGGGACTCTGGTCTTGACGCTTCCATCCGCCTATCGTGGCGGAGCCCTCCGTATCCGGCACGCCGACCGCGAGGTCACTGTCGAGACCAACGCCACCGATCCGTCCGAGATTTCCTTCGTCGCATTCTATGCCGACTGCGAACACGAGGCGCTGCCGGTCCAGGAAGGCAACCGGGTTTGCCTGGTTTACAACCTCATTCAAAAGCCGGCTGAAAAACCGGCGAGCCGCAAATCCCGGATCCTGAAGGCGCCCAACTACGAATCCCAAGTTGCACAAGCGGCGGCCATTCTGGAGGGGTATTGGAAGTCACCGGGTGCGCCAACAAAGACGGCTTGGCTCCTCGATCACCAGTACAGCCCGGCAGGACTTTCCTTCTCGTCGTTGAAGGGCGCCGACGCGGCCAAATCCCGAGTCCTGGTGCAAGCGGCAGGCCGGGCGCTGTGCGTCGCGCATCTTGCAGTCGTTCACATCGGCGAGACCGGCGCCGCCGAATTGGATGGGGACTCTTACGACAACTCGCGCCGAAGCCATTACTGGGGCGGGGATTCTGATGAGGACGATCTGGAAGGCGACGATGAAGGTGAGAGTTTCACCGCTGTCACGGTGGACGACTCGTGGCAGTACCTGGATGAGTGGCGGGACACGGAAGATCGTACGGTGGAGTTTGGACGCATTCCGCTCGGGGAAGGCCAGTTGCTTCCGGTCGACGCGCTCGACGGGGAACCTCCCGACGAAGCGCGTCTGACGGAAGCCTCCGGGAATGAAGGGGCGACGTATGAACGATCCTATCATCGCGCGGCGCTCGTGCTCTGGCCCGCGGCCCGCACGATAGAAGTTCTGCTGGATGGCGGCGTTGTTGCCGCTACCCAGTATTTGAAACGGCTGGCGGCGGACGGCGTGAGTGCCCGCCCAAAGGCCATCGCGGCGGCGCGGCGCATCTTGAGCGCATGGCCCGCCGTTGGACGGCGGGCGGACAGCTATTCGTTTCACTCGCGAGGGCCGGAGGCATCCGACCGCACAACGATGATGGAAGCGCTCGCCGGACTGAATGCCACGGCCTTGCTCGAGCAGTTCATCCGCGAGGTTGTAACTTCAACTTATGACGGCTCGGAGAACGCGGCCTTACTTGCTTCGGCAAAGGTGCTGGGAGATGAGCAGGCCGCCGCGGTTTTGTCCGCGTTGGTCGAGGCGCGGATGCCGGATCGACCGGGCGGTTGCGCGGAGTTGTTGCTTGGTCTCGCGGCGAATCCATCGCCTTCGTTCGGGCAGATTGCGGATGCCGCCGTCGCTGGGCTCGACGGCATCGGAGCGCCGGGTTCCGAGCCGGATGACGCGTTCGCGTGGCGGGCAGCGCGGAACGAGGCGCGCGTTGGGCAACTGGCCCCGGAAGCCATCGTAAACCTGTTTTCGGCGCTCCGCCAGTTGAAAGACCGGACGCTATGTGACAGTGCGGCGCGGAAAATCGCTCTGCGCCCGGAGGTCTTCCGTCCCGTAACGCTGGTCGTTCCAGCGATCGAACGGATCTGCGCCGAACAGAGTCACAAAGCGCCGGCGGTTGACCCTGCCGTCGAGCGCCTTTGGACGAGCGCGGCGGAGTTTCTGCTGCTGCGCAGCGAGGTCCCGCCTGAACCCCCTTCGGACTGGAGTCTGCATGCGGAACTTCCATGCACCTGCGCCGATTGCCGTGAACTCCAGGCGTTTGCTCGCGATCCTGCCGAAAAGGTTCATCGTTTTCGTGTCAGGAAAGAGCGTCGCGGCCACCTCCATCAAGTGATCGACCGGCACAGGCTCGACATGACCCACGTGACAGTGCGCTCCGGTTCACCGCAGACACTGGTCTGCACCAAAGACCGCCGAACCTTCATGGCGCGCCTGGAGGAATACCGGGATGAGATCTCCGCCATGCGCAACCTCGTGAAACTGGCGCAACGGTCCGCCGCCGCTGCCGCCCTGGCCAAGAGAATGGAGGCCGCCGTAAGGGGGAGCGGGGTTTGAAATTCTCGACGTCCACGTTGGCTGCCGGCGCTGAAATCGTCCCGTGGCTCGCCTCGGCTGGGCAACTGGCTTACTCGCCTAACTCGCCGCCGGAACGCGAATCCTTGGCCCGGACATAAACAGACGGCGCCAACACTGGTTCGGCGATCCGAGAAAGGACACTCCGGACGTAAGGCTGCTGTTCCAGTTCTGGAATAGGGCCCGGCGCGGCGAGTTTGACGCCCTGTATGTTTCAAATGGCTTCGCTGGGCTCTTTGCGGACGCGACGCCAACCGCCATTCGGCCGGCAGCGGGAATGAGCGGCTCATCTTAATCCAGCACGGTAGCTGCCAAATCGTCGATGTGCAGAGTCAACGCTGGGTCGATAGTGGCGAAGCCGTGCTTTACAGAGGGATTCAGAACACAAAAACGTTCCGCCTCCACAGGCTGACCACCGAAGACACACGCGTCCGGTTGATGAGCGTTCATACCAGGAGCCTCACAGATTCCGTCGTCTCGTTCAACGCCGTTCACTGCAACCTGGTCAGGTACGAGACTGGACATTTCAACGATCGCAGCTTCGTTCTCGACGAACTTTGCCTGGAGGCAGGCCTCGAGCCGAATGACGTTCCGATACGTTCCGCGCTCTACTCCGGGTATGCGCTGGAAGAATGCTGCGCCTCCCGGAAGTTTGGTCCCAACTACCTGAAATTCCGCACGCCTCTGACGAACATTCGGATCCCGGCTTTTGAATGCAACGAGACCGAGGTCCAGGTGGTCGACCCAAACAAAGTTGAGGTCGTGGAAGCAGTCGGATGCAAGGTGCGTGGGGAGTACACCTGAGGTCTGCGGC
>Ga0105047_10012096_pt1 | contig 13922 bp, 15 predicted proteins | sample MAT04_FD_78384 | JGI IMG/M metagenome (GOLD analysis project Ga0105047, IMG submission 78384) | Freshwater microbial communities from Lake Fryxell liftoff mats and glacier meltwater in Antarctica - MAT-04 (megahit assembly) | ecosystem: Environmental > Aquatic > Freshwater > Ice > Liftoff...
TTCAACTTAAATTCATCAAATCTTACAACTTTCGACTTGGGTTTCCGCGTATCAAAATAATAGCTGCTAACCGTACCGTTCCCAGTCTCAAAAATACTGAAAGCCGTAAGATCGTTGCTCTCAATATACGGCAGCGGCAGCCCATTTTTACCCAACAAAGGCGCTACAGTCGGCACCACAGGTTCCCTTCCGTTCGGGTCTCCAATAGCGCTGTAATCCTCCCGATATGCCGGCGGCACAAATCGGCGCTTTTCCCCCGCAAACGCACCGTAACTGTTGCCCACATTAGAAGTCTCCAAAAAGTGCATTCCGCTGGAACTCACAAACCGATTCCACAAATGCGAATGTCCATACAATACCAACTGTACGCCCGCTGTTTCTAGCAGCGGCACCACATCCCGAATAATATAATCTTCCTGTTTCGGATACTCGTAACGCACCATTTTAATTTCGCCATCCTCAGTGCGATCGACTATTTGCACCGGGTCAGTATAAGCAGGTACAATATTGTCGCCCAGAGAATGCGGCGGGTAGTGAAACATCACAATTTTATATTTTGCCTGCTTAAATTGGACACTGTTTAATTCTTGTTGCAGCCAAATATATTGAGCGCTGCCCTTGACAATTGGCTCGAAAATATGCTGTCCGTATCCCCATTTTTCGGGACGGTCGAAATCTTCGTCCCGTTCCCGATACCTGCCTCTGGCACCCGGATCTAAATTCGGAGTCCGCCAGATATTTGTAACATACAAAGTCACTAACCGCACGTCCCCAAAAGTCACGGCATAATAATTTTTGTCGCTTGGTAAGCTGAAAATTTCGTTGTAGGTATCGCTGTTAAAACTATTGTTTTTTAACAAAAGGTCTTTGTTTTTTACCCCATATTTTTGGGTGAGGTATGGATATATTTTCTGGACTGCAGCGCGGGGGAAAGAGTCGTTAAACTGGTCGTTCAGGGTGCTGGTAGTTGAAAACCTCCCCATAATTTCATGGTTCCCAATTGCCGGAAATAAAGGCGCGTGTTGGATCAGTTCGCCGCCGCCGTACACTGTTTTGATGCCGTTTTTGTCGAGTTCCGAAAAGGCGCGGCCTTGCAAACCGGGGAAAAAGGCGCGCCCTCGGTAGTCGTCGAACCATTCGGAAGCGCGATCGGCTATATTAATTAAATCTCCAGCCATGAAAACTGCGTCAACTTTGTCAATTGTTTCTGTTACTTTCTGGAGATTGGCTGCTGTCATCGGCATCAATTGATGGTCGGAAGTGAGGAGAATTTTGAGCGCTATTCCTGCTGCTGGTGTCGGAGAAAGTGTAAAAACTTTGCTGCTGACAGATGTGCCGTCTTTTTTGTGGCTGGCGACAAGATAAGGAATCCGCACATCGGGCGTTAAATTGCGGACTTCTGCTTCGTGCCGCCAGATGTCGCGCACAATGGGATTGTTGTTAGTTATGCCCTGTTTCATTTCATCGGGAATTTGCGAGTCTTTGTCTTCTCTGGTGCGGCTTAGCTTGGTAGTATTTGCTGCGGCAGTTTTATTTAATTTTTTACCGTAAGTAACAGTGTTGCGAGTACCGGGAAACTCGGTAAACCAAACAACTCGCACCGAGTTTGCTGTGGGAAATTGCAGAAACGGGTCGGTTAAAAGTTGGGGTTTGTTGAAGAATGATTGTATAATCAAACTTAGTAAGAGGACAATTAAAATCAAAACAGCAAAAAACCACAGGTTGCGAGAAGAACCTTGGGAAATTTCTAATTTATCGGGTAATGGTGTTAACATAAGTTATTGTCATTATTCTGTAGGGGCGGGTTTGACAAGCAAAATATAACTCCCCACCCCAATATATATAAATCTGCCCCCGCTTTGAATTTTAGACTACCAAAGTTATCAAAAAGTTAAGAAATTATGAGAATATCTCAGATATCACAAACCTCAACTATAACAATCCTAAATGATTTGTAAATATTTGTAGGGGTAGTGGATGGTGCGGGCATACCCCCAGCGTCAACTAAAGAGGGCAACCACGGGGGGTTGCCCCTACAAGAATTACACTGATGAACGGACTGCTATAGTCTCGATCAAGATTTAGGATTGCTATATTCATCTTAAATAGATATAGCAGTTAAAGCGCCAGATGAGGTATTGACCAATCAATCCCTCAATGCCTCAATCTAAAATCTAAAATCTAAAATCTAAAATTCAATAATTTGCCACATTCTCAAAGCTAATACCATTGTTCTAAAGATGTGCTGATGAAGTCTGAGCCACCCCAAAGCATCGGGGGGTTGGGGGGGTAATATCTAGCGCTACTTTATGAAATTGGTATAACTGCAAAAATGTACAGTTGGGCGGTTTTTCTCCCAAGTTGGAACCTGCTTTAACTGTGGATTGGGGCGCACCGACATCGAAACCTATTGAGAACGCTACGGCGGCAATATGGACAATCAGGAAGTGCAAGCGGGAACGCGGTTATTTTAACCTATTTTGGTGCGCGGCGGTTTACTGTTCGTGGGCGGCGGACATGGTGAAAAATCCCGCGCGGCGCAGCTATCGCGTAGGGAATCGCCAACTGTGAGGTAGTATGATAGCACGCGATCGCCAAAACAACCTCGATCGCGATCGCACAAATTCCACAATTTTGTCACAGCGGTGGGTCGATCGCGATCGCACAAGCGTTCACAATTCAGCTTAAAATTAGGATAAGTTGCAAATTTTATCTCAATCGACCTCAGCATGAAAAACCACACTGACGATTTTGCCCCGGATTTAGTCGATCGGGCTTTTGGGAGTCCAGCAATCCCCGATCCGACAGCGTGGGTAGACGAACATTATTTTCTAGCTAATTTCGCCAATACTCTCGCCCACCTCCAAGAACATTTCTCTGATGACAGTTGGGAAATCGGCGAGAGTAGCGACTCTGGCGAAGCGAGATTATCGATCGACGGTAAAATTAGAGATATATTGAAAGCTACTTTTAGCGATGACTGCTGGCAGTATGTCGAAGGTTTATTGTGAGTTGGGTCAACTTGTACCTCGATCGCTTTAGATCGCAAACTAAGCTGTACTGCAGTTCAATTGTACATTAGACCAGATTGCAATAATCCTCAACTCTTCAGGAAATTATTTGCGTTTATCTCGGTTGCATCTGTTTGAAATCTGTGATCGATCCTGTGATTTATGCCAGAGATGATTAAAACTCATCAAATCCTCTGCTGTCTTGAAGTCGGACATTTTTTAAATTATTGTCATTTATTATACTTTAGGTTTGTCGTAAATTACGGTCGTTAGGAATTTTAGTCGATCGCAAAAACTCAGCACTTTCTTCGGGTAAAGCAGTATTGATAAACATCCCGCTACCCAACTCAAACCCAGCCTGCTTGGTCACTCTGGGAATAATTGCTAGATACCAGTGAAAGTATTTTGTCCCCTGTTCTGCCGTTGGTACCGATCGAATACTATAGTTGTAATCAGGATTGTTCAATCCGTAATAAAGCTGAGCGAGTACAGTTTTCAAAGTATCAGCAAGATCGGTAATTTCCGCATCAGTAATATCATCAAACGAAGACGAATGTCGGCGCGGAAAAATCCAGATATGAAACGGCGAAAGTGCAGCATAAGGGATAAAAGCCACAAAATATTCGCTCTCGAAAATCACTCTTTCACCCGACGCTAACTCATCTTCCAAAGTGCGGCAAAACAGACATTCTCCCGTATCATCAAAATATCGAACTGCTGCATCGATGCGGCTGCGAAATTGGCTGGGTACAACGGGCGTAGATGCTATCTGGGAGTGAGGGTGTTCGAGAGAAGTTCCGGCACTTTCTCCGTGATTTTTGAAGATAATAATTGTTTCAATATGGGGATATTTTCTGATTTCTACATAACGCTGGCGGTATACTAAAAGTATGTCCGTTACTTCTTCAACGGTCAACAAAGCAGTAGTCAAATCGTGTCGCCGGTGTTCGACAATTACCTCGTGAACCCCGATTCCCGCCATCGTGCGGTGAATTCCCGATGATATTCTCATCCATTCTGCTGTCGGGGAGAGGGCGGGATATTTGTTACCAATTGCCCTGACTTTCCAGCCAGTGCGATCGCCCAAACGGCAAGTTTCTAAGGTTCCGTCTTCCTCATTTCCCACGCAAAACGGGCAATCGGCACGGTGTTGTGGCACTGCTACGATCAACTTTTTCTTGTTGGCGAATTCATCCGGTCTTTTCGCCCGTTCCGTGGCGATGATTACCCAATCTCTGGTAATTAGATTTTGTCTAAGTTCAGACATTTTATTACCTTTAGTTTTAGGTTTTAACTGTTTTTGATTTTAGATAAATGTTGGCGTTCTGTCAGTGCGGTATTGCGGATATTTAATAATTCTTGATATTTGGTTCGGAAGGTATTAAATAGATTATTATAATAAACTTTCCCCCAACATCAGACTCACAGTATCCAAATTGCCTACTTTATGGCCTAATGCCTTTGGTAATCTGGGTAAGTAATTTCAAAAGAGATGGATTATGAATATTCCGATATCCGATCGCCAAATTCAAAAGAAATTCAAACACGCTGCCGATTTTGGTGTCTCAGGGAATTACAATTTGCAGACAGCAGCAGCATTTGCAGCGGCTATTCAAGCCCACTTGCAGAAACAGGGAGTGCAGGAGATTGCGGGTACTTATCGCAGGGAGCCAGTAAAGCACTATTTTGACCCATTAACCAGTTTGAATGTTATGGTAGATGCAGGTGACAATTTTATTAGTGGCTGGAAACTGACTTCTGCACAAGTTGTGGAATTAACCACCACTGGAGATATTGGAGGTGGATAAGTATGGATAAGTACATCAATTTATTAGAAGAGTTTGTTGACAATAAGATTACTGCTGATGAGTTTGAACGGCGGTTTATACAACTGTTTAAAGGTGACAATAATCTCCAACCAGGGACAGAGTTTAAGATTTTAGACAAGTTGTTTGCTGATGTTGATGCTTATTGCAGCGACTCAGATTTGATTGAAGACCCTCGATTTGATATTGATGGGGTTCAATTGCAAGTATCGGCACAGGAAACGCTGAATAAGTTGGTGAAATTAATAGCAGTTTGATGTGAAAGTGCGATCGCCCAATTAGAAACTGAACGCCAGCGCAGCGAATCACTCGCGCGTCAACTTCGGGAATTGGGCATCGATCCGAATGCTTGAAATGGCTATTCCTGCGGGGATAGCTGCGATCGATCGCCCTTTTCTCAATCTATAAAAATTGCGGGAAGGGCGATCGGACTATCTGCTATATCAGTAACTTGAAGCATTAGACATCAATCTATTTCCTACGCCCTAGAACCCGGAGTACCGATGAAAGCAATTAAAGTGATGGCATCAAGTTGATTCTGCTTGGTCTGACTATGGGCGTGCTGGCTTCATTTAATCCTAAATCACACTCATAGTGTGTAGATTTTGGAGTGCCGTCACCGATATCTTGCTTATGTGGCAAAAAATCCAGACCTAAAAAAATTTGGAGAGCAAGTTCGCAGGCTAAGGACATCAAAGGGCTTTTCCCAAGAAAAGTTAGCAGAACTGGCCGGACTGCACCGCAACTACATTGGTGGTATTGAGCGGGGTGAAAGAAACATAGCCCTATTAAACATTTTGCGGCTAGCAAAAGCTTTAGAAGTATCGCCCAGCGAACTATTGCAGGAAATAGAGTAAATGCAATCACCTTATACGGGGCTTCCTGTCCAAGATTGGCAAGAGAAGACACTAGAACTCATAGATCTACACCCACTAGATCCACAAGAAATTTATGACGTGGTTATTCAAGTTTGGAGTGAAATTTTTCAATCCAGCATAACCAGCAGAGGCTACAGAATAGGAGTAAATTTATTCCCGACTCCCCAAATCATGGGCTTCTTTTTACATGAACTAATCCCATTAGAACTCGCCAGTAAATACCCCGGAATTTGGCGGCGCGATCGCAGCGCCATTGAAAAAGATATTGTTTACATCCCGAACAATGACTTCTCCATTGAAATTAAAACTTCTTCAAGTAGTCGTAACACTTATGGTAATCGTAGTTATGCCCAACAAAGTGCCACAGGAGCAAAACCGAAGAAAGACAAGTCCGGGTATTATCTTGTAGTTAATTTCCAGAAATTCGATCCAAAAATTCAAAGTGTACAAACTCTACATATTAATTTAGTTAGATTTGGATGGATAGATCGAGAAGATTGGCAAGGGCAAACAGCGGCCACTGGTCAGCAAGCTAAATTAAGCCCTGATGTAGAGCGATATAAGCTACTGCAATTGCCTATTCAGCAAGATTTACCCTCTTTAAAATAAAGATAATTGAGCTTCACTAATCTGCTTTTGTCTTAGAAAATCATCAATTCGGTTGGCGGCTAAATCGCAGTATTCCTGACAAATCTCAAATCCAATAATAGTGCGCTGCAAATCTAAGGCAACAACCGCCGTAGTTCCTGAACCCAGAAAAGGGTCTAAAATGATTTCATATGGGTTGGACGAAGCTTTGATTATTCTCTGTATGACAGCACTAGGAAATTGAGCGGGGTGAGATGTTCGCTCTTTTGAGGCTCTATTTTTACCAGAAGTTACCTTGGGGAATTCCCAAACATCAGTCGGATTTTTGCCTTGGGAGTTGACTTTAATTTTGCCATTCTTTTTTTGATTAGGATATTTTACATTTGGATCGCGCACATCATCTAGATTGAAGGTATAATCTTTATGGTTTTTCACATACCAAAGGAACTTTTCATTGCGCGGTGAAAAGAACTTACTACCCGCAACCCCAGCGCCGTAATGCCAGATAACTTCTTGGATCAGGTAAAAAGGAATTTTGTCCCAAAGTAGATAGGGAATGGGGATAGCTTTAGCTTGATTGGGAATTGATAGATACCCCAAGTTGAGCCAGAAAGCGCCGTTAGGAAGGATTAGGCGATAATTTTCACTGATCCAGCTTTCACACCAGTTCAAATATTTATCAAGTGGTAGTGTTTTTTCGTATTCTTTGCCAATGTTATAGGGGGGACTGGTGACAGTGAGATTGACGCATTCATCAGGGAGCTTTGACATTGCTTCTAAGCAGTCCATTTGATAAATGAGGCAGTTTGGCGCTTGGAAGTAGGGTTTACCTAAACAATTTATAATGTCCGTTAAAAGCATGATTAAGTTGATGATGGTATAAATTTAGTTTGGCACAAATTGGTCATTTTTAGTAATAAACTCAGGCTCTAATTCAATCATGTATATTTCCTCAATTCGTCTTCCTCAAGCCCCAACCATCATGCCAATTGTAACTGCACATTCTGCAACTTGCAAATAGCTTTCAATACTTGCGCCAATTCGATCGATCGCCCTTTGTCAATCAAATTCAATTCCGGTAAAATCTGATAAGTGCAAGGATTCCCCCGCGTCAGATACACAAACTGATAGTTGCGTCCATTCGTCGTCAATCCGCAAACAGACGGTTGCTGCTGCAAACTCTTAAACGCATAAGTCAGCAATTGCGGCAAACCGGCCCAGGAGTCGATCGCACTATTTTTCGCCTCCACCACCAAAATCCAGAACTGAGTCGCCCCAATCTCCGCATCCGGCCCATTTACTGCGAGAATATCCAATCGCCCTTTAATCAAAGTATCTCCATCTTCAACCTCAATGGGTATGCTATCCTCCATAGTCAGCACCACAGGAACATCGAAAAATCCAGTTAATCGCATTAGCGGCGAAAGTGCTAAAAATTTAACCAGTTTTGCAGATACTTTACCTGCTGCTAAGTACCGGCGAAAGTTCTGTCTGATTTTCAATAATTCCTGCTGTTCAGATTCGCTCAGCGGTTCTAGTGAAAAAAAATCTGTCACTGCATCTGCGTCTCCCTCCTCCAGTTTGAGAAGGTGGCGAACGTCGTTTAGCGAAAGTTGGCTGGCTTCTAAATTTTGGGTCATGGCTTTTGTGCGATCGGCTGTTTCGACAACTTATATTATAAAAGCATTACAAGCGGATTTGCTGTGATATAATCTTACCAAATATCGATCCAGTAAATCGGGTAGATTTTATGAAAGCAATTAAAGTGATGGCAACGATTGACGATCGAGGATACTTGTGCATTGATGAGCCACTCAAGTTATATCGCAATAGCCGAGTCGAAGTAATTGTGCTAATTCCAGAAGTAACAGAAATTAATGAAGACAAGCAATCTAATGAAGCCAACCACCAACCCACGCAACTAGAAGACTACTTCAACTTCCTGAGACATGACGATATTCGGCTCAAAGGTTCCCGCATTGGCATCGAAACCATCCTTTATGAATACCTGTTTCGCGCTCGAACTCCCGAAGAAATTGCTAACGTTTATACATCCCTCACTCTCGAACAAGTTTATGCGACCATTTTGTACTACCTTCACAACAAAGAAGCAGTCGGTAAATACATAACCGAATGGCTGGAATGGGGAGAAAAAATGCGAGAAGAACAACGTCGCAATCCTCCTCCAGTGACAGAAAAACTCCGCAAATTTAAAGCAGAAAGAGATGCAAGGAGAAAGGCTGATGCCAATGCAGTATCTCTTTGATGAAAATGTCGATCCTGCGTATTTTAACCAAATTCGCAGACGCAATCCCGATTTGGTTGTTCTAGCAGTGGGAGAACTAACAGCACCTTCCAAAGGCACTCTCGACCCGGAAATTCTGATTTGGTGTGAAATTCACAATTTCATTCTTGTTACCAATAACCGTCGCTCTATGCCAGTTCATTTAACAGATCATCTAGAGCAAAATTGCCATATTCCAGGAATATTTATCCTGAATACCAAGCTGACCATTGGTCAAAATATTGAAATACTGCTTCTGATTTATGAAGCATCATTTGATAATGAATACCAAGATAGAATTTACAATTTACCAGTCCTATAATTTACAACACATCCCCAACACTTACAAAATTCCCCAAAGTCTTAAGGAAAATAAACATACTTTTGTCCCAACTTGTGTAAACAATAGGTAAAAAGACTAACCAAAATTAAAGTTAAGAACGATGTCACAAGATACCATCGAATCAATACTCCAAGAAAAACGCCTATTCCCGCCCACCGCTGAATTCTCCGAAAAAGCTCACATCAAAAGCCTACAAGAGTACCAAGCCCTCTACGAAAAAGCGAAAGCCGACCCCCAAGCATTCTGGGCCGAACTCGCTACCCAAGAATTGGACTGGTTTCAAAACTGGGATACCGTGCTCGACTGGCAGCCGCCCTTTGCTAAATGGTTTGTCAATGGCAAAATTAACATTTCTTACAATTGTCTCGATCGCCATTTAACCACTTGGCGCAAAAACAAAGCCGCCCTCATCTGGGAAGGCGAACCCGGCGACTCCCGTACCCTGACTTACGCGCAACTCCACCGCGAAGTCTGCCAAATGGCTAACGTGATCAAAGAATTGGGAGTCCAAAAGGGCGATCGCGTCGGCATTTATATGCCCATGATTCCCGAAGCTGCGATCGCCATGTTAGCCTGTGCGAGAATCGGTGCAGTACACAGCGTAGTATTCGGCGGATTTAGTGCTGAAGCTTTGCGCGATCGCCTCAACGACGGCCAAGCAAAACTCGTCATCACCGCCGACGGCGGCTTCCGCAAAGACGCAGCAGTAGGCCTCAAAGCACAAGTCGATCAAGCATTAGCAAATAACGCCGTACCAAGCGTTACCAACGTTCTCGTAGTTCAGCGTACCAAACAAGAAATTGAGATGGAACCGGGGCGCGATGTTTGGTGGCACGAACTGCAAAAAAACGCCTCAGCAAATTGTCCCGCCGAACCAATGGATAGCGAAGATATGCTATTCGTACTCTACACCAGCGGCAGCACCGGAAAACCGAAAGGAGTCGTCCACACAATCGGTGGTTATAACCTTTATACCCACATGACAACCAAGTGGATATTCGACCTCCAAGATACCGATGTTTACTGGTGCACCGCTGATGTCGGCTGGATTACTGGACACAGTTATATTGTCTACGGGCCACTGTCCAACGGTGCAACAACTTTAATGTATGAAGGCGCGCCCCGCCCTTCCAATCCCGGCTGTTTTTGGGACGTAATTGAAAAATACGGTGTCACAATATTCTACACCGCACCAACAGCAATTCGCACCTTTATGAAAATGGGCGAACACTTGCCGAATGCGCGGAATTTGTCATCTTTACGATTGTTAGGAACAGTCGGCGAACCGATAAATCCAGAAGCTTGGATGTGGTATCAGCGCGTAATTGGTAAGTCGAATTGTCCGATTGTTGATACTTGGTGGCAAACAGAAACAGGCGGAATTATGATTACCGCTTTGCCCGGTGCAATTCCCACAAAACCCGGTTCTGCAACCCTTCCATTCCCCGGAATTGTCGCCGATGTCGTTGACCAAGATGGCGAACCAGTAACTAATCAAAGCGGCGGTTATTTAGTTATAAAACATCCTTGGCCGGGAATGATGCGTACACTTTACAATGATCCAGAGCGTTTCCGCCGCACTTATTGGGAATATTTGCACCCGAAAGATGGCGAATTTGTGTACTTTGCTGGAGACGGCGCGCACAAGGATAAAGATGGTTATTTCTGGGTAATGGGCCGCGTTGATGATGTGATTAATGTCGCCGGACATCGACTCGGCACGATGGAAGTTGAATCGGCTTTGGTGTCGCATCCAGCGGTGGCGGAAGCTGCGGTTGTTGGCAAACCGGATGAGATTAAAGGTGAGGAAATTGTCGCTTTTGTGACGCTGGATAACTCGCAGCAGCCTAGCGACGCATTGGCTAAGGAGTTGAAGCAGCACGTTGTTAAGGAGATTGGGGCGATCGCCCGTCCGGGCGAAATTCGATTTACCGATGCTTTGCCGAAAACGCGCAGCGGTAAAATTATGCGGCGTTTGCTGCGTTCTTTAGCTGCTGGAGAAGAGGTGACGGGGGATACTTCGACTTTGGAAGATCGGACTGTTTTGGATAAGTTGCGCGGCGGTTCGTAAGGAGATTTTTTAACCGCAGATGTAGGCAGATTAACACAGATGAACGCAGATAAGATTATATCTGCGTTCATCTGTGGTTACAAAAATATTAAAAATATGAGCTAAAATTAACATAACTTCTGAACTGGGATCTGAGTGCGATGCCTCAACTACTGAGTAAAACCACAGACCAACGCATTATTCATCATGGAATGTGGGAACGGTTTAAATTTATCCAAAAAGGCTTTGAAGGCTCCCCTAGAGTGCGATTATTTTACTATGATGGGACGATCGAGATTCTGATGCCTGGAGAAGACCACGAAACTTTTGCTCATATTATCGGTTACTTAGTGACTACTTTTCTCGTCGAACATGGAATTTTCTTCAAGCCTACAGGGGCAATGACGCAGGAAAGATCGGGAGTTGTCTCTGTGCAAGCAGACGAATCCTACTGCATTGGGAGTGTAAAACCGATTCCAGATTTGTCGATTGAAGTGGTCTTTACCAGTGGAGGAATTAGTAAGTTAGAGCGCTATAAAGTTTTGGGTGTTCCAGAGGTTTGGTTTTGGGAAGATGGATTGCTAAAAATATATCATCTCCAAGACGGTAGCTATGAAAAGAGCGATCGCAGTCAGCTACCTGGACTCAGCAATCTCGATCTAGATTTACTGCAACGCTGCATTTTAATGGCGGAAACTGATGCTGGGGAAGCTATTAGAGTATTCCGTCGAGAAATGTAGTCAATAAATTGCATTCAGCAGCAAACTCATGTACAATTTAGCCAATATGTGAACAAAATTCCAAGTCCAACAGGGTTCAAAATATGGCAACCAGAATTCAGAACCTGCAAGTAACTCAAGTAGTTGATGGCGACAGCATCAAAATTTCTCTCAACGGCAAAACCGAGTCTCTGCGGCTGATTTGCGTCGATACAGAAGAAAGTTACTCCAACAGTTCCAAACCTGTTACAGCAGCCGGCAAAGCAGCTTCGGAAATGGCTAAAAAATACTTCGCGACAGCAGATGGTAAATTTGCTCAAATTGACATAGAATTTGATACAGACGATCCGGTTAAACTTGCTCTAGAAAAACATCGCGACAACTACGGGCGTCTGCTCTGTTACGTACATAAAGATGGAGAAAATTACAACCTCAAACTGATTCAAGAAGGCTGGAGTCCCTACTTTGTCAAATACGGGCGCTCCCGATTGTATCACCGACAAATGACTGAGGCAGAATCGGCTGCCAAAGCTTACAATCTGATGATTTGGAATCCGATTACCAATGCGAAAATTCCCTGTCGTAACTATACTATATTACTGCCTTGGTGGTCGATGCGCGGCTCGATTGTTGAAGATTTCCGCTTGTCTGAAGCAACTACAGAAGCGCTTTCTGCGAGGTTGCACTACCCAAAAATTTTAGCAGCTTCTGAGACAGCTAAACCTATTACTATTTTCTGCGATTTACTGTCGGGAATTAATCAATGGATCGGCGGTAATGCTCGAATTTATGCAGGTTCATCGTATCACAGATTAGATTTGTGGATACCTGATGCTAAAACTGATGAAAAGGCTCCCTTGAAGCGGCTAATCGAGAAGCGTTATGCGGGTATGGGACGGGGATATGTGTATATCAGCGGTAAAATAGAACAATACAAAGGTAAGCCTCAAATAGTTTTAAGTAATCTCAAGCAATTTTCTGATTTCCCTCCATAAAATTTACTTTTACATGAATTTAGTAAAAAAATTGTCGGACAAATAGCAGGGGTACATCTATCCGCAATCATTTGTAGTGCGAGGTTCCCCGCTTGCTTGCTATACAAAGCTCGCCAGGGGCTCTTTCGCAAGTCGTAAAAAAATGCTTTTTGCAAAGCCGGAGATGCTTCTAATGGAACGATGAAGCCTTTTCTGATGGGAACCGGATTGAATTTTGGGCGATTTCCTACCCTACTCTTCACCGAACCTCTACGGGTAACGGAAAGGCGAAAGCGAACGGATAGCTTCGATTCACGCATTGTTTTTATTTCAGTAGCATTGCGGCGGTTAACAATTCCAAGTTATTTTGTTTTTTTTATGCAGCTAAATCAATTTATACTATAATACTATCATCGCCAATCTGTAGCTGCCAATAGCTGCGCTATCAATCCCAAGTCAAGAGAGGTCAAAACCATGTGTCAATTACTGGGAATGAACTGCAATGTTCCAACCGATATTTGCTTCTCTTTTGAGGGTTTTTCTGCAAGAGGTGGTAGAACAGACGTTCATCAAGACGGTTGGGGAATTGCTTTTTTTGAAGGTTTGGGATGTCGCCTTTTTATAGACTCTAAACCTGCTATTGATTCTCCGGTTGCTGAATTAGTGCGCCGCTATCCCATTCATTCAACTAACGTGATTGCTCACATCCGCAAAGCTACCCAAGGCGAAATTGCTCTAGAAAACTGCCACCCTTTTATTCGGGAACTTTGGGGGCGCTATTGGGTGTTTGCTCACAACGGAAATCTGGAGAATTTCAATCCTGAAAGTGCCGGATTTTACAAACCAGTCGGCAATACTGATAGTGAAAAAGCTTTTTGTTTGATATTAGAAAGGTTGCGAGAAAGTTTCCCTCAAAATAAGCCTAGTTTGACGGAAATTTACGCGGTACTGAACGAAATTACTAAAAGGTTGGCAGAACACGGTATTTTTAACTATTTACTTTCTGATGGGGAACACTTATTTGTACACTGTTCTACTAATCTGCATTATATTGTGCGACAAGCGCCGTTTGCGAGCGCTCACTCGATCGATGAAGATGTGACTGTGGATTTCCGGGAACTGACACAGGAAGGCGATCGCGTGGCGGTTATTGCTACTTTTCCGCTGACTGATGATGAAGTTTGGACGCAAATTCAACCGGGACAATTGCTGGTATTTCAGGATGGTTTGCCTGTTAATTTTAATTGAA
>Ga0105047_10012097_pt1 | contig 13921 bp, 12 predicted proteins | sample MAT04_FD_78384 | JGI IMG/M metagenome (GOLD analysis project Ga0105047, IMG submission 78384) | Freshwater microbial communities from Lake Fryxell liftoff mats and glacier meltwater in Antarctica - MAT-04 (megahit assembly) | ecosystem: Environmental > Aquatic > Freshwater > Ice > Liftoff...
AGAGTCGATGGGGAAGTCGCGCGGCGGGCATGAAGACACCTATGGGGATGCACTGGCCCAGCATGACGGGGATCTTCCACCGAGCCATCGCCCCGATCGGACCGTCACCCCTGCGTTCGGCAGAATGGGGTTGGGTCAGCTCAGCGTTTCCGGACTGAGTGAACTCCATCGCTTGTCGGCCTGCGGTAATCTCCCCTTGAGGTCGACATGGCCCCACTCAAAGTCTTCATCAGCGCGACGAGCAGGGACCTGCGGAGTTACCGCCACGTCGTCGCCGAATGGGCTCGGACGCGGGGTTATGATTTGGTGAATCGATTTCTGCAATCACAACCGAATTGAATATCAAGGTCCAGCCATGTCACAACCGGTGTTTCTCTCGTCGGTCACGTCTGATTTTCCGAACTATCGCCAGTGGATCGCCGAGGACCTGCGCAAGTCGGATGCGGAGGTCCGGGACTAAGAGCATTTCCGCAATCGCGGCGGGCTGCTGCTGAAGCTGCTGGATGACTACATCCGCGAGTGCCGGGTCGTTATCCATTTGATCGGGGCCAAGGCGGGGTGGGTCGCCAAACCCGATGAGGTCGCCGATCTTCTGCAGCGGTATCCCGACTTCCTGCAAAAGCTCCCGGCCCTCGCACCGCTCGTTTCGCAGCTGTCGTACACCCAGTGGGAAGCCTGGCTCTCGCTGTCCAGCAGTTGCCGCTGGCATCGCAAACGCTGTTACAGATGCTGTCGTGACTGGCCCCCGCCCCGATCCCACGCGGGTTGCTGGAACACCCCGGGATGGAGCAACAACTCGTGAGCGGACTGGCGCTAGCCACCGGCTCCCCCGACCGAGGGATCGGCTTCCAGCCTGTCGTGAAACCTCAGACAGACAGACTGGCCCCCGCCCCGATCCCACGCGGGTTGCTGGAGCACCCCGGGATGGACCAACAACTCGTGAGCGGACTGGCGCTAGCCACCGGCTCCCCCGACCGTGGGATAGGCCTCCAGCCTGTCGTGAAACCTCAGACAGACAGACTGGAAGCCGACCCCACGCCATCAGAGCCGGTGGCTAGCGCCAGTCCGCTCACAGAGACACTCGATATCGAAACCGCCTTGATCCCGCTGCGGCGGTACTCCCTCCTCGGCCACCGCCCCGGTGACCCCGCCGACTCCGCCGGACGGGTCCACCGCGTGGTCCAGCTGGTCACCCGCGAACAACTCGATCCCGAGCCACAACGGGCCACACTGACTGCGATGCTGGCGGCGGTGAATAAATACACGCCGACGGAATCAGGCGATGTTCGCACTTGTCTGGGAGGGCGAGGCTCCTGCCGAGCCGCTCGTGCCAGACAGCGTCCACTCCGGTCAGCGGCTCCGCAGGAGCTTCGCCCTCCCAGGTCAGGTCAGTGCCGCGAGGCGCTCGCCGCGGGTTCCGCTGACCGTCCGCCAAGAAGAACCCGCAGCGAGCGCCGGTCGACGCTCATGAGCCGATTGATCCGCGCCGTTGAACACGATCCGCTCCCCTTTCAACCCCGATCCGACTCGCCCACTGGCCCTTAAAAACGCCTGACCCCAACAAAAAAGGACTCACGGCAAATTGCCGTAAGTCCTTTCGCCATCTGGAGTGCCCACGACAGGACTTGAACCTGTACGAGTGTTACCTCACTAGGCCCTCAACCTAGCGCGTCTGCCAATTCCGCCACGTGGGCAGCGGGAAGGGGGAAGAGGGTAACACCGAGGGCGGGGATTTTCAATCGGGTGGGGTGCGGGAAAATTCCTCGGAGAGCGAGATCGTTGTTCAATGGACCGGTTGGGCGGGGCGGGAACCCTGAACCTCGCATGAATTGCGTCAGCTGCCGGTGCTGGCCCAGTCGGGGCGTTTCGCTTCGAAGGTCACTGGCTCATGCGACAGCGGGTGGACGAAACTCAACTTCCAGGCCAGCAGATTGAGCGACGGGGCGTCGGTGGACACGGTTTGAGTGTCTCCCAAGACCTGGCCCGGCAGGTAGGTCCGGTCGCCGACGATCGAGTGATCCAATTCCCACAGGTGGATACGGATCTGGTTCGTGCGACCGGTCAACGGAGTGACCTCCAGCAACGAAGTCCCATCGGGGCAGCGTTCCAGCACGCGGAACTTCGTCGAGGCCGGTTTCCCGTGTTCCCAGTCGACGCGATACGAACCCAGGTCGCCCACCTCGTCGCTGATGGGGGCATCGCTGCGGAACTCATCCAGAGTCGGGTGACCATGCACCCGAGCCAGATACTGCTTGTTCACTTCGCCCCGCTCAAACTGCTTTTGAAGCTGACGGGCGAAGTGCCGCGTGCGCGCGAACAGGACGATCCCCGAGGTGTTCGCGTCGAGGCGGTGGACTGGGCGGGGGTTGTACGGGTGGTAGACCCCTTCCAGAATTGCAGTCAGCGTGTTGCGATTGAAGCGGCCGCAAGGATGCATCGGCAGCGGTGCCGGCTTGTGGATCACGATGACCGCTTCGTCCTCGTGGAGGATGCGGATGTCCGGGTTGATGTCCGGCTCGCTGGCGGCCTGTTGGATTCGCAGATACCTCTCGCCGCCCCGCACGATCTGATCTGCGGAAACGGGGATGGGAGCGGGGCCGGTGACCCCTTCGGAGAAGAATCGCTTGACGATCCGGCCAGCTGCGAAGGCTTGGAGCCACTCCTCGCGCGGGATGTGTCCGAGAATCCCGCAGAGGCACTCGATCAGCGGATGCCCATCGTAGGCGGCGGGAATACTGAACGGGCGCTCGTTCTCCGTCATCCGGCGGCCCGGCAGCGGGTGAGTGGCTGCGTGGATTGCGACGTGCCGATCGGTGATTCGGAAGGCTTGCTGTTCCTCGGTCGGGACATAGCAGTAGGGGCACGACCGTTTGACGACGTAGCGAGCGTCGGCCTGTTCGGCGGCGGTCAGCGGCGATTGGCAGGCATAGCACTGGACGCTTTCTGACTCATCGAGCGTGGGGTCGAGCCCGACGCGATCATCGAAGACAAAGCACTCGCCGTCGTAATGAGCAGCCCCGCAGTCTTCAAAATACTTGAGGATACCGCCGTCCAATTGGTAGATCTGCTCGAACCCCTGCATCTCCATAAAGGGGCCCGCTTTTTCGCAGCGGATGCCGCCGGTGCAGAACATGACGATCGGCTGGTGTTTCAGCTGCTCGGGCAAAGAGGCGACGGCGCCGGGGAACTCACGGAACCGCTCGATGTCGAGGGTTCTGGCGTTGCGGAACGTGCCGAGTTTGACCTCGTAGTCGTTGCGAGTGTCGAGCAGCGTGATGGGGCGCCCCTCATCGAGCCAGCGTTTGAGTTCTGCGGGAGCGAGCTTGGGGGAAGGCTTGCCGACCGGGTCGACGCCCTCGATCCCGAAGCTGATGATCTCCTTCTTGATCTTCACCAGCATGCGGCGAAACGGCTGATGGTCGCTCTGGCTGTACTTGGCTTTCAGGTCTTCCAGCCCCGGGATCGCTCGCAGTTCCAGTAGCAACAGCTCGATGTTCGCCTGGTCCCCCGTCACGCAAAGATTGATCCCCTCGGTACTGAGCAGGATCGTCCCGCGCTGGTTCCACACCTTGCAAAGTGCGGTCAAGTGCTCTCGGAGAGTCTTCAACTCGGTGAGCGCCGCAAAGCGGTAGGCGGCGATATTGGTAAAGTTCGGCATGGGGGGGACAGCTGAAGAGGAACAGAACGCGATCTTCCATTCTCCCGAGCGGAGTTCGTGACGGCAACTGTGCAGTTCTGGTTGAATTGGCGTGGGTGAACCGAAAAAAGAGGACAGCGGAAATCCGAGCGGTTTGACGAGCCGTCTGGAAACATGTCGTGCGCGCCCCGAAGACAGGGCGAAGCTCGGGCTGAGCCGCTTGTGCCAGACAGCGTCCACCTCAGCAGCGGCTCAGCGAGAGCTTCGTCCTCCCGAGGGACAACTTTCTCGCACGGAGAAACACACGTAACCGTTCGCACCCCGGACATCCCATCGCTGAGCAGTGAACAGTCGACTTTCGCGTGGCCAGTCGTCATGCATTATCATGAGCTCATCAGATCCGCGTGTTTCCTTTTTCACAGGAACGTGGGGAGTCAGGGAAAAGGATCACTCATCTTCACTCATCGACTGTTTCACGCTGCCATTGGTGCCTGAACGGTTCAGGAACAAGGAACACGAATCGGCACTCATCGACACGAATTCGGAATGCAGAGGAGCGGCGTTGGAGGGCTGCGAATCATAGTTATTTCGGCCGAGTTCCCCCTCTTGATTAATGCAGCTTAGTGGAGATTCGTGTTCCCATTCTTCTCGACCCACATCCGTTGGTTCGCTCATGCGATCGGTCGAGCCACCTGATTGCCGAAGTGTCAACCGTTACGCTTCAGCCACCTCGGCAGCACGTCGAGCAAGCTCGATGGCTATCCCGCTCAGCCGGGTTTCTTTTGGAAGTACCACCATTCCACTAAGAGGACCAGCAGCGCGATCAAGGCCATGGAGGACCAGATCGGCTTGTCCTGATCAAGCTTCTCTTCTGTCGCGGTCACGCTGGCTTCTTTGGTGACCAGCTTCTCGACACCGACCAGCGAAGACTCGACCGGATTGATTAAGCTGACCCCCAGTTCCCGCACCAGCTGGCCTCCCGAGCGGACTTCGTACGGACCCACGGCTCGGGCGGAAATCCCGGTGACCCAGCCCTCGGCATCGGACCGCGTTGTGACATGTTCCCCCTTGGGATTCGTGACGCGGTACTCGGTGTCGCGGGAGAGCTTCACAGCGGGCTGTAGTCCGGTCGCTGCCGCCTTCACGTCGGCTAACTCCGCCTGCCGCAGAGACAGATTCACTAAGTTCGTCGTCAGGATCGGAAACGCCAAGCGGTACGGCAGCGTCGTTCGGTCGAGCTTGAACATCCAGTGCAGATACAAACGCGGCCCGGCCCGACGCTCCAAAATCAGTGGGCCCTTCGCTCCATGGCAGAGCGTCTCGAAGCCCATCTCCTCCAGCGTCGTGTCGGTCACCCCCGCGGCCAGAGTCGGCTCATCGACCATCAACACCTCTTTGAGCTGGACGTGCTGCATGAGTGGGGCGTCACGCTTCCAGTCGACGACAGTGACATTCCCTTCACCAATGGTCAGCTTGCCATCGAGCTCTTTCGGCACCTGCCCGATGGTGAGGTAGGTCGTCGCTTCGCGCGACAAGTCGAGCAAATTGTCACTAATGACGAGGTCATAGGTCGCCAGTTCCGAGGTCTGCCCGTCGGGAGGGTCGAGCTTGATGCCTGGCTGCCCCTTGAGGGCGTGTCGAAATGCCGCCAGCGTTTCCGGACAGAAGACCTGCAAGTCTCGTCCCACAGGGAGGTCGACCCATGCGGTGTTGTCGACTGCCAGTGCGTCAAAATCGCTCGGCAACAGCTCGGCTTTGAGCTGGAGTTCCGTGTTCGATTCGAGTGTGAAGACGAGCCGCTGCGACTCGCCGGGATTGAGCACGACTCGTTCCTCACCGACGACGACCGGCTGACCAGCCACGATCTTCGACAGCCGCAATTGTCCGTTGCCCGCTGCTGCGGGACTCGATTCGACGCGGACAAAGACTTCCCACGCCTCTGAACCCGAGCGAGTGGCGTTGAGCGACGTGATCCCCATGTTCCCGCCGCTCGTCTTGACGCGGTAGTAGTCGACCGTAAAGGGCAACTCGAAATCGACAATCGCCTGCGACTCCCCCGTGACGGGGTTGGGCCGCGTGGGGACGTTGCCGTCGGAATACAAACGAATGCTCTGAATTTCGACCAGCTTCGATTGGCCGCGTGCCAATGCCAGCGCGTCCTCCAGTCGCGAGGGAACATCGACGACCTCGATCTGGTCGAGTGCCTGCTTGAGCTCGGTCTTATTGTTGGTCAGCTGGGTCAGTGGCTGGGCGGAGTTATGGACCTCGATCAGCATGAGCCGTTGATCGGAGAGCATATTGTCGATGATCGGACGGATCTGATCCTTGGCCAGTTCCAGCCGGGTTTTCTTCGTCTTGGCGTCGATGGCTCCCATGCTGGCCGAGCAGTCAATCAGGATCGGCAGGTTCTTGGCCAGGCTGTCGCGACCTCGGATGTACGGCTGCGCTGCGGCCAGGGCCAAGAGCGTGAGCAGTAACAGTTGCAACCAGAGAAGCAGGTTGCGTTTGAACTTTTGAAACGGAGCATTGACCCGCTGATCAGCGATCACCTGCTGCCAGAGGAGCAGCGAGGGGATCTCCTGCCGCGTGCGTTTGAGCTTGAGAAAGTACATTACGATGACCGGAATCAAGAGCAGCAGCAATAACGCATTCAGCGGCGCTGTGAATCCGGGCAACCAGTTCATGAACTCGCCTTTGTAGTTTGTGTGAGACGAACGGGTTGCAGTGTACCGCAGCCCGTGAAAGGGCGGAACGCAGTCACCCCCGTGGGAAGGGGCTACGTGGCCAAAGGAGGAGTCGTTGGAGAAATCGTAACGGGGGCCTGGATTTCATAGTCGGTGGCTCACGCGGCTCGTGGGCATCGTCGTTCCGACGCTTCGGACCAATGGAAGGCCGCTCTTCGTCCCGGCAGGGACGACAGAAGCCTCGTCTGAAGTGGCTGCTGGTATCTGACAGAAACTGCGAATGTCTGTCGCCCTTGGCGGGGCTGAGCCTGGATGGGGACTCGACACCCACCGATAAATCGATGGGCTAGTGTCGGGTGTCCCGGCCGGGACAAGGACGGCCGGTGACTGGGCCGAACGCTTTTCCAATTCACCCGACTCGCCACTCTTCCTGAGCCAGAATGCAAGCGATTGGCAGCTACATCGCATGGCGGGCCGCGCGAAGTGTCCACTGGAACTCTCCTCGCGAACCGGCCAGCAAGACCGTCAGCTCGCCAGTCGATTCGTCGATCACGCGGTACGTGCCGAAGTCCCAACGCGTCACTTCCCCGCGACCCCCGCTGACCGGTCCCTCGTAGTCGAGGTACAGCAGCCGGTGATCGGCGATCCGCTCGGCACGGGGGTGTCGCTGGCTGTCCGGTTCATCGAGCAGCCGCCACGTCCAGGCGACCTCGCCCGCTTCCAATAGCAAATCCCAGTGGAAGAACGGATGATCGTGCGTCAGAATCGCAAATCGTCGACCCGTCTCCTGTGCCTGCTCCGCCCCCATGACTGTTTCCCTCCCCCGCTACCGAATTCTGGTCCTGCCCTTCGCTGCCGCTGTGATCGCCGGGCTCGTGTGGCTGGGCTATCACAATCAGAGATTGCAGGAACGTAGTCCTCAGCCGGGAGGTCCACGTGTTGCGAAACGTCTGGCCCCGCGCATTGAACTCTACGATCAGAAGTCCCAGCTTGTGAAGTTCGAGCGGTATCTGGGCCGGACAAAAATGGTCGTGGTCTTCTTCGATGGGGAGACCGGAGCCGACGCTGACCCGTGGTTGACTCAGCTGCGAGATCATCACGACCAAGTGAAAGCTGCCGGGGTGCAGGTGATCGGAATCGGGCTGGCGACGCCGTATGCCAATCGAGAATCCGAGAAGCGGTCGCAGGATTTCCCGTTCCCGCTGCTCTCCGATATCGGCAAAGACAACCCGGCTCCCGCGCACACCAAGTGGGGCCGCTTCGACCCGAGCGATGGAACCTTCCAGACCGGCGTGTTCCTCGTCGACCGCTCCGGGATGGTTGAGACTCAAGCCGGGAAGTTCAAACCGGTGAGCGATCCGGCGGGGGTGGTCAAGTCGCTGTGTGCCGAGAAATGGCCGGAGTAGGCGTTCTTGCGGGGCACGTTTTTTACGAGCCCGAGCTTCAGTGAAAGCGGGCGGTGGATTGGGGGTAAACCTAAATCGGGCACGTAGGAAACGTGCCCCACATCAGTCACTCACCCATACACGCGCATAAAGTACGTCGCCGAGACCAGGAGGCCGATGGCGATGACGCTGTAGCGGATGTGGTTCTTATTCAGCTTTCTTGCCAGTGTCGCTCCGGCGAAGCCGCCGATGATGCCGGCGACGATCATCGGGATGGCGAGGGGCCAGTTGACCTTGTCTTGCCAGATGAACATTGTGACTGAAGTGCCATTGATGAGCGAAGCGAGCAGCGACTTCACGGCGTTCATGCGGTGGATGTCGGAGCTGCCCATCAGGGCCAGCGAGCTGAGCATCAGGATGCCGATCCCGGCTCCGAAGTAGCCGCCGTAGAGGGCGACAAAAAACTGAAATCCTACGATCCCCAGGAGTGCTCGCTTCGAAGGGGCTTCATGCGGCTTGCCAATGCCGGTCCACTGTGAGATCAACGGCTGGAGCATGAACAGCATGGTGGCCAACAGAATCAACCACGGGACCGCCAGCAAGAACGCCTTCGCCGGATAGCTCACCACCAGCCATGTCCCCAGTGCTCCTCCGATAAACGACGGCAGCAGTAGCGGCAGGACCGAATCGCGGGTCCCCTTCAAGTCGTGCCGATACCCCCACACCGCGGCGAGAGAACCGGGGAAGAGTGCGATCGTACTCGTGGCATTCGCGACGACAGCTGCGTCATCGGCACCACCCAAGGCGTACATCAACGAGGGAAAGGTCAATAGCGTACCGCCCCCGGCGACGGAGTTAATGATCCCCGCCAGAACGGCAGAGGCGCATAAGATCAGCGGTTCGATCATGGTGCGACGAGTCTATTGGATCGCTCAGGGGTTGAACACGCTCGATGTCCGCAAGACGTCGCTTGCGGGTCCGAGATTTCCCCCATTCCCATTCCGGAGTGACAATCCTCTCAGCGGTCGACACAATGCACGATGCTCCCCGGTCCCGCTCCCGAAGTCAGGCTTCCCCATGCCCATTGAATGGCAACCGCTGATCGACATCATTCACGCCCATCAGCGCTTCGTGATTACCAGTCACGTCCGGCCGGACGCCGACGCCATCGGGTCCGAGATGGGGCTGTGCGGCATTCTCGAACAGCTGGGCAAAGAGGTCCGGATCATCAATCCGTCTCAGACGCCGAACCATCTCGCCTTTCTCGATCCGACCAAGCGGATTCGCAAAATCGGCGAAGGGGTGACGATGGAGCAGACCTGCGATACCGATGTTCACATGATCGTCGACACCAGTGCCTGGCAACAGCTGACCGATCTGCGGAAGACACTGGAGACGACGAAGGCTCGGAAAGTGGTCATCGATCATCACCTTAGCTCCGACCACTTAGGAGCCGATCTGTTTAAGGACACCACAGCTGCAGCGGCGGGGGTTTTGATCTGTGAGTTGGCAGTCGCACTGGGTGTGACACCGACCGCCGAACAAGGAACCGCCCTGTTCGCCGCGATTGCCACCGACACCGGTTGGTTCCGATTTCCGAATGTCGACGAACGCACGTTGAAGACAGCTGCGTGGCTGATTGGGCTCGGGGTCCAGCCCAGCAACATTTACCGCGAGCTGTACGAGAGGTCGTCGTTGTCGCGACTAAAGCTGCATGGGCGAGTGTTGAGCCGGATTACGGTGGAGTTCGGCGGGACGATGGGAATGGCCTACGTCTTGCAGAAGGACTTCGATGAAACGGGTGCCCATCCGTCCGACACGGAAGATCTCGTCAACGAGTGCCTGACCATCGAAGGGACCTGCTGTGCAGTGATCCTGGTGGAACAAAAGTCGGGCCAAGTGAAGGTCAGCTTCCGCAGCCGCGCGGGACTCGATGTGGCACAAGTGGCCGAGCAGTTTGGCGGCGGTGGGCACAAATTGGCGTCGGGAGCCATGCTGGCCGGGCCGTTTGAGAACGCTCAGACGATTATCATGAAGGCCATGCAAGTGGCAATCGCGGGCCAGGCTGACGAATCGGTGTGAGCGACCGGGCGCTCGCCCTCGGCTCTTAGAACCGTTCGACCACGGGTGGCTGGTACGTAGCATGGGCAATCCTGCCCGTCACTATTGGTCATTCGAGGGTCTTTATCGAGTCGCATTGAATGGACATTTCTCGTCGCAGCAGGGACGGGCAGGATTGCCCATCCTACGGGGAGAATCAATGGTGCGTCAGCGCGTCGATTTGACGTGGGGAGAGCCCCCCCCAGCGGGGTGGGTTGCCGTTCCCCCCGGGCGCCTCACTGGAAAGTATCGAGCTGATCGATCGAGCGGTCGCGGGGACAAGTTTGGCATGCCAGTTCTGCGTGCTGGCCTCCCATTCAGTCGGCCAGCCATCGGTATTGGAAATGAAATACTCTTCATCGGTGCGGGGGTTGATCCGCGTCTCACCCCAGGGGCAACACGTATAACGTGGCCGAGGCAAAAATAGATGCAGCTGAGCAAACGCCATGGCGGGAGCGAGCGCGGCATTCGGATTGTGGAACATCAATGGGGCCGTGGTCTTCGAGTGCGCACGATACGCCACCGCCATGAACATGAAGTCGCGTTCCATTTGCGTCAGACCCGGGGATTGGTCGCGGAGGATCAGCGGGAGATTGCTATCGCGGTAAATGCCATCGAGCAAGAGACGCAGGTTGAACTCGGCTTTGGCGAGCAGCGTCCGGGTCACAGCCGGGTCTCCCGATGCGAGATCCAGTGCCCACTGTCCGACGTAGCGGCGGACCATCCGCTCGCGCTCTCGACGCGCGAGTTCCAGGAGGTGGCTCGAGGCGTTGAGATACGGAGCATCCGGCCCGAGCGGAGTCGGATCGATGAGCGGCAAGGTTCTAGTCTGCGGGTCATACTCTGGACTGCGCCCGATGGGGAGCCCACTCGTTGTCCAGAGCTGGACAACGAGTGGACCTTGGGGACCATCCGGAATGTTGCCGACGTTCGCACCCCGCCAGAGTCCGTTGGCCCGGCCGACTCTGCGAGTGACCTCATCCGCGAGTGAGGGAATCCGCCGGACGACATCGGATCGAAACGCAGGGATCGGACGATCCGGAGGCAGCTGGCCCGGCAGCCCTGCGAGAATCTCTTGAAACACCGGCAACAGTGCAACCAGCGGCGAAGTGGCCGCCGATGTCCCCTCGGCGGCCTGCATCACAGCCACAGCGGCCAGCAGTTCGGCTTCCAGTTGGTTGGCAAAGGCAACTGCATTCATGCCGCGTGCCAGGATCCCGACACCACTCTGCCCAGCTGCATCCACGGCATTCTGCATCCGAACTTTGGAGTCGAGTTGCTTCGCAGAGTTCAGCAACCACAGGAGTAGCCATGTACAGCCCAGCATGACGAAGACGGTCAGTAGGCTGATGACGCCAGATTCGTCACGGTGCAATCGGCCTCCAAAAAGGAGGCGGCGATGCCAGCTTTGAGTGGGCAACGGAACGCGGTCGGCCATCGGTCACTCCTCCCGCCACGGGTAGTACGCTGGTCGATTCGATTTCAAACCGGCGAGAGTCAGCGTCGCCGAGCCGATCACTGGGGTCCGGTCATGACGTCCCGAGCCCTGCCAGTCGGAAGCCCCGTTTCGAGGGGAACTTCCCCAAGTGACGTTTTGAAACAGCCAGCGTCCGGGACCTGGCACGAGTGCGACTTCATGCCGGACGATCAGCGTCACCGCCTCGTCCCAGCCGGCCTCTCCCACGTCGTGCTCGATGACAGGATGTCCGACCGGGTTGTAAGTCGGCGACAACCGAGATTCGCCGAGAAAGACCATGCGGACTTGGGTATTGGCGAACGCATAGCTCCAACGATTACTCACAGCGGTTCGCCAGCGGCCAATCCGGGCGTCTGCGGTCAACTTCTCGAACGCTAAGAATGCCTCGACCGCATCGACCACGTCCCCCGCTCCGGCACGCGGGCCATTGACGGCTCGGGCCGGGGAGATCGCCACACAGGCTTGGGCCGCAGCGGCGTGGATCTCGCGATACTTGCGAAAGAGCCTCCTTCTGTCGAGGTTCAATTCCATCACATCGCCCCGGTGGTGGACGATATGCGTGTCGTTCTGGTTTTCGAGCGGGGGCTGATGCACGGAAGCGGGAATCCACACGACCGCCGACCGGGCCGCAGCAAACGCAGCATATTGCACTGTCATCATCCCCAGCAGGACCTGGCTCAGCTGGATAATCAGCAGGACAGTCCCGACAAGGGCAGGGAGGGTCATCACGAGCGCCAGGCTTTGGACTCCCCCCTCCTGGCAATGATGCACCGCCCGCAATCGCGGGAGGGATCGAATCGAGTGACACTGAAGAGGGCCCTGCATGGTTGATGAACACCGGGATGGGGACGATCTGCCATTGACTCTTGTAATTGATACAACTGTTGTCAACCTGACAAGTCGGTTGAACGCTCCCCCATGGTAGCGGTTGTATGAGCTGTCGCGATGGTACTTCAGGCAGAATTTGCGGTTATGACGAGTTGTAGTTATTGAAAGTGTCATGCGGAATGCCAGCGGCACGCCGAATGCATTACGTTCTCATGGTCACGAGGGACAGTGCCATCAATCACCCCCAGCAGGAGGCTTTTCTCCGCCATTCGGGCGAACGCACTCTCCAGAAATCGTGTTGCCATGGTTCAAACCGTTGAATCCACAGTCTATACCACCGGTGAAGTGGCCCGGATCTGCCAAGTGGCCCCACGCACCGTCAGCAAATGGTTCGATACCGGACGACTCAAGGGATATCGAATTCCAGGTTCTCTGGATCGACGCATTCCTCGCGACAGCCTCATCGAGTTCATGCGCTCGCACGGCATGCCCCTCGGAGAATTGGGAGCGATCCAGGGCGGCAAGGTGCTCATCATTGGAATGCCAGCTGGGGAACGAGCCATCGTCGAGACCTTGTTGCTCGCTTCCGGGATGACCACCACTTCCGCTCAGAACGCGTTCGAAGCGGGAGCCCTGGCGATGGAGCAGCGTCCCCAGTGCGTGATAATTGATGCCTCGATCGGAACCAACGAAGCACGGATGATTGCCAATTTCTTTAAGACGTGTGGTCGCGATACCATGACTCGCGTCGTGGGACTGGTTTCCGATGATGAAATCAGCGATCCGACGACCGCCCTCGTTTACGATGAGAAATTCCGCCGCCCGTTCGACCCCGCCCTCTTAGCGGTGCGGGTGAAATCGCTGGCTGAGCGAGTGATGGCGTAGGGGCCGGGCACGCCTCATCAAGTCGCTTGGGCTCGACTCAATGAGCGGCAGGACGCTCGCCGTCGTTTCCCCGGTCGCGCTCGCGACGAAGAATTGGGAGCGCGCTCTTTGCCGCTCACGGGGCCGAGATGTTCTCGCGACGAAGGCGACACGCCCGGAGCATGGTCAGCCTCGATACGGGCAGGTCAGAAACGTGCCCCGCACTCGCACCGTCCTCAGCAGTCGCCACCTCCCGCAAGCCTTCCTCACCGGCAGATTCTGCCGACGGCATTCTCGCTAAAACCGGAGTCTTCGGAACAACCGTTACAGTTTGACAAGTGGGCCAACCGATACCTTCCACAGGACTATCTACAGGCGCCGTCTTTACGGGCGGCGCGGTGGAGAATCGAGCTGTGACACGCTGTCACAGCTGCCGTCCCGGACGCATTCGGCCGACGCAAGTCGGCAACTCGATGGCAAGGACGCTCTGATGCGGTTCTCTCATTGGTTGAAAACTCTGACCAGCGCTGTGGTGCTGTCTGCGACAGCTGGGCCAGCACTGGCGCAGAACGCGGGCTATCCCGGACCTGGTCAGCCGATGTACCAGCCAGCATACTCGACGAACGATCCCGGGGTGCTTCACCCCCAGGGAGTTCCGCAGGGGTACAATCCGTACCCCGCGATTTCCCCGTATAATATGGGGAACGTCGCTTGGGACCAGCACTTCCAAGGTGGCGACGGGCTCTGGTACGAGCGGATCTTGAACTCCGATCGGGAGTACTACGGCTCGATCGATGCGACCTATAACACGATCAAGAATCCAGGCGGTCGGACATTGGGGTCGCCACACATCCCATTGGATCCGATTTCTGGTGGCCTGCTGGGATACAACATCCCCACCTACGGCCAGGGGGCCACTCCCGGAGCCACAGCCGGGGGCGGACAG
>Ga0105047_10012100_pt1 | contig 13919 bp, 6 predicted proteins | sample MAT04_FD_78384 | JGI IMG/M metagenome (GOLD analysis project Ga0105047, IMG submission 78384) | Freshwater microbial communities from Lake Fryxell liftoff mats and glacier meltwater in Antarctica - MAT-04 (megahit assembly) | ecosystem: Environmental > Aquatic > Freshwater > Ice > Liftoff...
ACAGAACTGCTGCCGGGAGAGGTCATGACCTGCTCGGCGACCGGCACGGCGACACTCGGCCAATATGCCAACGTCGGCACCGTCACCGGCACACCGCCGCGCGGCACGCCGCCCGTGACCGCCTCCAACCCCAGCCACTACATCGGCTACATCCAGAGCATCGATCTGGCGGCGCTGGGCGACCGTGTCTTCATCGACCTGACCTTCAACGCGCAAGGCCAGCCCAGCAATCTGCCGAACGGCTCACAGGAAAAAGACGGCAATGGCCAGTACAAGGAGCCGGGCGTGCCCACGATCATCGTCGAACTCTACAACGCTGATACCAACGCGCTGGTGAGCACGACGACGACCGATGCCGACGGCCGGTACCTCTTCGACAAACTGCTGCCCGGCCGGTACTATGTGATCTTCCGCCTCCCCGAAGGTGTCACCGGCATCTGGACCTTCGCTAAAGCCGACGGCGTGCCCGTCGATGTGAATAGCGACGCCATAACGCCAGTCGATCCGGATGACACGGCGCGCCAGACTGGCGTCTATACGCTGGCTCCGGGCGAGATCAATCTCACCATCGATGCAGGCTTGATCAGCCTATCGGGTCTTGGCAGCGCCACGCTGGGTGACCGCGTCTGGCTGGACACCGACAAGGATGGCTTGCAGGACGAAGGGGAAGCCAGCTTCCTAAACCCGGTCACCGTCAACTTGTACCGCTGCGTGGACAACGTGCTCGTGGCAACCGAGTCCACGGTGAACGGCTTCTACCTGTTCGATGGCCTGGACGCCGGCGACTACTACCTCGAGTTCAAGGCGCCGGCTAATCACACGATCACCCTGCTGAACCAGGGCGCCGACGACGCCATCGACAGCGATGGCGTTCCCAGCACCGGGCGCACCGAGTGCACGACCCTGATCGCCTTCGAAGACGATCGCACGTGGGACGTTGGCCTCTTCGTGAGCGGTGGCGATACGCCGACCGCCCTGGACCCGACCAAGGAACCACAGGCGTTCCAGGCCTTGCTGTTCATTCCGACGGTCAGGAAGTAGGCACTATGAACTCCGGGGGGCCTGCGTACGCTCAGGCCCCCCAAGCCGCCATGTGGCTGGCGCGAGGCCGAATGCATGGCGGACACAACAAGGGCCGAACTCAGATTGAGTTCGGCCCTTGTTGTTTGGTGGCGTTGGCAACCCGTGGTGTCGTCTTGGGTGGATTAGGGCCGCGCCACCGCCGGGATGAAGAGTTGCCAAGCAGCATCCGTACCTGGCCCCGGCGCCGGTGTCGGTGTCGGCGAAGGTTCGGCCGGCGCGACGATGGTATAGATCGGGGCCAGATCGACGCCCTGCAGCAAGCCCAGCGGCGTGTAGTCTTTGTACCCAGGGAAGATGGTGCCAAGGTTGGGGTTGCCCAGGCGCCGAATCAAAATCTCGCTCAACACACGGCGATAATCCGTCGTAATCGCCAGGTCGCGACGGTCATATAACTGGTCTGTGCCAAGGCCCGGCCAGGCGCCATAGACCTGACCGCCGTTGACGGCTCCACCCAATACAAACATGACGTTGCCGTGGCCGTGGTCAGTGCCGTGGCTGGCATTCTCCTGGAAGCTGCGCCCAAACTCGCTCATTACCGTGACCGTAATGCGCTTGGTATGGTCGGTGCCGTTGTCGTTGCTGAGATCCGTAAAAAAACTGGCAAGGCCGGTGGCCAATTCGCCCACATGGCTGGCAAAATACCCCCCGCCGCTGCCTCCTTGATACTCATGGGTGTCCCACCCACCCAGATCCACCGTCGCCACGCGTAACCCAAGTTGCATCTTGATCAACTGCGCCACCGAGCGCAGGCTGTCCCCAAAAGATCCAGACGGATATTTTGCGCCATTGCCGGGCTGATAGGCGCCCGGCGCCGCATACTCGATCACGTCGACGGCGTTGAGTGTCTGCAAACCGGCCTGGTGTAGCCATGAGCTACCGCCATACATGGAACGCAAGGTGTCGCGCTGCCAGTCTCCATAATTCCAATGGCCGTTGAACTGAAAATCGCTTGGACTGGTCATGCCGATACTCTCGCGGCTGCCCAGAAGCGAGATTGGCTGCAGGCTGCCGGTTGCCACGGCGGGCATGATAATCTGCTGGGGCAAATTGTCTGCGGTCAACAGATGGCGCGTAAGCCAACCCGTCGTCCCGGCCTTGCTGCCCGGCGTGCCCAGTTCCATGTATTGCATGGCGTCGAAGTGGCTGCGTGTATCGGCGGTCAGACCGGCGGCGTGCACGATGGCCAGTTGTTTGGCCTGGTACAGATCGTAGAGCGGCGCCGCTGCCGGGTGGAGCCCCAGCAGATCGGTAAGGGCCAGGGCAGCGTTGGCGCCCGTCACCGGCACGGCAATGTCCGGGCGATGCGCCTCGTAGGCGGCGCGGTCGGCGCCGGCGATCGGCGACACCACACTCAACCCATCCATGCCACCGCGTAAAAAGATGACGATGACAATATCCTGGCTCGGTTCATCGGCAGCGCTGCCAAACGCTGTCAGACTCAGGCCGCCAGTAAAGCTGGCAATCGCCGCCGAACAACCCACCATAAAGCCGCGGCGAGTCAGTTTAAACATGAGAAGCCTCCATTATTCTTTCAGCGCCACTGAAACGACGGCGCCATGAAAATCAGCGCGACCATGAAACGCAGGCGATCGACGATATCCTGTGCCGGCAACTCATAGGTTGGATTGCGACCGGCGGCCATAAAGTTGACAATCGGCGTACGCTCCTCAGCCGGCAGCGCACGTCCCAGGATGCGACTCGCCCAGAAGTCGACAATCGTCTCCGGTGTCATGAAATTCACCGGCATCTGGGCATTGAGATTCATACGCAGGACATCTTTATTGGCGTCTACGCCCCCGTATTTCCAACTGTCAATCAGCCAGTTGCACATCCGCCAACGCTGCAGCATCGGCATCGTGCTTGACCAATCCTCCTTGAAGTCGGGATAGCCATTGGGCGGATGCCATTCAAATAGCGGCTGTCCCATTCGCTTATAGACCCAGGTAAAGGAGTCACCCGGCGCATAATCGGCGCCGCCAGCGCGCAACAGGCTCACCGCATATTCGAAAGGCCGTTTGATCTTTTCCCCCCACGTCGTGCGGAACTCCGGCGACAGCAAGATGGTGCGCACAACCTGGCGGAGTTGGTCCGGGGCGAAGCGCTGCGCATAAAAGACGGCAGCGGCGGCATCGACCACCGACTGCGGAGGGTTGTCACTGATCAGCCGGCGGCAGAGCTTGCGTGCCAGGTAGCGCGCCGTGCCTGGATGGTACGCCAATAGATCCAGCACCGTGGCGCCGTCATCCACTCCCTTGAAGCTCGGAATCGTGACGTTGAGAACAGTCTTGGCATACTTGTCATGCACCCCGTCGTCAAAGAAAAAGCCGCCGGTAGCCGCGTCGAGACGCCAGCCGGTAAACGCCCGTGTGGCGCCATAGACATCCTCATCCTGATAGCCAATCGGGCGGCCCTCGGCATCCTTGGGCACACTGGCCGGATCAGTGACGACGCCCAGATAGTTTTCGGCGCCTAGCGTATGCAGTTCAAAGACCTCACGGGCAAAGTTCTCGTTGGGCCCAGCACTGGTATTGGAAATGTTATCCAGGTAATAGAGCATGGCGGGGCTCGTGGCCACGGCATTTAACAGCGCGCGGAAATTTCCCAGCAGGTTGCCGCGGATGACGTCGCGGTCGTAGTGCACCCAGACGGGCGCACTCCAGTAGTCGTACCCATAGACATTAAAATGGTTGTGCCAAAAGTCGGCTAGCACCTCGACTAGTTGCCGTTTGCTGTAGATGGCGCGGATAAAGGTGGCCGAGTGCGTCTCCGCGGCGGGCAGGATGCGTTCGGCCCACGCGATATTCGCCTTGAGGACGTGGTCTTGCCAAAGTTGCGCCAGCGGCTTGTTGAGCGTGGTGAAATTCTGCGCAGCGAGGCGCGCATCACATTCGCTGTCATCGAGCGCGGCCGGGTTCAACTGCTGTTCTACATAAGCCGCTACGCGCGCCTCACTCGTGCTGCCAAGCGCCGTTAGGTCGGCAAGGTCACTGCCGCGCGGGCCAAAAGCCATTCGCGTGAGCGCGATCAACTCCGGCGATGGCGCCGCCGGCACGCCGGCGGCGCCGATCCCCGCCATCGCCGTTGGCGTACGCATTGCCGGCGTGGGTGACTCTGTTTGCGCCGCCGCTGGCTGTGCACCAGCGGCGGCCAATGTTGCACCGGTTAGGGCGGCGGCGCCAGCCTGACGCAGCAGCCGGCGCCGGCTGAGGTTCTCCGGTGCGTCTTCAACCATGCTGGATTGGTTACTGGGTAATTGATAAATCGACAAGATGATTTCCTCCGCAAAACAACCAAGGGTATTCCCGATCAGAACCACGAACGCATTCCAGGCACACGTCCACACGATCGCCCACTCACCTGATTGGCGCTAGTCTACCATAAAGACAACTAGCCCGGTGTGTGGCTGACCGCCGGTTGGTAGGCGGCAACCCGGCGACTGAGAAGCGACTGATAGATGATGTTTGGCGCCCACTGTCATTTGTCGTATAATTGAGAGAGAGAATTTTCAGAGGTGTTCGTTAATGAATTATAGTAAGAGCGTGAGCCAGCATAACAATTGATTCCTGGTGAAATCACGTTCGTCGTAGCCCGGTGTGATTAGCGGATACGGCGCTTTGTATTGGAGTTTGTTCTCTTCTCGTTTCTTATCCGCACCCTGTATTATGAGGAGAAATCGTTCAATGAAGCATTTATTCACAGCAAGAGTATGGTCCTTGGTGGCCTTGGCACTCTTGGTTGGCGCGTTGTTGGCGCCAACGATGACCTTTGCCACCACGTTTGCTCAAGATGTGGCGCCGGCAGCCGATACGCCCACCGCTGAGCCGGCAACTTCCACGCCGACGCCTACGACACGGCCGACCAGCACCAGCACACCAGTGCCCACCAGCACACTGGCGCCTACTGCGTCGGAAACCCCGATCGGCCCCACCAGCACACCGGGACCGACCCTGACACCGGTGCCGCGCCCGGTGCCGATTCCCGAACCCGTAACCGTAGTGCTCTTTGGTACCGGGTTGGCCGCGCTTTCGGCCGCAGTCGCAACACGCCGCAATAAGCGCTAAGTTGCCGTCGTAACTCGCTTACACAAGGGTAGCCCCTTCAAGGCTACCCTTTTTTGTTGCAAATTCGCCTACGCGACGCACTGCTGCCCGACAGCGACAATGCATTCGCGCAACGTCGAGCACTCGTAGCAACATCGTTGCCTACGCGTGCCGTGGTTGTCACCCTGCACCGGCTGGCCGGCATCCAGTTGTCTGGCAAATACCGTTATACTCTCGTACGCGCCAACTGCTGTGTGTGCGAGAGTGCCGCTGGTTTATCGCTTGTTTCCCTTCCTGTGGCCAACGCCAGCCATGCCACACAATCTTGTGGCGCCCAACACCCGATCAACAGCAAACTGTAGGTCACCGGTCTCAGTGCTGGGTGTATAATGATTGACGACGGTGATCGATCACATGAGACTTGGATGGTAACCAGGTTTCGAGGAGAAACGATGTTCAACCACATTTCGGATTTTTTGACTCTGCGAACGTTGCTGGTGATCTGCGCCATTCTGGTCAGCGGGACATTGGCGCCTTCGCAGGCATATGCGCAGGCAAGCACGACCGGCGTGCCGGTCGTGCAAGTGTCCGCGCAAGATGGTGGGTCCCTGATCGCCCTGGATCTGCCGGTTGTCAGTGCTGCCGGCAGCGCGGCTGTCGTCGCGGCAACAGCCGCGGTTAGCCTGCCTACAGCACCGTATCACGGCTATGTCCTCCCCATGCATTTTGTCACACTGGCCGTGCCGGAGGGCACAACGCCAGCCTTACAAATTCAGCAAGTAAGCGCCCGCGAGCTGCCGGAAGGTATTGCGCCCTCCGCCCCCCTGCTGCCACCCGTGCTTGATTGGGAGCCAGCGCCCGGCGCACCGGCTACAGCGCTGCAACTGCCCGCTGCACCCATCTTCATCGTGCGGGAGGGGCGCATCCATGGCCAGCGATTCGTGGTCGTTGCCGTGAGCCCTGTGTATCAAGAAAAGGGGGTGGTCAAGGTAGCCAGCAGCCTGCAGGCTTTTGCGGCTGGCGCCACGCCACTACAAGACGCCATGCGGGCCAGTGCTGCCGGCGCAACCGCAACCGCGACTGAGGTCGTGACGACGCCGATCAACGAAGCCGCACTCAAAAATTCGTATAAGTTGATTGTCGCCAAGCCCGGCCTGCAGGAGGTGCTCTACAGTGAGTTGGGCCTGGCCAGTGCGCCCGGCGCCATGCTGCTCAGTTTTAACGGCCAGCCGGTGGCTGTTGAGAAAGGCGCCGACCGCCTGCGTTTCTACGTGCAGAGCGTCGGGGACCGTTGGAACCTGACCGCGGTCTACTGGCTCATCTTGGAGCAGGGACCTGCCATTGAACCGGTGACAGCGCCGGTGCCGGCAGCACCAGCCGGCCTTGCCTATGCGCGCGGCCAGTGGGTCGACAACAAGCTTTATGACTCAGTTTACCCCGGCCCCGACCGCGATCACTGGTTCAATATGACAATGCGAGCGACGCCGAGGATGACTGAGACTCAAATCGTCTCGGTCAGTCTACCTGTGACGATGACGTTGCCTGTACGCAGTGAGCCGTCGACATTCACCGCCAATGTCACTGCCTTCATTTCGCCGCCCAACTGCAGCGCCGGGGACCCTGGCTATCGCCTGGAAGCCCAAATGGCGAGCGGGGCCAGTGTCCTTGACACCCAGATACAGGCATGGAATCCAGCACCTGGCTGTTTGTTGCAGCCATCCAGTGCCGTCAGCTTTACCACGACCGCTAATCTCGACACTGTTCAACTACGCCTGCTGCCGAACGCGGCCTATGGCACCGGCATTTTCCTGGATAGCATGGCTTGGGAGCGACCGGTTGATTTGAACTTTGCCGGTGCGGCCAAGAATGGCGCCGATTTCTGGACAGGCGCCGGCGCTGCCACGTTTAACATGACAAACCTGCCGGAGCGCTGGCAACTCTACAACGTCACCACGTTGAGCGGCGTTCAACTTGTGGCCAACGGCGGCGGCGGTGTGGCGCAGTTCAACCAGGCCGCTAGCGCCCCTCCCAGCCACTATGCGTTGGCGAACCTGGACGCACTGCAGAAGCCCACTGTCCAGGCGAACAGCCCAGCCGACTTTGGCAACGTACTGGCGGCCAATGCCATCTACATCGGTCCGGCGTCTTTTGCCGACGAACTTGCCCCACTCGTCACCCACCGCCAACAGCAAGGCTACACGCCGCTGTTTGTCGACGTGCAGAAAATCTTCGACGTTTATGCCTACGGTCACTTCTCGGCCGTGGCTATCCGCAATTTCCTGCGTCATCAGACCGACTGGCAGAACCCGGCTCACCACCTTGCCGTCGTCCTTGTGGGTGATGGCAGCTATGACCCGTACAACTACGAAGGGAAGAACGACCCGGCCAACAATGACGCCTATCGCGTGCCACCCTACATGGCCGACGTCGATCCCTTTATTCGAGAGGCGCCGTGCGAACAATGCTTTGCCCAGTTGAATGGAGACGATCCTAGAACAGGTGACAATGGCACAGGCAACGGGGGTTCTTGGTTTGCCGCCGATATCTGGTTGGGTCGCTTCCCCGTGCGCAGTGAGCAAGAGGTCAGCAATGTCGTAGCCAAGCTTGTATCCTATGAGACGAACGGCGACATCAACGACATCTGGCGCAGCCGGCATGTCTTCCTGGCCGATAATTACATCAAGGCCGTGGATAGTGCGAACAATGCGGATATCGACACGGCAGGCGACTTTGCCACGATTGCCGACACGATCATCCAGTTGCTGCCGGCCAGCCTCAAGCCGCAACGCATCTACCTTGACGCGGCGCCGTCGCGGCGCGTGGTGGCCACCAACAGCGGTGCACCGGTGCCGGCGCCTGGCAAGCCCGGCTATTACCTCACCGAGGCACGCAAGCTACAAGAACCCGGACGCATGAGCAATTTGGATACGGCGAATGCGAACGCTATTGCCAGCTTGGGCGGCGGCGCGGGATTGGTTGTCTTCAACGGCCATAGCAACCACTGGCAATATGCGCGTATGGAAGGAAAGCCCGACCCCACCTGGCTCTTCTACACCAATGACGTGGACCTGTTAAATAACTTCGACAAGCTGTTTATTGGCCTCTCCATGACCTGCTACACCGCACAGTTTGCCAAGCCCGCCGCCAACGGTACGCTGGACGAAGTCCTCTTCCGACGCAGTGAAGGCGGCGCCGCGGCGATGTGGGGATCGAGCGGCCTCAGTGTGGTGCACGGCCATGACCAGTTGCAAAAGGGCTTCATGAAACGCCTGTGGTCCGCGCCGGCCGGCAGCCTGCGCCTGGGCGAGTTGACAGAAGCCGGTTACACCGAACTGCTGACGAACGGCGGTGACTGTTGCCAGGATGCGCTGATGACCTTCCTCCTCCTCGGCGATCCGCTCACCCCGGCGCGCGTCGCCGCCAACGCCGGCCTCTACCTGCCAAATATCAAGAACAAGTAGGGATTTACCCTGTAGGATGTGGGATGTACATCCCACATCCTACATCCCACATCCCACATTCCCTCTTCCAATCCATCCGCAACCATCCCAAAACAAACGCATGGCACACTACCGGCGCGCGGTGCGTACAGGGGCGAGCTGATCTCGCCCTTCTGTTTGATTGTGTGTCAATAACCCAGTTTGCTTGCCCCAAATATCCCGTTTTCGCAAGGAGCAAATGCGCATGCCATACGGAATCAGCTATGTCACCGTCATTGGCGCGGGAACCATGGGTGCAGCGATCGCCGGACATCTGGCGAATGCCGGCATCCCGGTGTCGCTGCTCGACGTGGTTCCGACCGAACTGACGCCTGAAGAACTTGCCGCCGGCCTCAAGTTGACCGACCGCAAAGTCAGGAATCGTATCGTCCAAATGGGCTTTGACCGGATGGTCAAGGCAAAACCGGCCAACCTCTTCACCAAGAACGCCGCCAGCCTGATTGTCGTCGGCAACTTGGAAGATGACTTCGACGCCGCCGTGCAGAAGAGTGACTGGATCCTCGAAGTCATTGTCGAGCGCCCCGGCCCCAAGCAAGCGCTGATGAAGCGCATCGAAGCGGTTGCCCCGGCCACGGCAGTCATTTCCTCCAACACGTCGGGCATCCCCATTCACATCATCGCCGAGGGACGTTCGCCGGAATTCAAGAAGCGCTTCCTAGGCACCCATTTCTTCAACCCGCCCCGCTATTTGCACCTGCTTGAGATCATCGCCACGCCGGACACCGATCCGGCCGTCGTTGCTCGCATGAAGTCCTTTGCCGAGAATACGTTGGGCAAGGGCGTCGTGGTCTGCAAAGACACACCCAATTTTATTGCCAACCGCATGATCAGCTTTATCCAGAGCGACGTCATGGAGTTTGCTATCGAAAACGGCTACACGGTGGAAGCCGTCGACGCCCTGACCGGTCCCCTATTGGGGCGGCCCAAGACCGGCACCTTCCGTCTCAACGACATTGTCGGCATCGACGTGATGGCGATGGTCGGTGACAATCTCTACCCATTGATCCCCAATGATGAAGACCGCGAGATTCTACGCGGCGAGTACGGGTCAGGTGTGATGAAGACGCTTGTCGAAGCCAAACTGCTCGGCAACAAGAGCGGGCAGGGCTTCTATAAAACGGTGACCGACGAGAAGGGCAAAAAATCCTTCTGGGGCCTGGATCTGCAGACGGCCGCCGAAGACGGCAAAATCGATTATGTGGCGCCCAAAAAGCCGCGCTGGAGCAGCGTGGGCGATGCGCGCAATCTGGAGCTCGCCGAACGCCTGAAATTGCTCGTCGACGCCGATGACGAAGCCGGCGAACTGATTTGGCACACGGTATCGCGCACGATGGCTTATGCATCCAAGCGTATTCCCGAAATCGCCGACACCTTGGTGGACATCGACAACGCCATGAAGTGGGGCTTTGCCTGGGAAATGGGTCCCTTCGAGACCTGGGACGCCCTGGGCGTGAAAAAAGTGGTGGCGCGGCTGGAAGGTGAAGGCGTCAGCGTGGCGCCGTGGGTCACTGAGATGCTGGCCAACGGCAAGAGTACCTTCTACACCTATGCCGCCGGCAAGCAGATGGTCTACAGCTCCCTGAGCAAAGAGTATGTGGCTGTGGAAAAGGGGCCGTTGGCGGCCAGCCTGATCGACATCCGCCGCACCCGCAAGAAATTTGCCGAGAACGAGCAAGCCAGCCTGTGGGATATCGGCGATGGCGTCATGCTGTTGGAATGGCACACGCGCGTCAACGCTATCGATGGGCCGATGGTGGATATCATGCAAGAAGCAGCGGAACGGCTGCATGGCAACGCCACCGGCCTGGTCATTGCCAATGACGGCAAGAACTTCGCCGTCGGCGCCAACATCTTCGCCATGTTGTTGGCCGTCCAAAGCAACATGCTCAACGAACTCGAGATGCTGATCAAGATGGGCCAGGACGCCTTTATGGCCTTCCGCACCGCGCCCAAGCCCGTCGTCGCTGCCCCCCACCAGATGGCCTTGGGCGGTGGCTGTGAGATTTGCCTGGCCGCCGACCGCATCGTAGCCGACCCGGAAACGTACATGGGGCTGGTCGAGGTCGGCATCGGCGTCATCCCCGGCTGGGGCGGCTGCAAAGAGATGGTGCGCCGCCGCATCAGCCCACACATGAGTGCCACCAACGTCAACCCAACGCCGTATCTGCGCCAGGTCTTCGAAACCGTCGGGTTCGCCAAGGTCTCTACGTCGGGTGAAGAAGCGCGCGAACTCGGTTTCCTCACCGAGCAGGACCGTGTCGTCATGAACGGCGAGCACCGGATCGCCACGGCCAAGAATATGGTGTTGGCGCTCTCCGCAACGGGCTATCAACCGCCGGTAGTCAAAGGCAACGTGTGGGCTTCCGGCCGCGATGCTGTGGCCGCGGTCAACATCGAAGTCTATAGCATGCAGCAGGGCGGCTTCATCAGCCCCTACGACGCACACGTTGCGCGCAAGCTCGGCTATATCCTCGCCGGCGGTGACTTGAGCCAGGGGCAGTGGATGGACGAGCAGTATTTCCTCGACCTGGAACGCGAGGCCTTCATGAGCCTCGTGGGTGAAAAGAAGACGCAGGACCGCATTCAGTACATGCTCGAGAACAACAAGCCGCTGCGAAATTGAGGAGAACCCAACTATGCGCAACGCTGTAATCGTTTCTGCGGCACGCACCGCAGTTGGCAGGGCCCCTAAGGGCACCCTACGCACCACCCGCCCAGATGACATGGCGGCTGAAGTATTCAAGGCGGTCATCGCCCGCGCCGGCATCGACGCCGCTGAGATTGAAGACGTCATCCTCGGCTGCGCCTTCCCCGAGGCCGAGCAAGGCATGAACGTGGCGCGTATCGCCGCGCTGCGCGCCGGACTGCCCTACACGACCTCCGGGCAGACCGTCAACCGCTTCTGTTCCTCCGGCCTGCAGTCCATCGCCGTGGCGGCCCAACAGATTATGGCGGGCATGGGCGACTGCATCATCGCCGGGGGCGCCGAGAGCATGTCGCTGGTGCCCATGATCGGCAACAAGTTTGTGCCCAACCCATTCCTGGCCGCTGAGTTTCCCGGTGTCTATCTGGGCATGGGGCTCACCGCCGAAAATGTGGCAAATCAGTATAAGGTGAGCCGTGAAGACCAGGACGCCTTCGCCCTGCGCAGCCACCAGCGCGCCGCGGCCGCCCAGGCTGCCGGCAAATTCGATGCCGAAATCGTGCCGCTTACGGTCACCGTCAAGGTGGGCGACGGCAGCAAGGTCAAAGAGTTGTCCAGCGTCTTTGACAAGGACGAAGGCGTGCGGCGCGACACCAGTCTCGAGGCGCTGGCCAAGCTCAAGCCGGCGTTTGCCGCCAAGGGCAGCGTCACGGCCGGCAACAGCAGCCAGACGAGCGACGGCGCCGCCGCCGTGCTGATCATGAGCGAGGAAAAAGCCAAGGCGCTGGGGCTCAAGCCGCTGGCCCGCTTTGTCAGCTTTGGGGTAGGCGGTGTGCCGCCCGAAGTCATGGGCATCGGGCCGATTGCCGCCGTGCCCAAGGCGCTCAAGTACGCCGGCATGAGCCTGAAAGACATCGATCTGATCGAACTCAACGAGGCCTTCGCCGCCCAAGGGCTGGCCGTCGTGCGCGAACTGGGCATGGACGAAGAAAAGGTCAATGTCAACGGCGGCGCGATTGCCTTGGGACACCCGTTGGGCTGCACCGGCGCCAAACTGACCGTGCAGATGATCCACGAACTGCAACGCCGCGGCAAGCAGACCGGCCTGATCACCATGTGCATCGGCGGCGGCATGGGCGCCGCCGGGATTATTCAACTCATGAGCTAGATCCTGCCGGAAAACCACGCCCCCTTTTTATGATGTGGGATGTGGGATGTATGATGTGAAGATGTGCCGTGCACATCTTCACATCAACCATCCCACATTGTTTTACTGGCTGCCTATGAAACCGCTCTACACCCTTGTTTTTACCGCCGGCCTGGTTACGCTTGGCATGGAAATGAGCGCAGCGCGCTTGTTGGAGCCGGCTTTCGGCAACAGCCAGCTTGTGTGGGCTGCGCTGATCGGGCTGATCCTGCTCTGCCTGGCCATCGGCGCGTGGCTGGGCGGCACCCTGGCCGACCGCTTTCCGCGTCGCCCCGCCTTGGAACTCACCCTGACCGCCGCCGCCGCCGCCGTCGCCCTGGTCCCGCTCTTCAGCCAACCAGCCCTGCAATTGGCCGCCATGGGCATCGCCGAATTTGCGCCCGAGCTGTTGGCCGGTGCGCTAGTGGCGGTCACGCTCCTCTTCGCCATACCTGCCATTCTGCTCGGCACTGCCACACCATGGGCCGTGCGCCTGGCGGTCACAGACGTGCGCCAAACCGGGCATGTGGCCGGCCGCCTCTCCGCCATCGCCACCGTCGGCAGCCTGGCCGGGGCCTTCTTGCCTGTCCTATGGCTGATCCCCACCTTTGGCACGCGCTGGACCTTCTACCTGCTGGCGCTGCTGCTGCTGGTGGTAGTCAGTGCCAGCGCCCTCCGCCACTCGCATCGCTGGATTCCGTTGACGACGCTCCTCGTCGTGCTCGCCCTGGCGCTGTTGACGCAACCTTCCGGTGTACGTGCCGCCTGGGACGACGGCCGTGCCGGCCCGATCATCTTTGAAGACGAAAGCCTGTTCAACTACATTGCCATACGCCAGTGGAACAGCGAACGCCATCTCAAACTCAACGACGGCATCGGCATCCACAGCGTCTACCATCCGGACATGCTGCTGAGCCAGGGAATCTGGGACTACTTTTTGCTGGCGCCGTTGTTGCGGGGGAGCAAGCAAGCCAATCCATCGGCCACGTGGCGGCCACAGAACCTGGTGCTGATTGGGGCAGCCGCCGGCACTGTGCCGGGATTGTATACGGAGATCTATGGCAGCGTGCCGATTACCGGCGTCGAGTTGGACCTTGAGATCCTCACGGTCGGCCAGGACTATTTTGGCGCCAATTGGCCAAACTACACCGCGGTGGCGGCCGACGGGCGGCGCTGGCTGGCGCAACAGCCACCCAATGCCACCTTTGATGTGATTGCCATTGACGCCTACCGCCCACCTTACATCCCTTTTCACCTGACGACGGTGGAATTCTTCAAGTCCGTGCGCGACCACCTGGACGAAGATGGCGTGGTTGCCATCAACGTCGGGCGTACGCTCACCAATTTCGCCCTGGTCGATGCCCTCGCGGCCACGCTACGCCAGGTCTTTCCTGCTGTCTTTGTGATCGACGAACCCGGCCCGCCGCATACGTTGGGCAATTCGCTGGTCGTGGCAACCCGGCAGC
>Ga0105047_10012101_pt1 | contig 13919 bp, 8 predicted proteins | sample MAT04_FD_78384 | JGI IMG/M metagenome (GOLD analysis project Ga0105047, IMG submission 78384) | Freshwater microbial communities from Lake Fryxell liftoff mats and glacier meltwater in Antarctica - MAT-04 (megahit assembly) | ecosystem: Environmental > Aquatic > Freshwater > Ice > Liftoff...
ATTCAAACCACGAGGTAATTATAGTTGATAATGGCTCAAAAGACGATTCTATACCTTACATTTCTATGAACTTCCCTCAGTATAAGATAGTTAAAAGTAAAACAAATTTAGGTTTTGCCGGCGGAAACAATAAAGGACTACCGTACGCAAAGGGTGAGTATATTCTTTTACTCAATAACGATACGATCGTTACAAAGACTTTTCTCTCAGAGCTTGTGAAAGAAATTGAAAAAGATGAAAATGTCGGCGTCGTTCAAGGTAAATTAATATCTATGGATTTTAGAGATAGACTTGATTCTGTTGGTGCTTTTCTCACCAATACAGGATTTCTCTATCACTATGGATATTTACAAAAAAATCATAAAAAATATGATCGATCAATTTATCTCTATACCGCAAAAGGTGCATGTATGATGGCTAGAAGTACTGTGATAAAAAAAGTAGGACTATTTGATGAGGAATACTTTGCATATTTTGAAGAATCAGATTTTTGCCATAGAGTTTGGCTGGCTGGATACACGATTAGATATGCTCCTAAATCAGTGGTCTACCATAAGATTGGTGGTACAACAAATGCAATGCGCAACTCATTTATTCAGTTTCACTCATTTAAGAATAGGATTAATACTTATATAAAAAATCTGGGGCTACTTGAGTTGATCCAAATTCTACCTACTCATATTTTACTTTGTGAAGTTGCCGCATTCGGTTTTTTGTTTTTACGAAAACCAGGTCATTTTGTAGCTGTTAATAAAGCAATTATTTGGAATATTACTAATCTGTCGAGAACATTGATAAAAAGAAAATATGTTCAAACAAAAATCAGAAAAAAAAGCGATAAAGAAATTATGAAGATAATTAAAAAGAGCGGAACTTTTAAGTACTATTACTATTTATTTGCGAAAAGTCTTGTAGGATTTAAAGAAGAAAAACTTATTACTCACTAGTTCTCTCCTTACTGTGCTGATGAAAACGACAAATAATTCTTCAAAGCATCATAGTTTCATTGTTAATTTGTTACTAAAGCGTCAATTCTGGATATTTATCATATTTTTAAGCATTGCATTTCTTATTTATAGAAAAGCACTTGGAGGATATTTTCAGGGAGATGAGTGGTTTTATTTTACGCAGTTTTTACCACTGTCTCATACGCAGGGAGGACTTTTAAGTGCATTAGCGAAAAGTCTTTTTGCGGTCGATGAGATATCAGGGGGTGGTCACTTGACTCCTGTCTATACGCTCATTTGGTATTTTCATAACAAGTTTTTTGGTCTAGACTTTTTTCCCTATATAACTCTTAGTATATTCCTTCATGCTTTTAGTGGTTTTTTACTATTTAATATCGTTAAAAAGTTGACAAAGAATGAGGTAGTTTCCTTTCTGAGTGGATTTTTCTTCATTTTTTCTTATCAAAATTTTCAGGCTGTTACATGGATTATGGCTTATGTTCCGACAGTCTATGCTGTTTTCTTTACCCTTGTCTCATTTTTATGCTTACTCTATGCTCTGGAGATCCCCAGAAAGGCGAAAATATATACATATGTATCTATTATATTTTTTATTTTTGCATTACTAACAAAAGAAACATCGATTGTACTCTTTTTAATCTTCCCGGTTACTGTGTTGTTGTTTGATAAAAAATTATTTAGAAAATTCGGATATATCTACACATCATTATTTATCCTTTATGGAGCTTTTCGTTTTGGGATTCCTTTATTCCAAAAGAGCAGTGCATTAACACAGTTTTCAGAAGTGTATACACTACCCCTTTTTATCTTTAGAATAATAACCTATCCCTTAAAAGTTTTAGTTGGAATATTTTTTCCTCACGAGTTCCTTCTGAAAGTAGCTGAGGTGCTCACTCCTTTTGCTTATCCATTTTATGGCGCAGAAAAAGCGGTTAGAGGCACAAGCTTTCTCATGTTTACCCAGAGTGCGGGGAGTGACTTGCTTACCTATCCACTATCTATAGTGTTGGTAGTTACTATACTCTTTTTTTTCTCCCTTGTTCGTCCCTATCAAAACATTCGTAAACTATTCATGGTGGGTTTTTTGATAATTGTATCCAGTGCGTTTCCCCTTCTGCTTATTGCGATTTATGCTCCTGCTTGGGGGTACGTGACATTTATTGACTCACGACACCTTTACTTTCCATCGATCGGTGCATCAATGATTTTTAGCGGAATACTTTTTACGGTTTATCAAAAAAGGAAGAAGATTCCACGGTTAAGTCAAAATTTAGTACTTTTTCTCTTAGCATCTATACTTATTTTTTGGATAGGTATCCAGTATACCTACCTGCAGATACAGCTTGGCAAAGAAGAACTTATGGGTCAACAGCGTCAAACTGTATTGAATGGTATTTTATCTTCTGTCCCACAGCTTTCTCAAAGGGCATTCTTTTTAGTCGAAAGTAATACAGGGTATTATGGGTTTGCTCCCATGCCTCCTTTTCAGACGCATTTAAGCCAGGTACTAAGTATTCAGTATTACCAGAAAGGTCAGCTTCCTGCTGAATTTGTGCAGGATTATTCACTTGTTAATAGGGGACTTGTAGCCGAGGGCATATTGCGACATGGAAATAGAGAATTTGGTTATTTTATTAATCAGTCAACCCTCTTTACTCGTTTATTGGATAGAAAAGTTGATTCTCGTAACATCTATGGCTTTCGATGGGATGGAACGCTCAATAGCCTTACTGATGTTACAAAGGAAATTCGAGGTAAATATGAGGATCTTCAGTCAAAGCTTCGGAATTTTTCAAATTGGGAAAAAATTACCTGGAAAAATGCCAATTTTCAGTTCTACGTTCCTTCAGATGCCACTCTTATTATTGAGCCTGCCATACAGCCAAATATTATCAAGCAGGCGACTATCTATACTCCTTCACAGAATTACCAAATTATTCTATGGAAAAAAACACTTAATATCGGAATTTTTGAAGATATCTCTTACATGCTCAATAGTGATGGTGAAACGATCGGAGACAATTTTTATTACCGAGATGTAATGATGTCTAATGGAGATACGGTCATTACTAAAATTGCATTAAGAGGAGATTCAATGGGTTATTTTATTCCAATTATTATCCCCGATACCATTGTTGAAGTGCGTGTTATTGGGAGAACAAGCGAAATGCATAAATCTGATGAACTCGCTGAGACTATTATATCTCTGATGAGTACGCTTAAATGATCCTTTCTCTAATTTTCTCGATTTAATTCATTATCAGTGAGTTTTTCTGCAATTTTTTTAGCTATAATTTCATTGACTAGGGTTGTCCAGTGGCTGTCGTCTCTGTAATAAAGTAATTGACCTGTAGATTTTTTGATCTTGGAGGATATTGAGAGCATGTCGATGTACTCGATTTGATTCTCTTCAAATTGTTGTTGCAATACATATAATGCGCTTTTTTCTGGAGTTAATCTTTTATATTTTTTTGCATAGAGGTGATCTTTACCCGGCATAACGACGATGAGAAGTTTAATATTCCTTTTTGCCAGTATTTTTTTCGTTTTTACTAATGTTTGAACCGTTGCTTCGACAGCTTTTTGCGTTGTAGTGTTAAAGCGTGGATCATATGCTGAAACGTCAAAAAATATCATTTTATTCTCAGGGTCATACTGTCCATTTTTGACGAATTCATATGCTATTTGTTCCCGTGTTAAAAATGTATTGAGTAATTCTTTCGAAATTTTTTGCGAGTAGTATTTGGTTATTGAGAATCGTTTGGCATATTTTGATACATTGATATAATCGAAAGCAAATTGGTTATTTAGTGAATTCCATTCATTGTAGTTTTTCCATGCCGGAACCGGATGAGTGACTGTGGTATCTTGGAGAACTTCAATCCATGAGTTCTGCAATATTTCTCCTTCACTTCCGATAATGATCGCATACTTAGGAGGAGATTTTATAAATCGCTCATCTTCCCAAAAATGCTGCAGTGGGAATGTTGCATAGTTGTACGTTCGTATTTCATATGTATGAAGTAACAGTTCATTAACGAGCTTATCTTGCGTTTCATGAGCACCACCAAGAAACGATGTTCCAAGCAGTACAGCACTAATTGGCTGATTAAGAATCCCAGTCTCATTTCTGTATCCATATTCATCAACTTGAAAAGCTTGATCATATATGTCGCCTGTTTTAGGGAGGAAGTTCATTGCGGTAAGAAGATCTCCGGTGAGTTTACCTGAGAAAGAGACTAGTGGTTTAAAAGGAACATAGTAACCATCCTTCCCTTCATTTAGAACATGTTCCCAAGCACGAAAATACATAGGTTTTGGGAATTGAAAAAAAAGAGAAGTAATTTCAATCCCTACTAATAGATACCAGAGGAGCAGGGGAGTCAGAATAAAAAATGTACGATTTTTTTTCATATTAAAATTGGAAGTAAATAAAAGGTACATTCGTATTGAGAAGCGACATTCCAATTGAAAGCAAGAAAAGTACAGAAAGCAAAAAGATGGTTCGAATTCCAGGTTTTATTTGTCCAATGAGATTTTCTGAGAGGAAAAAACTCCAGGTTATCGCCGCGACAAGAGAGGGTATGCTCCATAAAGTTGCAACCATCAACTTAGGGCTTAATGGGAAGAAATCAAGAGCGATTATGTGTGAGAGAACATCAATAATCTCTGAAGGATTGACAAAAATAAAAGTTAACCAGGTGATACTAATGAGTAGAAAGGTAAAAAGAATTTTTAATTGCATTGGTAGGCGAATTGAGATATTTTTGTCATGTAGCCATCTTTCTCCTGCAAGGTATACACCATGAAATCCTCCCCAAATAATAAAATTCCAGTTAGCACCATGCCATAGTCCGCCAAGGAGCATGGTAATAAGAAGGTTTAGGTATGTACGCTTTTTTCCTTTCCTATTTCCACCAAGCGGTATATAGAGGTAGTCTTTAAGCCAGGACGAAAGTGTCATATTCCATCTATTCCAGAAGACGGTAATATTCGACGATCTATACGGAGAATTAAAGTTTTGAGGAAAATCGAATCCCATGAACTTTGCTAGGCCTATTGCCATAAGAGAGTATCCTGCAAAGTCAGTATAAATTCTAAAAGAGAAGTAAAATAATAACATGATAGCCTCAGAACTATGAGTTGTTTGTATGTCTGGTATGATCAAACTTTCTACTTTATATAGCTGATCAGCTATAAGAATTTTAAGAGCAAGCCCTGCAATTAAGTATTTCATGCCATCAAAGACTTTTTCTAAGGTAAGAGTTCTTTTCGTCAGTTGTTTTTTTATGACAGAATAGCGGACAATCGGTCCTGCGATAAGATGAGGAAATACAGTTGCATAAGTAGAATAGGCAAGAAAGTTGTATGCAGGTGCAGTTTTCTTACGATAAATGTCAACAATATAGCTAATTCTTTGGAAAGTTATAAATGAAATGCCAACAGGTATAAGAAGAGTCTGTTCAAATGTATTGATCTGAGTTAAGTAATGTGTGGGAATAAGAAGCCCACTGTTAGCAAGGAAAAATCCAAGGTATTTGAAAAATCCTAAAAAAAGTAAGTTCATAACTATACTGGAAAAGAGAAGTATTTTTTTTTGAGCCTTATTCTTATTTTTATAGATTGCGATTCCCAGTATGTAATCGAATATAAGAGGGATAAGCAGTATGGGTACATTCTGAATTCCGAAACTACTATAAAAAATAATGCTAAAGACGATAATCGCTATATTTGCCAGAGTGATATTTTTGTGTACGAGTAGATATATGAGAAAAAAACCAGGGAAAAAATAAAAGAGAAAGAAGTGATCAATAAATAACATGATACAAAATGTATTATACCTTCTACGATTTGATTATAGTGATTTAGTTGTGTAAATGCTATATTTTAATTAGAATGGTCACAATGAAAAAATTTGAGGAAAACTATTTTAAAGGCTGGTATAAAAATGCAGTTGGTTCATTCACCCAAGAAGACCTGGAGATTTCTAAAAATTGGTTCTGGTCTTGGCTCAAAAAACTTGATGAATATGTAGACATTAAAAAGGGCAATGGAAAAAAAGTTCTTGAAATTGGATGTTCAATTGGTGGTGTTGCAAATTTGTTAACTGAAAGAGGTTTTGATGTTTGGGCATCTGATATTTCTGCTTATGCTGTTAAGCACGCAAAAAAACTAACTCCTAAGGCACATTTTCTAACAATAGATATAGAAAAAAGACTTCCAATAAAGCATAAATTTGATTTTATAATCGCTTTTGAAGTTGTCGAGCATTTAGAAAATCCTGAGGAGGGGATTAAGAATATGTATAAAGGCTTAAGAGATGGTGGACATGTTGTTATATCCACCCCCTATCCTTATCGATGGAATTTTCGTGACCCAACCCATATTAATGTAAAATATCCACAAGAATGGGTGATGATTATGAAAAAGTCAGGTTTTAAAAACGTGAAGTTTCATCGCTTTGCACTGCTACCATTTTTTTATAGGTTTAATAAAAGGTTACAAATTGCTATTCCATTTTCTCTACCAATTCCCTATATAAATTGTCCAATTTTTTTTATAGGTAAAAAATAATGAAAAAGAAATTTTTATCATGGAAATTTCTAGAGGTACTTTTGCTGATTGTACTTGGTTTGGCACCGCTGCTATGGTTTTCAAACTCACAAACGATTCTGGGTCACGATGCGGGATTACCTATTTACCCTCAAGTTCACTTTCAGGATCGATTATTCTCATGGACCCAGAGGTATGCCTTTGGTGATGATCAGGTATACGCACTTCCCGGATTTTTTATACATGGCCTAGAAGCACTAGTTAGTTCTACTGGTCTCTCTGTGTCATGGGAGCAAAAAATCACGTTTATTTTCTGGTTTCTTCTTCCGGGTCTGGCGATGTTTTATTTTGCTACTAAGATTGAGAAGAAATTCTCCTTACGATATATCGCTCTTCCAGCTGCTATTTTTTATATGTATAATCATTTTCTCCTCCAGGGATGGTTTGTGGCAGAACGTACAAAATTTTCACTGTACGCCGCCTTACCGTTGCTAGTTGCGCTTCTTTTTGATTGGCAGGAGAAGCGACGGTCAACTCTTTTAACAGCTATTGTTATTTCACTAGTTTTCTTTTTTCTCAACGGCATGGCAAGCCTTCCTCTTTTTGGAGGTGTTATTGTTGTTGGAATAGTTTTTGTTATTTTTTATCTTATTCAATTTCATAATCGTATTGCTTTATTGCGGCTGGTAACTTTAGCAATTATTTCAGGGTTAATCAGTCTTTCCCTTCAGGCTTATTGGTTGTTGCCTTATTCAGACTTTGTCGCTCACTCATACGATCAATCAGTCACTTTTTTTGGAGGAGTTAGGGGAATTTTAGGTTGGATCGATTATATCAGTGAAAATAGTTCACTCATCAATCTTTTGCGATTACAAGGCGTACCGGAATGGTATCAAAATCCTATTCATCCATATGCGAGTCTGTTTTTACACAATCCATTTTTCGTTGCATTAAGTATGCTGATTCCGGTTGCAGCTTTTGCTCCGCTTCTTCTTTATAAGCAGCTAGAACTCAGAAAGATCTTGCTTCTCCTTGTTTTTTTAGCACTATTCTCTGTGATATTTATCGCAGGTTCTCATGCCCCCTTTGGAGCTCTTTATTTGCTCATGATAAAGTTTGTTCCCGGATTTATTGCTTTTAGAACCCCATTTTATAAATTCTCTCCTGCACTCTGGTTTTCTTACGCACTTCTTATTGGGTTTACTTTTAGCTATTTTCTTACCAAATTTGAAAAGAGATCTCAATTTTTTACACGTAGTGCTTATGTTTTTGTTGTTATTTTGATTGTTCTTTATAGCTTCCCTTTTTTAACAGGAGACTTTTTCAATTACATGAAAAATGTTCGCTCGATGAAGACAAATCTTCCATCTTACGTATTAGATTTTGCACACTGGACCGAGCTTCCTGAGCAACGTAGTAACAGAATTCTCATGTTGCCCTCCCCTAACCCTGATGGGAAAGTCGAGGCATATAAATGGGGATACTGGAGTCTTGCTCCGCTCTCAACTCTCTACTCCAATGCCTCAATTATTAATGACAGCTTTTATCTTACTGAAAATGAAAAACTGCTTCTCCAGAATCTCTATAAAAAAATGAGAGAAAATGATGATGATTGGAAGAAGGTTGCACAAGTGTTGGGCATTAATACAATTGTACTGAGGAACGATTTTGACTGGAATCTCCAAGGATCTTTGACAGAAAAACCTGAAACTTATCTGAGTTCACTTAAGTCCGTGGGAGTAAGGAAGATAAAAACATTTGGGGAATGGGATGTATTTGACATAGATAACGTATCTACTGATCGGGTCAAAGTGACGACAAAGCTTCAATTTTTTGATGGTTTAGGAACGGAAATCGGGAGCGTTCTTTCATTGCCTGACATAGATTCGTCTATTCCAATTTATGCTTCAGATGACTTCGCTTCGAAACCGGAAAAACTTTTCAAGGCATCTTCAACCTATCTGATCAAGCCTCTATGTATCATATGCAACCTGCAGTTGAAATACATTAATCCTGCGGAATATGCTCCCATTATTACGCGTGATTCAATTTTTTACCGTTATATTAAGACAAAAGGTCCTTCTGTTCCACTTGATGGATCCATTGAGAGCTTAAAATCTCTAACATACGATTCCTATCGAGATATTCTTGAGTTCTCACGTCTGATAGATGAAAGAAAAAGCGATACTATCATTTTTGATAGCGCGAGGGCATACATTACCTCTCTCCAGCTAATCAATGAGCAGTTAAATAAATACTATAAAAATAGTAAGTCACTAGATGAGACATTTCTTTTTGAGGTAGTAAGTGTTCTGCGTAATGAACAGATTGAGCTGGCAGGATTCATTTCAAAGATACCCGGAAGATATAATGGTTATGAAATTTTTTCATTCATTCAATCCGGGCTTAATCAGGTAACAGATATACGAACGAATATAGAGAGCGTGGTGGGAATTTCTCTAGAAGAAAATATTAAAAATTTCTCAGTTATTTCTCGTATGGATGGACTCTTTACCCTTTATTTTAAGCCAAATGATGATCATACCTCTGTTAATTCCTTGGGAATTCGACTTAATAATCAGGAACTTCCCCGTATGAGCGAATCAGCAAATAAGAAAGGTTGGTATGTGATTAAAAACATACAATTACATAAAGGAAAAAATCAGCTTGTGATATTGCAGCCATCATACAATATTCAAGGAAATGATCAAAGTTATAAGCTACAAACCAATATAGGGGGGAATTGTTTTGTTTCAAAGGATATAACTGGGAATTTAGGAGACGTTGTTAAGGTGACGTTTGCACACCGAAGATTGGAGGGGAGTGAGCCATTCTATGTTAAATTTTCATCATCATCGGAGATCAAGAATTTTTTTGACGCTCAAGATCAGCTCAGGTCATCATTTACACCCGTACAGTATGAAAATACATATATCCTTGGGAAGGAGCCTTCATATAATCTACTCATTTGTAATAGGCCTGCTGAAAATCCTGATAATTTCTTCAAATCTCAAATTGAGATTGAAAATTTAAATATATACAAAATTGCTGTTCCAGATGTACTATTTGCAACTCATATTTCTGACGGACAAAGTGTTGAGGTAAATTCTTTAAAGGTAGATCAGACTCATTATAAGGCAGTAGTTCCGGAAGAGAAGAGCGTTTTGCTTTTTGATCAATCCTTTGATAATAAGTGGAATATTACTGGTTCAAGTTCAGAACATTTTATCGCTAATGGTTATGCCAATGCTTGGTTGATCTATGGTAAAGGACCAGTTGATATTACTTATTCTCCACAACGATTAGTAAGGGTTGGTTTTATGATTTCAGTAGTTTCATTTGCTTCTATAATACTCTATCTTATGTGGAGGGGTTTAAAATATGCGTTTAAGAAATAAGCTCAATCTGACACACTATTATCTATTTGTAGAAAAGAGCAACTTTAAGATTCTCCTTGTTGTTGGCATATTTTTTCTCCTTAATTATTTACTTACCTTACCCTATCTCAATCTATTAGTCGGTATTTTTAAATATTTTCCCCATGTGATATCCCTATTTCTTATACTTATTATCTTTAGACCCCATAAAAATATGTTATTAATAACATCGTGCATTCTTTTTATCTCAACTTACCCCTTCATTCTTCTTAGCCTCACTCCGATTACAGAAGGCTTAGGAGTTATTAGCTATTTTTTACTTGCGACATACGTTGTGATTGCAATTCGTGAGACTTTTTTTAACAAAGGATGAGTATCGATATATTAGGAGCGGATTGGCGATTTTTTTGGACAGATAGCCTCCATTTTTATGCGGGCACCCCTACTGCATGGGATCCAAGTCTTAACACGGGTTTAGGTATCTCTTCGCTTAGTACCATGTGGATTACAAGCTATTTGAATGTTACTGCCTTGTTGGGATCGGTTGGTTTTTCATGGGCTGCTATTGGGATTTTTTGTTGGCTTCTTCCAATAATTTTAATTGCATTTTTTTCTTCATCGATTTTATTTGGTTATCTCTTTCCTGAGCATAAAAAATTCCTTTTTTTGGCCGGACTAATTTACCTTATTAATACCTATTTTTTATCGCTTATCGGAGGGGGGCAGCTTGGGGTTGCATTTGGCTATGCATTCTTTCCCTTGGTAATTCTTTCAGTAATCCGACTGTTGAGAAATCCAACACTTGCAAGCAGCATTTTAGTAGGACTTATTAGTAGTCTTCAAATTCTTTTTGATCCCAGACTCTTTTATATAAGTATAGTAACTATTATTTTTCTTTTACCGTTTATCATAGATAGCCTACGAATTACTAGAAGAAACTTATTTTTTATTGTTATATTTCCGATACTACTAATTCTTCTCGTGCATTCTTATTGGATTGTACCACTCCTTCTCTCTCAAAAAACGGCATTTCCACAACAGATAAGTACAGTAGATAACTTTAAATTCTTTAGTTTTGCTGATTTTTCTCACACTCTTTCATTTCTCCATCCAAATTGGCCTGAAAACATTTTTGGAAAAGTGTATTTTTTCCAACCTCAATTTCTCCTTATTCCGATTCTAGCATTTAGTGGTCTCCTTTTTGGAACGAATGCTCACAGGAAAAAACAATATGGCTTTGTATTACTCCTATTTTTAGGAATTTTTCTAGCTAAAGGCATCAATGATCCATTCGGATCTGTAAATGAGTCGCTATTTCGTTATGTTCCTGGCATGACATTGTTTCGTGATCCTACAAAATTTTATCTGCTGATTGCACTCAGTTATGCTTTTCTTATCCCCCTTGCAATCTCGAAAATATCAATGCTAATTAAGCAAAGAGTTGGGAGAGTGTTATCGAAAACAATTATTCTGCTATTTATTTTCCTGTGGATTTTTCTTCCCTTCTCTACATTTTATTTGGGAGATCCGTTACAACAATTTTACCCTCAAAAAATTTCTCAGCAATACGTTCAATTTAAAGAATTTATTTCGTCTCAAAATACATTCTTTAGGACATACTGGATTCCGCAATGGCATAAGTATGGATATTTCTCTGATATAAATCCGGCATTGGGTAAAAATGAGTTCTTTCAAGAAAAAAAATCAAATGAGAGTGCTGATAGATACTATTTTCCCACAGAAAAAATGCTATCCCTAGCAAGTGTTAAGTATGTTGTTCTTTCTAAGGATATGTTTTTATCTGCTAGAAATGCTAAGGAAGGAGCTGTCTCATATAAAGAGTATGAGAAGATATTGAATAGAGCAAGTTGGTTAAGGAAAGTGGAAAGATTCGAAGACATGATAGTGTATGAATTATTCAGCTTTAAAGACCATATCTGGAGTCCTTCAAAAAATGTTTCTTCTCAGATTGTTTCATTTGATCAAACATCATATAAACTTTTGATCAAAAACGTAAAAAAGGGAGATATTCTTGTTTTTTCAGAAAAATATGATCCAAATTGGTCACTGAGATACAATAACAAAATACTCCCTTCGGTTAAGTATGAGGAGATATATAATAGTTTTACTTTGTCTGAAAGTGGTAATTACGGAGTGAGTATTGAATACACCCCGCAGCAGTTTGTGAAGATAGGCATTGTAGGAAGTAATATCGCTGTTTTTCTTTCTTTGTTATATCTTATATTGCATACGCCATTTTTTCGTACAAATGTATCCACATCCCCTCGTACTAAAAAAAAGAATAGCTCTGCGTAAGGATTAGTTGTCGGGTTGATCTTGAGCTTTAGCTACGGTATTTGGTTTGATGTCTTGATCATGGTAGAATGAATATATGCTTAGTATTGTAGTTCCGGTTTATAACGAGGAGGAGAGCCTTAGTCATTTTTATGATGAGCTAATCGCTGTTCTCAAGGAAATGGCAGAGGAGTATGAGATCGTTTTTATTGATGATGGATCTAGAGATAATTCTTTCCCCATCCTCCAAAGTTTAGAAAAGACAGATAAAACAGTGAAGGTATTTTCATTCAGACGTAACTTAGGTAAGGCAGAGGCTCTAGCGCTCGGTTTTGCTAAAGCAGTAGGCGATGTTATTGTAACGCTTGATGCGGATCTGCAAGATCAGCCTTCAGAAATTCCTAATTTACTAAAATTACACAAAGAAGGATACGATGTAGTATGTGGATGGAGGAAAAATCGTAAAGATAAGTCAAAAATGAAGATTATTTCAAAAATTTTCAATTACTCTCTCAATAAGATTTTCGATCTGAACATACATGATTACAACTGTGGTCTTAAGCTGTATACACGAGACGCTGCTAAAAGTCTTAATCTTTATGGAGGCTTACATCGTTTTATCCCTATTTTGGTGTATAAGCAGGGTTTCACTGTTATTGAGATACCTGTTGCGCATGAGCCGCGTAGGTTTGGTAAGTCCAAGTATGGCTTCTCTAAGATTTTTAAGGATCTTCCTGATATGTTCACGATGCTTTTTCTCGTTAAGTATATGAAGCAACCACTTCATTTTTTTGGTGTTGCGGGAGGGGTAATGGGATTTATCGGCGCAGTGATTCTTGGGTATCTGACTATCATATGGCTGATGGGACATAGTATCGGAACGCGCCCGTTACTTTTATTTGGTATCTTATTGCTCTTAGCAGGAATTCAAATTTTCTTCACAGGATTTCAGGCAGAACTACTGATTAATATATCGCACCGAGGTGAGAGGACAATTTATCCACTCAAGTACGCCTCTAAAAAATAATCATGAAACCACAAGATTTAGTTTTTTTATTTGCCGTTGCTTTTCTACTCTGGAAGCGTAATCCCCGGTATTTTGTGATAGCAGGACTGACGATGCTTACAGTTGCAATACCGCTATTTGCAAAATGGATCTTCTTTACTGCTGAGCGCTTAACAATGTACGCCGCAGCGTGTATGCTAATAGCAGTAATTCTTTTCTTGATCGAGGAAAGAACGAAGAAGTAGATGAAAATTGGGATAGACGTTTCACAATTAACCTACCGTAATACCGGAGTTGCTAATTACCTTAAACACTTCGTAAAAGGGTTAGTAGAAGCAGGAGGAGACAATGAATATATACTCTTTTATTCCTCATTGAGGAGAAATCTATATCCAGATGATATCCCAGTAGCACCAAACGTGCGAATTATCCGAAGTTATTTCCCTCCTCGTGCCCTAGCTCTGCTTTGGAACAAATTTCACATCGTACCAATTGAGGTATTTACCGGACCACTGGATATTTTTATATCATCTGATTGGGTCGAACCACCAGCTAAAAATGCAAAAAAATTAACCATACTCTATGATCTGATTATCTATAAGTATCCAGAGGAGATGGCCGATATCATCGTAAGTACTCAAAAGAGAAAACTAGCGTGGGTAAAGAAAGAGTCTGCTGCGGTTTTTTGTATATCTCATGCGACCAAGGAAGATGCTTTTG
>Ga0105047_10012104_pt1 | contig 13915 bp, 16 predicted proteins | sample MAT04_FD_78384 | JGI IMG/M metagenome (GOLD analysis project Ga0105047, IMG submission 78384) | Freshwater microbial communities from Lake Fryxell liftoff mats and glacier meltwater in Antarctica - MAT-04 (megahit assembly) | ecosystem: Environmental > Aquatic > Freshwater > Ice > Liftoff...
CCAGTGAGGAACACGCCGAGGAGCTACAAGGCACCCCAACAGCCGGCCCCGCAGGCACCGCCGCCGAACGATGCTCCGGTCGTGCCACCCGGCCGCGTCGAACGCGGCAACAGCGGAAGCGGCAATACGCGGCAGCGGTAGCTCCCGCCCGACGGTCCAAGCGGGACGTCTGACTTGTTTCACACGTCGGACGAGGTCAACGTTGGCATTAAGCGTTGACACCGGATTGACACCGGAACTGGCGGAAACGGTGGCAATCGCGGCTCTCGCCGCTCGACCACGAACGCGTACGTGCTGGTGGAGCCGTCGTTGCGCGACTTGGACGGCTTTGCAAGCAGGGGGTCGTGGGTTCGATTCCCATCAGCTCCACTCCAACGGGCTTTATCCGAACCCCCGGCGTGTTTCCACGACCGGGGGTTCTTGTATTTTTGGATCGTTTCGACGAGATCGTCGGCGAGTAGCTCTGCGAAGGTCTTGGTGAGTTCGGGGGTTGGCTCGTCGGTGATGTCGATGGCGACGAAGTCGAAGATCTGCTGGAGGAGCTGTCTCGGGGTGGTTGGTGTGGCTTGTTCGTAGGCTGCTCGGAGGTTGGTGGCGAACTCGCCCTCCTACGTAGTGAGGGAGTATTGGTGTTGCCGGTCTAGAGACTTGCAGGAGGGAGCAGTATGGCAACTGATTCGAGTCGTGTTGATGTCCGGGAACGGCGTGTGTTCCCGGAGTCCAGGACTCCTGATGTAGGCCGGGTGGGTTGTTGCATGGTTTAGGGGTGGGGGCGGCTGTGGTAGCGGAGGGTGAGGGTGGTTCCGGGGTAGGTGGTGGTGGTGGTGTTGAGGGCTTGGAGGGCTTGGAGGGCTCGGGTTCGGCGCGGGCGGAGAGGGCGTGGATGGTGACGTGGAGTTCGGTTCCGATGATTTGGATGTCGGCGGCGGTGTGGGCGATTTCGTGGATGAGGCTGCGGGCTTCGTCGTCGGCGCGGGGTAGTGGGGGGTGAGGGTGCGGGCGAGTGCTGATTCGGCGTTGTAGGTGGCGGTGCGGACGGCGTCGTGGATCCGTTTGCGTTCGGGGTCGAGGCGGGCAGCTTCGGGGCGGAGGTCACCGACCCGGATTTTGGTGGGGATGGCTTTGCGGGTGACGTCGAGTTCGGCGACGGCGGCGGTGTGTGCTTCGGCGAGCATTTTGGTGGTGGCACGGTCGCGGCCGTCGTCGAACGTGGCTTGTCCTTCGTTGATGTGTGCTGCGGTGAGCTGTTTCTGGGCGGCTTCGTAGTGTTTGTCGGCGGTGCGGCGGGCGGGGTTGGGGACGAGGCGGGCGGGGTTGGGGACGAGGCGGTCCGGGTTGTCGTTCGTTGTTTCGTACGCGTCGAGAGCGTCGAGGCCGTAGTGGGCTCGCATGTACCGAAAGAAGTTTTCTTGGCGCCATCGGGAGAACATGGCGTGGGCGACGAATGCGGGGTCTCGGTCGGTGCGGGTGGTGACGATCTGGGTTTGGTGGCCTGTGTCCGGGTCGAGACGGGTGATCTGGCGGCAGTCGAACCGACGGTCCCGGACTGGTTTGGTGTCCTTCCATCTGACCCGCACGCGACGGTCAGACAACAGATAGTGATGTTGACGGCCATGGGTGTCAACCAACGTGTGCGGCTTGAACGCGCTGCGCGGTAGCGGGGCAGACTTCCCTTTCCGGTAGGTGAGGATGTCGACGTTGTGGTTCTCGGTGAGCGCGGTAAACAACTTCGGGGACCAGCCACCCCGGTCAAACGCGATGGTTGGCCGGGCGTCAGGTCCGACCATGTCCCGCAGTTCGTTGACCGCACGGGCGAGCGCGCCGACCAGTGAGTCCCCCGGGTCTGCCTGCCACACCAGTAGGCCGTCACCGTTCGCGTCAGCGACCCAGATGTCCTCTTCGGCAGGCATCGCAATCCGTATCCGGGCGACGTGATGTTTCGGTATCACCGCAGTGCTGTGATACGCACGGACGTGACCGTCAACGTAGAACACCCCCGTCGCTTCTGTGTGAGCTGCGATATGGGTGCGGGCGAGGTGTTCGATCAGATCCGAGGACCGGCCGGTCTCGGCCAGTTCACCAATCCGGGACCGTAACGTCTTGACCTCAGGGGCACGGTCCAACCCGATGAGCCGGCCAACGTCGGTTGGGTTCAGGCGGCTGAACCCCTCCACCCGAGGTTCGCCTAGCAACGCCGCGAACACCAACGACAACACCAACGACCGAGTCGAATAGAACGCCGCTCGGCCCCGCCCGTAAACGTGGTCAACCGCGTCGAGCACACGGTCAGTTGCTTGTTGCCGTCTTCGAGGTCGGTCACGACAAGGCCGATCTGTTCGCTGGCTGTCTTTCGTTCGGCGCGCAGTACGGCGATACAAGCGTTGATTGCTTTCCGGTCGGGGTTGTCGATCATCCGGATGTCGTCGACGAGATCCATCTGGTAGTCGCAGAGCTGGTCGATGCCGTGATGCGCAGTGAGGGACTTGAACGCATTCTCGATACTCCACCGTGCCCTCATCCGGGTGACGAGACGGGCGGGTGTGAGCGTGTGGTTCGACGTGAGGATCTGCACCGCGGGGGTGTTGTCATCCCCGTAGACGGTGACCTGGCGGGCACCGATGCACTTGTCGCCCAAGGCCACGATCTCGTCGGCGACGAGGTAGGTGTGGCGGATGCCGTTGGTCCCACACCACGACCTCTGGGTTTGCTGGTCACCTCGGCGCACTCGTCGAGGTAACCGAAGGTCGGTTCACGATGATCAGCCGGTCGACCCAAGGAAGCGAGACCATGTCTCGCGAGGAGGCCGCCGACCAAGGGATCCCGCACCTTGTCGGCCACTGCGACGACGTGACCGGGACCACGCTCATTTCACCAGGCTTCCCAGACTACGTCGAGGAGCTGTTGCTCGGGGTCCCACCCTCTGGGGCCGGTTGAGGCGTTCAGCATCGCCACGCGGGCGACGTAGCGTGGCTTCACCATGTACCTCATCTACGTCGACGACTCCGGAGCGTCTGGGCACTGGATGTACACGGCGTTGGCGATCCCCGACCATCGCTGGTCGTCGTACCTCAAAGGATGGTTGACCTGGCGGCGCCAACTCTTCCGCGATCACGGGGTCCCATCGAGCTACGAGATCCACGCGCACGACTGGCTGTCGAGCCACCCGCAAGACCTCAAGGGCGCCGACGGCGAATCGCTCCAAGCCCAACCACGCCTCCTCGGGACCGGCCGGGATCTTCGCCGGGAACGCCACCGGCTGTACGAAGGCGCGCTCCGTGTCATCGGCACGTTCGACGAGGCTCGCCTCTTCACGGTGGAAACGGACTCGTTTCGCACGTTCGACCTGTACGCCGAGTTGCTGGGCTGGATCGACGAGTGGCTCACGATCGAGAAGGCCTACGGCATCGTGATCATCGACGGCCTCGATCCCGGGTGGAACTGCCGGGCCAAGCACCGGCTTCTGTCGATCAAGACGCGGCGGATCGTCGAGGATCCCCAACCCTGCCACTCACACGAAAGCCAACTGATCCAGATGGCCGATCTGTGCGCGCACAGCGCCTACCGCTACGTGCGGGGTACCGACGACCCGAAGTCGGTGGCGCTCTACAGGACTTCCCTCGCCCGCCTCCACGTCGTCGCCGACGGCGAGGCGTCCCCGGGTATCCGATCGTTCGAAGCACCGAACGAGGACCGGCCCGCTAGATAACGGCCGAAAAATGCACAAGCCCCGAGCCGAGGCCCGAGGCTTGTCTCAAGGCAAACCGGTTGCCGCCTGAGTCGACGGTCCTGTCTGCGGGAATCACGATAGCGGACGCGGCCCCGCTCCGCACCCCCTCCGGAGTATCCAGTCGATCCGGCCCATCGATCGTTGATCCGTGAACCGCCAGCCGGTAGCGGCTGTGCTCTCCTCGGCATGATCCATCATGGGGAGTGTGACGATGGGTGACCGGGACCCGGACGACGCGGTCAACGGCCGGAAGGGCGTCGGGTCGGCGACGGCGATCATGGCGATGTGGATCCTCGGTCTGACCATCGTGTGGGCGCCTGGTCTCCTGGGCGTACCCGCTCTGGGGCCCTGGTGCGACTACTTCCACCCCCGGATGGCCAGCAGCAGCTTCGACCCGGACTTCGGAGAGCGAACGTTCTGCCCGACGTACGAACACGTCGAGACCTCGTGGACACCACCGGGCGTCCGCTGTGCCACCGCGAGCTCGTCGTTGGGCGAGCATGGGCACATCGGCGGTCAATACCCGCTCGTAGGGAACACGCCCTTGGCCGTCATGTTGCAGGTACTCCTCTTCGCGATCCCACTATTGGTTTGGTGGGCCCCGCCCAGAGGCGCAAGCGATACCGCTATCCGGCGATGGGCCGCAGGAATGATGATCGGTGGCGGTGTCGGGTTGACGGGCTGGAGCGTCCTCGGCTTCATCGATGGCTCCGTGAGCCTTGCCGTCGTGTATCTGGCGCTCGGCTTCGTGCTCACGACGTCCGGGGTGTTCTTCCGACACACCCACGGGGCGAGTGTCCTCGAGCCATACCCAACTCCCGATTCCGATCCCGATCCCAGTTGAACGAGTGAGCATCACGACCGGCCCGACGGTCGAAGCGGGCGGTGGGTCGACCGACGTAGCCAGAAACGTAGCCAGCGGACCCAATTCGCTGATCACCGCGCGGGACGACACGGACAATCACGCGGCGTACGGTGTGGCCCGAACGGCACCGATGAGCCCCTGCTGAGCTGCTCGTTCGCACCGGACAGCTCAACACCGAGCGACCCGGATCGACCCTCACCGACGCTCCTCGTACAAGCATCGCGCGGCTTTGCAAGCAGGGGGTCGTGGGTTCGATTCCCATCAGCTCCACCGAATACGTCCAGGTCAGCGATGGGTCGGGGAGCTCACCGGCTACATCGAGGATCTCGGCATGACCACGATCATGATGGCCCCGACGACGGATCCGGTCGACCAGGTGCAGCGGTTTGCGCAGGAGGTCGTCCCGCTCCTCCACGACCGCTCCTCGCCGTGACCGTCCGCCACGTCTTCATGTCGCACGGCGTGAGCCTGCTCGCCGCCGACAACGACCACTGGCCAGCGACGAGGGCGTTCCACCTCCACGGGCTCTGGGCACTGTCAGATCGTGTTCTCCGCGGCGCCCTCCCCGCCTCGCGCGCCGAACAGCTCCTCCTCCTGGTGGTGAAGGGGTCGTTGGCCCCGTTTCGCTGAGAGCGGGCGCGATCGGCACCCCGGCTACTGGTGGGCCATCAAGGCGTCGAGGATGGCCTGCTCCTCGTCGTGGGTGAGTTCGCCCTTCACCTCGAGCACAGCCCGCTCGATGGTGGCGGTGCAGTCGAAGCGGCCGTTCCAGCGAGCCGGGTCGACCGCGCCCGCCGTGTCGTAGCCGCAGGTCATGCCAAAGAACCCGAGCAGGACGACGACCGAGTACGGGAGCTGCGCCACGGCGACGAGCACGCCGTCCACGTAGAGCTTCGAGCGGGCAGGAACGCCCTTCCCGGAGAACAGCTCGACGGGCGGGCCGGTGGGCTCGAACTCGAATCGGATCGTGTGCGGGCCGGGCGTGAGCCGGTCGGGCGAGCTCACCGTGAACCATTCGATTCCCACGTAGTTGTGCACGTGGTGGACATGACCGTCGAGAAGGTAGAACGCGAAGCCGGCACGACGGTTGCCCTGAGCGAGGATGACACCTTCGACCGGACCGGTGTCGGGGACCACGATCTCCGCGGTGATCGTGTGGGGCGTTCCCGGTAGGCGCGGCGTGTTGGTGAACGGCAGTGGGGCGGCGCCCGGGTAGAACACGAACTGCTTGCGCCTGCCCCCAACCCGTGGACGGCGTCCTCCTCCGGTGCGATCGGCGAAACTGGCGATGGGGAGCACGTGGTACTTCTCGGCCTCCGTGTACCAGAGGTCGATCATCGCCGTGAGTCGATCGGGGTGGTCCGTGGCGACGTTGATGCGCTCCGACGGATCGGCCCGAACGTCGTAGAGCTCCCACTCGGTGTCGAGCACGACGAGGAGGTCTTTCGTGATGCTGGTGAACCGGAAGGGTCGGCCCTTGGCTTGACCCTCGGCCAGGCTCGGCGCCTCGAACGGACAGACGGCGCGCCAGCCGTCGTGATAGATCGAGCGGTGTCCGTTCATCTCGAAGTACTGGACGGTGCGAACCTCTGGCTGGTCGGGTTTATCGAAGGTGGGCACCAGGCTCACCCCGTGGAGCGGCTCCTGGGCGACACCGTCGACCGTCTCGGGTTCGGGCACCCCGATGGCGTCGAGGATCGTGGCGACGAGGTCGATGGCGTGGGAGTACTGCGTACGCACCTCACCGCCGCTCCCCATGCGTGCGGGCCACGAGATCACACACGGTTCGCTCACCCCACCGCGATAGGTCTCGCGCTTCCATCGACGGAACGGGGTGTTACCGGCCCACGTCCATCCCCACGCGTAGTGGGGGAACGTGGTGACGCCACCCCAGTCGTCGTAGCGGGCGAGGTTGTCCTCCAACCGCTCGGGCACGAGGTTGAAGAAGAGCGCTTCGTTGAACGTGCCTTCGGGGCCGCCTTCGGCACTGGCGCCATTGTCGGATATCGCGATCACGATGGTGTTCTCGAGCTCGCCGAGGGTATCGATGAAGTCGATCACCCGTCCGAAGTGGTGGTCGGTCTGCGTGAGAAAGCCGGCGTAGACCTCCATCTGATGCGCACACATGCGCTTGGCGTCGTCGCTCAGCGAGTCCCACGCGGCGACGTCGGGATCGCGCTCGCTGAGGACGGTGTGCTCGGGCACGATGCCTTCGGCTTTCTGTGCCGCGATCACGTCTTCGCGGTACTGATCCCACCCACTGTCGAACGTGCCCTTGTACTCCTCAACCCATTCGGGCTCCACGTGGTGCGGCGCATGGCCCGCGCCGGCGGCGTAGTAAAGGAAGAACGGCTTGTCGGGTGCGGCGACGTGGGCATCCTTGATGTACTGGATGGCATGGTCGGCGAGATCGATGTTGAGGTGGTAGCCGTCCTCGGGCGCATAGGGGGGATCGATCGCGCCGTTGTCCTGCACGAGGTCGGGGTACCACTGGTCGGTGTCGCCGCTCATGAAGCCGTAGTAGCGCTCGAAGCCGCGACCCAACGGCCACGTGCGGAACGGCCCGGCCGCCGACCACTCCGACGGTGCGGCGAGGTGCCACTTGCCCACCGCGAAGGTGTTGTAGCCAGCTTGGCGGAGCGTGGCGGGTAGGAACGCGTACTTGGGCTCGGTGGTCGCGTGGTGGCCCGGGAAGCCGAGCGACAACTCGGACAGCGATGCCATGCCGACGGTGTGGTGGTTGCGGCCGGTGAGCACGCACGCCCGGGTTGGCGAGCACAGCGGCGTGGCGTGGAAGTTCGAGAAACGCAGGCCCCGGTCGGCGAGCTTGTCGAGCGTGGGCATGCGGCACTTGCCACCGAACGGCGACAACTGGGCGTAACCCACGTCGTCGAGCACGAACAACACCACGTTGGGTGCGCCCACCGGGGCAGTGGGGATGGCGGGCCATGCCGGGGTCGACTCGTCGACCGTGCGTCCGACGACACCCGGGAAGGGCTCGCTCTGCTCGTACTGGAGATCTTTGGCCACGGTATGGTCCTCCTCGATTCGCCGCCCGAGCTCACTCCCCGACGGCTGCGTCGTTTCGCACCATATTCTGTCAGTTCGGGTGCCAGTTTGCTTGAGCCCCGACTTCAGATCGCCCCGGAGCGGGGCACCAGCGCGGGGCACCAGCGCCAGCTGGAGCGACTGGGCGATCCAACCGACCGAGCCGTGCCAAAGCTCGCCGTCTTCCTCGAGGTAGCCACCGGTCACGAACTTTTGGTGAACGCGCACCGCAACCAGCCCCCGGTAGGGATGCCCCGCACGTGGGCGGTGCGCCCGACGGGGGGCGTGCAACCCAAGGGGAGATCAGCGTTGACCACCGTAGGAGGGAACGCATCGATGGCCACGAGCAAGCCGAACGGGTCGAGCGCGGACCGACCGAGCCCCTCCCACCACCACGAGGCACCAGCCACGGCCGGGGTCGTCGATCAAGCGCCGTCGGTCAACCGACCCGCGATGGGCTCGAGCCTGATCACGAATGGAGGCTGCTCACCCCTGCCGCGTGTTCTCGACGGAATCCAGGTAGGCGGACATCACCCGCAGGGCGTGGTCGACCTGCGCCACGAGTTGGCCTTCGAGGTCCTCGATCTCGGCACCCAACATGATCCTCTCGTGGAGCTTGCCTTGGATCATTCCGAGGTACGCCTCGGCATCTCGTCGCGGCTCGACGCTTCCGAGTGCCGCGAACTCCGCTTCGACAACGGCCACCGCTCGCTCGGTGATCTCCTCGGCGAACAGCGGCCCTAGGCCGTGCTCGCCGTCGGCGTAGGCGATCCGTTGCAGCGCGAGGGCCTCGGGCAGGTAGCAGCCGTGGAGGTAGTTGAGGCCGAGTTGCCTCAGCCGGTCCTCCCTGGTCGTCGCCGACTCGAGCCCAACGTGGAGGAGGGGGCCGATCAACGCGGCACTGCGCACCAGCGCGGCGTGCAACAGACCGGTCTTGTCTCCGAAGTGTCGATACAGCGTCTCCTTCGACGCCTTGGCAGACGTTGCGACGGCGTTCATGCTGAATCGCCGGTAGCCGTCGCGTAGGAGCACTCGGAGGGTGTGGTTGAGGAGATGCGCACGCAGCGCATCGTGCTGCGACTCGCTTGTTGGGCCGGGATCGCTGAATGATCGCTCCCTCGGTGTTGTGCGGCTACTGGCCATGAGCGGTACCGTACCGCACGGTACGGTACGGTACGGCTCATGGTACGGTCAGCGCACCGACCTCCCGCTTGGGGAACACAAGAAAACGCGAGGATCGATCATGGGTAACGCCAGCGTTTTGCAACCCGCGTGGGACTTCCTGCGCGACCACCTCGGTAGCTTCCTGGGGTCACCGGGGTTCCTGCTGTCCGCGGTTGTGCTGGGTATCTACGTGCCTGGCGTGGTCTTCTCGGTGATCGATGTGTACGTCGCGAAACGGCTGACCTGGCGACAGAGTCTCGCCGTGTACTGGCGAGCGATGAAGTGGTACAGCACGGTCTACGTCGTCGCTCTGGCGGTGTTCGTCTTCGTCCCGCTGCCGTTCTCGTTCGGTGTTCCCGACGCTGCGCCGTCCGCCGGTGCGTTCGCCCGGGACCTGGTGCTGTACTTCCTTATCGGCGACTTCTGCTCGTACTGGTGGCATCGCATCGAGCACCAGAACGGGTGGTACGCCAAGCGGGTGCACCGGGTCCACCACGCCGATCGGCCCCCGCTCAGCATCTGGACAGCCATGATCGTGCACCCGGTCGAAGGCTTCTCCGTGTTCGTGTTCTTTCACCTGTACGGGATCGTGTTCTCGATCCACCCCTTCACGTTCGCCGTCGCCGCCTTCGCCATGACCGCCGTCACCATGGTCACGCACTGCGGCTACCGCCTACCGGTCTACGACGCGGTCTTCGCGCATGCCGCCGGACATGACCTGCATCACTCGAACCGCTCACCGACGAACGTGTCCGTCGTCCTGTCCACTTGTGACCGCCTGTTCGGCACGTACCAGCCGGCGAGCTACAAGTCCGGCAGCCCGTCAGCGAGCGTCCCGCCGAGCTGATTCACGACGACCATCACCACCCACCCTCGCCGCCCAGCCTTCGCGACATCGGCTGCTTGTGCAGCGCAGGTCACCGAAACTGAGGGGCATCGTGCGTATCCGACTGCTGCCAGGACCGGCCGACGTGGTTTGAAAGCTGTCCCATCGACAGGTGGCGCGCTCGTTCGACGCGCGGGACACGTTCATGCTCGTCGAGACCACCGCGGATCACGTCCTGTGCGCGAAGCAGGTGCGGCGCCTTCCGCGCTTCTGGCCTCCAGGAGCCAGCGCGGCCGCAAGATCCCTCACCTGCTGATCGCGGTCGCTGCAGAGGATCATCGGCTCACCGTCCTGCACGACGACCAGGATTTCGACAAGATCCCAAAGCTCACCGGCCAACCATGCGGTTGGGTCGTACCCGCTGACGCGATCGCCGGACGCGAGCGCCTGACGCGGCACCCCGAGGCCGGGTCCCGACGTGGTCCCTCAGAAGTCGGTTCAATCGCCCACCCCACCGAACCGGTCGAACCCCAGGAGGTGGCATTCGAGGAACGCCTTCTGGGCCTGTGGGGACAAGGCAACGAGGTACTCATGGCCTGAGGCCGAGACCCCCATGCGGTAGGTGCGCCACTTCACCGCGACGGTGACCGTCGCCGCCGGGCCGTGAGCACGGGGCACCACGGGTCGGTCAACAGCGTGAGCCGATCACACGCCCAGCAAGTGCGGGTGCCTCACCCTGTGTTGCCCGTGGAGTAGAGGCGGGCGGTGTGAAGAACGCGGTGTGCCACGGCCTCGCGGAGGCCCGCCGGGGCAAGCAACTCGACCTCCGGTCCGAGCGAGAGGAGATCGATGATCGTTCCGTCGGTGGAGCGGATGCGAAAGGTCGCCTCGATCCACCCGCTCATATCGGGGGCGACCTGCCGGTCGACCCGGAGCGGCTGGAGCACCTGGAGCACCGCCGCCAGTCGGCGTCCTTCGGGCGAGATCCGCACGCGGGCTCGCCGCGACGCGCCGCGCCGTTCGACGGTCGATGTGGGCCCCGGCGGCACGAGGTCGGTTCGGTAGTCCTCGAGGAGTTGGAACCCACCGCCCGGGCCTCGGGTGGCATAGACGGGCACGCCGGCCCCCGACAGTTCGTCGATGTCTCGCAGCACCGTGCGCTCGCTGACCTCCAACTCCCGTGCCAGTTGCGAAGCGGACACGCGCCCGCGTTCCTGCAGGATCAGGAGCAGGGAAACCAGTCGGCCGGCGCGCACCCGGATGATTCTGACGAATCTTCGGAATCATGACAAGAGATGTCATGTACTGGTCCGTATGGTCATGTCACACGACCCGGACGGGTCCGAACAGGAGGAACACTGATGGCGGCGATCGACGTCGAAGGATCTGGGACCGCCGATGACCCGTGGGTGCTCACGACCCCGCCGGGAAAGTCCGAGTTTGAGGCCTATCGGGATCCCGAAGCCACGCCGCCGGCCTTGGTGGTCCAGGTCGGCTCGACCCAGCTCAGGTATCACCTGTCGTGCATCGAGGACCTGCACGCCATGTTGACCGAACGGGGCGATTGGATCGCCCTTGGCAATGCCGATGAGCAGAAGCCGGCGGCCGAGGACACAGTCGAGGCATGGGGTCGGGACGCTGCCAACCCGGTGGCTGGGTGGTACGGCCTGAAGAAGGGCCTGCGCGGTCGGTTCGGCAACTACGTCCCGCCGGTACTCGAAGCGCTCGGTCTGGCCGAGGTCGAGCACAACGCTCGCAACAATCGGATGCGGGCGATCTGATGGCGAAACGGTTCCATGTCGGACGCCGTATCGCCGCCTCGCCCGAACGGGTTTGGTCGCTGCTCACCGACGCGTCGAGCTACCCAGACTGGAACCCGTCGATCGTCAGCATCGAAGGTGACATGTCGATGGGGTCGAAGGTTCGCCTGGTCTCGAAGGTGAACCCGAAGCGCACCTTCACGCTCACGGCCACCGTCGGCGAGCCGCCCAACGCCATGGTCTGGTCCGACGGCATGCCCTTCGGTCTGTTCACGGGTGAACGAACGTTTCGTCTGTCGGCCGCCGAACGTGGTACCAACTTCTCGATGACCGAGGAGTTCCGCGGTCCGCTATCCGGTCTCATCACCAAGGCCATCCCCGACATGACCGACTCGTTTGATCACTACGCCGACGGCCTGAAAGCCGCGGCGGAACAGGGCGGGGCATGAGTGCCATCGTGATTCGTTAGGGGCCCCCGTGACGACCAAGCCGATGAGAACCAGCGACTGGTCGAGGACGTCTTCGCCGAGCTGTGCGACCGCGCACCTTCTGGATTCTCGTACACGACCTGGCGGCTCGCTGACGGCACCTTCGTCCACGTCGCGGAGATCGACGAACACAACCCCCTGCCGGACCTGGCCGCCTTCCAACGATTCCTTGGCGGTGTGGATGATCGGTGCGACCCCGCCGATCGGCCGGTCGGTCAACCGGCGAACTGTGTTGGCGCCTACCCCGCGGCGCCGGTCGTCGACTGAGGCCGCTACCACATGGGGGGCAAGTTCCACCGGTCCTCGCGCTCCCACGCGAAACGAGGTCGCGCATCTCGCCGGCCGCTACAGGGGCGATTCTTCTGCGTTGCAAGCACGAGCGATTCGACCGACGGATGGCCGTCCGGTTGGACCTCCAACACCTGCTGGTTGGAAGCTGCCCGGTCGGTTCCGCAGGCCTGTAGCGGGCATGCCACACCGAGCCGGCATTGCCGATGTTTCGTGATCGGAACCGAGCCATCGGGAATACTCGGCACGTGACACCCCGTCTTCGCCATGTCGACCCGACCCGGCCACGCGGTCGTGTGAGTCGCACCTACGCCACGATGTCCACCACCCGCGTGGGTCGGCTCCTGTCCGAGAAGATTGTGTGGAAACTCGACCCCTATCTCCTCCGGGCGACGCGGGGTCGAGTCGGCATGAGCCTCGTGATCGCCACGAACGTGCTCGAGACACGCGGAGCGAAGACCGATGCCGTTCGACGCAACGCCCTGATCTATTTCCACGACGGCGTGCGGGTCACGATCATCGCGTCGAAGGCGGGTGCCGCCAACCACCCGGCCTGGTACCACAACCTTTTGGCCAACCCCGACGTCTTGTTCGGCAGCATCGAGATGACGGCCACGGTCGTGACCGACCCCATTGATCAAGCTCGGTTGTGGGCGCTGGCCGACCGCGTGTTCGCCCCCTATGCCACCTACCGTCAGGAAGCGGCGGTCGCGGGCCGCACCATTCCTCTCGTCCAGCTTTCCAAGCGCCGGCCCATCTGACTTCCAGGCCGGGACGTCAGATGGCCATGAACTCCTGGGTGATCCACTAGTCGGTGCCGTCGTAGTAGACACCCACGCCGAGGTACTGCAGGTACCGGTTGACGATGTTGTCCTTGTGTCCGGGCGACTTCAGCAAAGCCGTCTCGAATCCCTCGATCGACCCTCCCCTCCCGACGTTCTCCGCCAGCATCGTCCACCGATACGGGTTGCCGTCGGCCAGCGTCGAATGAGAAAGCTTGTGGTCGCCGGCCATCTTGACCGACCACGCGCCGGCCTTCAGCCACAGCGCCAGGTTGGTGTCGAGTCGGCCAACGCCGTTGTCGGCCCGAACCTGATTCGTCCACGTCGCGAGCCCTCCCCCACCCTCACGGTCGCTCTCGATGAGCTTGTGGACATCGCACGCTCCATCAGCGCCACCGGGCAGGGAGTGCTGAAGTTGGTGTCCGACTTCGTCGACGTTGATGCCGAGTTCGAACTCTGCCGACAGATGGCCTTGGCATCCGGACGCCCCCTTTCGTTCACGCTCGCCCAAGTGCGGGGCCACACGTGGCGCCGCCAGTTGGCGTTGCTCAGCGAAGCGAACGACGAGGGCCGCATCATGCGTGGCCAGGTGGCCCCACGGGCGGCCGGCCTGCTGCTCGGACTGCAGTGCACGCTCAATCCGTTCATGGGCAACGCGGTCTACCGCGAGATCGCTGGACTGCCGTTGCACGAGCGAGTGGCCATCATGCGTGACCCCGCGTTCAAGGCCAAGCTGCTCGAAGCGGTGGCGGCCACCGACCGACCTCGGGGCTTGGAGGACATGACTGTCGTCTACGAGCTCGGCGATCCACCGAACTACGAGCCCGACCCTTCTCACTCGATCGCCCGGCGAGCCGAAGCCATCCACCGCGCACCCCTCGAGCTCGCGTACGACCTCATGCTCGAAGGCGACGGACGCGCCTTCCTCTACCTACCGCTACTCAACTACAACGACGGCAACCTCGAC
>Ga0105047_10012105_pt1 | contig 13915 bp, 12 predicted proteins | sample MAT04_FD_78384 | JGI IMG/M metagenome (GOLD analysis project Ga0105047, IMG submission 78384) | Freshwater microbial communities from Lake Fryxell liftoff mats and glacier meltwater in Antarctica - MAT-04 (megahit assembly) | ecosystem: Environmental > Aquatic > Freshwater > Ice > Liftoff...
CTCACCGACCGTTCGACGCTCCGCCCCGGGCCTCCGCCCGCGGCCGGGCGACACCGTCTCCGCTCCTGCGGGCACGGCGTCCCACTTCACTCCTCCCACCGATTCACCCCGGCCATCCGGACCACCGACCCCAAGGATTCACTGTGCCCAGCTCACCGAGGCCACCCGCGAAGGTCAGCACTTTCGCGTCGATAGCGCGGCTGTACCCCTACGCCAGGAGCGCACTCCCGCGCATCTACCTCGGCATGGGCGCGGCGATGATCGCTGCCCTCGTGGCCCTCGCCATCCCGCAGGTGCTCCGCGGTCTCGTCGACGGTCCACTCCAGGACGGCGATTCCAGCAAGATTTGGGGCCCGGTCGCGATCGTCCTCGCCCTCGGGGTGCTCGAGGCCGCGATGATCTGGCTTCGTCGCTGGTTCGTGCTGCAGCCGGGCACCCACGTCGAGGCGGGGATGCGCAATCGGCTCTACGAGCAGCTGCAGGACCTTCCCGTGAGCTTCCACGACCGTTGGCCCAGCGGCCAGCTGCTGTCCCGCGCGATCAGCGACCTCAACCTGATCCGCCGCTGGATCTCGTTCGGCCTCGTGCTGCTCGTGGTGAACATCCTCACGATCGTCGTCGGCCTCGGCGTGCTGGTGTCGATCAACTGGATGCTCGGCGTGCTCTTCGCGGTCTGCTCGATCCCGCTGTGGATCTACGGCTACGTGTTCGAGAAGAAGTACTCGGTCGTCGCCCGGCGCAGCCAGGACCAGGCCGGCGACCTCGCGACCTCCGTCGAGGAGTCGGTGCACGGTATCCGCGTGCTCAAGGCGTTCGGCCGGGGCTCCCATGCGCTGAAGAACTTCCAGGCCCAGGCGGAGGACCTGCGCGGCACCGAGATCGAGAAGGCCAGGGCGATCGCCGGAATCTGGCTCTGGCTGCTGCTCGTCCCCGACGTCACCTTCGCGCTGTGCCTGCTCGGGGGCGTGTGGCTCGCCGCCGACGGACAGCTCACCGCCGGTGAGCTCGTGGCGTTCTTCGCGACCGCGACCGTGCTGCGCTGGCCGGTCGAGTCGATCGGCTACCTGCTCTCGATGACCTTCGACGCGCGCACCGCGGCCGACCGGTTCTTCGAGGTTATGGACGAGGTCAACACCATCACCGATCCCGAGCCCCCGAAAACGATCGCCGACCCCGCCGGGAGGGTCGTATTCGAGGGTGTGCACTTCCGCTACCCCGACTCTCCGGCGCAGTACCCCGACCTGCTCGATGGCATCGATCTCACCCTCGAACCCGGCGAGACGACGGCGCTCGTCGGCCTCACCGGCTGCGGCAAGTCGACGCTCACGGCGCTCACCACACGGCTCTACGACGTGACCTCGGGGCGCGTGACCCTCGACGGCGTCGACATTCGTGACCTGACCCGCACTGAGCTGCGCCGCCACATCGCGATGGCGTTCGAAGACGCCACGCTGTTCTCGGCGTCGGTGCGGGACAACGTGCTGCTCGGGCGGCCGGATGCCTCGGATGCCGACCTCGCCGAGGCGCTCGAGATCGCGCAGGCGGGGTTCGTCCACGACCTGCCTGAGGGCATCTCGACGATGGTCGGCGAAGAGGGGCTCAGCCTCTCAGGCGGGCAGCGGCAGCGCCTCGCCCTCGCGCGAGCGGTCGCCGCGAGCCCGAAGGTGCTCGTGCTCGACGATCCGCTCTCGGCACTCGACGTCGACACCGAGGCACTCGTCGAGGCGGCGCTGCGCAGGGTGCTCGCGTCGACGACAGCGCTCATCGTGGCGCACCGCCCGTCGACGGTCATGCTCGCCGACCGAGTCGCCCTGCTCGAGGGGGGCAGGGTGACCGCCGTCGGGCGGCACTCCGAGCTGCTGGCCAGCAACGACCACTACCGATTCGTCATCTCGAGCCTCGAGGACGAGCGGGCACGCGAACTGAAGGAGGCGAACGCATGAGCGTCGTCGGAGTGAAGGGCGAGGAGCGGGGCGACTTCTCGAAGGCGGAGAGCCGCCACATCCGCCGCCGGTCGATCCGGCTGCTCGGATCGCTGCTGCACCCGATGCGCGCCAGGCTCGCGCTCACCATGGCGGTCGTCATCGTGAGCACCGCCGCGCAGGTCGCAGGACCGGCGCTTATCGCGATCGGGATCGACCGGGGCCTTCCCGCCCTGCTCGAGAAGGACTGGATCCCGCTCGCCCTCGTGGTGGCGGCCTACCTGCTCACCGGGGTCATCGGCGCCGTGCTGATCGCCTGGTACACGGTGCTCGCGGCGAGGATCAGCCAGGCGGTTCTCATCGACCTGCGCAAGCGGGTGTTCCTGCACACCCAGAAGCTCAGCCTCGAGTTCCACGAGAGCTACACCTCCGGTCGCATCATCGCCCGCCAGACGAGCGACCTCGACGCGATCCGCGAACTGCTCGACTCCGGAGTGAACCAGCTCGTGCAGGGTGCGCTGTACATGCTGTTCATCACGGCGGCGCTATTCTCGATCGACTGGGTGAGCGGCGTCGTGCTCGTCGTGTTCCTCGTGCCGCTGTGGTTCCTCGCGCGCTGGTTCCAGGTGCAGTCGCAGCGTGTCTTCCGGCAGACCCGGGTGGCGTCGGCGCGGCTCATCGTGCACTTCGTCGAGTCGATGACCGGCATTCGCGCGGTCAAGGCGTTCCGCACGGAGAAGCGCAACGAGAAGGAGTTCGGGGAGCTCGTCGAGGGATACCGCGAGCGCAACGCCCGCGTCATCCAGCTCTTCGGCGTGTTCGATCCTGGCCTCGTGCTCATCGGCAACGTCGCGCTCGGCATCGTGCTGCTCGTCGGCGGCCTGCGCGTGGCCGACGGCTCGCTCGCCATCGGCGTGCTGCTCGCCACGCTGCTCTACACGCGGCAGTTCTTCGCGCCCGCGCAGGAGATGGCGATGTTCTACAACTCCTACCAGTCGGCCGCCGCGGCGCTCGAGAAGATCTCGGGCGTGCTCGAGGAGGCCCCGAGCGTGCCCGACCCGACCCGGCCCGTCGACCTCTGGCGGGCGAAGGGCCGCGTGCGGTTCGACGGCGTCGAGTTTGGCTACAAGAAGGACAGCGTCATCCTGCCCGAGTTCGATCTCGAGCTGCCGGCCGGCCAGGTCATCGCGCTCGTCGGCTCGACCGGCGCGGGCAAGTCGACCCTCGCGAAGCTCATCTCGCGGTTCTATGACCCGACGGCCGGCGCCGTCTCCCTCGACGGCATCGATTTGCGGATGTTGCATCCGAAGGACCTCCGCCGCGCGATCGTCATGGTCACCCAGGAGGCCTACCTCTTCTCCGGGTCGGTGAGCGAGAACATCGCCCTCGGCAAGCCGGATGCCACGCGTGACGAGATCGTTCGCGCGGCGAAAGCGGTCGGCGCGCACGAGTTCATCACCTCCCTTCCCGACGGCTACGAGACCGACGTGAACAAGCGCGGCGGACGCGTCTCGGCGGGCCAGAGGCAGCTCATCTCGTTCGCGCGCGCCTTCCTCGCCGATCCGGTCGTGCTGATTCTCGACGAGGCAACCGCGTCGCTCGACATTCCGAGCGAGCGGCTCGTGCAGGAGGGCCTCACGACGCTCCTCGCCGACCGCACCGCCGTGATCATTGCGCACCGGCTGTCGACGGTGGCGATCGCCGACCGGGTGCTTGTCATGGAGCATGGCCGGATCGTCGAGGACGGCACGCCGCGTGACCTGATCGCGGGCACCGGCCGCTTCGCCCAGCTGCACGCGGCGTGGCGGGACTCGCTCGTGTGACGGCGGCGGGGCTTCGCCCCACCGCCTCGGTGCCCTCGGTGATTGGCCGCGACGGGGGTAGCCTGATCGGATGCGACTGACGGCAGGACAGATGGTGGGGCCCGCGATCCCGGCGACGGGCGACCCGGCGGCGGCGCGGGCAACACGGCGGGCCCGCTAGTGCAGACCGTCTCGGCGCTCGACCTGTTCGCGATCGGTATTGGCCCCTCGAGCTCGCACACGGTGGGCCCGATGCGCGCGGCGACGGCCTTCGCCGGCGAACTGCGCTCCGGCTCCCTGCTTGCCGGCACCTCGAGCCTGCGGATGACGCTCTATGGCTCGATCGCCGCCACGGGCGTGGGCCACGGCACTCTCGGCGCGCTCGCGGCCGGCCTCAGGGGGGAGGATCCCGCGCTCGTGGACCCGGCGCTCGTCGCCCGTGCCTGGGACGAGGCGGTCGCGAGCGGCCGCATCTCGCTGCTCGGCGAGCACCTCATCGCGCTGAAGGCGGACGACATGCGTTACGCCCCGCTCACCCGCATGCCAGCGCATCCGAACGCGATCCGTTTCGAGGCGCTGGACGCACAGGGCCTGGTGCTGCACAACGTGCTCTTCTACTCGATCGGCGGCGGGTTCATCGAGCGCGACGCCGCCGCCCCGGCGCCGGAGGCCCCTCCCTTCCCCTACCCGTACCGCTCGGCCACCGAACTGCTCGCCTACTGCACCGAGGCCGGTCTCGACATCGCCGACATCGCGCTCGCCAACGAGCTCGCGATCGCGCCGGAGGCGGAGGTGAATGCGCGACTGGATGCCGTGTGGCTCGCGATGCGGGAATGCGTGGATTCCGGCATGGCGACGGAGGGACTCCTCCCCGGCTGGCTCAAGGTGCCGCGGCGGGCCGCCGGCATCGCGGAGCACCTGGGCGAGCGGGAGGCGATCGGCGACGCCGACACGGCGATGGAGTGGCTGCAGTGCTACGCCATCGCCGTCAACGAGCAGAACGCCGCCGGCGCGCGAGTCGTGACCGCGCCCACGAACGGGGCTGCGGGCATCATCCCGGCCGTCGGCTACTACGCGATGACCACGAGGGGGATGACGGCGCCCGACCAGTGGCGTCGCTACCTGCTGACCGCCGGAGCCATCGGCGCACTGTGCAAGATGAACGCCTCGATCTCGGGCGCCGAGGCCGGCTGCCAGGGCGAAGTGGGCTCCGCCTGCTCGATGGCCGCCGCGGGGATCACGGCGCACCTGGGCGGCACTCCAGCACAGGTTGAGAACGCCGCGGAGGTGGCCATGGAGCACCATCTCGGGCTCACCTGCGACCCGATCGGCGGATTCGTGCAGGTCCCGTGCATCGAGCGCAACGCGATCGCCGCCGTCACCGCGCTCTCGGCGGCGCGCCTGGCGCTCATGGGCGACGGGACACACCTCGTGTCGCTCGACGCGGTCATCGAGACGATGAGGCAGACCGGGCGCGACATGTCGGACAACTACAAGGAGACCTCACGGGCCGGGCTCGCCGTGAACATTGTGGAGTGCTGATCCGCGCCTGCCGACCCCGGTGCCCGGCAGTCACTCCGGCGTGTACCTGGCCGCATCCAGCCGCACCCGCGCGCCGCGCGAAGACGGGGCGAGGGGAGTGCCCTCAACCCGGAGGCGCTCGAGCGCCTCGGCCTCATGGCCCGCCGCCGGGTGGCCGGATGCCCGGATGACCCGCCACCAGGGGAGGGTCGAACCGTAGTGCGCCAGAACACCGCCGACGGCGCGCGCGCCGCGCGATCCGATCGCGGCCGCGACATCGCCATAGGTCATGACCCGCCCGGGCGGGATCGACTCGACAACACCGATCACCCGCGAAACGAAGTCGTCTGGGTGGCGCACTACAGTTCGAGCGTGCCGATCTTCTCGCCGTAGGGCGTGTCGCCGGTGACGACGAACCCCACACGCAGGAAGAACTCCTCCGGGCTGTCCTCCCCCGGCTCCCACAGCACGGTGAGATGGGGGAATCCGCGCTTGCGCGCCTCCCCGGCCGTCGCGTCGACCGCGAACCGCCCGACGCCCCTGCCCTGGGTCCCGGCGTCGACGTTCATGCGCCAGATGCAGCTGCGGAACTCCTCCTCGTGCGCATCCGGATCGAAATTCGCCATGATGAACCCGACGACGCCGTCGTCGGAGTCGGTGACCACGCGGGACCAGCCGGTGCTCGGATCGAGGAAGGGTCCGGCCATGGCGTAGGACACGGGGGCGATGAACTGTTCCTGCCCCGGCTTGAGCGACAAATTGTTCGCCTGGACGGCGTTCTTCGCAGACAGTTCTTCCAGCTTCAGCTCTCCCATGCTGACAGGCTAGTGGTGGTGGGTGAACTGAGAAAGCCGATGTTGCGTCGGCGGTGCCAAACTATCTCGATGTCGAGATAGTTCGGCCGTCGGGTAGGCTGTCCAGCGGCCCAGTGCACCACCAATCACCAGAATCAGGGAGACGTGCTTTTTGTCGAAAATCAAGGTTGAAGGCAAGGTCGTCGAGCTCGACGGCGACGAGATGACACGCATCATCTGGCAGGCCATCAAGGACACTCTCATCCACCCGTACCTCGATATCGATCTCGAGTACTACGACCTCGGCATCGAACACCGCGACGCGACGAACGACCAGGTCACCGTCGACGCGGCCCACGCCATCCAGAAGCACGGTGTCGGCGTCAAGTGCGCGACAATCACTCCCGACGAGGCCCGCGTCGAGGAATTCGGCCTCAAGAAGATGTGGAAGTCGCCCAATGGCACGATCCGCAACATCCTCGGTGGCGTCATCTTCCGCGAGCCCATCATCATCTCGAACATCCCCCGCCTTGTCCCGGGATGGAACAAGCCGATCATCATCGGCCGCCACGCGTTCGGCGACCAGTACAAGGCGACGGACTTCCGCTTCATCGGCAAGGGTAAGCTCACGGTCGAGTTCGCCCCAGAGGACGGCTCGGAACCGCTCAAGTTCGAGGTCTACGACGCCCCCGGCGATGGTGTGGCCCAGGTGCAGTACAACCTCGACGACTCGATCGTCGACTTCGCGCGCGCCTCGCTCAACTACGGGCTCACCCGGAACTACCCCGTCTACCTCTCGACAAAGAACACGATCCTGAAGGCCTACGACGGTCGGTTCAAGGACATCTTCGAAGAGGTGTTCCAGGCCGAGTTCAAGGAGAGGTTCGATGCGGCCGGACTCACCTACGAGCACCGCCTCATCGACGACATGGTCGCGTCGGCCATGAAGTGGGAGGGTGGCTACGTCTGGGCCTGCAAGAACTACGACGGCGACGTGCAGTCCGACACCGTGGCACAGGGCTTCGGCTCGCTCGGTCTCATGACGAGCGTGCTGTCGGTGCCGGACGGCAGCATCGTCGAGGCGGAGGCCGCGCACGGCACCGTCACGCGCCACTACCGCCAGCACCAGGCGGGCAAGCCCACCTCGACGAACCCGATCGCCTCGATCTACGCGTGGACACGTGGCCTGGCGCACCGCGCCAAGCTCGACGACAACCCCGCTCTCGCCGAGTTCGCGGCGACCCTCGAGGACGTCGTCATCAAGTCGGTCGAGTCGGGCGCCATGACGAAGGACCTCGCGCTGCTCGTCGGCCCTGAGCAGAAGTGGCAGACGACCGAGGAGTTCCTCGACACGCTCGACAAGAACCTCGCCGCGCGGTTGGCCTAGCCCATGACGACGGTGACGGTCACCGGGGCCGCCGGGCAGATCGGATACGCGCTGCTCTTTCGCATCGCCTCTGGCGCGATGCTCGGCGCGGGCGTCCCGGTCCGTCTCCGTCTTCTCGAAGTGCCGCAGGCCGTCGGGGCAGCGGAGGGCGTCGCCATGGAACTGGATGACTGCGCCTTCCCCCTCCTCGAGTCGGTCGATGTCTTCGACGACGCCCGCCGCGCCTTCGCCGGGGCGAGCGTCGGGCTGCTCGTCGGCTCCCGGCCGCGCACGGCCGAGATGGCACGCGGCGACCTGCTCGCCGCCAACGGGGCCATCTTCGGCCCGCAGGGGCGCGCAATCAACGACTCGGTGGCCGACGACATCCGCGTGCTCGTCGTCGGCAACCCCGCCAACACGAACGCCCTCATCGCTGCCGCCAACGCCCCGGACGTGCCGAACGCCCGGTTCACGGCGATGACGAGGCTCGATCACAACCGGGCCGTCTCGCAGCTCGCCGGCAAGACGGGGGCCGGGGTCGGAGAGATCTCCCGCGTCACCGTCTGGGGAAACCATTCGGCCACCCAGTACCCCGACCTCAGCCACGCTCGCATCGACGGGGCCGCTCCGGAACTCGACCGCGACTGGGTCGAGAACGACTTCATCCCCACCGTCGCGAACCGGGGAACGGCGATCATAAAGGCTCGCGGATCGTCCTCGGCGGCGTCGGCCGCGAACGCCGCGGTAGACCACCTGCGCGACTGGGTGCTCGGCACCGCCGCCGGCGACTGGACCTCGGCCGCGATCGCCTCCGATGGCAGCTACGGGGTGCCGGAGGGGCTCGTGTGCTCGTTCCCCGTCACCTCGACCGGCGGGGACTTCGAGATCGTGCCTGGCCTTGTGGTCGACTCCTTCTCGAGGGCGCGCATCGACGCGTCGGTCGCCGAGCTCGTGGAGGAGCGAGACGCGGTGCGGGCCCTCGGCCTGATCTAGGAGCCGCCGCCGCCGGGCGAGTACCGTACGCCGCGCTTCGTGGCGCCGCGAGGTGCGGCGCCGGTCGCCTTCGGTCCGGCTGCTTCCAGCCCGCCCGACCTCGGTCCAGTCGCCGTCAGTCCGCGGGTCAGAAGGCCGGCGCCGAGGTCATCGAGGGCGGCGTCGAGGCAGTCGAATCGGACGGCTCCGTCCGGTTCGCCGCCGAGGCGCAGAAGCTCGAACCGGTTGTGCCGCTCCTCCACGAATCCGAGTACCCGGCGCGCATCAGACGGGTCCATCCGCCGGTCGCTCACGCGCCACGCGTGGTTGCCGACGGGGAGCACTTCGAGGAGCTGGTCGTGCACGTGCGACATCGGTGTCTCTTTCGGGAGGGGTGGGACGCCCGGTCAGGTCGTCGCGAACATCACCTTAGGCCGCACCGCCGACACTGTTCCCGGGGTTGATTTCCCAGCGCCGGTCGGCCCGGGGGATCAGGTGCACCAGCTCGGCTCGGGGATTTCGCCCAGCAGCACGTACTCTCCGACCCCGCGCTTCTTCTCGGGCAGCGGGTCAAGCAGGCTGCGGGTGCGCAGGTTGCGCCAGAAGATGTCGAGTCCGACGTGGTTGACGGTGGCACGGGCGCCGGTGAGCTCGAAGACCCGGGTGGTGGCCTCGAGCCCGTCCTCGGAGGCCCTCAGCCCTCCCCGGCGGCGACCCGCATCGCTGGCGGATGCGGCGCGGGCGACTGCGGCGGTGGCGGTCATCCCGATCGTCCACTCACGTGGGGGCGGGGTGACTGCCGACCCGACGCAGCCCCGCGCGGGCGGTGGCGAACGTGACGCAACGGGACGAATCGTGACGCCGCGCGTCACGGGCGGGCACGCCGCGACCCCCGGATGCGCGGTGGGCACGCGGGGGTCAGTAGCCGGTGAAGTAATCGGTCGCGACGCGCCGAACTCCGGCCCCGCGGGCGGCGGCCCTCGCCTGGGCAACCATCGCGGGCGAGCCGGAGACGAGGACGGCGCGGGAGCCGAGGTCGGGGACCTCGGCGGCGAGCAGCTCGCCCGTGAGCGGACCCGCTCCGATGTGGCGCCAGGTGTCGGGGAGGGAGTCCGGCCGGGTGGGACTCACGAGCAGCACCCGTTCGCCGCTGAGCTCGTCGCGGAACGCGAGCTCCTCGACCGAGCTCACGAGGTAGACGAGCACCGCGTCGCGGTCGCGTCCGGCCGCGCGCTCGGCGGTGAGCTGGCTGAGGAACGGCGTGATGCCGATGCCGCCCGCGATCATGAGCGTCGGCTTGCCCGGATCCCGCGGCAGCAGGAAGTCGCCGCCGACCGACATGCCGCGCACCTCGGCGCCGTCCGGCAGCTCGAGGAGGGCGCGTTTGAAGCTGCTCCCCGGCTCCGGCATGCGCAGCGCGAACGTGACGGGTCCGCCGCGTGCCGGCGGGGAGGAGATGCTGAACATGCGCCGGCTGCCCCGCGAGTCGGGGCGCTCGTGCGGCACCGTCACCTCCATGTACTGGCCGGGGCGGAATCCCACCGGCCGGACCGGCTGGAAGCGGAACTCCCATGCGGTCGGTGTGAGCTGCCGCCGGCCGGCGAGCAGGAGGCGGATTCCGCGGCGCTGACCGAACAGGAACGCCACCGCATTGCCCACCACGAGCGCGGTTTCGAACGACAGGAACACCGGTCCGATGGCGAGCGGCACCTCGAAGAGAACGCCGACGAGCGCGGCGACGGCCAGCTGCTGCCATCGCCGCGGCGCCATGGTGAGCGGCTCGCTGAGCATGAAGCCAGCAAGGAAGATCACCGGGTACGAAGTGAGGGTGGTCGAGACCGCGCCTGCGAGGTCCTGCCCCCCGGAGGTGAGCCGCACGACGAGCAGTGTCCCGCCCACCGCGACGAACACCGCGCCCATCGCAAGGCGCCTGGTGCGGTGGAGCACGAGGAAGGCACCGACGATCGTGAACGGCAGCAGCGCGCCCGTCGCGACCCACCACCCGGCCGCCGGGAGCTGGAGCACCGCGATGAGCGTCGCCCCCGCCGCGGCCGGGTTGAGAATGTGGCGCCCGCGCAGCGCGATCAGGTACTTCGACGCCGACGCGAGCAGGCCGGCGAGGGCGAGCGTGCCGAGGTAGTACGGCTCCGAGCTCGGCAGGAACAGGAAGAACAGCAGCAGTCCGGTGATGACCGACGACTCCGTGTGCGGATTCGTGCGGAACACGAGCGAGAAGACCCGGTTCGCGGCCAGCGTGCTCGCGAGGGCGACCGCCGCGCTCGCGAGGAGCTCCAGCGGATCGTAGGCGAGCCGGCCGACCGAGGAGAGCCCGAGCGCGCCGAGGGCGGTGACACCGAGCAGCACCGTCACGAGCCGATACATCGTGACGCGTCCGGTGAGGCGGTCCAGCCAGGCGGTCATGCGAACATCTCCGCGTCGAATCCGGATGATCTCTCGACGGTGCCGTCGCGCAGCATCCGCACCCACTCGAAGTCGAACTCGCGCGCGAGCCGGCCCGGCTCGCCGACGAACAGGGCCGTCGCGAGGCCGTCCGCGACAAGGGTGGATGCGGCGGTGACCCAGGTGGCGATGACGCGCATCGCCGGCGCCCCGCTGATCGCGTCGAGAATGTGGTGGGCGCCTGGCCAGGCGCGACGATTGGACGCCGAGGCGCACAGGGCGCCGTCGCCGAGTCGTGCGACGCCGATCGCCCTCGCCGGGTCGAGCGGATGTTCGAGCGCGACACGCAGGGGCGCGCCGCCGCGGTGCAGGATGTCGCCGCTCGCGTCGATCGTGAAGGCGGTGATCGCCGCGGCCGCGAGCACCTCGGCGACGAGATCGACGAGGTAGCCCTTGCCGGCCGCCCCGATGTCGAGCACCACGGGGCGCACGGTGTGCAGCGCGCGGCCGTCCCACGCCACCGCGTCCTCCCAGCGTGGAACGGGGGCGACGCTGTCGCGCGTGCGCAGGTGGTAGGCGCTGTCGTAGCCCCACTGTTCCAGCGCGCGCCCGACGAGCGGCGACAGGGCGCCGTCGGTGCACTCGTAGAGGGTGCGGTAGAGGTCGAGGAGCGCGGGCGCCTCGGAGGGGAGCTCGGTGCTGCCCGGGGTCGTCGCGATGCGTCGGACGAGCGAGTCGTCCCGGAAGCGGGACCACGCCGCATCGAACGCCTCGGTGCGGGCGTGCACGGCGCGGACGAGGCCGGGGGAGAGCGGCTCCCCGGTGTCGATCTGCCAGCGCGTGCCGATCGCGTCGAAGTTGAGACTAGGCGACGGCGTCGGCCTTGATCTGCTCGATCGCCGCGGTGAACCCGTCGCTCGTCAGCGACGACCCGGCGACCTTGTCGACGGCGAGCTCGTCGATGTTCACCCCGACGACCTCGGCGGCGATTCCGTCTTCGAACTCGGTCTGGTAGCGCAGCGCATTGCCCGCCGTGGCGTTCCCGCTGACCGTGACGCCCGTCACGACGCTGCCTTCGAGGGTGATCTCGACCTCGATCGACTCGGCGCCGCCCGGGCTCTGGTACTCCCCGGTCGCGGCGTAGTCGCCGTCGGCGTAGTCCGCGGAGGCTGCCGGGGCGCCGCTCTCGTCGGAGGCCGCCGGAGCGGACGCGCAGCCGGCGAGGCCCGCGGCGAGAGAAAGCCCGCCGAGGGCGACCGCGGCACGGCGTCGATGCAGTGTTTTCACGTGTGTCTCCTCGGGGCGCGAGTGATGGTAACACTTATCATCCCGGTACCCTCTTGCCGATTAGCTGTGTACGACGCCGCCTGTGGTTCGACGCATAACGAATGGATTACGTTCTACCCGTGTTCGGGGGCCTTTGTGAGTAAGGTTTGAATTCACGCACAGTACCCGAATGCTGCTCGAGAAATTCACCGTTCGTCATTCTAAGGACCGTCAGTGAGCACACATTCGGGCACAGCGCCCTCACGTCACCTTCTCCGCAGGATTCTCGCGACCGTCGCGGCCAGCACACTGGTCGCGGCCGGGCTCGCGACGGGCGGTGCGCTCGGCGCCGCCGCGGCACCCACCCCGGCGGGAGGGATCATCGCGAGCGCCAAACAGGTGAGCTTCGAACCCGGCCGCTACATCGTGACGCTCGCCGAGTCGGCGGCTGCGACCTATGACGGCGGCGTCGACGCGCTCGCGCGCACCGCCCCGGCCAAGGGACGCCAGCTCGACTCCTCCAACCAAGCGGTGAAAAGCTACTCCGCGTACCTGCGGGCGAAGCAGAAGGACGTGGCGGCATCCGTCGATGCGACCGTCGACTACTCCTACACGCTCGCCCTCAATGGATTCTCGACGGATCTCACGGCCGATCAGGCCGCGCGCCTCGCTCGCGACAAGAGCGTCGTCGCCCTCGAGAGGGACCAGCTCAAAAAGATCACCGCCGCCGTAACCTCCACCGACTTCCTCGGGCTCTCCGGCGAGAACGGCGTCTGGAAAGCCACCGGTGGGGTCGACACGGCGGGGGAGGGCGTCGTCGTCGGCGTGCTCGACACGGGGATCGCCCCCGAGAACCCCTCCTTCGCCGGCGACGCCCTCGGAACCACCGCGGGAGCGGCGCCGTTCTATTCGGCTCCCGGCGTGACGAAATTCGCGAAGTCCGACGGCGGCACGTTCACGAGCGCCTGCCAGACCGGCGTGCAGTTCACCATCGAGGATTGCAGCACCAAGATCGTCGGGGCCCGGTACTTCGTGAACGGCTTCGGCGCCGCGAACACCGGATCCGCCGAGGCGGGGGAGTACCTTTCGCCTCGCGACGGTGACAAGCACGGGTCGCACACCGGCGCGACCGCGGTCGGAAACAATGCCGTCGCCGCGAGCGTGTCCGGCACCGACTTCGGACAGGTATCCGGGGTCGCCCCGGCCGCGAAGATCGCCGCCTACAAGGTCTGCTGGACCGGATCCGACCCGGCCGTGACGACGGACAACGGATGCGCCTCGAGCGACCTCCTCGCCGGCATCGATGCGGCCGTCGCCGACGGCGTCGACGTCATCAACTTCTCGATCGGCGGCGGGGCGGCCACATCGACCGTATCGTCGACCGACCAGGCCTTCCTCGGTGCGGCCGCGGCGGGCGTCTTCGTCGCCGCCTCCGCCGGCAACTCCGGCCCGGGAGCCTCGACCCTCGACAACGCGTCCCCGTGGATCACGACGGTCGCGGCGTCGACCATCCCCAGCTGGGAGGCCACCGTGCGGCTCGGCAACGGCGAAAGCTACGCCGGGGCATCCGTCACGGTCGACCGCACAGAGGGTGCGACGCCGCTCAGCGGACCGCTCGTCGCGGCCTCCGCCTCCGCCATGGTCGGCACCCAGTCACCCGGCCTCTGCCTCGCCGACAGCCTCGACCCGGCGCTCGCCGCCGGCAAGATCGTGCTGTGCGAGCGCGGCGTGAACGCCAGGGTCGACAAGTCGGCCGAGGTCGCGCGGGCGGGCGGCATCGGAATGGTGCTCGTCAACGTGACCCCGAGCTCGCTCGACCTCGACGAGCACACCGTGCCGACCGTGCACCTCAACGCGCAGTACTACTCGGCC
>Ga0105047_10012108_pt1 | contig 13912 bp, 13 predicted proteins | sample MAT04_FD_78384 | JGI IMG/M metagenome (GOLD analysis project Ga0105047, IMG submission 78384) | Freshwater microbial communities from Lake Fryxell liftoff mats and glacier meltwater in Antarctica - MAT-04 (megahit assembly) | ecosystem: Environmental > Aquatic > Freshwater > Ice > Liftoff...
GGACACGGCGGCACTGGTCGTGCCGACCATCTGCCTGCTCGAAGTGTTCAAGGTCGTCGCCCGCGAGCGCGGCGAGCGCGACGCCTTGCAGATTGCGGCCGTGATGCAGCAGGGCACGGTCATCGATCTGGATGCGGAGCTCGCGTTGTCGGCCGCGCGCGTCGCGGGGAAGCACAGGCTGCCGCTGGCCGACAGTGTCGTCTATGCCACCGCGCTGCGTATCGGCGGCGTTCTCTGGACACAGGATGACGATTTCCGCGGCCTTCCCGATGTCTGTTACGTCCCCAAAACACTCCGCTGAGCGCCGCGCAGGAGTGCCACGCCCATGACGATCTGCCACACCGTCATCGGATACGCAGCCACCCGCTCCATGCCGCCAAGCCCGATGCCGAGAAAGTGACCCGAGATGAAGAGCAGCGTCGCGAGCATGCCGAGTGTGCCGGCAAAAAGGCTGAACCACATTCGCGACGAGTGAACGCCGGGTCGCTGTGCGAGTGCGAGTCCATACACGATCATCGCGATGTTGCCCGAAACGAAGTTCACGCCCGCGCCGAGGACGTGTCGCGCGTTGTCGGTGTTCTCGGGGTAGATGCCGACGACGAAGACGCCGAGCCCCGCGAGTGTGAACAGCAGCGCCGCCAGTGCGCGCACCCAGCCGATGGGGAATGCATCACGTGTGAGGACTGCTCCGATGATCATCGTGACGCCAAGTACCATGAACGAGCTGTTCATGGCGAGGTGCCATGGTGAGCACACCATGTGCGTGCTGCCGGCTGGATAGGCACCGCAGAACGTGTTGCCAAGGTCGCTGATGTAGTCCGTCTTCAGGCTGAACTGCCTCGGCCATGCAGTGGCGACGACGACTTGGGTGATGAAGAACTGGGCGGCGATCACCCAGGCGATGGCACCTGTGCGGACGGCGACGGCGGAGGTTCGAGGCATGCCGGAGAGTGGTGAGGACGAGTTGCGCCGACAACGGCAGTACTATTTGCGGCATCCCAGGCCGCCGGCTGACCGGATCATGCTGCACAACGCGGCACCAGCCACAATCGCCCACCACTGAGGCAGGTTCATGACCACACCACCGCCGCCGCCCGTCGGCTCCATCGGCTGGACGGACCTCACCGTGCCTGACGCCGTCGCAGTCAGTGACTTCTACGCGAAGGTCGCCGGGTGGAGCGTCACACCACTCTCGATGGGAGACTACGACGATTTCGTGATGACGGCACCCGATGGCACGACGGTGGGCGGCATCTGTCATGCGCGCGAAAAGAACGCCGCCCAGCCACCGGTCTGGATGATCTACATCACCGTCGCCGACCTCGATGCGAGTCTCGCGGCGTGCACCGCTGGTGGCGGCAGCATCGTCGTCGAGCCGCGCAGTGGCGGTGGGACGGCCCGCTACGCGGTGATCACCGATCCCGCCGGCGCGACGGCCGCGCTGTTCGATCCCGGCGTGCCACCCTCCGCCTGATGTACAGGCCGGCAGCACGCGCGCCGGCCCTGGCACTACGGCCGCGCGCGTGCACCAGGGCCGGCGATCGTGCGCAGCTTCTGCAGGTCGGGAATCACCAGTCGCTTGCCGCTGGCCGGCAGCACCAGCCCTTTTTTCTGCAGCTGCCGGAAGGCGCGCGACACCGACTCGCGCGCGGTACCGATCTCCAGCGCCAGCGCCTCGCGCGTCCGCCCGAGCACGATCTCCAGACCCGCATCGGTCTGCTGCCCGCCCGACTCGGCATAGCGCACCAGCAGCAGTGCCAATCGTGAGGCCACGTCCCGGAAGGCCAGCGTCTCCGTGACCTGCACCAGGTGCCGCAGGCGCTGGCCGAGCGCGCGGATGATGACGCGGGCGGACTCGGGATCGGACATGTAAACCGACTCGAACGCCGCGCGCGGCAGGAAGACCAACCGCGATTCCTCCGTCGTGATCGCCGACGCCGGGTATCCTCCACCGTCGAAGAGCGGGAGCTCGGCCACCGGTCGTCCCGGTCCTTCCAGGTGCAGCACCTGTTCGCGGCCCTCGCTGCTCACCCGGTAGATGCGCACCCCGCCGCTCGCGACGACATACAGCCCGCGCGATTCGTCGCCAGCGGTGAACAGCACCGTGCCCGAGGGGACGGTGCGCACCACGCAGGCCGCGGCCAACCGCGTGATGGCGTCGCCGGTGAGTTGGCTGAAGACGGGGATCTGACGAAGCAGCGCGGCGGTGTCCATGACGGGATATACGGTCCCACCGCTCAGGATGCCACGGCGCGGCGAATGCGTGGGCATCCAATGCGACAACCGTCACGGCGTCCCCGGTCGTCGAGCGACAGACTGCACGCACCAGCCGGACTGCCGCTGGTGCCCAGATTCCAGAGGAACCTCTCGCATGACGACAGATCCATCGCGCGACCTCGACCGCACCGTGAACGCCACGCTGCTGCAATTCCCATCCACGATGCCGGTGTTCAAGGCGTTCGGCATCGACGCGTGCTGCGGCGGCGCGCTCACCCTGCGCGATGCGGCGGCCCGCCACGGCGTGGACACCGACTCCCTGCTGCGCGCCCTGCACGCCGCCAGTGTGGAGGTGCCAGCATGATGGACTGGTTCGTTCGCGCCTTCCTCAAGGCCAGCCTCACCTGGCTCGGGCTCGGCGTCACGCTGGGTCTCGCCATGGCCGCGATGCCCGCCTGGATCATCTACCGGCCCGCGCACCTGCACCTCAATCTGCTCGGCTTCGTCGCAATGATGATCTTCGGCGTCGCCTATCACGTGGTGCCACGCTTCACCGGACATCCACTCTTCAGCACGCGCCTCGCCGGCATGCACTGGTGGGTGTCGAACAGCGGGCTGCTGCTGCTGGTCACGGGCTTCGCGGTCACGCCGCATGCACATAGTCAGGGCGCCTGGATTCTCGCGATCGGCGGACTGCTCTCGGCCGCCGGTGCCTATGCGTTCATTCTCAACATCTGGCGGACGATCGACGGGCCAGGGGTGCCGGCCGCGCGCGCCGTCGCGGCACGTCCGTCGCTGCCGATGGCCGAGGCTCGTGAGATGTCAGCCTCGCCGCGCGCGCTCGTGCAGCGCATCGCGGTGCTGACGCTGCTCGGTGTCGCGACGGTCGGCGCGCAGCAGCAGCAGCAGCAGCAGACGCCGACGCCCACCGCCGCGATGGTGCACGCGTCGCCAGTGAATCGCGCGCTGCCCGTCGAGACGCTCACGGTGGCATACGCGCCGAACGTGCCGCCGCCGATCACGCGCAAGACCAGCGCGCGCCTGGTCGTGCGCCTGGAGACGCGCGAACTGCGCAAGCGCCTCGCCGATGGCGTGGAATACACCTTCTGGACGTTCGGCGGCAGCGTGCCGGGCCCGATGATCCGCATTCGCGAAGGGGACGAGGTCGAGTTCCATCTCGACAACCATCCCTCGAGTCAGATGCCGCACAACATCGACCTGCATGCGGTCACCGGACCCGGTGGCGGTGCGGCCTCGTCATTCACGGCCCCCGGCCACACGTCGCAGTTTTCGTTCACCGCACTCAACGCGGGCCTGTACGTGTACCACTGCGCCACGGCGCCCGTCGGCATGCACATCGCCAACGGCATGTACGGCCTGGTGCTGGTGGAACCGAAGGACGGCCTGACACCGGTGGATCACGAGTATTACGTGCTGCAGAGCGAGTTCTACACTGCTGGCGGACATGGTGATGCCGGCCTGCAGCCGTTCTCGATGCTGAAGGCGCTCGACGAGAAGCCGGACTATGTCGTCTTCAACGGATCGGTCGGTGCGCTGGTCGGCGACAACGCGCTGCACGCGAAGGTCGGCGAGACCATGCGCCTGTTCGTCGGCAACGGTGGACCGAACCTCGTCTCCAGCTTTCACGTCATCGGCGAGATCTTCGACCGCATCTTCACGGAAGGCGGCACCATCGCCAACCAGAACAACGGCCAGACCACGCTGATCCCCGCCGGCGGCTCGGCCATCGTGGAGATGAAGTTCGACGTGCCGGGTACGTACGTGCTCGTCGATCACTCCATCTTTCGCGCGTTCAACAAGGGTGCGCTCGGCATGATCAAGGTGGACGGTCCCGAGAACCTGGCGGTGTATTCCGGCAAGCAGGGTGACTTCGTCTACCTGCCCGAGGGCAGCACGATCCTCGAGGTGCCGGCACCGGTGAACACCGCAGCGGCACCGAATACGGCACCGAATGCGGGAACATCCGCCGCGCGTAAGCCGGGCCGTGGCACGACGACGCGCAATGGTGTCCACATGGTCGCAACTGCCGCGACGGCCGCAGCACGCGAGCCGAGTCGTACGGAGCTCATGACGCGCGGTCGCATCGTGTTCACGAACAACTGCGTGGCCTGCCACCAGGCGGCAGGGCAGGGTGTGCCCGGTGCATTCCCGCCGCTCGCACGCAGCGACTTCCTGCTGGCCAAGGCCGATCGCGCCATCGGGACCGTGATGCATGGGCTGTCGGGACAGATCACGGTCAATGGCAAGACCTACAACAACGTGATGCCGGCCATGCGGATCACCGACGCCGATATCGCGGCCGTGCTGACGTACGTGCGCAACAGCTTCGGCAACGCCACGGCCGACTTCGTGAAGGTCGCTGACGTGAAGCGGGTACGCGCCTCGGGCAAGTTCCGCCCGCAGGCGCAGGGCGACGCTCACTGATGCGCATCGGGCGCAGCCTGCGTGCGGTGTGCGCAACGCTCGTCGTGGCGTGCACCGCTGTCGCGGCGGGAGCGCAGCCGCGTACCGGCCTCGCCTTTGGTCGCGTGCCGGCTGGCAGCGTGCGCCCACTCTTCGATGCACCGGAGGATGGTGGCCAGACGGCGGTCGCCGCATTCCTGCTCGCGACACGCCCCGTGAGCAACGCAGAGTTCCTGCAGTTCGTGCGTGCGAACCCGTCGTGGCAGCGTTCCCGAGTTCCTGCGATCGCGGCGGATGCGCAGTACCTCAGGCACTGGCAGGGTGACCGTTCACTCGGCAGCGCCGATCCCGATGCGCCGGTGGTGAACGTCGGCTGGTTCGCGGCGTCGGCGTACGCTGAGTGGGTGGGGGCGCGGCTCCCACTGGCGATCGAATGGGACCGGGCCGTCGCGCTGGGGCGCGTGCGCGATCCAGGCACGGGGACCGGCGCGCTCTGGGCGTGGGTGGACGACTTCAACGGTGCGATCACGAGTGGCGAATCACGGGCCGATGCCGGACCGGACGAGGCCCTGTTCTGTGCGGCCGGCGTGCTGCGCGCGTCAAACACGACGGACTACGGAGCCTTCATGCGGTACGCCATGCGTGGTGCCCTCAAGGGACGCTATGCACTTGCGACGCTCGGCGTGTGGCTGGTGCGGGACGCCGCGCCGTCATCACGACCATGAGTGGCGAGATGAGCCTCGCCATTGGCCAGAAGATCAACTGCCCGATGCGGCGCATCACGCATTCCGCGATGCACGTCGTGCGCACCGCCACACAGCGGTGCCGCATCGCGCTGGTTCTCGGCGCTGCGGCGTCAGTCACGCTCGCCGCGACCGTGGGCGCGCAGTCGGCAGCGCCGCTGCCATCGACGTCGGTCTACGCGCTCGCCGGCACATGGACCGAACGCAGCGGTGCCTCGCAGACACTGGCATCGTTGCGTGGTGAGCCGGTGGTGCTGGCACTCGTGTACCTGTCGTGCAGCATGTCATGCCCGTTGGTGACGTCGGACATGCTCGCGGTGCAGACTGCACTCCGCGCTGCGGGTCCGTCGAACACACGGTTCGTGATGATCACCTTCGACCCGTCACGCGACGCGCTGGCGGCGCTGCAGGCCCACGCGTCGTCACGGGGGCTCGACGCGCAGTGGTCGCTGCTGCGCGGCTCACCCGCGGACGTACGGCGGATCGCCGTCGCACTCGGCGTCAGCTACCGCCGCCTGCCGAGTGGCGACTTCGATCATTCGAACATCATCACCGTGCTCGATCGCGACGGCGTGGCAGTGCATCAGGAGGTGCGACTGCCGGTGAACCGCGAGCGTCTCGCCGCCGCCGTGCGGGCGGCAGGTGAGATCGGCCGCAGGTAGCGCCGCCAGCAATTAGCTTCGGGCATCACACCGACCGCAGCCTCCGAACCGCGCATCATGCACCTCACGCCCCGCCCATGAACGGCCTCTGGAGTACGCTCCCCACCCACATCCGGTTGCGGGTGTTCGGCGCCATGTCGCTGCTCGCTTTCGGCATGTCGTACTGGGTGTCGATCACGGGCGAGGTGCTGCGCACCACGGTGGGGCCGTTGGGCATCGTGTCACTGGAACTGGCCGGCACCCCTGTGGCCGCACAGCTCATCTACGCCGCGTGGGGCGAGTCGGGCATGCAGGCTGCGCGCTTCAACATCGGCATCGACTTCCTGTACCTGCTCAGCTACGGCATTGCGCTGTCGGTCGGCTGCTCCCTGGCCTCCGCCTGGTGGGCACGACGCTCGCAGCGCATGGCCGGCTACGGTGGCGCCATGAGCATTGCCGTGCTGGTGGCCGCGGTCTGCGATGCGGTGGAAAACGTGGCGATGCTGCGCGGCATGCAGGATATGAGCAATCCGCTCTGGCCGATGCTCGCGAAGAGCTGTGCGGTCGTGAAGTTCGCGCTGCTGCTGCCTGCCTTGCTCTACCTGATGACGGGCGCGTTCACACGCATCGGGACGCGCAACCGGCCCGAGCCTGCGGCACCGCCGCGCCCGTAGCACGAGGCGTGCGGGCGCGGTGCCACGCGGCCGGTAGGCAGGCGTCGGCATCGCAGCCGGTGGCGGATCAGCGGCGCGCGTGACCGGGCCGTAGAATCCGCGCACGCACGTCCGTCACACACTTCCGCGCATCCGTCGAGCCATGTCCCTCGCCTCATCTCCCGTCGCCCGGGGGCTGTTCGCCAGCCTCTGCGCCACGGGCGCCCTGCACGCCCAGTCCGCCACTTCGCGCGCCATGACGCTGCGCGACTGGTATCGCGTGACCACGGTCAGCCAACCTGCCGTGAGTCCCAGCGGCAAGCATGTCGCATTCACCGTCACCACCGTCCGTGAGGCCGAGAACAAGCGGCATCAGGAAGTGTGGGTGGCCACGACCGATGGTGGTGCGCCGCAGCGCTGGACGTCACCGGGCTATGAGAGCAGTGCCCCGCGCTGGTCGCCCGATGGCAACTACCTGCTGTTCAATTCCACGCGGCCGCAGGGCAAGGGCAACACGTGGGTGATCCGCGTCGATGTCCCCGGCGGCGAGGCGACGCAGATGCCGTCGATGCCATCGAACGGCACGATGCCGCGCGATGGCAGGTTCGCCGTGTGGGCCGAGCCCGTACCGATGGACACGACGCCGCTGCGCGATGCCTTCGCACGCATGCCGGCACTTGCGCGCCCGCCGTTCGAGGCGATCACGATGCCTGCGGATCCGGCGCGCTTCGACGGTCGGCACTTCACCGACATGAACTTCAAGTCGAACGCGACCGGCTTCGTCGCCAGTCGTCGCGTCGCGCGCAGCTGGCGTCCGGCACAGCTCTGGACGCAGTCGTTCGGCGACACGGCCAAGGTACAGATCACGCGCGGCCTGTACTCGCATCGCAACGCGGTGGTCTCACCTGATGGACAGACGGTGGCGTTCATCGCCGATTCACGCCTGCGTGCCGACAGTGTCGCGGACATCGAGCGCGATTCGCTCGGCCGCCTGCCGTACGACAAGCTGCGTGACGAGGCTGAGCGCAACGACACGGACATCTACGTGATACCGGTCAGCGGTGGCACGCCGCGCAAGGTCGCGGAGTGGATGGGCGGCGAGTCGGACCTGGAGTGGTCCCGCGACGGAAAGCAGCTGGCGTTCATCGGGCGGCCGGCGCGCGCGAAGTCAGCGCGCATCTACGTCGTCGATGTCACCGGCGGCACGCCGAAGAATCTCCTCGGCAGCTGGCAGTATGAGCCGGAAGGCATCGCCTGGCTCTCCACAGGTGCGATCCGCTTCACGGCGTCGATCGGCGGTCGCGCTGCGATTCTCGATGCGGACATGAACGGTGGGGCACCGAAGGAAGTGGTGGGGGGACGTCGTCGCGCGACGAACATGTCGATGAACGATGCGGCGACGATCATGGCGTACGTCTCCACGGCGATGACCAAGCCGACGGAGCTCTTCCTCTCCGATGGCAGCGGTGCGAACGAGCGGCAGGTCACGCACTTCAACGATGCACTGAACGCCGACGTCGCGTGGAGCGATGCCGAGCGGTTCACGTATCGCAGTGTCGGCAACCTCGAGATCGAAGGATGGCTGATGAAGCCGTACGGCTACGTCGCGGGGAAGAAGTATCCCGTCGTGCTGTACATCCACGGCGGCCCGCACTCGCAGTACAACGAAGGGTGGTTCGACGAATTCCAGAACCTCGCGGCGCAGGGCATGTTCGTGCTCTTCACGAACCCGCGCGGTTCGAGCGGCTATGGTGCGGACTTCACCTACAGCACACGCGGTCGATGGGGCCTGGAAGACTACGACGACCTGATGAAGTCGGTGGACATCGTGGCGAAGCGCGCGGACATCGACAGCACGAAGGTGGGCGCGAGCGGTGGCAGCTACGGTGGCTTCATGACCACATGGATGGCAACGAAAACCACCCGTTTCGCCGCGATCCAGACCGATCGCACGATCACCGACTGGACGTACTGGTATGGTGCCAGCGATGCGCAGGGACTCACCGAGTACGAGTTCTTCGGCAAGCCGTGGGACAACCAGGCGCTGTACGATCGCCTGTCGCCGATCCGCTACGTGAGCAAGGTGCGCACGCCGATGCTGCTGGTGCAGAGCGAGGACGACTTCCGTACTGCAATGGGCAGCGCCGAGATCTGGTACGAATCGCTGAAGAAGCGTGGCGTTCCTGCGGAGTTCGTGCGCTACCCGCGCTCCAACCACGACCTCTCGCGTGCGGGCGAGCCGTGGCTGCTGGTGGACCGCCTGGGTCGCCTGCGGCAATGGTTCGGCTACTGGCTGCAGGGCGAGAAGGCGACTGCGCCGGCCGCCGCTGCAGCGACGGCGGGCGGGGGACGCTGAGCCTGACGGCTGGATGGCGGACTCTCGGGCCGGCCGGTGCATGTACCGCCGGCCCGTGGTGCGTTCGGGGCAGCCGAGACTGCCAAAGTCGACTAGCCTTCAGGAATGCTGACACACCGCATCCCGCGCGCATGAACAAGATCGGCGAAGGGCTCACGTTCTACGTCGTGTTCCTCCTCTCCACCACACTGCACGAGGCCGCGCATGCGTGGGCTGCGAAGCTGGGCGGGGACCTCACGGCCTACCACGGCGGTCAGGTATCGCTGGACCCGCTGCCGCACATCCGGCGCGAACCGTTCGGCATGGTGGTGCTGCCGCTGCTGACGGCGCTGACGATGGGTTTTCCGATCGGATTCGCCAGTGCCCCGTACGACCCCGAGTGGGCGCAGCGCTATCCCAAGCGCTCGGCGTGGATGGCACTGGCGGGACCGGGTGCCAACCTGCTGCTGATGCTGCTGGCTGGCGTTGCGATCCGCCTTGGCGATTTTGCCGGGATCTTCGGACCGCCGAACAGCATCACGTTCGGGCACATCGTGGGAACGATCAACAGCAGCCCGGTGCTCGAGGCGTTTGCGTTCTTCCTCGGCACGATGTTCTCCATGAACCTGCTGCTGGCGGCGTTCAACCTGCTGCCCTTTCCGCCGATGGATGGCAGCGCCGCGATTCCGCTGCTGGTCGGTGAGGAGAAGGGGCGCGTGTGGCAGAACCTGATCTGGCGCACGCCGGCGCTGAACTTCGTCGGCTACTTCATCGCATGGCAGGTGTTCGGGTACATCTTCCGCCCGTTGTTCAACGGGTCGCTGGCGTTGCTGTATCCGGGCGTGAGTTACGGCAGCTGAGCGGGACGCTCGCGCGCATCGTCGGCGCTGGCAGCCTCTGAATGTGCTACCCGACCTTCCGTCCCAGTTCACTGACCTCGCGCATCACACACCGCGATCCCCGGCGTGCGCCGCGCGTACGCGACAATGCCACGATCAGAGGTCAACAGCGATAGCTCGGAGCCGGCTCCCTGACGGCGGCTCGTTTGCGAGCGCGAGTGGTGCTCGCGGAGCGTTACACCGACATGCTATCGCCGCGAGTTGCGACGGAGTTGGTCGGTTTCTGATGTCGCCCACTGCGCTTCGTCCGCCGACACGATATCTCCCTGCCGCACAATGGTGCCCCGCAAAAATCCCCAGGGCGATTCCGCGTACTGCGTGGCCGCAGACACGCGCACGACGGGACGGCCGCGCTTGGTCACCACGACATCGCGCCCAGTCCGGGCAATGTCGTCCATCCGCTCGAGGCAGGTGGCCTTGAACTGGCTGGCGGAAATGTGCTCGGCGCGGTCGACGACCGGTTTTGACTCGGATTGTGGCATGGTTGTACCTCCGGGCTCGAAGCGTTGCAGGAGGAGATCGATCGGCAATGATCGAACAGACTCCGTATCGCCGGAGAGCCGCCCTGCAGCGCGATGAAAGCCGCCATTCCGGCGCTGGGACGCTACACTCCGCTGCATGATCTATCTCCTCGACGACTTCACCGATGCCAATGTCGGGGCCCGCCGCTGGCGCGTGTTCAGCGACCGGGTCATGGGCGGCGTCTCGAACGCTCGCGCCGATTTCAAGGTCGTCGCCGGTCGCCCCGCCTTGTGCCTCTCAGGGCGCGTCTCGCTGGAGCGGAATGGCGGGTTCATCCAGGTCGCGCGTAGTCTCGAAGGCGAGCGAGTGGACGCCAGCCAGTTCCGCGGCCTTCAGCTCGCCGTGACCGGCACTCCCGGTACGTATTTCGTGCACCTCCGCACTGCCGACACGCGTGCGCCGTGGCAGTACTACGCGGCCGCGCTCCCCGTGACGTCGACGTGGCAGAACGTGTCAATCCCATGGCGCGCGTTCGCACCGGCGTCGCTGCGCATACCGCTCGATCCGAAGACGCTCGAGCGCATCGGCATCGTGGCGGGCACGACCGCGTTCGATGCCGCGGTGGCGATCAGTCGGCTGGAATTGGTGCCGTAGGCGAGCACGTCACGGTTGCGATCGGCCGAGGTGTCGTCTCTGATGCGCAATGGCATCGGTCATGCGCCTCGCCTGGCCTCGAAACGCAGCCGTTCCATTTCCTGTCGCAGTGGCGCCCAGTACGCCTTGTCGTCGGCCATTATCGCCGCCGATGCGCATTCCACTGCCGAACCCGACCAGACGAGGATCTCCTTGTCGTCGCGCAGCAGGCGCTTCGCCTGTTCCAAACGCGGCTGCTCGAGACAGAGCGGCACCGGCGCCGACGAATCCCCAAATGTCACCGGCCGTCCACGCGCTCGTTCCGGAGCACCGCGAGTGACGCGCCCGTGTCATCGTGCGGACGGTGACGCGTGAACAACTCCGGGAAAAATTTTGGCTCTGTTCCGTGATTGCGTTGGTTTGGCGAGTTGAACGATAAAGTGACGGAGCGCGCAGTCGATGATCGCGAGCTCCGTCCTTATGGTATTTCGTTGCGATTATGAGGCGGTCAACTGCTGGGACCACCGGAGCCAACGACCGAGCAGCGGGTCTTCAAGCACGTATCGAACAGCGCCCGCGACGGACTCTTCCCGAACAATGCCGAGTTCATCGAGCGCCGCGAGCGCCCTCTGCATGGATCCCGTCGGCACCTTATGCCGTCGTGACACGTCGCTGGACAGCAGGCTGCGCCCGTCCTCGACGACGGCGGCCTTGAGCGCTCGTTTCTGCTGCAGCTTGAGCGAATTCCAGATCTGTGTGTAGGCCACGTCCTCCTGCGTGAGCACACGGACGAGCGCGCGCTCCACCTCGTCGACCGTCAGGTGCGACGCGTCGCCCGCGGTCACCTCGGAGGCCTTAACCCGGAGCCCCTCCCAGCACTCGTGTGCGAGGCGCTGCACGCTGTAGGGCACGTCATGGGTCAGATCCAGAATGCGGGCGAGGGCGGTATCATCGACGATGAATCCAGCCTGTTCAAAGCCACCGCGGAGGAAGACCGTGAACTCGTCCCGGGGGATCAGGCCCAGGAAGAGGCGAGCGCCCAGCTTGTAGAAGGCGCGGCCGGGGTCACTGGTCATGTCGGCCAGCATGCGGGTCGCGGAGCCGGCGAACACGTAGCCAACGCGCCGATGGGTCTGGACAGCGGCGCGGATCTGCCGCTCCGCGTGTTCGCCGCCCTGCTTGATGACGTGCTGGAACTCGTCGAGGATCACGACGACGGGGCGCCCGGTCGCCTCGGCCATCCGCTCAATCGCATCGAGTACGTCGACGAGCACGGGGAGCGCATTCCCCGTCGCGTCCTTCGCAGCGCCAAGGGAGACGCTCACCGACTGTGCTTTGATGTCGTACGCGACCTCTGGGCGGAGCGCGCTGGCCACGCGAGCGAGGAGGGCGCCGGCGCGCTCCGTTGTGGACGCCAGGCGACGTGTGGCGCCCGAGAGTACGGCAACCGCGAGCAGGTCGAGGCTCTCGTACCGCTCCGCGTCGTAGCGGAGCACGACAGTCCCCCCGTCTGCGGCCACGCTCGCGGCGACGCCGAGCAGGGAGGTCTTCCCATACCGCCGAGGTCCGATGAGGAAGAGTTTCCCAATGTTCTCCAGCGACCGGACCACCTGACGGAGTTCATCCTTGCGGTCGACGAGTTCGTCTCGTCCGAGCTCCCGACCGTATTCGAATGGATTCCGGAGGGGGCGTGCCGCCTCACGCTTCCGTGGGGTCATGGGCTGTCCTGGACAAGGGTAAAGCAATGCAGGCGCAGGACACGAACAACACTCCTGCGGTACTATGCTTTTTGCGTTACGCTAAATGCATAATGCAAAAAGCATAGTGTGAGCACCCTCTGCGTGCAACGCCTGAGGGGGACCATGCGCTCGCGGTGCGATTGGCTCAGGCTATGCCGAACTGAGCATCGCCCCGCAGTTGGGACAGCAGCGCTCCGGCCTCAATTCGGCTGTGTTCCCCACCAGCACCGCCCGGGCCTCGGCCGCCGTCAGCCGCTGGACCCGTTCATCCATGATGTGCCAGGTCAGGTATCGGTGGAGGTACTTCGTGGCCACGCCCCGGAACCGAGCGATCCACGCCTTGAGCCGCCCCTTGTAGCTGTTCACCGTTTGCACGTGGTAGATCCCGCGCTTCCGCTGGTTGCGGGCTGTCACGAGGGCCACGTGCTTCACGCCCAACGCGTAGGCGGCCAGTCGCATGGCGGAGGAGCCGTCGGTGCAGAGCGTAGTGCCGGCGCTGAGCATCGGCTGGAAGACGGCGGTCAGCGCCGCGGCGTTTGACGTGCCGTGCAGCACGATGGCGCGTGTGTCACCGGCCCGGGCGCGCGCGACCACGACGGGCACCTTGTCCTTGCCCAGCCCCCGCTTGGAGCCGTTCTTGGTGCCGCGCTTGCGCGCTCGACGCCCCGTGGGCTTCGAGCCCTTGAAGTTGCGTCGGAAGTAGGTCTCGTCCGCCTCGACGATGCCCCCGAGCGCCGGCGCCTCAACGGGCGCCAGGAAGGCCATGACCTTGTGGCGCCACCGCCACGCGGTCTTGTGGTTCATGTCGACGCGTGCGGCGGCCCGGCGGGTTGAGAGCCCGTCGCGCATGGTGTCCGCGAAGGCCCGCCACTTCTGCGGCATGTGCGTGCCCGCCATGGCGGTGCGCGTCAGGTCGTTGAACGTCCGGGCGCACGGGAGGCAGCGGTAGCGCTGGATGCCCGTCCGTTCACGGCCCCAGCGCTGGACGCGCGCACTCTGGCACCGCGGGCAGACATACCCGTGGTGGAACCGCCGCTCTCGAGCCTTCTGGGTGCCAAACGATAGCGGAGCTTGGCAGATTCGCGACCTGCGATCCGGGATACCAACGCAGTTACGGAACAGAGCCAAAATTTTGCAGTCGGTGCTCGCAACCGACCGCCGCGCCA
>Ga0105047_10012109_pt1 | contig 13912 bp, 13 predicted proteins | sample MAT04_FD_78384 | JGI IMG/M metagenome (GOLD analysis project Ga0105047, IMG submission 78384) | Freshwater microbial communities from Lake Fryxell liftoff mats and glacier meltwater in Antarctica - MAT-04 (megahit assembly) | ecosystem: Environmental > Aquatic > Freshwater > Ice > Liftoff...
CCGTCGATGAGCGCGAAGATCGTGTCGTCCTTGCCGATGCCGGCATTGAAGCCGGGGCTGAACTGCGTGCCGCGCTGGCGGATGATGATCGATCCCGCCTGCACGAACTGTCCGCCGTACGCCTTCACGCCAAGATACTGGGGATTGGAGTCGCGGCCGTTCTTCGAACTGCCGCCGCCTTTCTTATGAGCCATGACATCACCTCAAGAACACTAATCGTTCAAAAATCAATCGAGCCCGTCAATTTACCAAACCCCCGGCTCCCGTCAAGCACCCCCGAACATCTTCCGGCCCGCCGCGAATTTGCGCGCGTGCTACATTTGCTACATCCCCCCAAAATCGTAACTGCTGGCCGGCCATCACTTATAATTTCAAGGGTCGAAAAAACAGCGCAACATGCTACATCCGCGCCTACATTTCTGACCCACACCGCTCTTCAATTTCCAATGAACCCGCCACGCGAATGCACGCGCGCAGCGTCTCTCCCCATAGACCCCCGCGCTGCGCTTTTGTCACGACAATCGCGCAGCGCCGGCGGATTTTTCCGGACATTATTCGCGAGCCACCGAGGATGCCCGCCGCTCGCAAGCGCCACATGAACGCGGTATCATCCTCGTCCGAGCGGGAAACGCATTTCATGGGGTCTTGGGCATGCACGAAATACAGAAACCGAAGCTGACCGAGTTTGTCGAGTATGTGCGCCAGTACATCACCGGCGACGAAAAAGGCGAAGCGCAGATCTATCTCGACCGGCTCTTTCAGGCGTTCGGGCACAAGGGCTCGGACGAACCCGGCGCATCAACGCGCTGCGTCTGTCCAGCGACAGCTTGCCCGTCACGCGCTTTGTTTGTTCCGAATGGTGCCAGCGCTCTCGTACAGGGGCGTTAGGATCGTCTCTGAGATCCAACGTATAGCAGGGACGCACACGGCGTCCCCGAAGCCGAACATTGCCTGCGTTTCCGGCACTGTGATGCGAAATTCGGGCGCGCCTTGCAGTCTGGCATATTCAACTGCTGACATCCATCGCATTCGTAGCTTGCCGCGCTGGATGGCGACCACAATCTGCTTGGCGCTCCCGCCCTTCGGAGTTCGCAGACAACCCGCAATATCGAATCGGACTTCCGTACGGGTCTTTCCGCGGCGCGTGCGTCGGAACGCGGTGCCGACGGTGGTTGCCCGCTGCGCAACGAGCTTGTCGACGCGCTCTCGCGAAGGCTCCTCCATCATCACGTAATGCTTCAGCGTGTCTTCCGCCGTCCACCATGCCTGCGCGTCGTCCGTATCGAGCACGCCGTCAAGCGTCACTCGCCGCGCCGCCGGAGCACTGAACGCTGTCGTGGCCCAACCAGTGGGAAGCTTGATCCGCGCAGACAACTTTTGCAGCGCAGCCGGGCGTAGTGCCGCGCTTTGGTCCGCGGCCGACTGCCATGCGTCAAAGAGGGCGGCACCGTTCGTCCGTCTAATCAGGAGTGGCGATTGAAGGGATTCATGGAATCCAAAAACGAAAATCCGTGGACGGCTCTGTGGCACAAACCAGCGAGCATCAAGCGCTATGGCATCGATCCAGTATCCCAGTCCGGCGAGTTCCTGTACGGCGCGTTCAAAGTCGTCGCCGTCATGAGAAGTTAGAAAACCATGGACATTCTCCAGCATGACGACTTTGGGGAGCCGGTCCCTCAACTGCCTTAGCACTTCGAGAAAGCCGAAATACGTCGAAGAATGGTCACCGCGAAACCCTTTCCAATGGCCAGCCAACGAGAGGTCGACGCACGGGAACGACGCGGTAGCTAAGAATGCGGAGTCTCCAGGAATGCGATCCAAGACTGATCCCGTATTCCACACATCACCAACGTGGTAGTAGGGAGAACTGCCGAAGTGACCTTCGTACATCTGCCGCTTTTTTTCTTCGATGTCGTTGGCATAGACGCAGGCCCAGCCCGCGGCACGAAGCCCCTCATGCACCAAACCAATCCCTGCGAAGAACTCGAGGAAGCTCTTGGAACGCCGCGTTACCGACGATTTTGCAGTCGAGCCGTTTATTGCCATTCGACACTCATGATATCGCGCCAAAGCGGGTACTTAAAGTCCGTGGACGTAAAGGCCGTACTGAGCACAATCAGGATCATGGCCGAAGTCGATCCGAAGGTCGCGTTTGGCATCCGCCTGCGACAGCTCCGAGAGAAGCGTGGCGTCAGCCAAGAGCAGCTCGCACAGATGGTCGGAATGGACCGAAGCTACGTCGGAAGCGTCGAACGTGGGGAGCGGAACGTGAGTCTCGAAAATATCTGCAAACTCGCGGCGGGGTTGGCGGTGGCACCCGCGCGATTGCTGGAGAGCGCCGATGCCTGAACTCCCCGCCCAGCGCTACAAAGAGGAGCAGCTTCGGACGCTGCCTGCGGGCACAGGCGTCTACGCGCTTTGTGATCTCGACAACGTGCCGATTTATGTCGGTCAATCGGTCGACGGAATACGCGCCCGTGTTCGACGTCACCTGACGAGCGCGCGGAGCGATGTCATCGCCAATCGCCAGATCGACGTCTGGGAAATCGGATATGTGCGTGCATGGTCCGTGGTGGGACAGCCTGCGATCAATTCGTTGGAGGGTTACCTTTACTCCAAATTCGACGCGCAGAGCCCGTTGGTGAACGGCGACGTGCTCAAAAGCATGGGCGAGTATGCGGACAAAGTGCCTGATCCCGTTCAGGTGCAGGTGATACCTGAGGAACTGCTGGTGGCGCGAAGAGATCCGACACTGCGCTTCCCACGGCAGATTCAGCATTTCAACCAGCTCGTTGATTACGTTCTGAATACGCAGGATAAGCCGCATCTGCGGCGAGCGCTCAGCGTCTATTTCGCTCGGCTTTCACGGTACTACGAGCAGTTCATCCAGGAGTGACTGTCCGTTGGTCGCGGCGGCCGGTCGGGAGGTTCGGCAGGTGTGGGTGGAGGCGTTGAAGGTGATCGACAAGGGCGGGTTGCGGGCGGTGTATCGAACACTGGAATTGCCCGGCAAGCACCCGCTGAAGGACGCCCACGCCGAGCTCGACGCCGCGGTGCTGGCGGCGTACGGGTTCAGCGCCAAGAAGGATCTGCTCAAACAACTGCTCGACCTGAACCACGCCGTCGCCGGCAGGGAAAACGCCGGCGAAAGCGTCACCCCGCCCGGCGTCCCGGCGACCTACGGCGATGCATCCGCGCTCGTCACCGACGATTGCATCAAGCCTTGACGCCCTTTAGCAGCGGGGAACAGCGGAACGCGCGGTGTGACTCATCACCACCGCCTTTGACCACCCCGATCCGCACGTGCCAGCCCGATCGGTCGGACCTTAAGGATAATGTTCGTACGAACATTGTTTTTAGGCTCCGACCGGAAGGCGAACTTCGTGATCGGGAATGGATTCGGGCGGGCGGTGGCTATGATGGAGGGCGTGATCGCGTTGCTATCGACCGTCTTGCACGGGATTTACATCATCCTGCCCGCCGCTTCGCTCGGGGCGTTCGCGTTTAGAGGTCGCCCGTGGCTGAAGCGGACGATCGCCGGGGCGTGGATCAGCGGCAGCATCCTGGCGGCGGCGGTTCTGGCGGCGTATGTGATGGCGATCGGCGGGAGCGCCAGTTACCTGCAAATCGGGATGGCGATCTATTTCGGCGTCGCGTTGATGTTGCTGCTGAAATTGGTTGACGCCCTGTTCCGCCGGGCGATTGGCCGCGTATTCAAAATCGACCGACCCGACACCAAACGCTCCACGCTGGCGTTGGCAATGGTGCTGCGGGTCGTCGTCTTTGGCGCTTTTGCGTTGCCCTGGGTGATGAGCGCGGTGATGGTCTACCGCCCGCGCGTTCAGCCGGACGAGACGCCGGGCTCGATCCTCCGCGTCGAGTACGAAGCGGTCACCTTCCCCGCGCGCGACGGCACGCGGATCGCCGGCTGGTATGTCCCCGCCAAGACAGCATCGCCGGTTACCGAGCTGCTTTGCCACGGGCTGGGCGCGAGCAAATCGGGCATGTGGTCTATCCTCCGCGGCCTGCACGAAGCCGATGTCAATGTCCTGACCATCGATCTGCGCGCCCACGGCTATTCCGGCGGCAATCTCACGACATTCGGCGCGAAGGAACCGGACGACGTGCTGGGCGCGATCGACTGGTTGCGGCTGCATCACGTGGAGGATTCGGATCGCATCGTCGGCGTCGGCGCGAGTCTCGGTGCCGCGGCGTTGATTGACGCTGCGGCGCGCGACGTTCGCATCGACGCGGTGGTTTCGATCGGCACGTTCGATTCGTTTTCCACCCTCGCCAGCGAAATCTCCGAGCAGCACATGGTCCCGCCGATCAGTTGGCTGACCCAAGCGATGGCGTTGCCGATGGCGTCGCTGCATGCGGGCGTGGATCTGTCGTCGATTAGTCCCGGCGACCACATCGCCGACATCTGGCCGAGGCCGGTCATGATCGTCCACGGCGCAAATGACGAAATCATCCCCTTCGCCCACGGCAAACGCCTCTACGACAAGGCCTTCTCCCCCCGCGAATCCGTTTTCACCGGCGGCACGCATAACGGCGTTCTGGATGACCCGGCGATCGTGGCGCGGATCGTGGAATTCGTCCTTCACGCCCAGCCCGTGCCGGTCATCTAAAGCTGCGGATGAGTTGTGAAGGAGAAATTGCCGTCCGGTGCGATTTCGCGTGGGTGCGGCACGTGTTTCTCAATACTTCGCGGCTTCCGGGCAACCACTACGCGATGGCGAGGGCGCTTTTGTTGTTGGTCGTGACTACCGTTTCCCAGATGTCGACGCTGCGCAATTTATAGCGGTAGTCGATCTCAATCTGCGTCTTGGCGACGATATCCGCCAGTGCCAAATCCGAGCGCCAGCCGATCTTCTGGCAAATGGGGTTGGCCCATTTTTCGAGCATGGCGACGAAGCGGTTGGTGCTGAGGAAGTGATTTAGGATCACGATCCGAGCCCCTTCCTTGGCGACCCGCTGGGCCTCGCGGACCAGCAGTTCCGGACGGCTGACGACGCTGATCACATGGCTGATGAAGATGTGATCGAAGCTCGAGTCCTCGAAGGGCAGTTCGAGGGCGTTGCCTTGAAAAACGGTGGCGTTGTTGTAGTTCTCATCGACGACCTTCTTGCGGGCCTCACGAAGCATTCCGGAGGAAAGATCGACGCCCATGACCTTGCCATGCGACGGGTAGTACGGAAGCGAGCCCCCCGTGCCGATGCCGATGTCGAGCACCGTTTCGTCCGGCTGGATCTTCATGTGCTCGATGGCGCGGGCGATCCGCTTCTTCACGAGCGCGCCGAACGTGTAGTCGTACACGATCGACTGAATGTCGTAGATCTTCCGGGTGCTGGCTTCCTTCATGACTGGATAATGTAGTCTTATCGGGTGGCAGAGTCGAGCCAGAAAGAATACTGATTCGTCCGCTACCGGTCGGCCATCCTTTTCTACTCACTGTCCCGGTGCAGAGTTATCGCCGTTTCGAGCCGTTCCACCAGGCGGGTTCGTCCCAGCAATTTGTACACTTCCACCATCGCTGCGGTCAGTTCTTCGGGCATACGCTTGGCGGCCCAGAACGTGTAGCCGTTGCGGAGGTGCCAGAGCGCGGTTGCGGCATATCCATCGGCGATCGCGGCACGGGCGCGGGCGAGGTAGTCCGCGACATCGAGAGATTCAAAGCTCTCCGGGTCGTCGTCAAACGGCTGGCCGGGCGCGAAATGCTTCGTCTCCGCCATCACGCCAAGCCCGTCGGCGGTCATCGCGAGCTTCCAGCCCGGAGGCGTGCGCGGGCGCAGGCCCAAGGGCTGTTCGGGGGGAAGTTCGTCGGGATCGAACCCCATCTGCGCGATCACCTGCAACGGGTCATGCGAATCGTCCCCCGGATCGCGCTGAGCGAGCTGGATCCCCATCAAAGCCCCAAGACTGCGACGCGTATCGAGCCCCAGATAGTCCCCCCGAAGCTGGCCCGGATCGAACATCGCCAGCGGGGGATCGCCGGCGAGGCGATCATCGTGCAGCACGCAGCCGCAGGTGACGCCGTCCATCCCCGTGCGACCGATTAAAAACAGCTCCGGCGGCGTGCCGGGATGGGCATCGGACTGATCCGCCAGCAGCAGGCCCGTCACCATCTGAAAAAGCGACCCATCGCGACCATTGACCGAACCATCCGGATCGTTGACCAATTCCAGCAATTTCAGAAACGCCTTCGGGACGGCGAAGCCGTAAACCCGCCGCAGCGCCTCGGGATCGGTCGATGGAAGATGACATTCATCCATAACGTACCCCTTGCGATCCCCACTTGCGTGCCCCTGGACCATCGCGCCGTCGGCTACGCGGTTGTGGCCTTGGCACGCAGCGCCTTCAGCCGGTGCTGCACGTCAATGTAGTTGAATTCCCACTGAGCGACCTTGCTGTAGCACTTGATCGCATCGGGCACGTCGTTCCGTCTTTCCAGCGTCCTGCCGTACCAGTACCAGATCAGCTTGGCCTTGGTGTCGCCGGTGAGCTGGTAGCTTTCGGTCAGGTTTTTGAAGGTGTCGACTGCTTCGTCGAGGAAATCGGCTTCCAAAAACGCCCGGCCGAGCGCGATGCTCGCGTCGGTGCGCAGTTTGGGGTCCTGCACCGACTGCTGGAGCAGCGGAATCGCGTCCGGGTAACGTCCAAGATCGAACAGGCGCGTCGCCATTTCGTACTTGAAGGTCGTGTCGGTCGGATAATTCTCCGCCGCCAGCGCGAACTCCTTCAGCTCTTCTTCGGCCTTCTCGCGAACGAATTCGAGGTACGCCTTCTTTGCGCCCGCGTCGTTCGGATTCTTGCGATAGTCATCCAGCAGCGACCGCTGCATGCGCTTCAACTGCGCGATCTTGATCTGCCCGACTCGGAGCCGAAACCGGAACGCGCCGGTCTTCTTGTAGGTGGCGTCGAGTAATTCGATCGCGTCATTCTCGTACTGCGTGTCTTCGGTCTTGACCAGCACATCCACCAGTTTGGTGACCTTGCCGGGTTCGTTCGGGTCCTTCGTCAGTTCTTCGCGGGCGAACTTGATCTGGGCGGCAAGCACGCCGAGGGTACGAACGTCGGTGTCCTGGGACATCAGCTTGTGCTGTGAGTCCATATCACGAACCGAATCCCGGAAGCTGCCGCCGGATTCGTAACCGCCTGCGGTCATGGTCTGCTGGGCACCGAGGTTCTTGACCTCCTGCTGCAAGTTCATGTCGTCCGGACGAATCTGTAACGCCTTCTGCGCCGCCTCGGTCGCGAACTGCCACTTGCGGAGACGAATATAGGCGTCCTTGAGCGCGATGTACTTGTTCAAATCCGGCTTGCCCGAATCCGATATCGCTCGCATCAGGATCGGCCCGATCCACATCACCGTGTCGTAGCACCCTTCCTTAACCGCGTACTGCACCATCTCCAGCATGCGCCCGGTGTTGCCGGGGTCGTACCCGAGGAACTTTTCTGCCAGGATCATGTTCGCCAGATCCTCTTTGCCGTAGCGCAATTTCATCTTCGCAAGCATGCCTAAGTCTTTGCCGCCCGAGGCTTTGCGCTTGAGTGAAATGTCTCGAAGGTTCTGGTGCTCGGCAACCGCTTCGGGGTCGATTACCAGGCCCTGGAGGTACATTTCGATCGCGTACTCAAACTGGCCGGCGTTGGCAACGGTCTTGCCTCGATCAAAGAAGGCCTTCGCCTTTTTCTGATCGTCTTCAGGAACCGCTTTGTAGCCCGCAACTTCAGACATTCTGGGTCCGTTTCTTCAACTGATTGGAACGTCTCCCACCCTTCCGCAGGAGACGAGCAAGCCATTGAACCGGCGATCATTGCCAGTGTCAACGGTTTGGCATAATCTCGACACCTAACTTTACGATGTACGAAGACTTAAAGATCATTTTCTACCCCGACCCGCGCCTCCGAAGACTCGCCGAGCCCGTCACCAAGTTTGACCAGGACCTCGTTGACCTCACCAGCCGTATGTTCCATCTCATGCGTGAGGAACAAGGCGTCGGCCTGGCGGCACCGCAGGTGGGCGTCAACCTGCGGCTGTTCGTCATGAACTTCGACGGCAAACCGGAAAACGACCGCGTCGTTGTCAATCCGCACCTCTTGGACGCCGAAGGCAACGAACTCGATGAGGAAGGCTGTCTCAGCCTCCCCAAGATCCGCGCCAACATCGACCGCGCCGCCAAGCTCACCCTCCGCGCCCAGGATGTCACCGGCCAGGCGTTCCAGGAAACCGGCGAGGATTTCGTCGCACGCGTCTGGCAACACGAAACCGACCACCTGAACGGCATCCTGCTCATCGACCGCATGGGCTTCACCGCCAAAATGTCGATCAAGAAAAAACTCAAAGACCTCGAAATCGACTACGCGGCAGCTTGCCGAAAGAAGTAGTCCACGAATCTTCACGAATCGACACGAATGAAATACGTTCTTAACCACAGATTACACCGATTTCACAGATTGAATTCATGTATTGAAATCTGTGTCATCTCTGCAATCTGTGGTTCCAAGTGCATTTCATTTCATTCGTGTCCATTCGTGAAGATTCGTGGATCCATCCTATGCCTCTCAGCGGAATGAAAATCCTCTTTGCCGGTGCCGGCGAGTTTGGCGTGCCGACGTTGAAGCGGCTGATCGACTCCGGCGCTGACGTCCTGCGCGTCTATACCCAGCCCGACCGACCCGCCGGGCGGGGCAAGAAACTCACGCCGACGCCCATCGCGCAGTTCGCGCTTGATCGAGGGCTCGATCTGGTCCGCACCGCCAACCTCAATACCGAACCCCTCCCCCCCGCCGAGGCGATGGTGGTGATCGCGTTCGGGCAGAAGATCGCGCCGAACGTTGTTGACCACTGCACATTTGGAAGCATCAATCTTCACGCGTCACTGCTTCCAAAATACCGCGGCGCCGCGCCGATCCACTGGGCGCGCCTCAGCGGCGAGCGCGTGACCGGCAACTCGATCATCCGGCTCGCAAACAAAATGGACGCCGGCGCCGTGCTCGCCCAGTCGCATCTCGACATCGGCGAAACCGAAACCACCGGCGAACTCCACGACCGCCTCGCGCTCGATGGCGCTCCGCTTGTCATCACCGTCCTCAGCGACCTTCGTTCCGGCAAAGCCGTCGAGCACGAACAGGACCACACGCAGGCGACGCTCGCGCCCAAGCTGACGCGCGACCACACGATCCTGAACTGGTCCAAACCCGCACAACAGATTTGCGACCAGATCCACGGGCTGTACCCCTGGCCGGGCTGTCGCGTGCGGTTGATCGACGACCACGAATGCGAAGTCGCCCGGCTGACGCTGTCGCGGGCCCGCGTCATCCAGCGTCCGAGAAGCGGGTTCGTCGGCATCATCGACTCCCATGGACACATCGGCGCCGCCGACCACATGATCGAGATCGTCGAACTCCAGCCCGAAGGCAAACGCCCGATGCCGCTCGCCGATTTCCGCAACGGGCACCGCTGGGACGCCGAGATGCGCCTTGAATCGATCGTCTGAACCTTGGCGCGAATGTAGCATGCTTCATTTTCGCCGACCGATCCGAATCGCGTTCCGAACATCACAACCCTCGCGCCGGCCATGCGTTATACCCAGATGACGGATTGCGGCCCGGTGACGCTCAGTGTTGAGCGTGCTACATTTGCTACATTTTCCGCCGTCCATATGAACTTCCGAATCAGAGTATGTAGCCGCTGGGCTTGCCCCACAGCTTCATGGGGTACGTGGTGCGAAGTTGCTCCTCTACATAGACCGTCGCGCTGCGCGTTTGTCGTGACAAAGCCGCAGCGCGACGGTCTTTTTCGAGCACTTTCTTGGGAAAAATTTGGCCCCAATCGCTTTTTTGCCACGGCACCCGGCCAAGCGCATGAGAAGGCGGGTTCGGGTATCATCGTCGTATGAACGCCCGTGATTATGCTCTGTATCTGATCCACCAGGCCCATCTTCCGGGCTGGAACAAGCCGACGAAACTGAAGCCCGCTTCGCTTGACCCGCGCGACCGCGCCCTTGGCGAATCGATCGCCGCTGTGGTGGCGAAAAATTTGCTGCTGCTCAAATACGCCATCAAGCACTACTCCGGGCGGGAGATGAAGGCGGTCGATCCGGTCGTGCAGATGATCCTCGCGGTCGCGATCGCGCAGCTTCGCTATTTCGATCGTGTCCCCGATTCGGCTGCGGTCGATGAGGCGGTCGAGCAAACCAAACGGCTGAAGCTCGGCCGTGCCGGTGGGTTCGTCAATGCCGTCCTCCGGCGCGCCACCCGCGAGCCCGAACTGCCTTTGCCATCGCGAGAGCGCGTGGAAGATTACGTCCGCATCGTGCTGTCGCATCCGCCGGAGCTGTTTCATCGGATGGTTTCGCTGATGGGCGAGAAAAAGGCGCTGGCGCTATGTGAGCGGAACAACACCGAACCCCCGACGATCGTGCGCGCGGGAGATACATTCCTCTCGCAACTGCGCGAAGGCATCGCCGCTCGGCGTCACAAGCAGGACGGAATGTGGGTGGTCGAAGGCGCCAGCGAAGGCGATTTCGCGAAATGGTCCGACGCCGGCATCGCGCAAGTGCAGGATCCGACTTCAGCGTCGGTGGTGAGCAAGCTGGAACTGGATACCGGCGAGCGCGGGCTGGATCGCTGCTGCGGCATGGGCACCAAGACGCTGCAAATGGCGAGCGCGGCCGGCGCGAGCGGGTTCGTCGCCGCGCTGGACCCGTCGAAGTTCCGCATCGAGCGTTTGAACGCATTGCTCGCCAAGCGCGAGATCACCTGGGTGCAGACTCACGCGGTCGGCATGCTGGATCAGATCACGATCGATCGGCCGTTCGACCGCATCCTCGTCGACGCCCCCTGCTCCAACTCCGGTGTGATCATCCGCAGGCCCGAGGCGCGATATCGCCAGGACGCCAAATCCACCGCCAGCGTCGTGCAGCTCCAGCAGCGCATCCTGCTGGACACGATCCCGCACCTGCGTCCCGGCGGAACGCTGGTCTACAGCACGTGCAGCATTTGGCCCGAAGAAAACGGCGATCAGGTGACGTGGCTGACGAAGCAGACCGACGACTTTGAAGTGGTGTCGGTCGAGACGACCCTACCCAGCCTCAACGCCGAAGCCATCCACCACTGCGACGGCGGATTCACCGCGGTGCTGACCAAGCGAAAATAGCGGCGCAGCGACCGGGGCGACGCCGCGACGGCTGGACAGTCGAACGAAAGACCTTTATGTTACGTATTCTTTGTCGTACATCGCGGAGGGTCTTGGCGTGAAGGAACGTGGCACAACGTCGACAGCGGCACCCGCCTCCCCGGGGTGGACGTTCCTGAGCAACCACGCCCACGTGCTGCTACTGATCGCTCGTGACCCGGCGATCAAGCTTCGCGACGTCGCGACGCAAGTCGGGATTACCGAGCGGGCCGTCCAGCGGATCGTCGCCGACCTCGAGGCCGCGGCCTACCTCGAGCGCGAGCGGACCGGGCGGCGCAATCACTACCGCGTTCACCCGGAATTGCCCCTTCGGCATCCAATCGAATCCCATACCGCAGTCGGGGCACTGCTGCGCCTGATCCTGGATCGGACCGCCACTTCACCGCCGCGGGCGAAGGCCTCGGTCGCGGCGCCAACGCGCGGCCGCAAAGCGTGAAGCGGCCCCACCGTCGTAGTGATCGGGCGTGGGACGTTTCGGCCGCGTCCGTTCGGTTCTTTTGTTTGTCTCGCGCACGGCGTGTTGACAGCCACTCCAAAGTGCGATAAATAATACGCGACATAAATGTCGTAACTTGAAAGTCGCATTTTGGAGGTGTTTGGTGGTGATCGCGAAGATGAAGTCAGGGGAAGCAGCGAAACTGGCCGCGCTTGGGCTGCTAACGGCTTTGGCCGCCGGCGCGCTCGTTTGGCAGGGACTTTGGCCGCGCCCGCTTTACGGTTGGGGAGTGACCGTCGATCGCCTCAGTGCGGTACTGGCGCTGCTGGTCGGCACGGTCGGGATCGTCACCTTTCGATTTTCGATGCGCTACCTCGACGGCGCGACCGGGAAGGATCGGTTCCTCAACCTGCTCTGCTACACGGTGTGCGCGGCCTACCTGCTGATGCTCGCAACCAACCTCCTGCTTTTGTTCGCCGCCTGGTCGCTTGTGAGCGCCGGGCTGCACAAGCTCCTGCTGTTCTATCCCAACCGACCTGAGGCGATTGCGCCGGCACGCAAGAAGTTCCTCATCAGCCGTTTGGGCGACGTGGCGCTGGTCGGGGCAATTGCGCTCATCTGGTTCGGGTGGGACACGACGGACCTGCATGTCTTCCTGTCGCGGCTTGCAGCAGGCGACGGCCGGGCGGACCTCGTCGCGGTGCTGGTCGCGGTTGCCGCTCTTACGAAGTCGGCGCAGTTCCCGTTTCACAGTTGGCTTCCGGAAACGATGGAGTCGCCGACACCGGTGTCGGCGCTGATGCACGCCGGCGTCATCAACGCCGGCGGCGCGCTGGTTCTTCGGTTCGCGCCCCTGATCGGGGCGTCACCGACCGCTTTGACTTTGCTGGTGGTTGTCGGAACGCTGACGGCGGCGCTGGGGATGCTGGCGATGTGGGCACAGGTCAAAGTGAAGCGCACGCTCGCCTGGTCCACGGTCAGCCAGATGGGCTTCATGATGATCCAGTGCGGACTGGCGGTGTTCCCGGCGGCGGCGCTGCACATCGTCGGGCACGGGTGCTACAAGGCATGGAGTTTCCTGAGGACGGGAAGTCTTCCCGATCGCGCGTTACCCGCCGCGCCCGTCCCGCCCACACGAACGCTGTTTCTCGCGGCAGTCGGAACGCTGCTAGCGATTCCCGCGATGTACCTCGGGTCGGTTGTCACCGGCTTCGACCCGACGCACTCGCCGGGCGAACTAGCGCTTGCGGGCATTGTAGCGCTCTCGATCGGACAGGCATGGGTCGCGCTCCTGGGCCAGCCCGGTGCTGACAACGCTGGGACGATAGGAAGGCTAGCTTCGGCGATCGGCCTGACGACGGTGGCGGCGGTCGGGGCGTTTGCGCTCTACCACGGAGCGGCGATGTTCCTCGCCCCGGTGCTGGGCTTGCCGGTGCCCCCGACCGGATGGTTCGTATGGGTGCTGGCGGGCTTGCCGGTGCTCACCATTACGGGGCTGGTGGTGCTTCACGCCCTGCTGCCCGTGCTGGCCGGCACGGTTGCCGGGCGGGCACTCTACGTACACGCCCTGCACGGTTTTTACTTCGGGGCAATGGCAGATCGTCTGGTCGAATGGCTTTGGCGCAATCCGGTGCGAAAGGAAGTGCAACGTGCATGAAACTTTGGAACCCCAAATTATGGCTCAGGCGGTTGAATCAACGTCGTCACTTGTTGCTCGTGTTTGCGCGTACGTCCCGCCGGTGTGGGATCTGCCCAACTACGTCGCGGTGAATCCTTTTCTCGGATTCACAGACCGACCGTTCCCCGAGGCCGCGCGGGCGGTTAGCGATGGGATCGGCGCGGGGGGGCTTCCTCCTGTGTCGTTCTACCGGGAAAGATGGGCACAGGGCGCGATCGGCGAAGAAGCGCTGGCCGATGCGGCGCTGCGGATGAGCGTCGAGCCGGCGTATCTCAGGGACATTCTGTCGCGCCGGGTTGCGGCACCCGTGCGGCCTGACGGTGCCGTGCTGTCGGTCGCCGAGCGGTGGGACCAGGCGCACCAAACCCGCTGGGCCGACGCGCTGGTCCGCTCGATCGCGCGGTGGTGTTCGGTTTATGCCTCAGCAGGCGGCTCGACATGGAGCCTCCCCGGCGACCAAGGTCTGTACGAGTCTTGGCGGGAGGCGGAGTCGGTGGACCGGACGCTTGAAATCGCCGGGCTGCGCGGCTGGCGAGAGTGGGTGAAGCGCCTCCCCGATTCGCCGGACGTCGCGATTGGGCAGATTCTCGATCGA
>Ga0105047_10012110_pt1 | contig 13908 bp, 13 predicted proteins | sample MAT04_FD_78384 | JGI IMG/M metagenome (GOLD analysis project Ga0105047, IMG submission 78384) | Freshwater microbial communities from Lake Fryxell liftoff mats and glacier meltwater in Antarctica - MAT-04 (megahit assembly) | ecosystem: Environmental > Aquatic > Freshwater > Ice > Liftoff...
GAAGCGCGTCCCCTACGGAAGCGCGAAGCGCGTCCCCTACGGGAGCCCACCCCGCCCGCCAGATCGTGCACGTGGTGGCCTACCATCCGCGCCGCAGCCTGCAGCCCATCCAACACGTCGACCAGTGCTTCCCAACCGCCGGCCTGCGCGTTTCCGTGCGCCAGGAGGGTGGCGCCGCGCCAACGCGGGTATACCTGGCCCCCGGCGGCGCTGTGCTCGATTTTGAGCTCAAGGACGGCTATATCCAGTTCGCCCTGCCGCCGGTTGGCGCGCATACCGTGGTTGTACTTGAATTTTAGGAGCAAACCCATGTCAAAACCGCTGCGTATTCTGATTGGGGTGGTGTTGGTGCTGGTGCTGGCCGGTGTGACGCTGGCGCTTACCTCGCGCAAGGCCGAATCTTCACTGTATTACACCTCCAAAATGGTCAGGCCGCTGGTGGTGGCGCACCAGGGCGGCGATGGCATTTATCCCGGCAACACCCTGTATGCCTTTCAGCACGCGGCCGAAATGGGGGTGGATGTGATTGAAACCGACCTGCGCCAGACCAAAGACGGCGTGCTGGTGATCAGCCACGACGAATCGGTCCAGCGCATTTCCAACGGCACCGGGCGCATTCCGGACCTGACCTATGCCGAGTTGCAAAAGCTGGACGCGGGCTACAACTGGTCCGCGGATGGGGGTAAAACCTACCCATTCCGCGGCAAAGGGATCACCTATACCTCGCTGGAAGCGGTTTTTAAGGCCCTGCCGGAGATGCACTTTAATATCGACATGAAGCAGACCGACCCGCCCATCGCGGAAAATTTCTGCAACCTGATCCGCACGTATCCTATGGATCAGAAAGTGCTGTCGGCCTCGTTCAGCCACACCAACAATGTGCAGTTCCGCAAACTTTGCCCGGAGGTCACCAGCTCGGGCGATGAGACCGAGACCATCCAGTTCGTCGTATTGAATTTTCTGGGGCTGGGCCGCTTATATAGCCCGGAGTTCGCGGCGTTCCAGGTGCCGCTGGCACAAAGCGGCATTCCCGTGGTAACGCAGGCCTTCATCGATGCGGCTCACGAGCGCAACGTGCGCGTTGACGTGTGGACGATTGACGATCCCGCGGAAATGCGGCGTCTGATTAACATGAATGTGGACAGTATCATTACCGACCGGCCCGACCTGCTGCTGGAGATAACCGGCGAATAACAAAAAAGAATAAAAATTTATGATGAAAACGGGAGTTTTGCGGTCCTGAGCCGGAAAAATTGTACGTAATCATGCCGGCCGGCCTGCACAGCAGCGCGCCACCGATTGAAGCGTATGCTAGGTTTGGGAATGGCCGATCTCGCGCTCCAGGTTGTTGACGTAGCGATGCTCCTCTTCATCGACATTGATCCAGTCCAGGTTATGGTCCGGCCGGTCCATAAAACCGACCAGCGACGCCATCGTAAAGTAGATTAATTTTCTCATGATTTACTTTTCTTGCTTTGGAAATCGCGTCTCAGAACGCGCCCGCGCCCGGACGATCTCGATTGCGCGGTCTCGCGGCGGCGCGTTCGTCTCGAGGGTGCTGAGCAGCGTGCGGGAAACCGCCGCGACCGCGTCAACGGCGGCCAGGAAGGCGGCCTCGTTGGCCCTGGATGGTTTATTAAAGCCGCTGACTTTGCGCACATATTGCAGCGCGGCTGCGCGCACCTCAGCTTCGGTTACCGGCGGTTCGAAATTGTATAGAGTCTTGATGTTTCTGCACATTTCCAATCCCTCAATCGGTCAAAATCACCCAATTTCTGATTACGCCAATGAACGCATAAACTGCGCCTGCGTATTCCCAGGTAATCAAAGTGTAATATTTTTATCCAAAATGTCAAGAACAAATCTTCTATGAATTGGTTCCGCACAGTTCTGGCAATCCACGATCAGCATAAATGGCAAGGCAAAGCCAATATTGCGGAATCTATCGGGTTTGCATTATCCGATGAACCGCTATCCTGCGAAGGAGAAAGTGCAGAATCGAGAAATAAAGTTGAATGGTTGACAAATTTATGATATGATCGCTCATAATAAATACAATTTAATTGCTCGTTCGGCTCTTATCCAGAGAGGTGGAGGGACAGGCCCTGTGAAACCTCGGCAACCCCTGTAAGCAGTGGCAAACACTGCGGCAGCACGGTGCCAAATCCTGCAGAAAGACGTTCTGGGAGATAAGAGGGGTGACCCTGTTTTTCGTGCACCTCTTCTGGATCACCGGAAGAGGTGTTTTGTTTACAAGATGGGCGCAGCGCCTGCCCGGTGGCTGGATTTAATCAATAGGAGAAAGGTCTAATGACAGAACAAACCTCGCAAACCGCAAACTCCGGCAGCGCGCCACTCACCGTGGGCGCTGCCACACAGTCCGTTCATGCCGGCGAGGTGCGCCGCAAGCCGCTGCACGCCCTGATCGATCCGATTTTTCAGACCTCCACCTATACTTTCGAGCGCATGGCGGATGTGGTCGCCTACGAAGAAGCGCACAACCAGGGCCACCCCATGGACCGGTGCGAATATGGGCGTTACGGCAACCCCACCGTCACCGCTGCCGAAGCGCGCCTGGCCGCCCTGGAACATGCCGAGGGCGCCATTCAGGTGGCCTCTGGCATGGGCGCCATCACGCACACCCTGCTATCCCTGTTGAAAAGCGGGGAGCATGTGGTGATGACCGACGACAGCTACCGCCGCACGCGCCAGTTCTGCGAAGATTACCTCAAGAAATTCAATATCGCGTGTTCGGTGGTGCCGTTTGGCGATTACGAGGCGCTCGCAGCCGCCATTCGCCCCGAAACCCGCGTGCTTTTTTCTGAGACTCCTTCCAACCCCTACAACCGCATTCTGGATGTGGAGCAGTTTGTGCGGATCGCCCGGCGCCACGACCTGCGCAGCGTGGTCGACGCCACTTTTTCCACCCCGATCAACTTCAACCCGCTGGACCTGGGCGTCGACCTGGTGACGCATTCGGCCACTAAATATCTGGGGGGGCATAACGATCTGCTGGCCGGGTTCATTGCCGGGCGCAAGCAACTGATCGACCCACTGCGCAATGCGCTGGGCATTTTGGGCGGCATTTCCGACCCCAATACCGCTTACCTGTTAATCCGCGGCATGAAGACGCTGGCCCTGCGGGTGGCGCAGCAAAACCGCAGCGCGCAGCAGGTGGCAGAATTTCTGGAAAGCCATGCCGCGGTGGAGCGGGTGTGGTACCCCGGCTTGCAATCGCATCCGGATCATGCCCTGGGGCTGCGCCTGATGCGGGGCTTTGGCGGGCTGATTTCATTCACTGTGAAAGGCGGCCGGGCCGAAGCCTACCGCGCGATCGATGCTCTGCGTATCCCGTTTATTTCGCCTTCGCTGGGCGGCCCCGAGAGCCTGGTGATTCACCTGGCCACCCAGGCGTACAGCGATCTCAAACCGCACGAGCGTCTCAAACTGGGCATTCCCGATAACCTGATCCGCCTGGCGGTTGGTTTTGAAGACGTCGCCGACCTGACCGCCGACCTCGACCAGGCACTCAATTCAATTTGAGGCCAACAGCACACCTATGACCGCATACCCTCCTGCGTTACTACCCTTCCTGGGCCGCCGCATCGTGCTGCGGCGGTTGTCTCCCGCCGACCTGGCGGACTTTCAGGCCTACCGACACGACCCGCAAGTCGGCCTGTATCAGGGTTGGACGCCCTGGCCCGACACCCAGGCCGCGGCCTTCCTGGCTGCCATGAGCAACGCGCCCCTCTTTGAACCCAGAACGTGGTGCCAGATCGGTATCGCCGACCGCCCGACCGGTACGCTGATCGGTGACATCGGCATCCATGTGGCTGCAGGGGGGCAGGAAGCCGAAATTGGCTTCAGCCTGCGCGCGCAGTCGCAAGGGTTGGGGCTGGCAACAGAAGCCGTCAGCGCGGCCATCCGCCTGCTCTTTGAACACACAGCGGTGACGCGGCTGATCGGCATCATCGACGCGCGCAACCTGCCCTCCATCCGTTTGCTGGAGCGGTTGGGCATGCAGCGCGTCGCGGTGATCCACACCATTTTTCGCGGCGAGCCGTGTGAGGAATACCGGTATGCCCTGGCCTCCACCCTAAGAAAGGAGGCTTCCACCAGCGCATCTTGACAGTCATCCGAACTATGCTATACTAGGGTATAGTATATTGGACCCACAAGGAGTTCTCATGCCCATCTACGAATACCGCTGCAACGAATGCGGTGAAACCTTTGAAAAATTTTTACGCTTCTCCGAAGCCGACCGTACCCCGGTCTGCCCGAAATGCCAGAGCCAAGATACCCACAAGAAGCTATCCCGCATCGGCTCATTTGGGTCGCCCATAGCGGGGCCTACCAGCTTATCCAGCAATTGCGGCTCAAGCGGCGGCTTTAGCTGAGGGGGATAACCCATCGCCGGCCGTGCGCCGGCACATTTCACCCTCCGAAAGCTGGCTCCCAAGCCAGCGACCACAATCCCGGCAACGCCTGCATCAGGCGCATCTGCCCGGACGTATCCGTAAACGCAGTTTGCTCTACCCCTGATTCGGGCTGATCGACCGGCTGCCACTTGACGGATACCCGCGTTTCAGGCGGCATCTGCCCGATTTCCAGGCAGACCCCGTCCGCATCCGTCTGCAGTTGAAACGTGAGCCGGGTTTGCTCCCGGCGGCAGCCCCGGATCAGTGCCGGGCGATCGCAGGCCAGCCATATACGGCTGTTGAGCCAGACCTTAAGCCCCGCGGTGCCATTTTCAACATCCAGGCGGCCCTCGCGCACGCGGATCCCGGCAATTTTGGCGGGTGCGCTGGAAAGGCTGCCAAAGCGCCAGCCGCCCCAGGCCTCCGCGTCGGCCAATTCCTGCACCGCGATATACGCCAACAGAGCGCCCCAGTGATACAGCGGGTTCGAATTCTGCACATCATCACCCTCGCCGGTCAGGTCGTGATAGTTCTCATGGACATGTGCTTGCCCCTGCCATTCCTGCAGGAAAAGTGTCAGGCTGCGCTGCGCAAATTCATGGGCCTCCGCGTCAAAACCATAGCGATGCAGGCCCTCGCTCACCAGGAAATTCATCGGTCCCCAGATCCGCCCGCGCCAGTATTCGCCGATCGTTTGGGCGATGTTGTCGCGCCTTAGCTCTTGCTGATGGTAGCCGGGGTCGTTTCTGGCGATGCTGGGCAACACAAACCGGCCCCAGAACTCCTCTTCGTTCAGCAAATGTTCGGACAGCATGCGCCGGGCGCGTTCCGCGGGCACAATTCCGGCCAACAGCGGGTAAAAATTAGTCGGTGAAAGATGTGGCGAAAAGCGGCCATCCCAATGGCGGTTCTGGTAAATGCCGGCAGCCTCGTTCCACAACTGGGCGTTGATGCGCTCCCCCATCCGGGCATATTCAAGCGCCAGGCGTTCCGCTTCTTCCGTCAGACCCAACAGGCAGGCAATTTCGCTCAGCGCCCAGGCATCCAGGGCGAAGAGGGCATTCAATCCAACATCCGCCAGTTCCATGGTATGCGCCACTGCGTTAAAGGTGACCTCATCATACATCGGGCTGTTATCCAGGCCAGATTCATACATCGCGGCGCGCAGCGTGTCCACTTCCCAACCGTGCGTATTGGGGCGCGGGTCAGAGCCCCACTCCAGCAGGCCATCGCCGTTACCATCGCGCCGCGGCAGCCACCATGCATGCCAGCGCAGCAGGGCCGGAAAAGCCTCCTGTAACAGTGCCCGGTCAATCGGGTGCCCCGCGCTCCCGCCGCCTGTGCACATCTGGCCGCCCTGGTACAGTTTGAGCAGGCAGTAGGCGCCCACCGGCGGCTGCGAACGATCCAGCGATACGATGCGCTCCGCGCCAAAATTGGGCACAAACCCATCCGGGGTAATTTCCTGCAGCATGGCGCGCAAATTAGCCGCTGCCAGGGCGGGCTCTTCCAACCCGGCCATCAGCGCGCCGAAGAAAGTATCCCAATCAAACAGCACATACCCGCCCCAATGCGAATTCACGCACCACTCGCGCGATACCGGGGTACATACCCTGCCTTTGATCGGCTCCCAGATGGTATTCCAATGCAGGGCGCGGGTGATCCCGGCGGCGGCATCTTGCAACCAGCCGGAAGATTGCAGGCAGGTCTGCTGATACGCCAGGCGCTGCGTCTCCAGCAGGGCCAGCAGGCTGTTTGGCGTGAAAGCGGCGCGCATTTCGGCCGGAGCCACCCAAAAAACAGCCGGCTGCTCCAACCCGAAGCTCAGGACCGTGCCCTGAGCGGCAGCGCCCGACGGTGAGACGGGCGCCAGCCGCCAGACCATGCCGTCCACCTCCGCCGACAGTTCGGCCAACGCTTCGTGCCCTGTAGAGGGCTGCGCTTCGTGCCCTGTAGAGGGCTGCGCCTGGCCCACTGCCAATGGCTGACCCCAGGCGCGCTCCAGCGACACCCGCACCTGCAACGTGGAAGCCACCTTTCTTAGGGTGGAAGCCACCTTTCTTAGGGTGGAAGCCACCTTTCTTAGGGTGGTTGGCCCGGCAGCCGCGACCCGGCAGACCAGAATATCTCCCTGGTGGGCCGCTTCAAACGTAATTTGCGCACCCTGCCATTGCAGCCCAATCTGCAGATAGCTGCCATCCGCCGCGTGTGGCCCCAGTTGGCGCAGATCATTGCGCCAGTCAAAAGCCTCTTTCAACTCGCCACTGACGGGATTAAACAATCGAAAACAGGCGCACAGCCCGCAAGGCAAATGCACCAGTCCATTGACATGGTTCACATCCCAGGTGTTCCAACCGTGTGCGATCATCGCGCTATGCTCTCCAATCCACGCATACTGTATTTGCAGGGCAACCCGCCAGATCATTTTACAGCAGGTGGTTTTTTTATATCAGAATACAGGCAGCCAACCTGGCCGGCCTATTCGTTTGCGGTGCCTGTAAAACAAGGGTTGCTCGCCGAAAATTCCGCCAGGAACTCTGAATCTGCCTTCACCTAGCAATTGGATGTGGATTGTCATAATTGAACATGACATCCTCACCGGAAATCAGTGACGAAATATAGTGCACGCCGCCGGTGAGTTATGCTATCCTTTCTACCAGAAAATACAATCACCCTGTCTTAGGAAAGGATTTTTTACCAATGACCACTACAATTAATTCCGATTGCATTATGTGCGGTGCCTGTGAATCTGAATGCGCCGAAGGCGCGATCACGGCTGGTGATGATCTGTACATTATCGACCCTGCCAAGTGCAAAGATTGCGGCGCCTGCGCCGATGTTTGCCCCACCGGCGCCTGCGTTCCGGCCTAATTATATTTTTCCGCTCAAACCAAGAGACAGCCGCACGGCTGTCTCACTATTTAAGCCAATCATAAAGGCAGCGTAAATTTTCAGCCAGTCAAAGGATTTACGATGAAAGAAATCGGGGGAAAACCACCTTTCTTAGGGTGGAGGCCACCTTTCTTAGGGTGGTACTTGCTGGTACTCAGCCTGACGCTGGCATGGGGCACAGTCCGCGCCGCCCATACGCCGCCGCCGCCAGACAGCGTGGAAGCCACCTTCTTTAGGGTGATACGCGTCTACTTCAACACCCGTGAACAACTGCAAACCCTGGTCACCACGCTGGATGTGTGGGAAGTGTACAATGCCGAGGGCTATCTGGTGGCGCAGGCCAGCGCGGCGCAGCAGGCCCAACTGGGCGCCGAGGGTCTGCGCGTGGAGACCGATGCGCTGCTGAGCGCGAAAAGCGCGGCCCGCCAGGCGGCTGGAGCCATTCAAAGCATTCCCGGGCTGCAGTGCTACCGCACAGTGGAAGAAACTTTTAGCGCGCTGGCCGGGCTGGCCGCTGCCCACCCCGGGCTGGCGCAAACCATCGATATCGGCGATAGTTGGCTCAAACACACCAGCGGCGGCAGCCAGGGGTACGACCTGTGGCTGCTGCGGCTCACCAACGCGGCACGCAGCGGGCCCAAAGCACGCCTGTTTGTGCTGGCAGAGGTGCACGCACGCGAACTGACCACCGCCGAAACCGCCCTGCGCCTGGCAGAAACGCTGCTGCAAAATTACGCAACCGACGCAGACATCACCTGGCTGCTGGATTATAACGAGATCTACATTCTGCCCATGGCCAACCCCGATGGGCGCAAAAAGGCCGAGGCCGGTCTGAATTGGCGCAAAAATGTGGACCCAGCGGGCGGTACCTGCAGCTCGACCACGCTGGGGGTGGATCTGAACCGTAACAGTTCATTCCATTGGGGCGGGCCTGGTGCCAGCCCATACCCCTGCGACCTTACATATCACGGCCCTGGACCGGCATCGGAACCGGAGGTGCAGGCCATTCAAACCTATGTAGCCGGGCTGTTTGCCGACCGGCGCGGACCGCTGGATAGCGACCCTGCCCCCAGCGACACCGAAGGACTGCTGATCTCTCTGCACAGCTACGGCGGGCTGGTGTTGTGGCCTTACGGCTGGAGTGACAGCCCCGCGCCCAACCAGGCGGACCTGGCCGCATTAGGTGGCAAATTGGCGTACCGCAACGGCTATACCCCGGGTCCGGCCTCCGGGCTGTACCTGGCCTCCGGTAGCACCGATGATTGGGCCTACGGTGAGCTGGGGCTGGCGGCTTACACCATCGAGATGGGCAGTAGTTTTTTTGAAAGCTGCACCAATTTTGAAAGCACCATCTGGCCCGCCAACCGCGCCGCGCTGCTGTATGCGGCCAAAACCGCGCGCCGCCCCTACCAGACGCCCAGCGGCCCAGAGGTGCTGGCGCCGCAGGTCAGCCCGGTGGGTGTGCCAGCCGGTACGCCGCTGCTGATCACGGCCACAGTCAACGGCACGCTCAGACAGGGCGGCACTCCGCAGCCAGTGCAGGGCGGCGCCCGGCTTACCCTGGATGCGCCCGCCTGGAGCGCGCCGGGCCTCCCGCTGGCCCTGACAGCGGCGGATGGAGCCTTTGGCGCAACCGTGGAAGGTGTAACGGCCGGGGTAAACACCTGCGGGCTGGCGGTTGGCCAACATAGCGCCTTCCTGGAAGGACAGGCCGGCGGCGGTGCCTGGGGCGTACTCAGCGCGGTATTTTTCAGCGTGCTGCCGCCCGAGAACGGCGGCCCGCTGCAGGCAGCCTCGCGCTGCCAGAGCGGAGCGCCCGGCGCCTGGCTCTGGTACCCCATCACCGTGCGCAACCTGGGCAGCGCCCCCACCACCTTCAACCTGAGCGCCGTCACCACCGGTCTGGCCGGCCAGGCTGCCCCGGCCTGGGAAACCGGCGCGCTGGCACCGCTAGGCCCGCTGGCGGTGAATGAAATGGCCAACATCACCCTCAAAGTTCGCATCCCGGCCGCCGGCACCAGCACGGGGCTGAGCGCGGTCACCCGGCTGACACTGACTGCCGCCGGCCAGCCCGACCCATTGGCCAGCCTGGCACTGACCACCACCGCTACTGGCTGGAGCTTCTGGTTACCGAATGTGCAAAAATAAATTAGATTGAATGCGTTATAATCAAAGCATGAACACTACTCCGCTCAGTTCTCAACCCGAAGATACCTTACAGGTGCGCCGTTCGTCGCTGGGTTCCATCCTGTTTTTAATCCTGGGCTTTGCCGCCGGGCTGGCGGTGGGTTATTTTAATTGGGGCAGTACTGCGCCCAACGCAAACGCCGAAACGCTGGCCAAAGGCGGCACTGTCGCGGCCCCAGCGGCCAAACGCATCGACGTGCCGGTGGGCAGTGCACCGGTTTGGGGGCCGGCCATCGCCCCGGTGACCATTATCGAATTCAGCGACTACGAATGCCCCTACTGCCAGAAATGGACTCGCGAAATTTGGCCGCAGATCCAGCAGGCTTATCCCAACCAGATCCGCCTGGTGTACAAAGATTTCCCGCTGCAGGGCCACCCCAATGCCTCGCCAGCCGCGCTGGCGGCGCGCTGCGCCAACGATCAGGGTAAATACTGGCTCTTTCACGACCGGCTCTTCGCCGGCAAAGCGCTCAGTGCCACCTTTTTTGAATCGATTGCAACCGATTTGGGCCTGAACCTGACCAGTTGGAAAAGCTGCCTGAACAGCAACAAATACAAGACCGAGATTGAAACTGATTACAACTTTGGCGCGCAATTGGGCATCACCGGCACCCCCACCTTCTTCATTAATGGGCTGGCCATGGTTGGCGCGCAACCGTTCAGCGCCTTTAAGACCGTGATCGACCAGGAACTGGCCGCGAAAAAGTAAATGAAAAAATTTATCGCGGTAGCCGGCAATATTGGTGTAGGTAAATCGACCCTGGTCACGTTGTTGAGCGCGCGCCTGGGTTGGGAACCCTTTTACGAGCCGGTGACCGAAAACCCATATCTGGCCGATTTTTACCGCGACATGGCTGCCTGGAGCTTTCATTCCCAGGTGTTCTTTCTGACCCACCGCCTGCAGATCCATCGCGACCTGCTGCGCAGCCTGGGCTCGGCCATTCAGGACCGCAGCGTCTATGAAGACGCGGAAATCTTCGCACAGAACCTTTACCTGCAAGGCAACCTGGCTGAGCGCGATTGGCAAACCTACCGTGCGCTCTACCAGACGCTTTCAGAATTCTTACCGTCGCCGGATCTGGTGGTTTATCTGCGCGCCTCGGTGCCCACACTGCTGACGCGCATCAACCAGCGCGGGCGGGCCTACGAACGCGCCATGGCCCCGGACTATCTCGAGCGGTTAAACACCCTGTATGAGAACTGGATCGCCGGATTTACCCTCTGCCCGGTACTGACCGTGCCCGCGGATGATCTTAACTTCGTGGCCAACCCGCACCATCTGGAACTGGTGGCACGCAAAATGCAGCAGAAACTAACCGGCAAAGAGGAAGTGATCTTTGCGCGTGAAGAACTGGAGCAGCTGGCCGAAACTTCCAGCTAACGCGGTTCGACGACCAGTTTGATGGCCGTGCGCACCTTCCCATCAATATCGACATCGACAAATTCGGGGATGCAGATTACCGGCAATCCATCTTCGGCCAGATACCCCTTGGCCAATACCAGTGCCTTAATCGCCTGATTCACCGCTCCAGCGCCGATTGCCTGAACCTCGGCTCGTTTATGCTCGCGGACTACGCCTGCGATTGCCCCAGCCACAGCGGCTGTACGGGAGTTCGCTTTCACTTTGATTACATTCATCGTTGCCTCCCTAGACCGGTATGAAGATGAAATTTGGCGAAGTTTACCGTTAACGCAGAAAATGGATATGTTCAATCAACAAGAAAATTGTACTGGATTCGCAATCCAGATACAAGCGTCAATTTTTATGATCCTCCGGCGGCATCATACCCTGTACTTCCGGTCAGTTGCTATTGGATTCCCGGATTGAAATATGCTAAACTAAGGGGAACTATCATGTATACTAAATTTATCTTCAATGGGCGAGTCGGGTCAGGATAAGCACCTGTGGGAAAACAGTTCGCGGTACGCACGCTGCTATTATTTTTCATCGCTGTTCTGATGTGGGGTGGGTTGGGACAAATCAACCCGGCAGATCAGGCTGTGCCAGCGCGCGCCGAGGCCCCCACCTCCACCCCACCGGTCAGTTCGCGGCGCATGTCGGTGCCGGTCAACTTTACCTGGTATGACTGGTGGTTGGTGCGCTGGGAAAATAACGAGGTGACCTGCCGTATTCTGGTGGAACACGAGGGCCAACCCACCCAGGCCGAAATCCGCCAGGCCTGCACTCAGACCAGGCTCAACCAGTGGCAAGCCAGCACCCCCTGCAACTTGAACAACCCGGCCAACTGCGTGGGCTTATATCTGCACTTTGTGCGTTCGTTCCCTGGCAAACGCAATGTCGATATTTATCTGCCCCTGCCCAAAGTATGGATCTCCCTGGTCGACTGTAACCCGGCCCCCACCTTCAACCGCTGCACCAACATGCCCGCCCTGCTGCTGACCGGCGAAGAACAGCTGCCCAATGAACAGATCATTCGCGTGCAGGGAACCTTTGCGGGCGAACCATTCTCGTGTGAGGGCGATACCTGCCGCGTTCCGCTGCGCCCCACCGGCACCCAGGGAGTGCAGTTGGAATTTTGGGGCGATTCCAGCTTTGGCGATGCCACCGAACATTACAGCGCGCTGCTGCGCGTGACGGCCCAGGGCGATTTTATGGCCCCGGATGGCGCCACCAGCGGCGATCCGGCGGAATGGCTGGTGGATGTGATCAGCGCGCAGTGGCGCGACGGCACCCTGACCAGTTGTTCGGATACCTGGCAGGTCTTTCCAGATTTAGGCGGACCGCCCGCCTGGCTGAACACACCGGTCAACCTGGATGATATGCTGACGACGCGCTCCTATTACTATCTGGCGGGAAAATTAATCACCAACGGCCAGGTGAGCGCTGGAACTTGCCCAGACCAGGGGCTGATAGCGCCGCAGGTGGCCAATCAGTGCGGCCTGGAAAAAGCCCTGCCCCAGGTGATCGATTGGCAAAACCGCTTCGATACCGAGATTCTAAAAGTAGCCAAAGACACCGGCATTCCAGCGCAGTTGATGAAAAACATATTTGGGCGCGAAAGCCAGTTCTGGCCGGGGCTGTATAAAGATATTAATGAGGCCGGTCTGGGCCAACTCACCGATAATGGCGCCGATACCGTACTGCTGTGGAACCCCGGCTTCTACGAAAAATTTTGCCCGCTGATTCTGAGCAAAGAAACCTGTCAGAACGGATATGTTTTTCTCAAACCGCAGGAAAAGAACATGCTGCGCGGCGGGCTGCTCAGCCAGGTCAACGCGGCCTGCCCCACCTGCCCCGTGGGCATCGATCTGACCCAGGCCGATTTCAGCGTACATGTGTTCGCGGAATCATTGCAGGCGTTCTGCAGTCAGACCGGACGCATCATCACCAATGTCACCACCAAATCGCCGGGGCAGGTGAGCACGTTTGTGGACCTATGGAAATTTACCCTGGCCAATTACAACGCCGGACCCGGCTGCCTGTGGGATGCGCTTTCGATCAGTTTCAAAGCAGGCGAACGCCTGACCTGGGCCAACGTGTCACCCCACCTGGACCCGGTCTGCCAGGCAGCAGTCGGCTATGTAGATGCGATCAGCGGGGGGCAAAAACTGACCCCCACCCCCACCGCATGGGTCTTTGCGGGCACGGCATTACCGCCGCCCATCTTCCCCACCGCGCCTTTATATACCCCCACGCCCGTGCGCACCAGCACCCCCACCCTGCCGGGAACACCCCAACCCACCCCGGGCGGACCAACCCCCACACCAACCCGCACCCCAACCCTGAGCGGACCTACCCTCACGCCAACGCTTACCCCGATGCCGAGCGCCACTCAGGTGGGCTACCCGGCCCAGCCCACCCCAACCCCAGGCGGCTATCCGGCACAGCCCACTTCACCTGGCGGCTATCCATAATATTTTAGCGCTTCGCACCCTGTAGAGGGTTTACCGGGGCTATAACCTGATGATCATGCAAAACGATCCCTATGGAACTACGCTCCACAGCCCCGGGATGGGCGCGGCGCAGCGCGGACAGGCGTGCGCGCGCGTCAGGTGGTTTTCGAGAATGCTGTAGCCGCGGCGGCGGATCAGCACTGTCTGGCAGTGCGGGCACAGTGTATCTTCAAGCGAGCCCACCCGTCCCGGCAGATTGCCGGCATACACATAGCGCAGGCCGGCCTCCTGGCCGATATCCGCGGCGCGCTGCAGCGCCGGCGCAGCGGTGGCGGGGCGGTCGGTCATTTTATAATCGGGGTGAAAGGCCGTCACATGCCACGGGATATCCGGCGAAACCCCCGCCAGAAAACGCGCAGCATCCCACAGTTCAGCCGGAGAATCGTTAAACCCGGGGATGACCAGCGTCACCACCTCCAGCCACAGCCCCAGCGCGTGCGCGGCCTGAATGGTATCGAGCACGTGCTGCAGCACCCCACCCAGCTCACGGTAGTGC
>Ga0105047_10012112_pt1 | contig 13908 bp, 8 predicted proteins | sample MAT04_FD_78384 | JGI IMG/M metagenome (GOLD analysis project Ga0105047, IMG submission 78384) | Freshwater microbial communities from Lake Fryxell liftoff mats and glacier meltwater in Antarctica - MAT-04 (megahit assembly) | ecosystem: Environmental > Aquatic > Freshwater > Ice > Liftoff...
CCTAACACCGCGGCCGCGCGAGACCCTTTGAGGGGGTCTCACGGTCCGCTTATCCCACACAGACAACCCGCCTACGGCGGGTTAACATACTCGTACCACTTCGGGCGCTGGCTTTTTGAACCGACCAAGCGCTGGCCTTTTCGGCCGACGTTCACACAGCGCCCCGAAAATGAGACGAACCCCTGGTAACGCGAGCTATCCCTGCCTGCCGCCGGCCTTGAAAGCACACTTTCCGACTGGTTTGGGCGCGGCGGAGAGCATGCCCAGGGCGATTGAAGAGTAGTCTTCGCGGCGATGAAATGCGCTGTGGATCTCCGTTGTCGCGAAGACCATATCAATGGCCGCCGTTCTGGGGGCCGGCGGATCGTCGTAAATCACGCCATTCTTCACCGCCGCTCTCGTCGCGCCGAACGAAGCGTCTGTGTCAATCAACGGAAGAGGACTCAATCCCTGCCGCGGCTGGAACGGTTGTGCTGTGTCTGGAGATTGGACGTTTGCCAATAGTGTCCTGGGTGGCGCCACAAGCCATTGCGGAAGCGCGACAGTCGGCGCGGCCGTATCGACCCGTGTTGGCGCTGCGATTGTCGCGGGCTCGAAAGCGTCGTCCGCGCTCGTGACGAAGAGCATCGACTTGGGCGCGGAATCTGGAAGCGACTCGGTGGTTGACGTGATGGTCGGAGTTGGCGCAATGCTTTCGTCGAGACTTGCATCGTGTCGTCCTGTCGCTTCGCCGCCACCGCCGTCTTCCAAGTTCGTTGTCAACCAGTTGGTGGCAATCAGCGTGATTTCTTGGATGTCGACTTTGCCATCCCCATTGGCGTCTGACATCGGAGCGGCTTGCAACCAGAATTCAGCGACATTCGTGAGGTCCTGGATGTTTACAACGCCGTCGTGCGAGACGTCTCCCGGCAAAACGCTGAGGGCGAATTCAAAGTCGCCCCCTGCCGAGCCGTTGCCGGACGGAAAACCGTCCGCGCTGCCAGGCCAGTCGCCATCCAGCGCGACGCCGTCACTATCGGTCACCGCCGCCAAGCCGCTGGCGGCAAGCGACAATGTCATCCGGTCATTGCCGACCGGCTGGGCCAGCGTCCAAGTCGCGACATGCGATACGGCGTCGTATGCAAAGTCAATCGGAATCAGCGGGCCACTGACGGCGCTGAAAACCATCAAGCTGTCAGACTGCACGTTAACGCCTTGATTGAAGGCGATCTTGATCTGATTGAGATTGCTCCACGGCAGCGGCGAAAGCTGATCGATCGCGTTGCCAGGGATCGCATAACCGCCACTCCCCAGTCCCGCGGTTTGTAACTGGTTGAGGAACAGCGGCGTCCACGCGCTACTGCCAATCAGAACCTGTATCACCGTAGGCAGGAACTGTGTGACCTGGCCGTTCAGGATCGTCCCGGCGACTTGAATTGATCGCGCGTAGAGATTCAGCCCATTTAGATCCAACGTGACGCCGATCGGCACGACGAGCAGATCGACATAGACCGCTTCAGGCCCTGCGCCCGCGGCGTTGTTAGACTGATCGACCAGCTTGACGTAGGTGGCGCCGGACAACGCAAGCGTGTTGAAGGCAAAGTTATGCGCGAATCCGACGGACGTGCTTCCCAAGTCATTGCTCTGGGCTTCCAACAACTGTGGGATCAGCGCCGTTCCGGCTCCGTCAAAGCGCACTGCGCCAAGATTGTCGACTTGCTCAGCATTGGTAGTGTCCCCGAGCAAATCTCTTTGCAGTGCCAGCTGCCCTGCGCTCGATCCGATGAGCGCGCCTTGGGCGGAATTGCTTAAGGCGTCGCCGAATATGAGCGGGCCAAATTCAATGTCAACCGTTCCCTGGTTGACGAATGGCACGCCGTTCTGGAACTGGGCTGCGCCCGTTCCATGCTTGATAAACACTCCAGTATTCAGGAACGTGGGCGAGCCATTTCCTTTGGAGACGATCAAATCGTTCGGCGAACTTGCAGTGAAGGTGCCGTTGTTCAGAACGTTAGCGCTCAGGGTCAGAGCACCGTAGCCCCAATTGATAAACCCATCATTCTGCAGAACGCGATTGAGTTGCTGCGCAGCGCCGCTGATTGTCATGGATGCGCCCGGCGCGACGATTGTTTTCCCGGTTCCGTTCATCGCTGCGCCCGACCAGGCGATTGAACCTAATACAGTAATATCCCCCGTTCCGTCCAGTACGCCGTCAACGCTGAATGTGGTCAGCCTGGCCGGCGCATTGATCGTTCCTTTTTGGCCATAGGTGATGCTCACGGGACGAGCCCAAACAATCTCCGACTCACTATTGATGATACTCACGAGCCTAATGGGCGAGTTTCCGATCAGGCTGCCACCAGCCGCGATGTTTGTGACCGCGGCAATGGTCAATTCGCCCGGACCGTTAAAAGCAGTAGGCGTTGTGATTGTCCAAGGCGTTCCAACCCCTAGGCTTCCTAGAATATTGGTCGTGGCGCCAAATGTGACAGGAACCATCGCGATCTCAACCAGCCCCGTGAAGGTCGCTCCATCCCCTTGGACACCGCCGGCGTAAATTAGCAAGCCGCTAGCCGTGCCGGTCGAAAGATTGTTGAAAGCGACTCCCGAGCCCGCATTTTCGTAGAAACGAACCACTCCGCCCTGAAAGATACCTGCGTTATCGAATCGGTTGACGCCGCCAGTTCCATAACTGAAGAAGCTCTTGGTCGGATCGGCGACAAAGCTCCCGATGTTCTGAAACGTTCCGCCATTCATCTGCAGGTCTCCGGACCTCCACTCCGTTACGCCGTTGTTTTGCAGCTCCCTGTTCAAGTTGTGGCCTGAGCCACTCAAGATCAGTTTGCCGCCTGGCGAGATGATTGTCTTCCCAGCGCCAGACATCAGGCCACTTGTCCAGTTCAACGGCATGTTGAACGTCACATCGGCGTTGCCGCTAATGGTGTTCGAAAGGATTATCTGACCTGGCCCGAAAAATGTGACCGGGGTGTCGATCTTGATTGGCGTTGCAATCGAGAGTGCGCCAGTGACGTTTGTCGTGGCGCTGAGAACGTGGGCGCCGCCACCCAACGTCTCCGCGCCAGCAAAGATCGCCGATGGAGAATGCGTTCCTCCGGCGTTTAGTTGAATTTCGCTGATCTGACCATTGATCACGCCAAAATTGTTGAAAGGAACTCCGGAACCATTGTTGACGCGAAATTGAACGATCGAGTTACCCAAATTGGTGAAGGTTCCTGCATTATTAAAGGCATTGATGCCACCATCGCCAAAACTGTTTAGTCCTCCCACACAGACGACGTTTGCGTTGTTCTGGAACGTTCCACCTTTCATCGACAAGACGCCGGCCGACCAGGTAACGCTGCCGTCATTCTGCAAGGTCCGCCCCAAACTGTGGCTGGGACCCGTAATGTTCATGGCGAAACCCGACGCGATGATAGTCCGTCCCGTCCCCAGCATTTCGCCGCCGACCCAGTTCAGCGTCGTCTTGAACGTAATGTCGGCGCTACCACTGAGGCTACCGGACAAGATCACGATCCCTGCTCCGGAAAACGCGACTGGAGTGTTGGCGACTACTGATTGCGAGAGGTAAAGTTGTCCAGCAACAGTAATCATCCCGTCCAGAACGCTTATTCCCCCATGCAAGTCCACGCTTCCGGCGAAAACGGACTGTGGACCGTGCGTTCCGCCACTGTCGATAGTAATGCTGCCCACCTGGCCATCCAGCGTGCCGATATTGTTCAACTTGGGACCGTTCAGGAGAAACAGGACTGTCCCTTTGCCTAAATTCGTAAAAGTTCCGGCGTTGTTGAACGCATTGACTCCACTAATAGTTGATGCGTACAGAGTCGTATCACTACTGGCGATAAAGGTTGAGTCGTTCTGAAAAACGCCATTAGTGAATTTCAGCTCGCCGCTGGACCAGATCGTCATACCTTCATTTTGCAGGACGCGACCGATGCCATGGTTATTACTCCGGAGCGAAAGCGTGGCGCCCGGCGCGATGATCGTGCGACCGCTGCCAGACATGGCCCCACCGGTCCAGTCGAGTAGTTCAGTGACGCTCAGATTTCCATTTCCCGTTATGTTACCGGCGAGCGAAAGCCGGGGGATGCTCACGGTGTCCGTGACGTCCAACGTGCCCAGGACAGAAATCAGACCCGCGCCCACCACGGTCGCGTCAGTCCCCATCGTGAACGGCAATGACTGGATCTTGAAGGTGGCTAATGCGTCCAGCACGATACTGCCCGTATTGACGCCGCCCCCCCATTGATTAAATGTTCCAGCCTCTACACGTAGCTCGCCGGAATTGTTGAACAGCGCGCTTGCGGCTGAGGACTTCATCGCGCCGCTACCTTGTTTAATCAATACTCCCGCGTTGTTAAAATAATTCGTTCCAGCGTCGCCGATCCAATCGCGATCAGAGAAGTCGGCAACTGCGTAGAACGTTCCGTTATTTTGCAGCGTGCCGTTCTCGAAGCGCAGGACCCCATCGGACCAAACGGCCACGCCGTCGTTTTGCAGGACGCGTTGCAAATTGTGCAACGCCTGGTATTGCAACATGGACAACGTGGCGCCGGGTGCAATGATCGTATGGCCGCTGCCTGCCATTGTCCCAGAGCGCCAGGTAAGCGCGCTGGTGACAGTCACATCTCCGGCGCCAGTCAGATTTGCGTTGGATAGGATCATCGTTGCGACGGAAGTCGGGCCATCGAACGCGATAGTACTGGAATAGGACTCTAGTGCCCCCGCAATGTTCGATGCCCCCGAGACCGCGAACGAGCCACCGGTTAAGACCAACGAATCATCGGCCGCAAATTGGAGACTTTTGATAGATATGGCGCCGCTATTGATGCTCAAGGTCGCGGCGCCGGCCATGTCAACCGTTACATCGTCAGCCGCGCCTGGCACAACGTTTCCACTCCAGTTCAGTGGATCATCCCAAGAGATGCCATTGCCACCTCCGTCCCAACTGACGGCCGAAAGCAGGCTGCGATCTTCGAGCGATTCGATCCGCAGTCGGCGCACATAGAAACGGCCGCTGCTCCCAATGAGACGTTGCTGCCCATCACGGCCGCAGCGTCGGTGAGAGTGTTCGTTCCGGCGATTTGAAAGTTGTCGCATGCCTGCCCCTAACGCGCGTGGGAGCGTACAAGTGAAATCGATGCGCCCCACGCCCCCCATAGCTGAGCCGTCCGGCCCGCGCTTACGCCGCAAGACCCGGGACCGCGACGCGGCAGCGGGCGGAAATTCATCCCACTTCGGGGGTGAAAATTCCCAAACATCGTGAATCTGCACGAGTTAAAGAGTGGTCGACCGGCATTTCCCATTGGACTTAAGCCTGAACTCTTTTCCGTCTCGCAATGGTCGCCATTCTAACATCACCCTCCCTCCGCTGCGTACATCTCGCAATGAAAGCCTCGACATTTTCTCGGCCCTCTCCAAATGTATGAGGTTTTTGGCCGTGGAAACGGGCCACTCGCATCATTCCCCTGCGTCGGCGGGTGTCGGTAGCACTAGCTACCGCACTAAGTTGCCGGGGTAGAACGCTAAATCATCAGAGCCATTGCAGTGTCTGCGGATGGAAACGTCATTGCAGGTACGAGCCTTAGCACGATCGGCTTTTCTGAGGCGTATCGATGGACGAGTGCGAATGGAATGCCAGGACTCGGTTGGCTCGGGGACAAGCAGTCCGGATTTGGCGGGCCATGTCTGCTGATGGATCGACGATCGTGGGGCAAAGTAACGCGCTGAGAGCAGGCCATCTATCTCTTTGAAAACTGTCAATGGGGATGGTCGATCTGAGCGACGATTTGGTCACGCACGGGGTGACGAACTCGACGGGCTGGAGATTGCAAGACGCAGTCGGCGTCTCAGGGGATGGGCACAAGATGGTTGGTGTAGGTATCAACCCCGTGGGGAACACCGAGGCGTTCCTCGCGACAATCCCCGAGCTGAATACGTATGCCCTTGGACTGATCGGCCTATTGTGCCTGCGATTCTTCGCTCTGCAGAAGAAGTTACGTCGGGTCTAGCATACGCTGGCACAACCAAGTGCGCTCGCTTAAGTCGCCCCGAAGTCTCGTTCGCGAAACGTGCACTCAGACTCATAATAATCGGTCGTTTTCGCGACATTCGAAGCCTAGATACTTACATCGCCCACTTCTATCAAATTAGGGCAGCGTTGGCGTCGCTTTGCCGAGATGGCTCCGCATCTCGCGACGGTGTTATCTACGTACCTGGACGTCTGCTGTTGTTCGACTGCATCCGTCGCGATACGAGAAACAGTCGTCCGCCAAGTTCCAGCGACGTTTGCGGTTGTCCATCGTCTCGAGCATTTGAGAGTGGCTACAAATTGGCTACATTTGCGCTGAAAACTCCAGCCTGTTAGCGATGCGTTCCGCGCATAAAAAACCCCCGCAAGTCTTTGCGGGGGCTAGAGATCCAACTAGAGCGGAGGGCAAGGGAGTCGAACCCTCAACCGGTTGCCCGGCGCCTGATTTCGAGTCAGGTTGCTAACCATTCGCGTACCCTCCTGAGTACTGCTTCAATCTAAACTCGCGGGACCTTTGTTTCAACCGCGATTTCAACGGCGAAACGTCTGGCGCCACGCTTGCGCAATTCACGATCCGGCAATCGTCGTTTGCGCTGCTCCTTTGGAACGACGTGCAATCGCGCGTCACGCAAGCGCTGTCGACGGGACGACTGTGCCTGCGATTCGCCTAAATCCCCGCCGGCTCATCACCGGCGGCCGCGCTATGCCGGAGCCAGGACTTGCAGTTGCATCCCGCGGACCAGGTCTTTGACCTTGCCGCGGTACGTTTGCATGTGGGGCGCCGCCAGATGCGCATGCAGCGCAGCGACGTCGCGCCATTGTTCGACCACGGTCACTACGTCCGCCCGCAGCGCCCCTTGCACGGGGATGCCGCTGGCGACATCGACGGTAGGTCCGTAGGCGATGCAGCCGTCTTCGGCCGTTACTTGCGGAACGAGCGCATGGAATTCCTTGAGGAACGCCTCGCGCCCGCCCGGCGCCAATTCAATCGTCGCAATCACATGAATCATCCGTGTCACTCCCCCCAATGCGCTATCGGCCTGTCGCAAAATCGCCAGTCCGCCTGCGCGTCCTTCGTTAAGATCTCATTGCGCCGCCATCATGCGATTCGCCCGCGGAGGTTCATTACAAACCTCCGCGGACGTTGGATCGCGTGTCCGCTGCGTCGAAACATGCTCCGCAAACATGCCTAGCCAGGCAATCGCGCCCAGCATGCTCGCTAAGAATACCCGACGCTTCCTCTACGATTTCTACTCCGCTTTACTCTTCGATGCCCAGTAGTTCGATGTCGAACAGCAGCACCGAGTTTGGTCCGATCGAAGGAGGCGCGTCCTTGCCGTACGCCAACTCGGCCGGGATGGCCAACTGCCACTTGGAGCCGACCTTCATCAACTGCAAGGCCTCGGTCCAACCTGGGATCACGCGGTTGACGGGGAACGTCACCGGCTCGCCATTGTCGTACGAGCTATCGAACTTGGTGCCGTCGATCAACGTGCCGGTGTAATGCGTCTTGACCTTGTCGGTGGCTTTCGGAATCTTGCCGGTTCCTTCCTTCAGCACTTTGTACTGCAGGCCGGTCTTGGTGCTCTTGACCCCTTCCTTCTTAGCGTTGGCGGCCAGGAAAGCCTCGCCATCTTTCTTATTCTGCTCCGGAATACGGACTGCCGCTTCCTTTTGCACTGCCATCAGCACGTCGCGCATTTCCTTTTCGGTCATTGCTGGCTTGGCGCCCCCCAGGCCGTCTTGCAGACCGGCGAGGAACGACTTGGGATCGATCGCCACGCCCTGCTTCTTCATGGCGTTGCCAATCTCATAACCAATCGAGTAGCTGGCCTTGCCTTTGTCGTCCGCCGGCAAAGCGGAGCCTGGCTGCTGTTGCGCCCAGGCAACTCCGGCCAGAGCAACGACGCACGTCATCAAGAACAATTTGGTTTTCATCAGATCCCTTTTACAGCAGGTAGGAATAATTGGTGGGGTAATCCGGCAGAATCTTCGTTGGAACCGGCAATCTTACCTTTCGATTGCGGTCCGAAACAGGGCGTTGGGCCGGCATACGCCCGTGGGAGCCAAAATCACGGTCAGACTTGCGTGATTTGCCGCCAGGGCATAGCTTTTCCCAGGGACAGCCCTCCTGCCCAATTTCAACGATAGCTTACCTAGAGCCAAAGGAATCGCAGCCATGCGTAAATCAACGTTCTTTTCCGCGCTCGCGCTCGCGCTGATCGCGGCCACCGGAGTTCAGGCCCAAGACGATCAACCCCGCTTCAAGATTCAGGATCGGGCCAAACTCGCTCCACGCGTGGCGCCGCGAGTCCGTGCCGTGCTGCACGCCGCGCCGGTCGACGCCCCTCCCGGCCCGGAAAAAGCCGTGGCCGTACTGATCCCGGCGGGCGAGAGCGGCGTCAGTGGGACCGTTTACTTCACCAAGGTTGGCGACGCCGTTCATGTCACCGGCAAGGTCACCGGCCTGAAGCCAGGCGAGCATGGCTTTCACGTTCATCAGTTCGGCGACGTCACCGGAACCAAAGATGGCCTGACAACCGGCGGCCACTTCAATCCAGAGAGCAAGCCACACGGCAAGCCGGACGACAAGGAACGCCACGTCGGCGATTTAGGTAACATCAAGGCAGGCGATGACGGCGTCGCCGAGATCGACATCAAAGACAGCATGCTGGAACTCGCCGGTCCCCACTCCATTCTGGGTCGCGGCCTGGTCGTGCATGCGAACGCGGACAAATTCACGCAGCCTGTCGGCGACGCCGGAGGTCGCGTGGCGATTGCCGTGATCGGCATTGCCGAGGTCAAGGCGCCGCCGAAATAGTCGGTCGGTCTGCCCGTTGAGAGAAAAAACTTTACGGCGCAGCGTGGCGAATCATGCCACGCTGCGCCACTCGTTTATTCGTGCTTCCTGCGTCTCGCCAAACTTGTCGTCTCTTCGGACGGAGCGAATCTCGTGATGAAACTGCGATTGCTTGCCGTGCTGTTTGTTGCCCTGGCGTGCGCGGCCTGTGGCAAGAGCCCCAGCGACAAAGACTACACGCCGCCGACGCCGAGCGAGAACGTACAGTCGCCCCCGCCAGGCGGCACGGAAGAAAACCCTGGTCAACCGCGTCCGTAGCTCGGACGGCCCGGTTAACTGGCTCCGCTCAGAGACTTCTTACACGGCCACTTGATTCGTGTCCTGGGTCGGGTATTCGCTGGCGCTTGACGGCAAAAATGTCAGGTCGCCGGTGGTGACGTCGTACATGGCGCCGACGATAGCGATCTGGCCGTCTCTGACGAGTGCGGCCAGGGCGTCGCTCTTTTCGACAATTTGCGCCATTGTTCTCTCGACGTTGGCGCGCGCCACGCGGTCCACGACAGCCTCCTGCTCCGCGTCCGTTAGCCGAGGGAACCGGCGGGCTGTCTCCGGCCCAATCGACGCTTGAATGTCATGCAGCACGTCGTCTATGTGCTGACAGCCGGTCGCCTCTTCGGCCCCTTGGGACGAACCGCCTAGCTTGAGCGCCGCGGTCACGGCGCCGCAGCGCGTGTGCCCCATCACCAGGATCAGCTTAGCGCCGCTGACTGCGCAACCGTATTCGATGCTTCCCAAGACCTTACGGCTGAGCGTATTGCCCGCCACGCGCACGCTGAAAACGTCTCCCAGGCCGAGGTCGAAGATTAATTCCGCAGGCCCGCGCGAATCGATACAGCCCAGCACCACGGCCAGCGGATGCTGCGCTTGCGCCGTGGCGTGGACTTGCCGCCCCAGATCGCGGGTCAGCCGGCGTCCGGAGCGGAACCGAGCGTGGCCATCTTTTAGGATTTGCATTACGCGCTGTGGAGTCAGCGCGGATTGCAATTCGCGCGTGGAATAATCCAAGTACTTGATGCGATCCTCAATCTGATACTTGCGTCGGAAGCCCAAGAAGCTGACCTCCACCTGCCGGGCTGGCGCGGTCTTCTCCTTGAAATCGCGAATCAGATCCAAAACGTCCGGATCAATGTAGTCTGTATTCTGCGCGTCGAGCAGCACGTGACCTCCACGCGGCACGTCGGCGAGCGCCTTGGCCAGGACCGCGCGATTCAAGAATCCAACCTGGTTGGCAAGTTCCACGTGCAAGACATCTCCGCCGAGGTGCTTTTCGACAAATCGGCGCATCGGCCGACGGAAGTTGCTATTAAGAATGAACGCGACGCTGATTGCCATGCCAATCAAAACGCCAATCAGCAGGTCCGTCAGCACAATGGCGATCACCGTGGCCGCGAACGGCACAAACTGGTAACGCCCCTGCTCCCACATCCGCCGCACCAGCGTAGGACTGGCCAGCTTGGCGCCGGTGACAAGCAGAATCGCCGCCAGGCAGGACAGCGGAATTGTATTCAATAGCGATGGGAAGAACGCCACGCTGATCAGCAGCAACGCGCCATGAATTAGCGTAGAACGTTTGGTCTCCGCGCCGGCCGTGATATTCACCGAACTCCGCACGATCGCCGAAGAGATCGGAATGCCGCCGAGCAGACCGGCAGAAACATTGCCCACGCCCTGCGCGATGAGTTCCCTGCTGGGCGATGTACGGCGCTGATGCGGATCGATCTTATCGGCCGCTTCCAGATTCAAAAGCGTCTCCAAAGAGGCGACGGCAGCAATCGTCAGGCTCGCCGAATAGATCGCCGGGTTGCGCCACTGCGAAAAATCAGGCCACTGCAGCAAGTTCAGAAAGCCGGCCAGGCTGTCCGCCACCGGGGCCTGCACCAAATGCTTGGCTTCGATCAACCATCGTCCGCCCACCTGCCGCAGCAGCAGGCTCATCGCCACACCCAACAGCACGACCACCAATTGCGATGGAACTCCCGATCGCTTCAATACCTTTGAGCGGTCCCAGGCGATGAGGACAGCGATCGAAACCAGACCAATCACGATGGCGCCGGGATGAAAGTCCGATAAGAGCGCAATTAACTCCGAGAACGTGTTCTCGTGATCTGGCTGATCGAACGACATTTCGCCTTCGGGATCGGCGTCGTGACCGAGCAAGTGGGGGATTTGCTTAAGAATCAAAATAACGCCAATCGCCGCCAACAATCCCTTGATGACGCTGGTCGGAAAGAACGCGGCCAAAAAGCCGACGCGCGCAATGCCCATGGCAATCTGGATCAGGCCTGCCACGAGCACGGCCAGCAAAAACGCCTGGAACGACCCCAGCGCAATCAACTGCGCTGCGACGATGGCCATCATCGTATTGCCAGGCCCGCTAATACTGGTGTGCGAACCGCTCAGGAATCCAACGACGATACCGCCAATAATACCGGCGATCACGCCAGAGAAGACGGGCGCCCCTGAAGAGAGCGCAATCCCCAGGCACAACGGCAGGGCGACCACAAAGACGACCACTCCCGCGCCGACGTCGCGCGAGAGGGCCGTCGTAGATAAGAGCTTGATCTGAGGCATGGTCCAATCTCCTTTCTGAGATCGCGCGACTTAAGCGCCTGCGTGGCGGTTCGCGGTCGGCGATTTATCGCTCGTGATTGCCGTTCTGGTTACCGCGCAAAGATCGCGGCGCAGAGGTCGCGCAGTCCGACCGAAAACTTGTTCGGGGTTTCTGCCCAATGCGACTTTGTCGGCGGCGACGATCGTCCAAACCGGCTGGTACTTCTCAACCGTCGACGGATCTCAAGCGCAAACGACAAACGCCCAATCAGCGCACAACAATTAGAAGACGAGAATCACGGAATTACCGAGTTCAACACCGCAATACGGCGCCGCAACCATTCAGAAGATTGCGCGTACCTAAAGGAGAAAGATTGGCGGCGGTGAATCGGGAGGCGGACTGCATTTGCAGCCGGACCCCGGCGCGATCTTCGCGATGCTTGCTGGCAAACAACCGGACGCCAATCGTCGGCCGCTCCGCCACGGTGGTAGGCGCGGTGTCGGTCGTTTCGTCAGGCGATTCCGACGACTCAGACTCCGTCGTCTCGCTCGTTTCCGATGGCGGCAGCAAGCAAGTTGTTTGCCCAGCCAGATGCCCGGGAGCCAATATGCAAGCGATCGCCACCAACGCATGACGCAGCAGCGCCACACGCGCGGTTTCGATCGAGGATTGCAATCGGTTGAGCATCTAGGAACCGCTAGCAGAGAGCGGCATTCGCTAAGGAAATGAAATCACGCAGAAGGGGACATCGCCCCCCGCCGGCGTCAGGCCCAATTTTAGGTTGGGACCCTATTGCAAGGCAACACACCAATCGGTCGGGACACCCAGGAAACATCAGGTTTTATAGACATATGTAACGGAATTCCACCGCGATGGGGGAGCGGCAGGTTCGGAGATCGCAAGCTGGCGCCTTCCGCATGAAGGCAGATTTCATCGGGTAACTGAGAACAATTCGCAGCGCTAACTTCAACTGAGGCTCCTTCGCTTCGTTCCTCAATGCGACTTCCGAACAGAAATGGCGTTGGGTGACCATCGGCTGGCGCGCGCTAGAATCATCACCGGAGCGATAGTGATTCGCCGTCAGGACCGCGCTGACCCACCCATTCATCAGGCATTCGGGAGGGCGCAACTGCATTCAAACCCGAGACTAACGCAGAAAACCGCATGCCTGCGCCGGTCGCTGATATTAGGTTGTCGAAAATTATGATTTGCGACTATAATGCCTGCTTGTTCCATTCTTGAGCCTTAGGCCCTCTGGGCGCCATCTTCGGAGGATTCATACGTGGGTAGCGGCAAGTTCTTGTTCACTAGTGAATCTGTCAGCATGGGCCACCCTGATAAGTTGGCCGATCAAATCTCCGATGGCGTGCTAGACGCCCTCCTGACCGGCGATCCGCGCAGTCGCGTCGCCTGCGAGACCATGGTCACCACTGGCATTGCGATTATCGCCGGCGAAATCTCGACCAAGGCCCAAATCAATTACACCGACGTCGTCCGCCAGGTCATCAATGACGTTGGCTACACGGACGACAAAATGGGCATTTGCGGCGATACCTGCGCCGTGATGGTCGCGCTCGATCGCCAGAGCCCAGACATTGCCATGGGCGTTGACGCGAACGACGCCAAGGGCAAGGACATCGGCGCCGGCGATCAGGGCCTGATGTTTGGCTACGCCTGCAATGACACTCCAGAACTGATGCCGCTGCCGATCGCCCTGGCACACCGCATCACCAACGACCTGACCGCTGCTCGCAAGCGTGGCGACGTCGACTGGCTCCGCCCGGACAGCAAGAGCCAGGTCACCGTCGAATTTGACGGCAACCGTCCGGTTCGGATCGATACCGTGGTCGTCTCCACGCAGCACGGCCCCAAGGTCGCGCAAAAGGAGATCCAGGACTACGTCGTCAACAAGATCATCAAGCCGTTGCTGCCCCGCGATATGGTCAGCAAGGACATCACGTACCACATTAATCCCACGGGCCGATTCGAAGTCGGCGGCCCACAGGGTGACTGCGGATTGACCGGACGCAAAATCATCGTCGATACGTACGGCGGTTGGGGCCGGCACGGCGGCGGCGCCTTCAGCGGCAAGGACCCCACCAAGGTCGATCGCAGCGCGGCCTACATGGCGCGTCACGTGGCAAAGAATATTGTCGCCGCTCAATTGGCGGACCGCTGCGAAGTGCAGTTGGCCTACGCAATTGGCGTCTCGGAGCCGGTCAGCGTCCACGTCGATACGTTCGGCACCGGCAAGCTGGACGACTCGCGGATTTGCGAGTTGGTGCGCGAGCTCTTCTCGCTCACCCCTGGCAAGATCATTGACTACCTCGACCTGCGTCGTCCGATCTACCGTCTGACGGCGGCCGGCGGCCACTTTGGCCGTGACGAGGATTCGTTTAGCTGGGAGAAGACCAACCGCGCCGCCGAGCTTTCGGAAGCGGCCGGCCTGGCTACCGCTGCCCGCTA
>Ga0105047_10012113_pt1 | contig 13908 bp, 8 predicted proteins | sample MAT04_FD_78384 | JGI IMG/M metagenome (GOLD analysis project Ga0105047, IMG submission 78384) | Freshwater microbial communities from Lake Fryxell liftoff mats and glacier meltwater in Antarctica - MAT-04 (megahit assembly) | ecosystem: Environmental > Aquatic > Freshwater > Ice > Liftoff...
ATCCTTGAGATGCAGTTCTTTTCGCGACTGACCTTTCGCGGGATGCGCGGGATAGCCGAAGCGGTCGAGCGTCCGGGCGATGCGCGAGAGGGAGACGTGAGACTCATCCCAAGTGACATGCACGGTGCCCTCGCGCAAGGACAGCCGCGATTCCACAACCCCGGGCAGCACGCGGGAGAGTTTCTCCACCAGCCAGACACACGCGGCGCAGGTGACGCCTTCGAGGATGAGATCGGTGCTGCACAGTCCGTCCGCGGTCTGCTGAACGTAGATCTTGCGAAATGCAGGCGCGTCAAATGTCGCATATCCCTTTTCACTTGGCACCGCGGGCTTCAATGTCGAGTCGGCGGAGGCGAGGAGCTTGTAATATCCATCCAATCCGCAGGCGTGAATGGTTTCGTAAACCGCGCGGCAACCGGCGCAGCAGAATTGCAGGTCTGCGCCGGGCTCGACCAACCCCTTGGGCACGGGCAGTTGGCAGTGCGTGCATTGCACGATCGCATCCGTGATTTTGGCCACGTCTGCACTCATTTGCGCTCACAACATGCGGGGGTTTGCGTGTGATCGGGAACTGCCGCGTGCGGCGCAGTCACCTTGTCCGCAAGCGCCACAGGATTGATGAACGACCGGCCCAGCAGCGTCCACATGCCGACTGCGAGCAGCACGAGGCAGGTGACAAGTGGCATCTTCGCCCCAAACGCTCCGGACATTCTCTGCACACCCGCGCCAATCGCCACCAGCATCGGCAATGTGCCAAGCCAGAAGACAAACATCGTTAACCCCCCCATCAGAGGATTCCCCGTTCCCGCGGCGGTGACGACGAACGCGTAAAGCCACCCGCACGGAAGGAGAGTGGTCAGCAGTCCGATCAGCATCGCCCGCACGATCGGCGGGCGGTTCATCGACGCGCGATGCCCCCGCGCCAGCCACTTCGCCATGAACGCCGGCGGGTGCAGTTTCGCAGCGCTGATCCCGTAAATCTTCGCCAGCGTGAACAGTGCGAATGTCACCATCGTCGCCCCGGCGAGCATTGCTGCGAAGGGCTTGATGCCTGCAAGCGTGCCGGCGAGATTCATCAGTTTCCCGGCGATTCCAGCGGCGATTCCCAGCGAGACATATGTCAGCAACCGCCCGCCGTGATAGGCGCACTGCAGCGAGCACGCCTTTCGAAGCGACGTTTCCGATCGTCCACAGGCAATCGCCACAAACGCGCCGCACATGCCCGCACAATGCAGGCTGCCCAGCAAGCTGGCGAGAAAGACTGCGGCGATCAGTGCAATCACTTGTCGCTCCTGGCCGCGGCGTTCACGTATTGCGTGACTTTCTCAACAAACACCTTCTCGCCCGCTGTCGCGGTGAGATTGAACTCGTGGAAGCCTTCGTAGCGGAGCGGAATCGCTCCTTCAATTTTCCCATCCCGCGCCAACAGCGCCACGTCATGAGGATTGCCGCCGTGCGAAAAATGGAAATATTTCAGCTGGACCTTCTGCATCTCAACCGCTTTGCCGTCCGCATCGACGATTCGCACCGCGACGAGTCGATTTCCCAGCGGATCCGCAGTTGATGCGATGATGATCTCCACTTTCCAGTTCAGCTTGTCACTCGCCTGTTGCGCGGCTTTCGTCTGGTCCCACTTCACTGCATCCTGATAGTAATTCGGGATGACGGCAAAGGATCTATCCGAACTGGCGATGGTGACAGCGGTCAGCATCGCCGCCGTATGCACGACCAGCAGTCCGATGATGATCAGCGGCCATTTATAGCTTTTTCTGACAGGCATGTTCTTAGCTCCAGGGTCCAAGCAAGCGGCAGTCTTTTTCAATCCTGTCGCCGCTGTCCACATCCACTCGCAACTTTACATCGAGCGTGCCCACTTTGAACAATGTCGGCGGCGCTATGATCTGCACAGGTTCAGTTAAGGTCTCGCCCGGTTTCAAAATGAGATCTTCATTGGTTTGAACGATCCGCACTTCCGGCAGGTTCGTCACGATGCGATAATGCTGCGGTTTGTTGGATCGGTTCACGATCTTCACCCGCATCGTGTTCTCAACATCGCCCGCATCGGTGAGAACAAATGGCCGCCCCAGGTTGCGCAGCAGGGTGACGTCGGTGGCGCTCTTGGTGATAAGCAGGATGGTCAGCAGCGTCATGAACCCAAGGATCAGCGCCGAATAAATCGCCACGCGTGGCCGGAGGATGCGCGACTGGTTTCCCGCGATCGCGTGCTGCGTGCTGTAACGAATCAGCCCGCGCGGCATCTTCAGCTTATCCATCACCGTGTCGCACGCATCGATGCACTGGGCGCAGCCGATGCACTCCAGTTGCAGTCCTTCGCGGATGTCGATGCCCGTCGGGCAGACCTGCACGCAAAGCTCGCAGTCCACGCAGTCTCCAAGGGAGGTCGGCGATCTGCCGTCAGTTGTCGGGGACGAGAAGGCATTGCGCGTTTTGAGTATCGGCAATCCAACTGTCTCGCTGGCGACTGCGGACTGCTGACAGCCGACCCTCTTCCCCTTTCCTCTCGGTTCCCCCCGCACATCGTCATAGGTGATGATCAGCGACTGCGGGTCAAGCATGACGGACTGCAACCGGCCGTAGGGGCAGGCGATGATGCAGGTTTGTTCACGGAAGTAGAGAAAATCGAACACCATCAGGCCCGTAACCGCCAGCACGATGATGAACCCGGCGGGATGCTCTGTGGGCGGCGAGAACACCCATTGCTTCAACTGCTCGACACCAACGAAATACGCCAGAAAAGTGTTTGCGAGATAAAGGCAGACAAGGAAGCTCAGAAAGAAAAATGCCAGCCATCGCCACGCCGCGATGTCGGTCGTTGACTTTCCGCCTCTCCCGCTTCTGCCGTAGCACAGGCGCTCGATCGGACGGAAAATATACTCCATATAGACCGTTTGCGGGCAGGCCCATCCGCACCACACGCGACCAAGCACGGCGGTGATCGCGAATATTCCGAGGATCAACGTGACCATCAGGATTGCCAGCAGCACCGTGTCTGTCGGCAAGAAGGTGTAGCCGAACATCGTAAACTGCTGTGTCGCGAGGTCGAGCAGCATGGCAGGCTTGCCGTTAATCTTGATGAACGGAATCGCCGTGAAGAGCGCAATAAGAAAGTATGCAGTCCAGCGACGACGTGACCAGAATCGCCCCTTTGACAGCTTCGGGTAAAGCCATCGTCGCGACCCGTCATTCTCCATGGTGGAAAGAACGCGGGCTGCAGGCTGCTGGACGGACTCGGTGTACTGCATACGACGTCTTTCGTGGCACGGGCGTCCCGCACGTGCGCTGGCGGCATGTGCCGCACCAAATCAATCAAATTTCAGATGCCGTCCCCATGCCTTGGGGAGCGGCAAGCGCCGAAGTCGCGCGTGCGGGACGCCCGTGCAACCTCATTCGCTCCATGGCGCAATCTGCTTGCCTTCATGCGGCCGCGGTGAAGGCTTGTTCTGTCCGCGAAGCGACGCCATATACGCGCTCACCACGACAATTTCATTTGGCTGTAAACGGTTCGACCACGCAGGCATCGCGCCGTTGTTTCGCCCATTCTTAATTATATCCACGATGTCTTCGAGCTTTGTGACATTGATGTAGTACTCATCCGTCATGTTCGGGCCGGTCACGCCCGCGCCGTCCTTGCCGTGACAACTGGCGCAATTGGTTGCGTAAATACCGGCGCCGATCGCCCGCATGTCTTCGCTTTTCGCGAGTTTCAGCAGTGTTGGCGCGTCAGCGGGAAGAGGTTTCTCGCCGAGCGATTTTTTCATGTCCGCGACCATTGCCCGGTCAAAATAGGCGTTGGCTGAAAAGTCCCCCATCGCCAGCGTCGAGGTGATCCAATATATCCCCGAGAATACAATGCTTGCGACGAAGATCCATGTCCACCACCCTGGCGTCGGATTGTCATATTCCTGGATGCCGTCGTAAACATGGTTCGTCAGTTTGGGTTCTTGCTCACTCATACGTTTCTCTCACTTTTGTCTGCATCGGACAGCGGAATGTCGGCCCAGTCTTCCACGTCTCGCTTGGGACGTGTGTATGCCCAGATCGACACCGCCACAAACACCAGGAAAAAGATCACCAGTCCCAACTGCGTGAACAGCCGAACAATGTCCATGCTGAAAACTTCCTTGAACATCAATGTCCTCCTGCAATCGTCCCAATGACCTTTGGTGTCTCGATTGATGCTGCTGCGGGATTGGCGTCCGTTGCTGCGGGTGCAGGCGGCGTCGCCGGTTTGGTCAGATCCGTGCCCATCCGTTGCAGATAAGCGATCAGCGCCACCACTTTCTTGGTTTCAAGCCCGGCTGGCCCTTTCTGATCGGCGATAATTTTGGAGATTGCCACCGACTGTGCACGAGCGGACTCCTCCGCAGTGGTCACATCATCATCGGAATAGGGCACGCCGAGCGTCTTCATGGCTTTCACACGCTGGAAGATCGATTTGAAATCAGTGTCCTCGCCCAGCAGATGGGCATACGAAGGCATGGTCGATCCGGGCGTGATCTGCGGAGGATTCTGGAAGTGCAGTACATGCCACATGCTGCTCTGCTTACCGCCCTCACGCGCCAGGTCCGGGCCGATGCGACGACTGCCCCATTGGAAGGGATGGTCGTAAACAAACTCGCCCGGCTTGGAATATTCCCCATACCGCCGCACTTCCGCAACAATCGGGCGAATCATCTGGCTGTGACAGTTGTAGCAGCCTTCGGCGAGATAAATGTCCCGCCCGGCGAGTTCCAGTGGGGTATAAGGCTTCACCGAAGCAATGGTCGGGACGTTGGATCGAATGATAAACGTCGGGATGATCTCAAAGAGGCTCGCGACGATCACCGCAACCGCCGTTAGCACAGTGAATTTCACCGGCATGCGTTCCCACTTCCGATGCCACCACATGGTGGAGAAAATCGATAGCGTTTTCCCGAAATCCGACATGTTCTCGGCTGCGGGTGCGGGGCGGGACGAATCGCCATCGTATCTCGGTGAGAGCGACGCCGCAGTGATGACGGGTTCATCATATTTCGCAGGTCGAGTCATCCATGTCTTCAAGAAATTCCATCCACCCACCAGTGCCCCGCTGAGGAAGAGCAGGCCACCAACCGCACGAAACCAGTACATCGGCATGAGCCTTTGCGTGGTCTCGACAAAGTCAGGATAGGAAAGCTGTCCATGATCATTGAGAGCGCGCCACATCAGCCCCTGGGTGATGCCGGCGATGTAAATTGGGACGATGTAAAGCAGGATGCCCAGCGTCGCCAGCCAGAAGTGCGTGTTGGCGAGTTTCACGCTATACAGCTTCGTCTGGAACAGGCGAGGCAGCAGATAGTACATCATACCGAACGCCATAAGCCCGTTCCATCCAAGCGCGCCGGAGTGAACGTGGGCGATGGTCCAATCGGTGTAGTGCGAAAGTGCGTTAACGGCTTTGATCGAAAGCAGCGGTCCTTCGAATGTGCTCATGCCGTAAAACGTTATTCCAACGACGAAGAACTTCAGAACGGGATCCGTCGCCACCTTGTGCCATGCACCACGAAGGGTCAGAAGACCGTTGATCATTCCGCCCCAGCTTGGCATCCACAGCATCAGGCTGAAGAGCATGCCCAGTGTGCTGGCCCAGTCGGGGCTGGCGGTGTAGTGCAGGTGATGCGGGCCCGCCCAGATGTAAATGAAGACCAAAGACCAGAAGTGAATGATCGACAGGCGATAGCTGAACACCGGTCGCTCTGCCGCCTTGGGCAGGAAGTAGTACATCAGCCCGAGGAAAGGCGTGGTGAGGAAAAAGGCGACCGCATTATGCCCATACCACCATTGCATGAAGGCGTCCTGTACGCCTGCATAGATTGGATAGCTTTTGAACAGTCCCACAGGGACAACCAGGTTGTTGAAGATATGCAGAACGGTGACGGTGACAATGGTCGCGATGTAGAACCACAGCGCGACATACATATGACGCTCGCGGCGGTGGATCAGCGTCATCATGAAGTTCGTGCCGAAGAACCCCAACCAGACGACGGCGATGAGGATGTCAATCGGCCATTCCAGCTCTGCGTATTCCTTGCCCTGCGTAATTCCCAGCGGCAAAGTAAGGGCGGCAGACAGGATGATCAGCTGCCAACCCCAAAAGTGAAGATTGGAGAGTACGTCACTCCACATGCGGGCTTTGCAGAGCCTCTGGGTCGAGTAATAGACCGCTGCAAAGATGGCATTTCCTGCAAAAGCGAAGACCGCAGCATTGGTGTGCAGAGGACGCAAACGTCCGAATGAGATGTACTGAATGCCAAAGTTCAACTTCGGAAATGCCAGTTCCAAGGCGGCGTAAAGCCCGACAAGAAATGCCACCACGCCCCACGCATACATTGCCACAAGAAACTTGCGGACAATTGCGTCGTCATAGCTGAACCTGTCCAGATGAGGCGTCGAATCATCTGATAAAACAGCCTCTTTTGGATGGATAAGGGTTTGATGCATAAGCTTCCCGAGATTGAAATAACTCCGATGTTCGCCTCACCGACCCTCGCCGCAGGTTGCAGGCGTTGAAGTCGGAATTACCGCGGTCGTGCCCTTGCAAGGCAGATGGAACCAGACGTCCGTTCAAAGGATAAGTCGATCCTTATATCTACGATATCGGAAAAGAATGTTGCGATCAATCCAGATTTTTTAGCTGCGTCACTTTGTGCGATTGCAACTCTTTGCGGAGCTTCCCCTTTGGGATCCCGAGCCCCATAATCCGGCATCAACAACGGATGGATGGTGCAATGGGAAGCAGCGCTCGCAAGTGTCGTGTAATGAAAATCGCATTGACAGGTGTGGTGATGCTCTTGGGCGGTTGCGCCGGCGTCTTTGGCCACAACAAGACAACCCAACTGCAACCGCCGGCCGTTATTGTCAGCCAGACCGTTTTTTCGGGAAGCCCGCTTTCCGGTCCGACAGCTTCAGAAGTCAAAACGGATTCGGTTCCACAGGTCATCGCGTCAGTCCAACTTCTGGCACTGCGCGATTTCGACAGCACCTCGGGAAAACCCATTGGCGCGTCGGCCCGGTTGATTTCCGCGAACCGAGGTGGAGCCACGCTTCAGCCCACCACATCGATCATTGCCGGCGCAAGGGTCTTGACTGACGCGGGAGCTGCAGAACGTTTCTCGAAGCTGGGGGACGAGCAACAGGTCCGATCGGTTCCGCTGCCGCGATTGGAGCGGCGGGCGATCCTCGCTGGGGCTACGACGCTGAATCGCGTGGTTTTACCCGAACATCGACTCCTGGAGCTTTCAATCTATCGCCCTATCGATGGCGCAAGTGCATCGGTTGCGTTGACGGTGGTTGAAGCTGCGAATGACAGTAAACCGATGCTGCGCGAAACCGCGATTCTCGACGCGATCGATCTCGCCAATCAAACTCAACTGCTGCTCGTGCTGCCACGGACCTTTGAAGATTCAGCCGCGAAAGCAATTGCAGTTTATCTGGAACTTCAAGTATCCGGCAGCAACGCGGACTACGCGCCCCTGCTCGCAACGGCGCAGGAGGACTTGAAACAATCGAGCGAGATTGCCCGGAGCCAGCCGACGACTGCGACCATGGGCAGCGCGGCATCCAGCGGAGATCAGAGCTCGCTGGAAGCGATCAAGTATCCCGCCCGTCGCCGCGCGGCGCTGGTATATCTTTCCGGCGAAACGGGTGCGGTTTGGTGTGAAGACTTTTCACTTGTTGCGGATGATGCGAATCTGGAAAAGCTTGCCGCGAAGATCAACGAGAATCTGACGCCTCACACCGGGCAACAGCGTGACCTGCTGGGTTGGGTCCTCGATCGCTCGACGCTGCTGCTGTTGTCGGAACTTGCCAGCGACACAAAAAACAAAATCGCTCCCGAACTTTCCGCCGTTCTCACCCGTCATGCAGGCGAGGCGGGAAGACACGATTCGTCGATGGAGCAGATCGTCAAGAATCTGCAGAGCAAAGCGGATCTGGAAAATCGTATCATTGCAGAGAACTTCATCTATCTGGAAGACAACTCGCCCGCGGCGCGTGTACGGGCGTATGACTTCCTGAAAGCAAAGGGCAAGGCACCGAAAGGGTTCGACCCGCTGGGACCTGCCCGGGAACGACGGGCGGCGTTGGAGAAGGCAAATCCAAACTGAAACCGTGCGTACCCATCCGCCGTGCGCACGGCGATGGGCGGATGCAGGCAGACCAGGGAACGCAGAGACACTTTGCCTGCGTCGCCGGTGAACCAGTTATCCTGCGCAATTGGAACAGACCACCGATTTATCTACAATTGCGGCGAGAGATCAATTGAAGTTCGCCCGTGACCCCCAAACGGAAAATCGACATGACCGATTCATCAGCAGACGCAGGCGTGCAGGCATCTTCGAGTAAACCACCCAGGCGCAGGCGCAACTGGCGCCGCCGATTCGCGTGGATTCTGGGAACGCTGCTGGTTCTTTCGATCATCTTCCGACTGATGCTGCCTTTGCTGTTCCCGGTGGTGCTGAAAAAGGTGGCGGCGAGCTTCAATCTTGATGCAAAATATGAACGCAGCGAATTCAACCTTCTTTCCGGCGACGCCGGCCTCTGGCATCTCACCCTGACGCCACAGGGCTCCACCGCGCCGATTTTTGAAGCTGGATATGTTCGCGGCAACATCGCCACGATGAAACTGCTCACGGGAAGTCTCGAAGTATGGCGCGTGGAAGCCGACGGGGTTGATCTCACCATCGAGCGCAACGAAGACGGCCGCATCCCCCTGCTTGAGCAGCTACTTGCGGCGATCGCGTCTCCCGCGCCTGGGAGCCCGACCGCCTCCGCAGCACCAACGAAGTATGACCTCGCCCCGCCGCTTCGCATTGATGCACTGCGGCTGAACAATGTGAAGACGATCCTGCGCGATAAGTCCGTGACACCGCCTGTTGAAACCTCCGCCACCCTGGATCTTCGACTGTCAGACGTCGGGTCTCTGAAACGGCCGGCGAATTTCGAGCTTGTCGTGCTTTCAGACAATCTTGTGGATCAATTTCGCGCCTCAGGCGTTGCCAGAGGTTCCGCCAACAGCGTTGACGCAGACGGTTTTGTCATTGTTCGCGGGCTAAACCTCACGCCTCTGGAACCTTATCTTGCGCCGCTGGGGATCAAGCCGGTGTCGAACTCCATTTCGATGGCTGGAAGCGGGAAAATCCGTGTCGCCACCACCCAGACATCTTCCGCGCTGGATGTGACGATGGATCTTCGCGGGATGAAAGCCGAGAGCGAGGGAACGCAAACCGCAAGTTGCGATCTTGTGACGGTGAAGGTGGGTTCCGTCAACGGCAGCGCCGCCAAAATCTCCAGCGTTCACATTGACGGCGTGCATGCGAACGCCGGACGATCTCGCGAGGGTCGCCTGCGGTTCGCGGGGATCGAGTTGATTCCTGTCTCCTCGACGCCAACGACGCAGCCCTCCTCGCCGCTGAACTATGCGGTCGCGATTGATGAGGTGAAAATCACGAATGTCGCCCTCACCTTTGATGATTCGGGCATTACCCCACCAGCGACGCTTGGGATGACTGTCGATGACCTGACATTGACAAATATTGTGCTCGATCCTGCTAATCCGAATGCATCGATGCAGATCGCCGGGCAGATGCACTCGCCGGGGTTGACCGGCGAGATCAACGTCAGCGGCAGCGCAACGCCGGGCGCTACGGAAAAGAAAGCAACGTTGAAGGTAAGCGTGCAGAACATCAAGCCTGATGCGCTCAAGCCATATCTCGATGCGGTGGGACTGCAATCATTGCTGAAGAACGCAAGGTTTGACGCAGATGTGAACGCGGCGTTCACACCGCTGCCCACGGGGGCGTCCGCATCCGCAAATTTCACGAACATCAAGTTTTCCGACGGTGCGGATTTGTTCGCGATGCCGGCGGTAAACCTGAACGATGTAACCATCGACACCGTTGCAGGCGGGCTGGACATCGGCACGATTCTGCTGACCGGTCCGACACTCGCCGCGCAACGAGAGGCGTCGGGGGCTGTGCAATTGCTGGGACTGCGATTCGACCCGAGCAGGTTGCCCAACACATCCTCAACACCCGCCACGACTCAACTAACGACAATGCAACCGGCGCAGTTAACCCCGGCGCAGTTAACCCCGGCGCAGGCATCCCCCGCACTGCCGCGAGTACACTTGCGGAATCTGCAGTGGAACGACATCAAGCTTCAATTCACCGATCACACCGTTTCTCCCGCAAGCACAATATCGCTTGCCAACGCCGGCGTTGAACTTCACGATCTGCTGCTGGATCTGACATCGAGACAGGCGGGAAAGCCGGGCACGTTGAAGGCATGGGTGGAGGCGCCGAATTTTGCTGAGCGCGTTGATGTCGACGGTACGTTTACTCCGTCGCCCGCTTCGTTCGCCGCCAACATCAAGGTCACCGGGAAAGGAATCACGGCTGCCGGTGCGAAGCCTTATCTGCAATCGCTGGGCATCGAGCCGGTGCTGCAGAATGGCGCTTTTCACGTGATTGTGAATAGCACGATCACGCAGTCTGCCAATGCGGTGAATGTTGAGCTTGGCGTGAAAGATGCCGCACTTAACGACGGAGACGAGGAACTTCTGGGGCTTGATTCGCTGGCGGTGGAAGATCTTACACTTGGAACGGAATTGAACGTTGTCTCGGTGCAGATTGATCGTCCGCGCGCCACGGTGACGCGGCTAAAAGACGGAAAGCTTCAGCTTGCAGGAATCAGAACGATCACCTTGCCGCCTTCCACCCAGCCGGTGACGCCGGAAGATCCGAATACTCCGCTCCTGCCGCCGGTGCAGTTGAACCTGCCGCGGGTGTTGGCGAAGGTGCAATCGCTGGCAGTAAATGGTGCGAGTGTGCGATGGATCGATCACGCTGCTCCGTTACTGGTCGACACCACGGCAACGGTCAATGCATCGCTGAATGATCTCGTTTACGGAACAGATGCACCGCCTGCAAAATATGCGTTAACCTTGAAGGTGAAAGACTCACTTGAAAAGCTGGATGTATCCGGCAATCTCGGTGTTTCATTCGACCGGCTGCAACTCACCGCGAATGCCAAGGGCAACGGTCTGAAAGCGGGCAACCTGGCATCGTATCTGCCAACAGGAATAACCGGGGAACTGAAAGATGGGTCGTTCGCAGCCACGCTCGAGGCTTCCATCCTGCCCGCTGCCCCCGGTGGGACAGCGGCGAGCCTGGCGATCAGCAATGTCAGCTATGCGGATTCGCAGGATCAGCTTTTCAAGCTCGATTCGTTCAAGCTGCTCGTGCCGCGATACGATCCTGCCGGCGGTGTGGTGCAGATTGACGAAGTGTCATCCGAAGGTCTTGCGGTAAACGCAAGGAAGCTCTCATCCGGCGCGATTCAAACACTTGGATTTGCCGTTGCTTCGGTTCCCGCAACGCAACCAGCGCAGGAAGTATCAACAGAGGTTTCAGCCACTCAACCCGCGCTCGTCGCCACCACGGGGCCCGCCACGGAAGATGTTGCCGCGATTGTCGCCCGGACGCGACGTCCGTTGCCCGCGATTACCTTGAAGAAGCTCGATCTGAACGTTGCATCAGTTAAGTTCACGGATGAATCCCGCGCCGGAAGTGCGCCGGTGGAACTGAAGAGCCTGAATTTCGCCAATCTCTCCCCCATCGAACTCGGCGGAAAGGACCCCGAGAACTGCCCGCCGGTGAAGGTAAGATTGACGGCAAAGCTTGATCCCGTCATTGGAAATATCGATGTCAACACCGTCGCCTCGCCGCTTGCGCAACAACCCACGCTGACGACGGATGTGCTGCTTTCAGGCATCAATGGTGAAGGTCTGACGAAGCTGCTTCCGGAACTCGCCAGCAAGATCGACGGTGCAAGCCTGACCTCGGGCGAATTTAGAACGCATCTCGAAGCCACCGCAAAATATCAGCGGCGTGGGCCATACGACTTCGACCTCACGAAGGGTTTCGACCTGAACCTCCTGGTCAAGGACATCGCCTATCGCGCCACGCCGGATGGTGAGGTGCTGCTGGGTCTTGAATCGCTGCAAGCCGAGGCGATTCGCGTCGAGCCGCAAAAAGGGAACGTCATCGCCAAGTCGGTTGAACTGACGAAGCCTGTCGCCCGCGCTCTGCGGGACAAGGAAGGCATCCACCTTCTTGGCTTTACCATCAAGGAACCAGGCAAGTCGCCACAAGTGACGGCGGACACATCCGCAACAGACACGTCCACTCCCAAGGCGGACACCCCCGCTGCCACCAATGCCGAAGAGCAGGTGGTTGTTGTCGCAAAAGGCCCGCGCCCAAAAAATGAAATCCGCATCGACAAGTTCCTTATCAGCGGCGGCGATATCCGAATCGAAGACCGCAGCACCGATCCCCCGATGGTCATTCCGATCAGCAGTCTGGATATCGAAGTCAGAGGGCTTTCCAACCAGGCAATGTATGAGGAACTTCCGATTAAATTCACCGCGCTTATCAATAGCGGCAAGACCGCGCTGCCAAAGATGACGAGATCGGGGCTTGACGAAACGAACCTGGAAGATCGCGAAGTCTTCTCGCAGATCGCCAGCAGCGGAAACATCTCACTGTATCCCAAGCTCTCGGGATGGGCGAAGACATCGGTCAACGGTTTTGAGGTGATTGCCCTGCGCGGCCCAGCAGGCGCTGCGGGCGTGAACATCGGCGGCGGGATGTATGACTCGACGATCGACGCGCGGGTGAACGAGACCGGCAAGATCGAGCTGCGCATGCGCCATGTCATGACCAGCCTGAAGATGACCGAGGGCGATAACGGCCCGATCCGAAAGGCCCTGAAACTGCCATCACCTTTGAACGTGATCATCGCCGCGTTGGAAGATCCGGATTCCTCCATCACGCTTCCCGTTTCCGTCGCGATCGATCAGGGCGAGATCAAAGGCATCGGCGGTGCAGTTGCGGGTGCGGTCAGCAGTGTGATTCTCACGGCGGTGGCAAGCGCCCCCGTCAAAGCGGTCGGCGGTGTTACCGGGCTGATCGGCCTCACCGGTAAAAAGGGAAAACCGATCGAGCCCGTCGTCATACAATTTGCCTCGGGCGACACAGGCGTTAATTCCCAGGATCTCGCGAAGCTCGACACGATGCTCAACGTCCTGCGGAAGGAGAAGATGGCTGAGCTCACGCTGAAAGGTGACATCGGCGGCGGCGATGTGGAACGTGCGTTTGCCCGCGCGAATCCGCCGACCTCTGATGTCTCAGGCATCGCAAGCTCGCTACGGCAGCAGAAAATGCTGCTGCTGCAGGAGCGGTCAACCCTCGCAGGCGCTGCCCGGGCGCAGATCGCCACCAATGATGTCAACAGCGATGCCACCCTCGCCAGGATTCGCGATCTGGATCGCCAGCTGAGTGGTGTGGAGGATGCCATGGACAACACCTACGACCTGCTTCGTCCGGGCGCTGATCGACAAGCCGACCGTCGCACGCGGGCCGCGGCGCTGCAGATCGCGCAGGATCGTATGGAGCACCTCAAGCAGGCGATTCTCTCCTACGCCAATTTTCCCGCCGACTCAGAGCGGGTTCGCGTGAATCGACCAACCTATGCTCCCACCGAATCCAACGACGGCGGGACCATCACCGTAACACTGGTGGCGAAGAAGAAAGGTTAAGTTGGCGGTTCCATAAAGAGGGTCGCGTCAGCCGCAGCAACTGGGCGTGGGCGACGATCATCCAGATCCAGACGACGGAAAATCCCAAAGTGGTGAACAACGCCGCAAATGCGAAAAACACGGCGAGATCCTCGGAATCTAGTGCTCCTCGTGCCCCAATAAGAACGAGCGCCGCCGCACAGGAGCCCAGCCACAACGCTTCGTAGATCATCTTCACCCAGCCCAGCGCGACGAGCCACTTTGCCATCCGGAAACGGTTGATCTGCCGGCAG
>Ga0105047_10012114_pt1 | contig 13907 bp, 9 predicted proteins | sample MAT04_FD_78384 | JGI IMG/M metagenome (GOLD analysis project Ga0105047, IMG submission 78384) | Freshwater microbial communities from Lake Fryxell liftoff mats and glacier meltwater in Antarctica - MAT-04 (megahit assembly) | ecosystem: Environmental > Aquatic > Freshwater > Ice > Liftoff...
CACCTTATAATCTTCCAGCGCTTCGGTATAGCGTCCCAGCCGCTTGTAGGCGTTGCCCCGGGAATTGATAATGTCCGCCACCGCAGTCAGGCTGGGTTCCGCAGTACGCGTCAGGGTGAGGGCCTCATCATAATACGCCAGGGCACCAGTGTTGTTGCCCACGGCAATACAGGCATCCCCGGCGTAGCGCAAAGCAATAGCGAGTTCGCTTTTAAGATCGTTTTTCCGGCAGATATCAATAGCCTTGCCGGCATATTCCTGGGCTTCCTTTTGTCTTCCCTGGAGGCTCAGATCCCACGATACCCGGCAGAGCGCATTGGCTATTCCGCCCGGATCGTTGAGTTCTTCCATCAGGCGCAAGGCATCGAGATCGGCCGCCATAGACTTATCTATTTCCCCTTTTCGGCGATGGACCCAGGAAATTTTGAAGGCCGTTGTGGCCCGGCCCTTTTTGTTGGCAGTAGCGACATAGCCCCGCATGGCTTTGTCCAGCGACAGCATGGCGGAATCCAGTTGCAGCAGATTGGCCTGCATACGGCCCTGCATCTCGTAAAATTTCGGCTGCCAGTCCTGGTCGCCGGTTTTTTCCGCCAAAGCAACCCCTCGCTTCGCGTAAGCCAGCGCCTGATTCAAATCCCCCTGGAAAGCGATATTGACCATTTGGCCGAGCAGTTCGAGCCGATCTGTGTCGGCTGGCGCGGTCGTAAATAGCCCTTCAAGACTGTCGAGTGGCGTGGTTTGGCTGTAAAGGAGATTAGGAGCAAGGCAGATTAGTAAAAAAATTTTTCTCATGCAATCGGAATGGAAGTTCGGTCAACAGAACGCAAGTTTCGGACAAGGAAAACCATCGTTGGGATAATAGCCCGGCTACCCGCTACCCGATGGTTCTACATTTGGACTAAGACAATCACTGCTGGCAGGTAGTTGGTAGGTTCTCCACCGGAAACGGCGGCTAAACCCGCCGGTACGGGGCGAAGATAGTACGCCTCCTACGGGTTTACAGATGCCGAAAGAGTTGATGGTCAAAATTACATAATCCTGTGCAGATGCCGCCGAAAGAGCATGTCACTATTCCAATTTCCTTTTACCACCAAACTTTACTAACAATGAACAACAATTCACTTTTTCGAAGGATCACAGGATCCACTCACAACATGAAAACATTATTAAAAGCCACCCTCTTCATCGCCTGCACCTTCTTTTTAAACACCGCCTTTGCGCAAAAAGACTGGCGTTGGGATGCCCACGGCGTTGCGTTCAGTGCACCCGCCAATCTGCACATCACTGCCAACACAGATAGTGAATTTACGGCGGAAAGCAGCGATCTGATACTGACTATTTATGCCGAACAAGATGGCGCAGTGACCGAAGAAACCCTGGCGGATGCGCTCATTGCCGCTGCGCAGGAGATGAAATACGATCACATCAGTGACGCGGATGCCCTGCAAATTGATGATTTTGCCGGTTACTTCGTGGAAGGGACCCAAGAAGGGGCGGCAGCAGTCATCATCACGTTACTTGACCGCAAGAGCAACACGAATTTGGTGGTCGTCATGGCCTACACCAGTGACGCGAGCCGGGAGGAAGCCATTGCCATTGCGCATTCGTTTTATGCTTTTGACTAACGCGCAGCAGGCTGGCATACGCAAAACGGTTCTTGGGGCTCCTGGCAGTTGCCGCAAGGATGCCAAGAGTTGGGGCTTCCGCATTGATAAGACGGAATTTAGGGGAGAAGATCAATAGTTCTCGGGCGGTATGCCCGAGAATTACCCACCTTCCAATGGGAATTCATCAGTACATTTAACGCAGGCCAGATAGTGGAGCAGTAGAAATACCTGATCTGAAAACCAGGTATTTCTACGTTTCACCGTTGTGTGTTACTTTCTTCTTCGGCCCATAAGGGCAAGAAAAACCTTCCAGCATGAGACACGTCCTCTTACTCACGGCCATTTTGTCCGCCCAATTCATTACCCTGCAAGCCCAGTCCGCTTCGAACGAATATGCCATGCGCGCTTTCGCCCGCGATTTTATGGCGGCCTACAACCGGCAAGACATCACGGCATTACGGGCCATGTACACGACTAATACCGTGGAAGACACCATGGACGGAGTATATCGCAATTATATTACTCAATCATTGGAAGACCGCTTTACCCGCGAAGATGTCACGCTGCTTGTCCATCACATCGGCGTGACGTGGTCCGACGCGGAGCATACCTTCGTGACCACGGGTACTTACGAACGCTTTGGTATCACCATCGTCTATGATATACCCTTGCACGAGAAGAGCGCGTACCGCAACATTATGGTGCAGGAAAATGGGCAATGGAAGATCGCCCGATCCACTGTCACGCCGATCGTAAAAACCGTGGTCTATCAAAAGATCAGCGATCCGGCCGAATGGAAAGCAGCCTTCACCGACGCACTGTACGGGAGCGGCGTGCTGAGTTTTGACATCGGGTCGGCGCAGGGCGATCCCCAGGCCGGATATGCCCTGCTGGAATGGCCTGCTATGGATGTTGCAAAGACCTTTTTTGAAAAGCCGGATTGGCACAAGACCCTGCCGAAAACTGGTAAGAGCGAAAAGCCAGTGGTGGTTTTTTTAGAAAAAAAGTAATTTCGCAGAATCATTTTCACCATCAACTACACATTATGAAAAACAATCTTTCGTTTCCGCTTCTTTTCGCGGCCCTTCTTTTCGCCGCCACCTCCGCCCAGGGTCAGGACTTGACTCAGGAAGTCACCGCAATGGCCAAAGGCTGGCAGGATGCCTACAACCGGGCCGACCAAGCGACCCTGGCTACCCTCTACACCAACGAAGTGATCTTCGTGGACCCTGCCGACGGGACCAGCAGCACAGCCACCAAAGAGCAAATCGTCGCCGGTTTCGAGCGTGATTTCAGTGCGTCTGACCTGCAAATGGAGATCAAAGTAATGAAAGTCACTGCCTTACCGGATGGCAAAGCCACGGTGAGCGGCACTTTCTCCGGCAACGGCAACAACAAAAAAACCGGGGAAAAAATAGCGTGGTCGGCCTCTTACGAAAACATAGTCGTGAAGGAAGGCGGCCAATGGAAACTCAGCCAAATGAAGACCGTGATGGATAAATAAACCAGTTGTGACCGACGGAAAGGGAGGGATATTCACCTCCCTTTCCGTTTAGACTAGCAAGCCGCAGATTATTTAAGTAAATAAGCAAAATTGCAAAAGGCAAATGGAGCAAAGCGACATCCCAGTTTTTTATCGGGATAGGCAATGATAATCAGCCAGTTATGACAAAAATAACCTCGATTAATTTTGTCCGCCTACTTACCTCTGATTGATATTTCTTATTTGCGCAATAATCCGTTTGATGGGCGCTGCAATAATTTCCTGCATTTCTTCCTTGGAAAGTTGGTAGCCGTAGGGAAATTGGAATGATTTTTTTTCGCCCAGATGCTCGTTTATAGTAAAATTGTATTCACTAAATACGGTTTCTATATAAACAGAATAATTATTTGCTGCCATATTATTTTTAAACCCTCTTAAAACGTAGGAATACTGTATATTAATAACTCGTTCATTCAGTTTTACAAGAGATTTTTTACGTAATTCTGCAAAGAAATTATTCCATTCCTCTGAATTTATTGGCATTCCATAAGCAGTTGGTTGACCACCTTGTACTTGAATTTGCAAATCTCTTCCAATTTCGAAGAAATAAGGCTTAAGCGTATTAAGCTTTTCTTCCAAAGCCATAAAAAGCACTGCTAAGTTTTGACGGAAGGCTTCGTCTACAGTATCAGGGGTTGCTTGTACGCTCAGCACCGTTTTTTCTGCCAATTGCTTAGTCAACAAAGCCAGTTCCTTGTCCAAATCATTCAGTTCTTCTATTCTTTCCCCTTTTGCGGCTTTTATGGCCAGTTCGAGGCTCCATAATAATTGTTCCCCAATATACTCCAAAAAAGTCTCCGTGTCGCCGGTATCGGCAGCATTCAAGGCCCGGAGGTAGTTTTTTTTGTCCGCCGATTTAATAATAATAGGTGGTAAACCATTCGTTAGTAATACATAATTCATCAATAGCCTGGCTACCCGCCCATTCCCATCATCAAAGGGGTGAATACGCACGAACCGATAGTGCAACAGTGCCGCCAGTAATAATGGATGGGCATCATTTTTCTCGGTTTCAGTATTATACCATTGTATCAATTCCCCCATCTGGATTGGTGTGTCAGTAGGAGACGCATAATCAAACATCTCCCCGTTGGCCAGGCGCACAGAATTAGGTTGCTGTTTGTATTCTCCTATAATAATCAGGCGTTTGGTGTCCTGCCCGTCGGGCGTAATGGCGTCTTTCCAGAATGGCTGGACTAAAATGGTTTTATTAAGGTTTTTGATGTCCGTCTCCGCCAATGGACGCGGATCGTCGGCCCATTGCTGTACCAACTGGTAGGCCACATCATGCGCCTTCATCTCTTCATATTCCCGCATATTATGCCCGCCTTTCGTATCATCGAAAAGAAGCAATAATTCTGTTTCTCCGTACGTCAGCGTGTTTCCTTCCAAATGGTTGGAATTATAGTTGAATTCCAATCGAAATTTTTTCTCCAGTTTCTGGCGGTTTTCGGACGATAAGGACTGCAATTCTTTATATTCTGCCCAGAGTTGATTTATCCTTTCAATAATGCCTTGCTGCATTTGATAAGTGGTTATTAGTTATTGGCTGATGGGTTGATTAGTACACAAAATTTTGACAAGCAATTGTTTAATAAGCGAACCTAAGCTAATGCATCTGGCCTACTTAATACATTGTCAATTAAGTTTATTTGGAAATAGAGCGTGGCTTACCTCCCCCTGCCCCCTCCAAAGGGGGATACGCTCCGAGCTTGGCTATGAAAATGGCGGCGACAGTACGCTCGGTATTCCCCTTTGGAGAGCCTATCCCGAAAAAATCGGGAGGGCGCAGGGGGAGGTAGATGCTACGAGGGCCATAACGGAATTCTGCCGAAGTACCCCCTCCCCTATTTCTGCAGTCCACTCAAATACTCCACCAGATCTGCCAACTGCTGGTTATCCATTGCATAATGGAAACCCGCCGTCATCAGTGATTCGGGCAGTTGTTTCTTGCTTTTTACGTCCTGCACTGGGTAGGTGCGCAGCTCGCCACTGGGCATTTTTGCGACCAGTCCTGTTTGCGTCTGGCTGGCAAGGAGGGCATTGACCACCGAGCCATCGCGTAGTTTGATTTCCCAGCCTTCGTAGCCAAAACTAATGCCCGCGCTGGGATACAGGATGGACATGTACAACCCTTCCTTCGGCAGTTTAGCCCCAATTTGGGAAAGCCCCGGCCCATAGTTGATGCCCGCACCATTGACCTGGTGGCAGTTGGCGCATTGTTCGGTAAAGAGTTTTTGGCCAATGGCCGCATCGCCCGAAAGTTTGGTCAGCACGGCAATATCCGGCACGGGCTTGGTGGCGTTGGGGTGGCTGCCAGCCAGATAACTTTGGGCTTCGATACGCACTGGCATCCGCCAGGCATTACTCACTCCTTGCACGGCAGCGGGAATGAATTGGGCGGGTATTTTTTTGGTTTTCAATAGTGTAAGTACCTGTTCCTCACCACCCCACGAATTGCCCAGATACTCGAAAGCCGTGCGGCGCACCACCAGACTACGTTTCACATCGAAAGCCGTTTTTTCCAGAAAGGCCAATTGCTGCTGCCGACCCGACCAGCGAATAGCATCCAGCAGGGCCAAAGTTTGCGTCTCGTCACTGCGATTTTGCAGGGCTTTGGCAAACATGGCCGCGCCTCCTGCACTGGTCAGCAGCACGTCGGCGGCCTTTTGGCGATCCTGGTTTTTCAGGATCATGCTAAACAGCCGGTTCTGTTCCTCGGCCAATTGGTAACGTTCGGCAAATTCCAGGTACTCCGTGCCTTCCAGACCGGCCATCAGTTTCAGGAGAGCCGCCTTTGCATCGGGCGTATTTTTCACAAAATCGGCATCGAGGTGGCGAAGGGCCAGGCGTTGCACTTCGGGCTGCGTGGCACTGCTTTTCACGATGCCCAGCAGGACCGTGGAAGCAGCTTTTTTGTCGTCCTGAAAATCGAAAGCCCGGAAATAACGCAGCCGTTCGGCCAGCGGAGTCTGCCCGTCGGCAGCCAGTTGTCCGAGTAATGGCGTGGCAGCAGCACCCCGCGCCCGCCACACGAGATCGCGCTGGGCAGCGGTGTACTGCCCGACATTGGCAGGTAAAAGTCGGGCATATTCGGCGAAATAAGCAGGCCAATTACCATCCGCGCCGATGCCGAGGGCTTCCAAATACCAGCGATCCTGCCCATCGTGCTGGCGGGCCAGTTGCGCCCAAAGCGCGGGTGCCGCCGGGTCTTTCGAGTGGCGCAGAGCCAGGGCGCATTCGCGACGTACCTGCGGATTGGCATCATTGACCAGCGATTGTACGATTTCCAGCACGGGTGCAGCACCCTGACGGGCGGCGCGTATGGCAGCGATGCGCAAGTCTGCCTGGCCGTCTTTGGTGGCTTGACGAACATAATTTGCCCCGTTTTTGCCTTTGGCTAATAACCAGAAAGCACGGGCACGCAGCGTAAGATTGGAAGTTTGGTGATAGGCTTTTTCCAGGTCCGGTTCGGCTGATGCACCCATTTGGTGCAGCGCATTCCAGGCACGGTAGCGCACCGAGAGGTTCGGATTACTTAAAGCGAGGATGGCTGGCGAGGCCGTAGTGTAATCAAAAGTTGGCACCACATATTTCGCTGCACTGGGCGGCGCCACCCGGAAAACGCGGCCCCGATTCTGGTCGCCCGCCGCATGACCACCCACGCCGGGATCGTACCAGTCGGCGACAAACAGCGAACCATCCGGCGCGACACACACATCGCAGGGACGAAACCATTGATCCACCTTGCTTTCTAAAATGTTGGCTATCTGCGCTTTATAACCTGCACCAGCGGGGGTTTTGGGGTAAGCGCGCACCACATTGCGGCCCGCTTCGGCATGAATGGGCTGGTTGCGATACACTTCCGGTAGTAAGTCGCCTTCATAGACGCACATCCCGCAGGGCGAACCGGAGCCGGTTTGCAGCAGGTTGGGTACTACACCGGGGTCGTTCAGGTGCCAGTGGCGAAGGGGGATTTCCGCTTCGAGGTTGGTGCGATTGACCTGCCAGCCCGCGCCGGTCATTTCGTCGGTGTAGCCATAGTTGCCATAGTCCAGCACGTAGTTGATGCGCACGCCCTGGTTGCCGTCGTCGTCGTTGTCGCTTTGCCACATCGTACCGTAACTATCGAGGGCCACTTCGTAGTTGTTCCGAAAATTATGGCCCATCACCTCGAAGTGGGTAAAGTCTGCGTCGCAACGGAACACCATCCCCTGGCGGTAGTGTTTGGGGTCCACCGGGCGGCCATCCTGATCCTGGATCGGCTGGTTGTTTTTATCCATTAATTGCTCCCCGGCGTTGCCGAAATTGAAGTAGAATTTGCCATCCGGCCCAAACACGACGGCGTGGAGACCGTGGTCGTGTTGCTTCCCGCCCACGCCTTGCAGCACGATCTCTTTTTTATCGGCCTTATCGTCGCCATCCGTGTCGGTGAACAGCCACAAGTAGGGACTTTGCGACACCAGTGCCGAATGACCCATTACCCAGATGCCCAGTGGCGAGGCCACTTCCGGCCCCTGGTAAAAAACGGTGTTTTTGTCGGCCTTGCCGTCGCCATCCGTATCTTCCAGGATCAGGATGCGGTCGCCAGCCGGATGGATGGGATTGCCATTGATCTCCGGGCGATAGTTATAGGCTTCGCAGAGCCACACGCGGCCCCGGTCGTCCAGGTCCATGTTGGTGGGATTGGTCATAACTGGTTCAGAAGCAAACAATTGCGCGGCAAGCCCATCGGCCACGATGAGGTTTTTGACCGCATTTTCGGGTTTGCGCAGTTCGGCTTCGGGGTCGCCGGGAAAAGTGAGGGAAAGCAAGGTGAGTACGCTGAGCAGAAGAATGTTTTTCATAGTGACGTGGACTAATTTGCTTTGTGTTGCAACGAGGTTCAAAGGTGCAAAAAAGTTGGGGAATGGGAAGAGATGATAGCGGGAAATATCAATGATTGATCTTTGGGAAGCGCAGAAAAAGTGAATGTGCATGAAATGCCGTAATTTTGCCCATACGTTTTACTCAAACTTGAAAATTAGTGCGTGATCACCAATTTTAGATCGCGCGTACACTTGAATTCGCACCATTATGGAATTGAAACCAGCGTTGCTATGATTGAACGTATCATCATCGAGAACTATAAATCCATTCGGAAAGTAGATTTGTATCTTCGTCCGATCAATATCCTGATTGGTGCCAATGGCGCGGGTAAAAGTAATTTCATTTCGTTTTTTGAATTGGCCAATCGCGTATTTACGGGTGAAATCGAGCAATATTCCAAGAAGAAATTAGCCAGTAATTTGTTATACCGGGGGCTAAAATATTCCGATCACATTAGTGGATTATTGGATTTTGATAATATAAGAGTTTATAGATTTAATCTAACCCCGCAGCAAGATGAATCACTAAATCGGACGCAAGTTGGTTTTCGTTTAAATTTACATGAAAACCCTAACAAAAACTATGATCAGTGGCATGAATCTTCGTCAAGTATGGCATGGCGTGACAACTTAGATAAACTGACGATAAATTATCTGGATAGTTTCCGCATTTATCATTTCCACGACACCAGCGATACTTCGCCCATGAAGCAAAGTGGGCCATTAGATGACAACCATTACTTGCGGAGCGATGCTGGTAATTTGTCTGCGTTTCTTTATGTATTGCAAGAAAAACATCCCCAGCATTTTCGTCGTATTGAAATGACGATTCGTTCTATTGCCCCGTTTTTTGAAAAGTTCGATTTAAAACCCCGCAATCTTAATCCTGACCAAATAAAAATGGAGTGGAAAGAGCGTGATTCGGATATGTACATGGACGCGCATAATTTGTCAGATGGCACCTTACGCTTCATAGCCCTCGCTGCTTTGATGTTACAACCCGATCCGCCTAAAACTATTATTATTGATGAACCAGAGTTAGGTTTGCATCCTTTTGCCATACATAAATTAGCGGCACTGATAAAAAAGGTTTCTGCTCAAAGTCAAGTAATAATATCTACCCAGTCTGTTGAGTTAGTGAATCAATTTGATCCCGAGGATGTCATTACGGTAGATAGAGCAGAGAATCAATCTGTATTTCACCGGCTTGACAGCAAGAATCTGTATCGTTGGCTGGAAGAATTTTCGCTGGGGGACATTTGGCAGAAAAACATCATCGGGGGACAGCCATGAAACAAATCTATGTCCTTGTGGAAGGTTATTCCGAACGGGAATTTGTTACTCGCATTTTAGGCCCTTATTTTGGAAAAGAAGGGTTGCAAATCACGCCTATACCAATGCGAAAAAGCGGTGGTGGAATGGGTATTTCCAATTTGGAGCATTTTAAGAATCATGTCGAACCACTACTATATTATAAAGATATTCCGGTGATTACCACTTTTATAGACCTGTTCCGTTTCCCGATTCAGTCCAGCGAACAGACAGAGAAAAATCTCTTAAAAAAACACAGTATAAATCCTGATATTGAAGCGCGTATAAAAGGTTTTGAAAGTGTTCTAACGGCCATTGTTCAAAAAACAAAGGTTTATCCTGGCTTTATTCCATATATTCAAAAGCATGAATTTGAAGCCTTACTTTTCTGTGATGCCACGGTATTTAATATGGAGCATGAAGGTATAGTGGCAAGTATTAGAGCAGTGCTGAATCAAATTCCAAATCCGGAAGAAATAAACACAACGGAATCAGGTCACCCCGCCAAAAGGCTGGAAAGTATATTTGCTACCCACAAAAAGAAATATGTTAAAGGTGCTGATGCCGTTGCTTATGCTGAAATGATTGGAATTGACACCATGCTTGCGAAGTGTCCGCGCTTTTGCGCATGGGTTGAAAAATTGATTTTTACTGCGAAGCAGTAAGGTTGCCATTCGACAACCTTACTGCTATTACCCACCCTGATTCAACTCCTCCAAAAGCGCTGCATCTTCCTGCCATTTTACCAGCGATTTTTCATAAGCCGCCTGCGTTTTAGTTAGTTTCAAAGTATAAGGCGAGCCATGCTTAATCGTTTCCATTTTTAAATCAACTTTGGCATTATTGATGGCATTTTCCATGCTATTTCTATACGTTTCCGCTTTCCGGTACTCGAACACCTTCTCCGTCGGTGATTTCAAAAAAGGCCGCAGTATGTCCCAGATTCCCAGATAATAATTTTCAGGTTTTGGCACTTCGCGTGTCCAATCGGACGGCGGAGCGGGCTTTATGGCGGTCCTGCCGGCTAATTCCCGAATGCAGACGGCATACAGGGCTTTGGCCAAAGCATTATGTGGATACTTACGCTGCAATAGTATTTTTGTCAGTACTTTATTGACATACTTTCGTGGCAGATCACGGGTAATGGCCTTTAAAGCATCTTTCACCCAGGCTTCGCCTTCGGGTTTGTGGGTACTGAACAAGAGCACCTTTTGCAGGATAGCGGTTACAGTATCTTGCCGTTTTTCTGATTGATGGTGGTAATAAGATTGATCCTTCCTTTCCGGAAACTCCATCTTACTGATAATCCGGGGAATATCACGGATTTGGCCAGATAAGAATACATTTAAAGCATGTTCGTCCAATGTTTCCAACTGAATCAGAATATTCAAAAAATGATCAATGATGACCACATTATCCGTATGCGTGGCTTTTTTAAAAACAGGGGTAAAAAGGTCAGGGTTATAGTGTTGCAATAGATTTATCCATGCTTTCCCCGAAATTCGGCTAAAAACATTGGTCAATAGTTCTGTACAGGTCATCAGGAATTTTTCATCCTGCAATTTGCATAACCCGGTGGCAAGTGCGTTAAAATCTGCTGGAAGTGGTTCTGCTGGTGTTAGCTGTATCTGCTGGAAGCCAATGATTAGTTGTTTGGCATATTCCTGGGATCGAAGGGTTTGATTATCCCAATGTTGCAGGTAATAATCCAGCCATTGCAACCGAACGAAAACAGGCGTGGTAGATAATAAATTAGTATGCTGACTGGCCGACCACAACATAACTGCGCCATAGTGATACCAGTATTCGACGGTCATTCCTGCATTACCAGTGTAACCTTCTTCTTCCTTCTCGATGGGATTGCCTTCGCCGAGGGTTATATCGGTAATTAAATCATCCTCCTCTATATCCAACTCACCCAGACCCGGACCGGTTTCATGCACCCAATGCTTAATAGAAATGCTTTCTTCATGTACTTCACCCATCGTGCCATTTCCGCCTGATTCCTCCTCTTCCTCCGCATAATGTCTTCGACGGCGGCTATAACTATTGTATTGCTCCTCCATATCACCCATTTGATAGTGGGTAACCAGACCAAGCCGGGCAAAATAACCGGCTTTATCGGCGGCAGCCAACAAGGCTTGTGCCCGTGGTTTGTCGTGGTGTTTTAAACTTTCCAAAGAGAAATTAGCGGGCGTATATTGATGCTCCAACAGAATTACCTTTGGTGCATAAGCAGTAGTGTTTTTGTCCATTGCCAGTAAGGTGGCTATTTCGTCCGCCTGCACCGAAATCTTCGGAATTACCTTCTTTTTAGCCCTTGCAGAATAGACAAGATTATAGACCAGTGCAAGCCGATAGCCCGAAGTAACCGGTTTTATTTCATGGTCACAATCGGCAAAAAACGCCGCATAGGGCAGTTTATAATTACTGGCAGTGGCAGAAAAATCTACTATTTCTTCCCGGCCATCGAAGCGAATGGCCAATTCTCCACCCGTGTGCAGCGAGGGCAGGCCAATCACCAGCGTACCAAACATACCCGGTTCTTTTTCGGAATCTTTATGCGGCAGAAAAAAATCCCCGGTCTGGTACAGCAGTAGTTTGTACAAAGAGGCTTTAATAGAAATGGACTCCATACCAAGACCTTCCTTGATCTCTGCAAGGACTTTATTCAATAGTGTATTCCAGTCAGCATAATGGAAAGACAATTGGTCGGCATCTATTTCCCAGGCACTCCGTACCGCAGGATCAGTGATCGTCTGGCGACCTTTCCCAAAAGGCGCTTTTTTAGAGACTTTAATGATCTCTTTGGCCAGAATCGGATTTAAAGGAAAGCCGATCTCGCCCACGCCATTGATCTGTAAACCCAGAGGCACAAAATCTTTGACGCCAGCCGAGGCAAAAGAGCCATTTCCTTCTATCGTTTTCAGTAGTTGGAGCAGTTTTTTATCCGTACTGTTTGCCATTTCTTAATTTTTTTTTGCATAAAAGTAAGGCGCATGGATGGAGAATCCTTCCAATCAGGCTGCAAAATATGTTTTTTCCAAAATAACAAATGGTATATTTTGTAACAATTCAATCCCTGATCCACCGTTTTAAGGTAGTTTTGTCACCTGCTGCCATTACCGGCAAATGATTGTCCGTAGCAGGGATGTTTTTTTTAAATAAGCAGCCAGCCTCAGGGAAAAAACTGCATAATATATTCATCTATCTTCAATACGCCTCCACTACGCCGCCGAGTCCTTTATTTTCATTCACCCTTTCTGCTTGTGCCCTGGATTTGTACGGGCCGACATAGACAGCAACATCCTTACCAGTTGGCAGAGTACTCACCCGTAGCCCGGCGGCTTTCAATCCGTGACAATGAGCGTTGAGGTTGTCTTTTTTAGTGAGTATGCAGACACGAATATAGTATTCGCCTCCGTCATCCAGTATCAGTGCTTCCACGACGGGCTCTTCCGGTGGCGGAATATACTGCACTTCCCGCTCTTTCCCAGGCAAACGAAATAAAGCGGTCAAATTTACGGGTGGAGACGAGTTTTTTTCGGATAATCCGGAAAAAAATGTACCCCAAGGAAGACAGCCGCCGCCCGGCAATCGCTGGCATCATGCCAACGATATGACCATTTGCACGAGCGTGATCAAAACTTTGTGTACTAATCAACCAATAAACGAATAACCAATAACCACTTATAAATTCAGCTTTTGAATTTTGCTTTGTAGTCCGTTATGCTTTGCAGCACGATCCGGTGGGCCACCGTTTTATCCTGGAAAGGCTCCACGACGACGGTTTTGTTTTCCAGCTTTTTGTATTCCTCGAAGAAATGCCGGATTTCCAGCATGAAATGGGGCGGCAACTCTTGCAGGGTGCGAATGTGGCTAACGCTCACGTCATGGGCGGCCACGGCGATGATCTTGTCATCGGCTTCTCCACCGTCCAGCATTTGCATGACTCCAATGACTCTGGCCTCCACCAGACACAAGGGCACAAAATCAATTTGCGAGATAATCAAAATATCGAGCGGATCATCGTCGTCGCAGTACGTCTGTGGGATAAATCCGTAGTTGGCCGGGTAATAGACCGAAGAAAAAAGCACCCGGTCCAGCCGGAGCAGTCCGCTTTCCTTATCCAGTTCGTACTTGGCGCGGCTGCCCTTGGGGATTTCAATGATGCCGGTCACTATTTCGGGGGCCTGATCGCCAATGGAGACCTGATGCCAAGGGTTGTGCATAATTTTTGATTTTTTTGCAAAAATAAACGTTTTTGCATCGTGCTACTGCATTAAGTAATAAAGCAGTTATTCTACTTTATAGCACCTCGTCGCTCCTTTGCCCCAGCGCACCAGAAAGCAAGATAACTACCTTTGAACACCACATAACCAACGACTACTCCAATGAACACCCCCACCATCATTTGCCAGATCATTTGCGGGCTGGATGCCTTGCTGCCGCTCCATTGAACCAGTTTTTACAGGCGGCCTATCATTTCAGGGTTTTAAAATGGCTTCTAACGACGATCAATACATTTGTTCGATAAATCTCTGTTATTTCACTACCAGACAAAGGCGGACAAAAAAA
>Ga0105047_10012115_pt1 | contig 13906 bp, 16 predicted proteins | sample MAT04_FD_78384 | JGI IMG/M metagenome (GOLD analysis project Ga0105047, IMG submission 78384) | Freshwater microbial communities from Lake Fryxell liftoff mats and glacier meltwater in Antarctica - MAT-04 (megahit assembly) | ecosystem: Environmental > Aquatic > Freshwater > Ice > Liftoff...
AGCGTGATGCCAGCATCACGCGCCGCAGGCGCGTAACTCCTTCCTCCTCAGCAGACATCCTTATGTCGACACGATCGTGCGTGGCGATGCCGCGTGGCAGTGAGCCAGAGGACATTGGAAGCGCAAGTCGTGTCGCTGGTCAACTCCTGGTGAGTATGGGTGGGTAACTTTTTGCGAGTGCCGAAGGTCATGACGTGTTTGGCGATCTGCCATTCGGCCAATTCATTTAAGCCAACGATCATTGTGTTGCGCGGGTGGGTGGCGCGGAGGCTGGTGAACCAACGAAAAACGGCTTGGACGGTCTGCTGGGTGACGGTGGCCATCGATTCGTCCAAGGCTGGGGCGAAGGCGGATCGGGTGGGGGGAGAGGAGGATGATGCGGGTGTTCCTGTTGAAGCGCGTGTCCATAGCCAGCAGGTTGGCTATGGCGCGCCATGGAACCCGACGAAGAGTGGGGAGCAGGGGCGCGAGGCCGGGCGGACGAGCGAGCCTGTTGCGATTGCGCTTGTGCGAGAAGCGCGAGGCTTATTCGCTTTGGCGTTGGTCGAGGAGGATGGTTGCGTCGGGGTGGTCCTGGAAGTATTCGAGATAGGCGGGGGCGGCTTCGCCGTGGACGCGGGTGTAATTGCTGCGGGTTGGCTTGCGCGTTGGCCGCGAGTTGCGCGTCTTCGGTGTTGCCGGGTTCCAGCTTTGCCTGGACGAGGAGGCAGTGTTCGCCATCGACTACCCGGGTGAGGAAGCCGAGGATGCCGACCTCGGGCTGGTCGATCATGGCTGGTCCCATTGTTGGTTGGTTTGCCGGGCTGAACCGCGGAGGCCGACGATGGAGAAGCACTTGCCGGGTTCGTACTTGAGTCGTAGCAGACGCTTGGCGAATTACCAGCCAGCGAGCTTTTTCAAAGACACTTGGGTGACGCGCAGTTGGAAATTGTGGGGGTTGGCGTCGAGCCAGGAGCAGACTTGATCGGCGGAGGAGTCGCTCCTGCCGATCTCGCTTGGGTGGCTGGCAGGGATTGGTCCCAGATCCGGATGGATTGGGTGGGGGCGTGGTGGGTGTCGGCCAGGACCAGCGTCACGGTGCCCGGGGCGAAGCGGAGAAGGCGAATGACGAGTAAGGGGAGCAACCGCAGACCCAGGTGGCTGCCTTCCATGGGATAGGTTTTGGATCGCGCTTCGTCAAGGAGTTCGATTTCGAATTTGCCAGTGAGGCAGATGATCACTTCGTGGGTGTCGCGATACGAATGGCCGGGGCGGTTGGCAACGACATCGGAGACGTAGGAGACGCGTTTGAAGTCGAAGGGGATGGTTTGGCCGCCCCCGGTGGCGGTTAAAACGCCGCAGGCGTCGCCATAGAGGTGAAAGTCGATCCAACGCATATTTCCCATTCTTGTACTTGCCTCCAAGTGTCAGGCTGTGAGGCCGCATGGGTTCGGCGCATTCGAGAGGCATCAAACAATTAATCAAAACAATTCATCGAAACAATACATCAATGGAGCATGCGCCAGGCATCCAGCGCGGTTGGCAAGATGCGCTTAGGCCGGGCGATCTGCGTTACAATTTCTTAAGGCAAGGATGTTATTTCATTGCGGGATAGGAGTTATGTTGTTTCGTCAAGCGATATTCTTATCTGTATTTCCATTTGCGTTATTTTCGCAAACAGGGGTGATCAGCACGGTTGCAGGCACGGGCCAGCCGGGGTTTTCCGGGGATGATGGGCCGGCGGTGCAAGCGCAGCTTGGCTTGGCGCGGTTGGTGAATGAATGTGACCCGGCGCGATTAGAAGAGCAGAGCCACATCTCGGTGGACTTGCAAGGCAACATCTACCTTGCGGATTCTTCGAACAATCGCATTCGCCGAATTACGGCGGCGGGAGTGATCTCCACGCTGGCCGGAACGGGTGAGCGACCCGCAGTTGATGGGCGGTGTTCGCCATTGGGTGGGAACGCAGCCGTTGGTGAAGGCGGCCAAGCCAGGGCGGCCAGGCTGTATGGTCCGGGACAGGCAATTGCGATGCCCAATGGAAACCTTCTGATTTGCGACCAGAAGAATAACCGAATTCGGCAGGTGAGCGCGAACGGGACGATTACGACGATTGTGGGCACCAGCCTGCATGCGTTTTTTGCGCCGAATATTCCGGCGACGTCCACACCGCTGGATTGGCCGAGTTCGATTGCGGTTGGTCGTGATGGCCTTCTGTATTTCGCCGAGATTCATTCGCACCGGATTGCGCGCGTGTCGGCGAGCGGCGTGATTCAAACTGTGGCGGGTGATGGCTTTCCGGGAAACGGGGCCGACAATGTGGCGGCGACGGCGTCCCGTCTCGTGAATCCGACATTTTTGCTTTTTGACACGGCGGGGAACTTGTATGTTGCTGATCAAGGGAATCACAAGGTTCGCCGAATTACGCCCCAGGGGATTGTGACGACGTTTGCCGGGACAGGGTCGCCGGGATTTTCTGGCGATGGGGGCCGGGCGACAGCGGCGCAGTTGAACCAAGTGAATGGCTTAGCGTTTGACGCGCGCGGCAATCTGTATATTGCCGATATGGGCAACCATCGGGTGCGGCTAGTGGCACCGGATGGGACAATTACAACGGTGGCGGGGAACGGGCAGATTGGACGAGGCGGGGAGGGAGTGCCGGCAACGCAGAGCGCGCTGAATTTCCCGTCGAGCGTAGCGGTGGCACCGAACGGCGATCTGCTGATCAATGATTGGCAGAACTATCAGATTCGGCGGGTGAGCTTTGCGGCGCGGCCGGCGATTTCGACCGGTGGCGTTGTGAATGGGGCGAGCTTTGTGCCGACCCCGGTACCGCTGGCACCGGGGTCGATCATCTCGATTTTCGGGGTGAATTTTTCGGCGAATTTGCTGCAGGCGGCGAGCGTGCCGCTGCCTACGGAGCTGGGCGGGGTGCGGGTGAGTGTGAGTGGCAAGAACATTCCTTTGATTTTTGTTTCGCCAAACCAGATCAATGCGCAACTGCCGTATGATGTTGCGACGGGGCAGGCGGCCATTAGCGTCACCACCGCAAATGGCACCAGCAGCGAAGAGATGGTGCCGATTGGGCAGGCATCGCCGGGAATTTTTGTGACCTCGGATGGGCGGGCCATCGCGCAAAATCAGGATGGCAGTTTGAACCAGCCGGGCTCTGGCGAGGCGCGGGGGCGGGTGCTGATCGTTTACCTGACGGGGCAGGGCCTGTTGGATTTCCCGATAGAAGCGGGGCAGGCTGCGCCGCTAGATCGTCTATTGCGGGCAACCTCGGACGCAACAGCCAACATTGGCGGGCAGTCCGCCAGTGTGTTGTTTCTGGGTTTGACACCGGGCTTTGTGGGCCTCTCGCAAGCGAACATTGCGGTTCCCGATGGCGCGCCAGTGGGCGATGGGGTAGAGCTGTTCGTCTCAGTGAACCGGCAGCGCTCGAATACGGCAAAAGTGAGCGTTCGATAGATGCGAACTGCCGCACTGCTGGTTTTGTTGTCGTTGGCGATGTTTGGGCAAGCGCCGCCCGTGAAAGCAGGCAAGTACGAAGTGACGCTGCGTCCACCGGCAGATGGGTTGTGGGCGGGCGAAGAGATGCAGATCGAATATCGGGTGGTGGACGCTTCCAAGGTGGATCCGCTAATGGGAGCCGCGCCAGTGATTCGGTCGCAGACCAAGAGCCGCATCGATATGCCTCTGATGCCTTCCATGGCGGCGGTGGTGGCGACGGCGCATGCTGAAGGCGTGCCGGGAGAATATGGGATTCATCCTGTGTTTCCGCATGGCGGGGAGTATCGGCTGACTTTGCAGATTACTCCGCCGGGCGATACCGAGTTTGAAGTGGTGTTTCCGTTGCAGATTGCCGACGCGAGTGCCGTCCGGGGACGGAAGCCAAAGCCGGCCGCGTACCTTGCGGAGCTGCAGGCGCAACCGAAATCACCGAAGGCCGGGGAACCGGCCAATTTGCAGATTGTTGTGCGCAAGAGAGAAGGCAATCAAGTGGTCCGCGCTTTCGATGTGCAGCACGAACGGCTAATGCATTTGATTATTGTCCGTTCCGACTTGGCGGTGTTTGCCCATGAGCATCCCGTGCAGGGAGCCGACGGGATCTTTTCGTTGACGTACACCTTTCCGACCCCGGGCGACTATCACCTGTTTGCCGATTCCGCGCCCAAGGAAGCGGGCGGCCAAGTTTTGTTGTTGAAGCTGAAGGTGGGCGGGAAGAAATTGCCGGTGCCCGTGACGCGTGCTTCGCTGCAGGTATTGTTTGCCGATGCCAATTCGACGCTGCCCGCGGGCAAAACGCTGCGGCTGCCGGTGAGCGTGACGGATGGAACCAGCGGCAAGCCGGTTACCAATCTGGAACCGTATCTGGGCGCGCAGGGCCATTTGATTTTGATTCATGAGGACAGCGTAAGCTTTGTGCATTGTCATCCCGATGAGTTGGATGCCAACTCGGGTCGCGATGGCAAGATCGCCTTTCTGGCGCGCTTTCCGAAGGCTGGGAAGTATAAGGGCTGGGCCCAGTTCCAGCGCGGCGGGAAGGTGGAGACGGTAGAGGTCACCTTTCAGGCGAAATGAAGTCGAAATGTCTGTCCTTGATTTTGCTGCCCTGCCTTTTGTTTGCGCATGAAGGCGGAAGACGCAATGCGAAGCCGACGGCAGCGTCCAAGGACCTTGCTTTGGCGAAAAAGCAGTTCGCTACCGCAAAGAAGCAGGCGACTGCGAAGGGGCGCTATGCGTGTTGCGTGAAGCCTGCTTGCGACCTGTGTTTGCGCAAGCATGGCAGTTGCGCGTGTGCCGCAAATGTGAAGGCGGGCAAGGGCGCTTGCGGCGAGTGTATGGCGGGCTGGCAGGCTGGGCGTGGGGCGCTGCCCGGGGTGAAGGCTGCGACATTGCAGTTGATGCCAGCTGAAAAGCAACGGTTTCCGGGGGTAGCGCCGGGCGAGCTTTCGCCGGAGTTGCGGGCGGCCATGGATAGTTTGTTGCGAGCCAAGAAGACGCTCGTAAAGGAGAAGCGGTTTCTATGCTGCATTGGGGGCGGTTGCGGGCAGTGTGCGTTTGAGGGCGATTGCCCTTGTGGGTCCGATCTGGCGACCAAGGGCGGTAAGGGTGTGTGCGGGGATTGTGTGGATGGCTGGCATGCCGGGCAGGGTTCGTTTGCCGGGATTTCGCTGGCAGAGGTTAAGCTTTCGCGCATGGATGAAAGCATGGCGGCGATGAGCCCGGGGACGAGCGAATCTGGTTCGTACTTCGCGTCCGGGACTGCCCAGCTTCCGGCGGCGCAGCCTTTTGGCATGCTGACGAAAAGGTGGCACGGGTGGAACCTGATGTTTGCCGGCAATCTTTTTGGTGTGTACACGAACCAAAGCAGTCCGCGAGGAAGGGATAAGATTTTCGGGGCGGGGTGGGTGATGCCGATGGCGTCGCGCCGGTTGGGGCGTGGGCTGCTTTCCGTGCGGACGATGTTCAGCCCGGAGCCGTTGCTCGTGACCAACGGGCGCTATCCGCTGCTTTGGCAAGAGGGTGAGACCTGGAAGAATGTTCCTATTTTGAATGGCCAACATCCGCATGATTTTGTGAAAGAGCTGGCGGTGGGATATCAATACAAGCTTGGCGAGCGGACGGCTTTAAATTTTTATTACGGGTTGCGGGGGGATCCGGCGATTGGGCCAGTGGCGTATGTGCATCGGACTTCGCAATCGGAGAATCCGCTGGCCGTTTTGTCGCATCACTACCAGGATTCGACGCATATTTCAGGCAATGTGGCAACGGTGGGAGCGACGCACCGTTGGGTGACGCTGGAGGCGAGCACTTTTCACGGCCGGGAGCCAGATGAGAAGCGCTGGGGGATTGAGATGGGGAAGATGGATTCGTTTGCGAGCCGCGTGACAGTGACGCCGTCGGCGCGGTGGGCTGGTCAGTTTTCCCTGGCCAGGATCAACAACCGCGAGTCGACGCATCCGGACCGCGACACTTGGCGGCAGAGCGCGTCATTGACTTACGTGCGGCCCATGGCAAACGGCCACTGGGCGTGGTCTGGCGTGTGGGGGCGGAACCATGATTTGGCTTTCACGCAGCAGCCCAACCTGAACCTGTTTTCGGCGGCGGCGCAGCCGGCCAAGCCGAGTTCGCAAAAGCAGCATATTGTGCTGGTGCCGACCCGCATCAATGGGCATATCTACAATTCCTATACTTTGGAGTCCACGCTGTTCTTCAAGCGGCGGCACTGGGTGTGGGGCAGGGCGGAACTAACCGACAAAACTTCGTTATTGTTGTTTGAAGAGGCGCCCTTTGTCCGGCTGATTGAAGAGCAGCGCTACACCCGCGTAAAGGCGTACACGATGGGCTATAGTTACGACCTGAAGTCGCCGGTGCGTTTTTTGCAACCGGCCTTAGGCGGGCAGTTTATGCTGTTCCAGTCGCCTGAAAACCTGCGGGCGATCTATGGATCGTATCCGAAGGGGATGCAGGTGTGGCTGCGTGTGCGGATTGCTCCGCGTCTCAACTAAGCTACCGGACCGAGACCACTAGCTGCCTAGGAATGGCGACGCCGCCGATGCGTACGGTCAGCGGGCAGTTCGAATTTGCCACTGTTTGGGCGGGAACTCGGACGTTGACCTGGAGGAGGCCAACGGCACCAGGGGCAAGACCGGCGAAGAGCACCTCAGCGGGACGGTTATCAACGAGCACTTCGACTGTTTGATCTGGGCTGGCGAAGGGAGGGGCTGATGGCCCAGGGGCACCGGTGGGGATGCGAGGGGTTGTGAGGCCTTGCCCGGTGACGAAGAGTTGCAGGACGCTGCCCCGGTCAGCGGGGTTAGTGATTTCGTTCAGGGTGAAATCCTGATTGAGCACCGCCGCCCGTCTGCCATCCAGGCTGAAGAGGCCGGGTTTTACGGTTGTGACGGCGACGGTCTGTTCGTCGGGGTCAAAATTGGTTGATTCGATCCGAACCTTAGTCGTTGACTTGCCTGCAACTTCCATGGGGACTTGCGCGTTGATCTGATTGGCGGAAACGTAAAGGATAGGCGCGGCGACGTTATCGAAAAAGACGCGCGTTCCGCCCAGGGTGGTGGGGAAGCGCTGCGTGACGGCATCGTACTGGCCTGCCAATCCTGTTGCGGGCCCAAGGCGTTGGCCGGCAATGCTGATCAGTCCGCCGGGCGCGATGGCTCCGCCTTCCAAGCTGGCGGCGTTGACGATTCCGCCGGTTGCAATGGAGGATTTCGGCTTGGTTACTGTGAACGACACGGGGATTTCGATGGTCTTGTTGGCGGCTTTCGGGGCGGATACCGTGATTCGACCGACGTAGACGCCGGCGGAAAGATCACCCAACTTGACCGTCACCGTCGCCTCTGAGTTTCCGAGGCCCGAAATGGGGGTTGCCGAAAGCCAGGGCCCCCCGTTAAGGGAGATTACGGATAGGCTCCAATCGGGGTTGGTTTCGCCATTGATTCGGATATTGAATTTTTGCGGGGAAGGGTCCTGGGCGGCTTCCTGGGCGGTGAAATCCAGCTTGGAGGAGGTGGCCTGAATTGTTGCGGGAAGCGGGTCTCGAACGCGCAAAGTGACATTGATCTTAACGATGGAGTTCAGGGCCAAAGGGGCAACGAAAGTGACCACACCCGTGTATGTTCCGGGCCTTAGCGCGGAGGCGTTGGCAGCGATAGCCAACTCTACGTCATCGTAGCCTCTGGCGGGCGTTGCGGAAAGCCAATTGCCGCCAGCGTTGGTGGTTGTCGATGCGAACCAAGCCAAGCCATCACCGAGGAAGATAATTGGGATCTTGATCGGCGGGGCTGATGCCGCACCGGCGACAGCTTCGATCAAGAGATCCGTTGCTGGTACAAAAAGGGTGGTGAGCGGAACGTCAGGAGGCGCTGGTCCTATTGGGGTTGTAGGCGTCGTCGTCGGCGCAGGAGGTGCCGTCGGGCACTCTGGGAGCGATGGCGCGAAGGGACAATGACCAAACAATGAACCTGCAATTGCCAAGTGAAGAAGAAAAATTCGAAGTCGCATCGGATTGCTTTCCAAAATTGTAGTACTTACATTGATATTAGCTTATCGGGAGGGATCGGTGGGCCTTGGCAGCCCTTAGCTGCCCGTGGCAAACCCACCCCTTTTTCGGCCTTCCAGTTTAGCCCTCCATCGGCATCGGTCTGGCGCCCCCTTAGGCCGTTAATGTCTAAACTTCCGGCTGCAAATCAGGAAAACCCGGCACTGGGCGCAAAACACAGGACACGAGCGGCAACAGCGTCAAAATCAAGCCAATAAGCGATTATGTTTACCCTTTTAAACTCAGAGGCGTTCCTGCCTGGAAGATACTCCGAATCTGGAGACTTAGGTAGTTGGAACGTACCTGGGTGAATCAGCAGCCGCTTCCGGGTGTTACTCCGCCCTCGCGAGTGTGTTCGCCTCATGCAACCTTCAGGGTCGATCGGGTGCTCCCAATGCTTGCTCGATGTCCACTTCTTTCGTTTCCGGTTCAGTCAGGAATTCTTGATCGCTTCAGGGAAACTAGACGCGGACGGAATCAGAGGAGGTTTCGGCGGTGAGGGGCTATTCACCGGCTAAGCGAATTGCGAGGTCCGGATATCCGATTTTTCGAGGTGGCGCGGAGTTCGGCGTAGAAGATTTCGGGATTCTTTGGTTTGCGGGTAACGGTTTCGCCGGGGACGCCTTCGGGATGGACGTTTTCGAGGAGTTTGGGCATGGGCGGCAGTCCGATGACGCAGCGGTCCGGGGGGCGGCGGCCGATGCTATGGGAGTGGCGCTCGGCGAAGTAGAGACGGCCTTCGGAGTCGACGGCGATGGTGGTAATCACACCGGGATTCGGAATGGAGGGCCGCGCTCGGGCCTAGGCCGGTGAGCGCGATGAATCTCGTCCGCGATCGTGCCCGGGAGCTAGCTGATAACAGTCACTCGGACAGCGCTAGAATATCGAAATGCGATTTCTACCTTGCCTTCTGGTCGCCGCGGCGCTCTATGCCGCGGAACCGCAATACGTCTCCAAAGCCGTCATGAAGATTCCGCAGGGATATCGTGACTGGGTGTTTGTAGGGTCGAATCTCGGCATCGGCTACTCCGAGGCGAAGCCAACCGATACCAAACAATTCAAGAATATCTACATCACCCCGGAAGCATTTCGTGCTTATAAAGCCACCGGCCGGTTTCCCGACAAGACCATGCTCGTGATGGAGATCTACGAAGCGGCGACGCAGGCTGAACCGGCCAAAACCGGGAGTTTTGAGGGCAAATACATCGGGATCGAAGTGGCCGTGAAGGATCGTCGGGCGGTGGATGAGGTCTGGGCCTACTACACCTTCTTCGCCAATGGCAAGCCGCTCGCCCAAGCCAAGGCGTTTCCCAAGGCGGCGTGCCACGATTGCCATGCCAAGCATGGAACGGTGGACAACACGTTCGTGCAGTTCTACCCGCGATTGCGGGATAGCGACTAGGGGTCCGGGGGGGCGGCGGAGGATTGGTCGTAGCGATGGCGGACGGATTCGACGTCGGCGCCGTGGTTTTCAGCGTAGGGCCAGATGCCGCAGACGGCCTCGCTGGACCAAGCCGTCGCGTTCGAGTTGCCGAAGGGTTTTGGTGAGCATCTTTAGTTGGAAGAACCCGCGTTCGCCTTGGTGGAGCTCCGCGATTAGGTTCGGAGTCCACTGGTCGGCGATACGATGGAAAGTTTGCTGGACGAGCGCCTCAGTATCCGTTGCGTGAGTCTCGATCATTGCGGTGGCGACTTCCTATTACATACTGGGCCTATGAAGAAACTTGGATTAGGTTGTATGGGGAATGCCGGGCATGTACGGCGCCTCCGATGATCGGAATCGTCGCTGCTGGACACGGGCGACTTTTCCGGCAATGGGCATAATGAGAAGTTGATTCGGGAAGCGGTGAGGAGTTTTCTGGGTTACTCGATGAAGCGGTTGGGGGGTGGAGGAGAAGATTGTGCCGGTGCGGCCTGTGCGCTTTTGAGCGGCGCTGCCGCGGTTTTAGTCGGGGATCGGGGCGGTGATCCGGGTGCCTGGGGGGAGATGGTGGCCGAACGGGGGTGACGGCGAAGCAGTTGACGATCGCTTGGGTGATGGTCAAGAGGTTATGGGGTTGCCGTTGGTGGGAGCGCGGCGGGAACAGTTGGCGGAGACGCGGGGTGCCGTGGAGGTGACTTTAACAGCGGCGGAAGGGTCGCGTTATAACGCACACCAGATGGCCATGTTGGACAGGGAGCGCTAGTTGCGGCTGCGCATTTGGTGAACGAGTCGACGGGAGGCGCGTTCGCCAATCATGTCCGCTACTTGCTCGAGGAGTTCGGGTACGTTTTCGGGTTCGATGAGGAGGGTTCCGGCGGCGCGGGCAGCGGAATACTGTTCGCGCCACGAGGTGATGAGCGCGGTGGCGGGGCGATAATCCATCATCCGAGCGTGGGAGATGACTTGGAGACCGGCTTCCGGGGATTCCATGCTGAGGTCGCTCAGGACGAGAGAGTACTCTTCGGCGTCAAGCATGCCGATGGCTTCGGCGGCGGTGGCGGCGGTGTCGACTCCGTATCCGCCGGCTTGCAAAACGGTCCGGAGAATGATGCGCGCGGTGGGGTCGTCGTCCACGAGCAGGACTCGGGCCACTTCACGGGCACTAAACGTTGGGGCGGGAATACACTTAGCGGTTGCCATTAAATCAACTCCATCCCCAGTGTAGGGTAAAGCCTGAGAAAACCAAGTACCAATTTAGTTTGGGCGGTGGCGAAGGAGGCTGAAATCCGGGGTTTGGAAGCCGTTTAGAGGGGAAAACGAGTTGGTAAGTCTCAATATTGCAACAGTTGCGATGAGACGAAAATATTTTCGCAAAACTGAAACGATCCGCCGGAATTTCGCATCCGGCGGGTGGGGTAGTACTGCCTCTTTGCCAGTTCTAGCTCAAACAGGGTAGGCCTTTGGCCCTAGGTTATGCCTTAAGGACGCGGAGTACGAGATCGATTTCGGCTTCGGTATTGTAGATGTGGGGGGAGAAGCGGAGGCCGGCGGCGTCGCCGGAATCTGTTTTGGCGATGGCGATGCGGTGCTGGGTCCAGAGACGGTTGTAAACGGTGGCGAGATCCTGGTTGGGGAAGTGGACTTTAACGACGGGTCCGGAGACGGAGGGGTGGCCGCTGCCTTTGAGGGCGACGCCAGGGACGGCGGCGAGACCGGCGCGGAAGCGGGCGGAGAGGGCGAGGGCGCGGGACTCGATTTGGGCCATGCCGGTAGTGGCGAGGAGGTCGATGGTTTTTTCGAGGCCGCGGAGTTTGGGATCGTCGCGCTGGCCGAGGGTTTCGAACTTCCGGGCGCCGGTGGGCTTGTCGGACCAGTAATCGATGCTGAGGATGGCGGGGGTGAGTTCGGGGAGGCGGGCGGCGCGGACGTAGAGCATGCCACTTTCGAGGGGACCCATGGGCCATTTGTGAAAGCTGCCGGAGAAGGAATCGATTTTAAGGTTGGGGAGGTGGAGGTTCATCCAGCCGAAGGTTTGGGCACCGTCGACGTGGCACCATGCGTTGGCTTGGTGGGCAAGGCCGGCGATGGCGGCAATGGGGTAGAGGAGGCCGGTGGTGTTCGTGAGGTGGGAGACAGCGATGACGCGGGTCCTGGGGGTGACCTTTTTCTGGAGGGTGGCGAGGAGTTCGTCGGGGGATTTGGCGTAGATGGGGACGTCGGCGACGACGACGGTGGCTCCGGCTTGCTGGGCGCGGAGTTGCCAGCTTTGGGTATTGGAGGGGTGGTTGTGGGCGGTGATGAGGATTTCCTCGCCGGGCTTGAGGCGGAGACCCTGGGCGATGAGGTTGTTGCTTTCGCTGGAGTTGCGGGTGAAGGCGATTTCGTCGGGGGCGGCGCTGAGAAGATTGGCGAGTTTGGCGCGGACGGATTCGGAGAGAGGTTTGTAGATTTCGCGGTTTTGGAAGGCGGGATTTTCCTGGAAGTCGGCGAGTTGTTTGAGGTACTCGGCGAGGGCGGCTTTGCCACAGGGGGCGATGTTGGCCGCGTTCATGTAGACGAGGCCCTTTTGCAGGGCCACGAGAGGTCGGACGGCGGCGGCCGTCATTTGGGAATTGACGACGGCCGCCGTCAGGATGGAACGCCGGGAAAGGGACATGGAATTAGCCTCCGAATACGCGAGCGAAGATTTTGTCGACGTTGGCGAGTTGCCGGTCCAACGCAAAAGACTTGTCGAGCTGTGCGGGGCTCAGGCAGGAGAGGACTTCGGGGTCGGCGGAGATGGCGGCGCGGAAATCGCCTTCTTCTTCCCAGCTTTTCATGGCTTGGGTTTGCACTAGTTTATATGCTTTTTCACGGAGCATGCCAGCGGCGGTGAGATCGAGGAGGAGCTGGCCGCTGAAGATGAGGCCTTTGGTGAGATGGAGGTTGCGGAGCATCCGTTCGGGGTTGACGCGCATGCCGTCGACGAGCCAGATGGTTTTAGCGAGGAGGTAGTCGACGAGGCAGCAGGAATCGGGGAGGATGACGCGTTCGACGCTGGAATGGGAGATGTCGCGTTCGTGCCAGAGGGCGATGTTTTCGTAGGCGGCCTGGACGTTGGAACGGACGATGCGGGCGAGGCCGGAGATCTGTTCGCAGGTGACGGGGTTGCGTTTGTGAGGCATGGCCGACGAGCCTTTTTGGCCGGGGGCGAAGGGTTCTTCGGCTTCGCGGACTTCGGTGCGTTGGAGGTGGCGGACTTCGAGGGCGACCTTTTCGCAGGTGGCGGCGAGGAGGGCGAGGGCGGCGATGAAGGCGGCGTGGGAGTCGCGGGAGATGACTTGGGAGGCGATGGCGGCGGGTTTGAGGCCGAGGCGTTCGCAGATTTTTTCTTCGGCTTCGGGGCCGATGTGGCCGAAGGTGCCGACGGCTCCGGAGATTTTGCCGGCGCGCATGTCTTCGGCGGCGGCGGCGAGGCGGGCGCGGTTGCGACGGAGTTCGTCGAACCAGAGGGCGAGTTTGAGACCGAAGGTGTAGGGTTCGGCGTGGATGCCGTGGGTGCGGCCCATTTGGACGGTGTCTTTGAACTCGAAGGCGCGGCGGCGGAGGATGTCGAGGAGTTGATCGGTGGCGGCGAGGAGGAGGCCGGAGGACTGTTTGACTTGGAGGGCCTGGGCGGTATCGACGACGTCGTTGGAGGTCATGCCGTAGTGGAACCAGCGGGAGGCTTCGGCGACGCCGGCGGCGGCCATCTTTTCGGAGACGGTGGTGGTGAAGGCGATGACGTCGTGTTTGACTTCGCGTTCGATTTCGAAGAGGCGTTCGACGTCGACGGCGGCGTGGGCGCGGAGGGCCTGGGCGGCTTCGAGGGGGACGTCGCCGAGTTCGGCGAGGGCCTCGCTGGCGGCTAGTTCGACGGCGAGCCAGCACTGGTACTTATTGTCGTCACTCCAGATGGCGCCCATGGCGGGGCGGGTATAGCGTTGGATCAAGCGAAAGCTCCTGTTGAAAGGGTCAGGATAGCAAGGGGGGAGGGTGGGATGAAATATTTCGCTTGATAGATCACTTGATTAGGTTGTATTCTGAGATAGGATTCCAGATTTCCACAGCTCCTACGAATCCGGTTATAGAAATAACGGTTAATTTTTATGATCAATTATCTCTACCGAATTGTTCGGTCGGAGCTAGCGGAGCTGAGACTATATTCAGTCGCACCGACCGGTCGTTTTCATGACACATCCAGTCCAGGGCCAACTTCGTATACCTGCCACTCCGTGGAATCGGCTTGGGCCGAGATTCGAAAATACCTTCTGGAGGCCGACCCGGCAGCCTTTACGGTTTTGGTACTTGAGTGTCCGACCACTCGGATGGTTGATCTTACCCTCGCCGAAGTTCGGTTGGAGTGGGGAATTACGAAAGACGAACTTCTTTCGGGCGACCATTCTGCGTGTCGGCGGCTCGCA
>Ga0105047_10012116_pt1 | contig 13905 bp, 17 predicted proteins | sample MAT04_FD_78384 | JGI IMG/M metagenome (GOLD analysis project Ga0105047, IMG submission 78384) | Freshwater microbial communities from Lake Fryxell liftoff mats and glacier meltwater in Antarctica - MAT-04 (megahit assembly) | ecosystem: Environmental > Aquatic > Freshwater > Ice > Liftoff...
CAGCAACACCAAATTTAGTGGCAACCATCACCGGTGCGCAGTGGCTCCTGACGGTTGCCCCCACCGTGGGCGGATCGGTGCAAAGCACTCCTGCCGGGATCGATACTTGCACCAGCATCAGCTCCGGCGGTACTTGCAGCAATGGCTACGACAACGGCACCGCCGTTATCCTGACGCCAACCGCCAATGGCGGCTCCGTCTTCAATGGCTGGGCCGGCGATTGCTCCGGCACTGGCACCTGCGTCCTTGCCATGACGGCACCGCGCACCGTGATTGCGACCTTCGGCTCGACACCGACGCCGGGTACCTGCGGTTCGGCCAGTAATTCCACGCCGGTGGGCTCCGCGCCCTCAGGCGGCGGTTTGTGCTCATCGGGCACCGCGACCGCAGTTGCCTCGCCTTCCGCCTCGCCGTGGAGCTATACCTGGGGCTGTAATGGCATCAATGGCGGCTCCGGCACTTCGGCGACTGCCTGCTCGGCGCCGAAAATCGTTGCCGGCATCTGCGGCACCGCCAGCGGCGGGTCTGCCGTCAGCGCGACGCCTTCCGGCACGGCGGCATGCAACCCCGGCAGCGTCACCGGCATGACCGCGGGCGCGACCGCGTTCACATGGACCTGCGGCGGCTTCAATACGGGCGCCGCTTCCGCCCTCTGTTCGGTGAACATAATAGCGACAAACGGCGCCTGCGCCGCAGCGTATAACACCGCCAGCACGCCGGGAGCTGAGGGCTGCACCTCCGGCAGCATCAGTAGCATTGTTGCGCCTGGCACGCCCGGCGGCAATTACACCTATAGTTGCGCCGGGTTGGCTGGCGGCACGACGGCGACCGGTTGTATCGCTCGCCAGACTGTCAATGGTGCCTGTGGTTCGGCCGGCGGCGTCTCGGTGGCCTCGGCGCCTGCCAGCAACCTGTGCGTGGCCGGCAGCACGGCAACGGCGGTTTCCGGCGCTGGCCCATGGACCTGGGGCTGCAACGGCGTGAATGGTGGCACCAGCACCACGGCGACGACCTGCTCGGCACCCCTGCAGAGCGCCTCAAGCTGCGGTGCGTCCGAGGTAATGGGCACGGGTGACCTGACTATGGCGTCCATCTCCACCACCACGCTGTTCCCGATTCCGCCTGTTACCGGCTCGGGTGATCTGGGCCGCGCCATTCGCTTCACGGCGAACGGAACCGCCTATCCCAACGGCGTCAGCATCGGGCTCATCGATGAGTCGCCCACCACAATCAGCCATGAAGTGGTGATTAGCGCCTGCCCGCACAGCTATACGCCCGTCAATAGCGTCGCCTGGTGCCGGATGCTGGGTTCCGCAGGCTCGCGGCCGCTCTATTTCTACTCGGCCGCCGCCGGCAAAACCACCCCCGGCACTTATGACTGCGTCCTGCAGGCGGGCACCGATTACTACATCAATTTCCGCTCTAACGTCACGCCGCGAGGTACGGTGTCGTCGCAGTTCGGCTTCACTGCACGCTAGCGGAAGGAAGCGGCCGAAGCTCCCTTCGGCCGCTTTGACGGCATTCGAAACCACAGGCGCAATGCCTGTGGTTTTTTTATTTTCACATCCCGATTACAATCGCGTCTTCGTCGCGGGGCACATCGCCCCCGCTGATTTGACTCCAGGAGCATTGCGAGCATGAAACGTCTGTTTATTGTGTTGGCCCTGTCATTTTGCGTTCTTGTGCCTGTGACTAAGGCGGAAACACCCGCCGCGGCTCTGGATACCGTGCTGGTCAGCTGGCGCAGCCTGAGTCTGACGCAAGGCGATTACGAGGCCGCCTTGCGCGGAATTCCGGAGGTTGACCGCTTTACCTTCCAGCTCAACCAGCGCCGCATCAGCGAGTTGCTCAACAGCATGCTGCTGACGCGCACCCTGGCGGCGGAAGCCCGCCAATCAGGGCTGGACAAGGATCCGCTGGTGCAGCGGGAAATGGCTTTGGCGGCGGAGCGGGTTCTTGCCACGCGGCGCCTCGAAACCTTCGAAAAGTCGATCAAGGTTCCTAACATGGTTGCTTCCGCCGAGGAACGCTACCACGTCAAGCCTGAGGAATTCCGCACTCCCGAGCGGGTGCGCGCTTCGCATGTGCTGGTGGAAGCCAAGACCCGCAGCCACGAGGAGGCCCATGCGCGCGCCGAGGAGATACGAAGCAAGGCGCTGGGCGGGGCGGACTTTGCGAAACTGGCCTCGGAGTTCTCGGACGATCCTTCCGCCAAGGGCAACCAAGGCGACCTCGGATTCTTTGCCCGCGGGAGGATGGCCAAGCCCTTCGAGGATGCCGCTTTTGCGATGGAAAAACCGGGTGACATCAGCCCCGTGGTGAAGACACAGTTTGGTTACCACGTTATTCTGCTGCATGAAAAGCAGCCGGCGGGGCAAAGACCTTTTGCCGAAGTCAAGGACGAACTGGTCGCACAGATGACGAAAACCTATATCGAAAAGGAAAAGGCCAAATACGCCGAAGCGATTGTTTCCGACAAGAGCATTGTCATGAATACCGCTGCCCTCGACAAGCTGAAAAAAGAGCTGCCGAAAGCCTCCGCAACACCGGCTGCGGCGAAAGCTGGCACACCTGCGCCCGGCAAATGAAGACAGCGGGTGCCGGGCCGTTTCAGTGAACGGCGTGGAGCAACAACGCCAACCGATTCCTCGTGCGGATTTTTACGATAATTGCGTTCAACTGACACGCAACAGAAGGCCCCGGACGCAATCTTGAACTTCTGGCGCCATCGCTGGCTTTTTCTGGCCCTGATCGAGCGGGAGATCCGCAATCGCTATGTCGGCAGCATTGCCGGGCTATTTTGGGTTCTCGTGCATCCGCTGGTGCTGCTCGGCGTCTACGCCGTGCTTTTCCTTACCATCTTTCGCGTAAAACTGCCGGGGGACCAACTCTTCGTGACTTTCGTTGCCGTTGCGCTATGGCCGTGGCTGGCATTCCAGGAAAGCGTCCAGCGCGGCGCCCAGGCAGTGCGGGCTCACGGGAGCCTGGTGCGCAAGGTGGCTTTCCCCCATGAACTGCTGGTGCTGAGCGCGGTGGCGGCCACCTTCGTGGTGCACATGCTGGGTTTCGTCCTGGTGCTGCTGATCCTCAGCCTATTCGGTGGTCTGGCATGGGCGGGCGTGCCGCAGGTGCTGCTGGCGCTCATTGTCCTCTTCGCACTGGCCCTGGGATGCGGGCTGGCGCTTGGCGCTTTGCAGGTGTTCGTGCCGGATGTGGAGCAGTTTCTGGGCCCGGCTTTCATGGTCCTGTTTTACGCCACGCCAGTGCTTTATCCACTTTCCATGGCGCCAGACTGGTTGCAGGCGGTGCTGGCCTGGAATCCGATGCGTTACCTGATCGAGCCGATACGGGCCGGACTGCTTTCCGGCCAAGTGCTGCCGCCATGGCAGGTCGGGGCGCTCTGGCTGGGCGTGCTGCCGTTGCTGATAGGCTCCCTGAGATTGTTCCGCCGCCTGTCCTGCCATTTCGAGGATTTTCTCTAAGGCGATGACGGACTCTCCCCTTCTTCGATTGCAGGATATCGGCAAAGACTATCCGCTGGCCTCTACGGCGTCGGGACGCATGAGCAATCTGTGGCACTTGCTGCGGGAGGGCCGGGTCAAGTCGAGTTTTTCGGCCTTGTCCGGCATTAGCTTCGACGTCTTTCGTGGCCAGTCGCTCGGCCTGATCGGAGAAAACGGCGCAGGCAAATCGACCTTGCTGAAGATCATCGCCGGTGTGGTAAGGGCCAGCCACGGCAGCCTGCAGCGCAGCGGCCGCATCGGGGCGCTGCTGGAACTGGGCGCCGGCTTCCACCCGGAGTACACGGGGCGGGAGAACGTGCTGCTGGCTACCGCGCTGATGGGCATGGGCCGCCCGGAAGCGCTGGCCCGCATGGATGAAATCCTGGCCTTTGCCGACATCGGCGAACATATCGACCAGGCCATCAAGCATTATTCGTCTGGCATGGTAGTGCGGCTGGGTTTCGCCGTGGCCACGGCGCTGCGGCCCGATATCCTGATCACCGACGAGGTGCTGGCGGTGGGGGATGAATCGTTCCAGAAGAAATGTGTCGCCTGGATGGAGGGTTATCTGGCCGATGGCGGCACCCTGCTGTTCTGTTCCCATAGCATGTTTCATATCCAGAAGCTGTGCCGCAAGGCGGTCTGGATACACCACGGCCGCATGCATCGCATCGGCGAAGCCAACGAAGTGGTTCCCGAGTACCTGGCCTGGCACGAAGCGAAGAATGCCGCCGCCGTATCCGGCCCGGTTCCCGCCGCGCCGTCGGCCGAGGATTACCGGCTGCTCTGTTTCAACCTCAACGGACTTGACGAGGACGAAGTGGCGACCGTCACCATGGGTGGCGATCTATGGGTGTCGGGACGCGTGCATTCGCCGGATGGACGTCCACCCAACGTAGCGGTGGGCCTGGTACGCGCCGATGGCACCGGCATCTATGGCGTGGTCAGCGACATGGAAGGTTTCCAACTGGCGCCGGACGGCGAGCGGACGTTCCGTTTCGCACTGCATTATCCGGCCTTGCAGCTGCTGCCCGGTCGCTACAAGGTGCGCGGGCATGCCATGGATCCGGAGGGACTGCGCATGTTCGATCATGTCGAGCGGACTCTTGACGTAACGGGCGACACGCGGGAACTGGGCATATGTCGGCAGGCACATCAATGGCATACGCAGAGGGGAGGCAGTGATGCCTGAGCAGGCCATGGGTTTTCCGCCTCCAGTAAGCGCTTTCCCCGGTATCGATACGCTGGGCGAAGGTTGCCGCATCAGCCCGAGTGTGACGGTATTCCGGCCGGCTGATTTGCGTCCGGGCGCGGCCATAGCGCTCGGCCGCGAGGTGGCATTGTTCGATAACGTGCGGCTGTTGCTGGGCGAGACCGAGGCGCGACTGGAACTGGGCGACCGGGTCATCATCAATGTCGGTTGCTACGTATCGGGGGAAGGTGGCCTCGTCATCGAGGAGGACGTGCTGCTCGGCCCGCATGTCCGCATACTCTCGGCGGGCCATGCCATTCACGGTCACGATGTCGTGGTGGCGCGCAATCCGATCACCCGTGATGCCATTCGCATTGGGCGCGGCGCGTGGATCGCCGGAGGGTCGACGGTGTTGCAAGGCATCCAGATTGGTGCAGGCGCGGTAGTGGGTGCCGGTAGCGTGGTGACCCGGGACGTACCGCCTTTCGCCGTGGTGGTTGGCAATCCGGCGAAGGTCATCCGGTACCGATCCGGCCACGGTTTATCCTGGTGGCATCGGTTTCTTAGATAGTTAGATAGGGTCAGACTCGAATCTGCGTGTGCGATTGCCCAGGTAATCACCCCGTCTATCTCAATTCCAGCCTGATCTCGTCGAGCGAGACGTCAGCATCGCCCTTACTGCCGTCCCAATCGAGACGCGCCTGCTCTACCTGGTCGCCGGGCCGGGTAGGTAGCGTGCAATGCAAAGGTGCAGCTGAGGCGGCGCAACTCAGGCGTCCGCCGCTTTTTAACCGTATCTCGGCCTTGACTTGCCGTTGCGGCCAACTTCCGCTGGCCTCAACTGTCAGGCGCTGATTAGTCCTCAATCCGTCCCACAGGGGGGAATCCAGCCGGACCGAGTCGCCGCCTAGCCGGAGCAGTCCTCGATTCGCCTTGACTTCCGATCCCTTGCCGCCAGTCCAGCCATCCAGGCTATCGACCCGTGCGTTGCCGAAAGGAAACACCAGGTTGTCGGCAGGAAGCCGCTGTAGCCGAAGTATCCACCAGCCAAGCTGGTATTCGAACGCGGTGCCTTCCATGGAATCGTAGGCGCGGAATTTTTCGGGACGCAGTTTTTGATCGTCAGCACGGCTACCCCACATGGGCGACATGAAACGGGCGCCGCCGTTCACTATCGCCAGCAGGGTCTGGTAAGCCTCCTCCTGAGTCGGCAGCTTATCGGGCTGGGCAATCACAGCCGGATGAAACTCTCCTACGCCCCATTCTGGATCTGTGGCGCGGATGTTGTCTATCAGCGAGCGGCCGCTGCGCGGCTGGCCGATGTTTCTGCTGCCGGGACCGTAGAGTATCGTTCCCAGATGTCCGTGCATCGGCTTTGCGCCTTCGATCGACACGCCCGCCTGATCGGTCCAGTTGGTGGCGCGACCGCGTACGCCGACCGAGACATCGGGCAGGATAAAAGTCTGGCTCGTATAAACGTGCGATGCAGGCAAGCCAGCCTCGACAACCCAGTCCGCGAGATCGGCATAGTGCTGGGCTACAAGATGACGCCGGAAATGCGACCACAGCTGCTGCCACGGATCGGCATAATCGATTACACCCCGCGGTGGCTCAACTTCATCGATCGAAGCAAACGCCTTGCCGGACAGCCTAATCGATTCCTGTAGGGAGAGTCGCGGCTCGGCACGCGCATGCGCCAGCCTGCCCCCGTCCGCATACGGGCCGAGATGAAATAGCCACTCCCGGAATTGCCTGAGGGTGTCCGGGTTGTAGTCGTACCACTGGGTCAAGTAAAACCACGGATTGATGTACAGGTCCGGATCCAGGTTGATCGTGACATCGATCTCCGGATGCGCTCGGGTAAACCGCACAATCTCCTGCACGGCCGCCTGTAGATTGCGCTTCTTGTAGTTGAGGAAGGGCATATTGAAGCGGTTGAGGCTCATCATGCGCGACAGTTCAGGGCCATCGAATGACGCGGCGAGGCCTCCCAAGGCGTTCTTGGCCTCCGCTTTGCCGAACTGGTTCCATTGCACGGTGCGCTCGTCCGCCATCAGCATATCGACCACGTCGATCTCAGGGGCGGAAAATGCCGAGCTTGCCCATACGCCGCCATCGAGTGTGATCAGCAGCGGGCCCCCAAGCGCTTGTGCCAAGTTGAGCAGCGCGCGTAGCGAAATCCCGGTCATTTCGCGTCCGTTACGGGCACGTCCCGCATCCGGAAAATCGGGGTCGAAGACATAATCCCTGGCGCGGCCAAGCGTTGTTCTCAGGTACTCGACTCGGCCACGCAGTCCGATCTCCAGACATCCCGAACCGGCCAGGTCGCGCCAGCTACGCAGCATCGGGAACCCGTTCTGGAAAGCCTTGTGGTTGCCAGGGTAATAGAAGCGCCGCTTCGGACCATTGCAGGGCTCTCGGGGCGCCGCACCAACGCGCACCAGCGGCCCCGGAAACACCGCCGCACTCTGTTTGCCATCAAACGCCCTGACTATCAGCCGGTGCAGGCCAGGCGGTAGCGACGCGGTCGAGGCTTGCGCTGCGAACACGGCGCCAACCTTTGTCGCGGCGCTTTTCCGCTGTGCGCCAACGCGCTCGAAATCGTTCAGTGCAATGCGGGGGCGGACCAGTTTCATTTTGCCCAGCGCAACGCCATCTTCCGTCTCGATGGCCGCCGAACTGACGCCATCCTCGGAAAACACCCACGCTTCCAGGGAAATGTCGGTGGGATTCGCGAGGCGGTCCGCCACACTCCTCACCAGTCCCAATGCTTCGTCGTTCCAGACCTCGGGTCCGGCGACCTCGTGGTGACTACCGTCTGGCCCCTCGAAACGTACCGTCAGGGGATAACGCCCTCGCGGCAGCTTGCGCATCGACAGGCTGAACTCAAAAGCCGCCGTCTTCGCTGCCGGCCAGTCCGGGTAGAGGTTACCGACTTCCACATGAGGCAATTGGGCCTTGGTACGCAGCAACTCGCTTTCGCCGGCACGCAAGCTCACCTGGACCGACCCGCCGCGCGCAACCGCCCAACCGCTGATTGAATTGGCGCCGTTCCAGCGAATCGGCTCGGTCGAATCCACAAAACCGACCGGATGATCGAAGCGAAGCGTTGTCGCGCCAATCGGATAGATTTCGCCCAGCGTCGTTACTGCGACCACATCATAGCGACGCGATGCGACCGGAGCCGGCCCCGTCGAGACCGTGAATGCGAACCCGCTGCGCGCGTCGGCACGGCACGCGCCGAGCGCGGCAACGACATCCGGCCGCGCTTCGCTCAGCGCCCCTTTGCCGACGATCTTGCCGTCGACCCGCACCTGGATTTCGCGCACGCCGGCCCGGTCGTAAGCCCAGCCGTAAATGCCGAGCGCGACGCCCTCGGCGACCATGATAGCCGGCGTTCCGAGCGCGCCCCGGCGCAGACAGCTTGCATCCTGCGTCAATGTCATCGACGCCGGCGGATTGCGGACAAGCCAGGCCGTCGCCGCGAAGATCACAAGAGCAAGGAACAGCAGAATGACGCGGTCACGCATCGAGTTCAGTGCTGGTTAGACAGATTTGTGGCGCACAAACAAATCATGGGGGAAGACATAGTTGAGAGGGTGCTGCTCAAAAGGGATCAACGCCGCGATCTTGTTTACCAACGCTTGCCTAGCCTCTAGATCGAGAGGCTTATACCACAACACATGAAGATACTTGTGTTCCGTTGCTGCAAACCCCACTCGTAAATTGACCCGGATTGACCTGCTCCCCACCCTCCGTACCAATCTGAAGTAGAGAGGTCCGTCAAACCATGGAGAATGGCGGACATGAAGAAGAGCAGATATACGGAAGAACAAATCATTGGCTTCCTCAAGCAGGCCGAAGCGGGGATGCCGATCAAGGAGCTGTGCCGCAAGGGGGGATTTTCCGATGCCACCTTTTACAAGTGACGGGCCAAGTTCGGCGGCATGGAGGCCACCGATGCCAAGCGGCTGAAGGAACTGGAGAGCGAGAACGGCAAGCTCAAGAAGCTGCTGGCCGAAGCGCATCTGGACATTCACGCATTGAAAGGCGTCTTTGGAGTAAAACGCTAGCCCCACAAGTCAAGCGCGAGGCGATTGGAAAGATCATCAAGCAGTTCGATCTCTCCGAGCGTCACGCCTGCGGTCTTGTGGGGCTCTCCCGAGACAGTTACCGCCACCCGCCGGTGTCGGACGAAACGACCGTGGCACTGAGTACGGCAATCATCGACATCGCGCAGGTGAGGCGTCGATTTGGCTATCGGCGCATTCATGACCTGTTGCGCCTGGCGTTTCCGAACGTGAATCACAAACGCGTATATCGGCTCTACAGTGCCGCCAATTTGGCGGTCAGGAAGCGCAAGAAGGCCAAGCGGCCCGTCAGCGAGCGGGTACCGCTCCAGATAGCCCAGTCCGTGAATGAGGTGTGGAGTATGGATTTTGTGAGCGACAGCCTGGCTAACGGCCGGCGCATCAAGTGTCTGACCGTGGCGGACGACTTCAGTCATGAATGCGTCGATGTCGTCACTGACTTTGGTATCTCTAGTCAGTACGTGACTCGACTACTCGACCAGGCGGCGATCTTTCGGGGCTACCCAAGCGCGGTTCGCACTGACAACGGCCCCGAGTTCACCAGCCGGGCGTTCATGGCCTGGGCGCAGGCGCATGGCATTCGCCATCTCCTGATTCAACCAGGACGGCCCATGCAGAACGGCTACATCGAGAGCTTTAACGGTAAGTTCCGCGACAAGTGTCTGAACGAGCATTGGTTCGAGACCTTACCGCAAGCCAGAGCGGCTATCGCCGCTTGGCGTAAGGACTACAACGAGGTCAGGCCACACAGTAGCTGTCGGCGGATGCCGCCAGCTAAGTTTGCCGCATTACATCGGCAGCATGCTGCCGATGTAATGCAACCCACCACTGAAGGATTCCTTTAACCTTGCAACCGGACTTCCTGCCAATTGGTTGGTACGGCTACAGGGGGCAGGTCAGTGCTGGCGGCCAACGGCGTCTTGCCGAGTATGAATGGACGTAAGGTACCGCAAGACAATGCCGTGGCAGAAAGCTTCTTCTCAACCTTGAAGAACGAACTGGTTCATCAATGCGATTTCAAGAGCCGGGAGGAAGCAAAACTGGCCATTCAAGACTTCATCGAGGTGTTCTATAACCGCAAACGGATCCATGAAACACTCGGCTATAAATCACCTGAACAGTTCGAAAAAGAATGGCGATGTGCTTAAATTAACTGTCCGAAAAAGCCGGGGTACCTCAGTCTGACCCCATTTGACCCCGCGTCCGATCGTTGCGCTATCGGAGTTTCTTCTTTCGTTGAGGGCAGCCTAGCCCTTTAGGTTCAATGCCAATCAAATTTATTCGCAAATTGTTTCGAACCAGGCCGGTCATCGATATCGTTATTCCGGTTTTCAACGCCGTCGACGATCTGCGCCGTTGTGTCGACAGCGTCCTCGCACATACCGGGAAAAAGAAATATCGCCTGGTGCTGATCGACGACGCGTCGACTGCCCCGGGCATTGCGGTCTATTTCGGCGAACTGGCGCGACGAGACGATGCTCCGCTGACTTTGCTACGCAATGCGCAGAATCTGGGCTTTGTCGCCACCGCCAACCGGGGCATGACGCTAAGTCCGGAGCGGGATGTGCTGTTGCTCAATTCGGACACGATCGTCACGGCTGGCTGGCTGGAAAAAATGCGCCGTTGCGCCGAAAGCGATGCCCGCATCGGGACCGTTACGCCCTTCTCGAACAATGCGGAAATCTGTTCATTTCCGCTGTTCTGCCGCAACAATGTGCTGAGCGAATTACCGCCGATTGATGAGATTGCCGCTGCGCTGGCAGCACATTCGCCGTCTTATCCGGATATACCGACGGCGGTGGGTTTTTGCATGTATATTCGTCGCTGCCTGATTGACAGGATCGGAACTTTCGATGCGGAAACCTTCGGCAAGGGTTATGGCGAGGAAAATGATTTTTGCATGCGTGCCGCTGCTGCCGGTTTTCGCAATGTGTTATGCGACGATGCTTTCGTTGCACATGTCGGTGGCCGCTCCTTCGACGAGAAAAAATTTGCATTGATGGCGGAAAACACAGAAAGATTGCTGGCGCGATATCCAGAGTATTCGCGGTTGGTGCAGGATTTCATCGCCGCCGATCCTGTGCGCGACATCAGGCAGGCAGCTCTGGCGAGGCTGACTTCGGCTACCACCGAAGCGCAATGACATCGCGGTAAGCCACGAGGAAGCCGTTGCACCCAAGACAAAGCGATCCTGATCCGATGCGCCCGTTAGCCGTCGAAACGGCAGATCTGTCGCGGCTGGACGGTCTGCAGGCGCTGCGCGGTTTCGCGGCGGCCTATGTCTTTCTGTTTCATCTGATACCGGCAGCGGGGCTGGGCAGGGCTTTTCCTGCATTGGGCGAAGTGGCCCGTTGGGGATTTGCAGGCGTGGACCTGTTTTTTGTTCTCAGCGGGTTCGTCATGTGGCATACCACTCACGAAAAGGCCGGTAGCATTGCGGCAAGGCGCTTTTTGCTCAAGCGTTTTGCGCGCATCTATCTGGGTTACTGGCCTATGCTGGCGGTGACTGGAACGATCTTCCTCCTGCTCGCGCCGGAAGCACTGCAAGGCAAGAACCTGGTCGGTTCCCTGCTGTTGCTGGAGCCCGACGATCTTCGCTTGGTGATCAGCGTTGCTTGGTCGCTGACCTACGAACTGTATTTCTATTTGCTTTTCACCAGTCTGCTGCTATTTGGCCGGACCACACGTCTCTTGCTGATTGGATTCGGCCTGCTCGCAGTGGTGGCGTTCAACTTATGGTTGCTTAACTGCTGCCCGGAACGGCTGTCTGGCGGCACAGCGGAGGGCTACTTCTTTTTTTCACCTTTTGTTGCCGAGTTCCTTGCTGGCAGCCTGCTGGCCGTTGCGTGGCGCGCGGAATATTTCGGTATCGAGCGACGAAGGCTCGCGGCGATGGGCATTGCGCTGGCCTGTCTCGGTACTTGGTTCGGCGTCGGTGGCGGAGAGTTGCCTGCGCATCAAGTGCAGCGTCTCGGCAGCTTCGGTCTTGCTGCCCTGGGTCTCGTTCTAACGGTGACTGCGCTGAAGAACTGGGTCGTCTGGCCACGCTGGACAGTAGCCCTGGGTGATCAATCCTATTCTCTTTATCTCGGCCATCCCGTGCTGTTGAGCGTGGCAACACTGACGGGATTGTTCGCTTCACTACAAGGCGGCGGCAGGGGGGTGCTGCTAGGCCTGATAGCACTGTTTTTGGCAGGAATCCTGATAACCTTCCTGTACTATCGTGCCATCGAGCGGCCCCTCTACCGCTGGGCCTGCGACATATTAAAGCTTGAAGATTGAACCCAAGAAAAAACAACTTTGACCTGGTGCGCCTGTTCGCGGCCTGCCTGGTAATTTATTCCCACAGTTTCACACTGCTGGCGATGCCCGATCGGCCGGTGATGTGGATTACGCCGGGCGGGTTGGGGGTCTATATCTTTTTCGCCGTCAGCGGCTTCCTGATTGCCCAGAGCTGGGACGCCGATCCCCACCTCCTGCGTTATCTGACCCGTCGCGCCCTGCGCATATTTCCCGGACTGGCCGTTTGCGTCCTGCTCTGCGTACTGGTTCTCGGACCGGCCATGACGAAGCTAAGCCCAATGGAGTATTTTACCCATCCGCTGTTACGGCAATATCTGGGCAATATTGCCTTGCATATCTCCTACGAATTGCCGGGAGTATTTTCAAGCAATCCCTATCCCCGCGCCGTCAACGGTTCCCTGTGGACACTGCCGGTGGAGTTCTCCCTTTATCTGCTGGTGGCGCTGTTGGGACTGGCTTTCCGCGCCAACCGCTGGGCCTGGCTGGGCGCATTCGTGCTGTTTGCGGCCGGCTGCATTTTCTGGGCCTATCTCAATCCACCGATGGTGATTTTTTATGCCATGGACACGCGGCATATCGCGATCTCTGGCATCTACTTCGTGGCTGGAGCCTGCTTCCACAAGTTCGGCTTGACGCGGTACTTTTCGACCTCTTCGGTGGTGGCGGCGCTGGTGTTGCTAATGTGTCTGGTGGCGTGGCCGGTGGTGGAGCGACTGGCGTCCTGGATATTGCTGCCCTGGGCCGTGCTGGGATTCGGGCTGGCGCGCAGCGACAAACTGATGTCGCTGGTCAAGAGCGGAGATTATTCGTATGGCGTCTATATCTACGCTTTCCCGATACAGCAGACGATCCTTTCCCTGTTTCCCGGCATTCAGCAGCCGACCTTCCTGCTCTACAGCCTGGCAGCGACTTTTGTTGCTGCCGCGCTTTCCTGGCATCTGATAGAGAAACCGGCGCTGGGCTTCAAGCCTCGGCGCATCCCTTCGCATCAAGAAGCCATTGCGACCATTCCCCCCGTTCCAGAAAAGATTTCGTGACAATGCAAGCGCAAGCTCCCGACAACACGCCGTGCATTGCGCTGATTGCCGCGGTTGCCCGCAACGGCGTCATCGGCGCCGACAATGCGTTGCCCTGGCGGCTGCGCGGACGAATTGGCTTGATCCTGCGAGCCAAGCGCGTTGCCTTGTTGGGCTTGCCGCAGATGTGGCGCAAGCGTCATCGCATTCAAAAGGCTCGGGTTGCTTCAATCGGTGAATTTTGGCGAGTGTTGGATAAGCGGATGATTGCACCAAGATTTGGCGGACAGAACACATGAAGTTCGTCTTCATAGGCCGTGGACGCGCCGCTCAAAGGAGCGGCCGGCAATGATCACCGCCATCATCGTCAGCTACAACAGTGGCTCGGTTCTCACTGCCTGCGTCGCTTCGCTGCTGACTTCGTCTTGTCCAGTGAAGGTGATCGTTTCTGACAACGGCTCGACGGATGACAGCCTCGGTCGACTCCAGGCATTTTTCGGTGATGACGAGCGTGTTTCGATTATCCGAAACGGTTCCAATCTCGGATTTTCTGCAGGTTGTAATAAGGGCCTTGCTTTCGCGGCCGGGAAATACGTTCTGTTTATTAATCCCGATTGCTCGGTACAAGCGAACACCATCGCGCAGATGTATGAGGTCATGGAAGCGCATCCGCACGCGGGCATGGCCGGATGCCTAGTCCAAAACCCAGATGGCTCGGAACAAGTAGGTTGCCGACGCTACGTACCGACACCTTGGCGTACATTGGTTCGAATTTTGCTTTTGAATCGGGTTTTCTCTGA
>Ga0105047_10012117_pt1 | contig 13905 bp, 15 predicted proteins | sample MAT04_FD_78384 | JGI IMG/M metagenome (GOLD analysis project Ga0105047, IMG submission 78384) | Freshwater microbial communities from Lake Fryxell liftoff mats and glacier meltwater in Antarctica - MAT-04 (megahit assembly) | ecosystem: Environmental > Aquatic > Freshwater > Ice > Liftoff...
CTAGTGCACCCAGTAGGAGTCGAACCTACAACCTTCGGTTCCGTAGACCGACGCTCTATCCAGTTGAGCTATGGGTGCGTGTGTCGCTGCCGGCCCGTCCCGGCGGATCCGACACGGTATAATTCTAGCCGGTCGCGGGCCGCTTGCAACCACCCGGCCGCGAATCTTACCACCGCATCACCGCGGTGCCCCAGGCCAGGCCGGCCCCGAACCCGCTCAGCAGGACGATGTCGCCCTCCTTGAACCGCCCGTCCGCCGCCGCCTCGTCGAGGGCGATCGGGATCGACCCGGCCGACGTGTTCCCGTACTTCTCCAGGTTGTTGAACACCTTCGACCGCGGGATGTGCAGCACGTCGATCGCCGCGTTGATGATCCGGATGTTGGCTTGGTGTGCCACGTACAGGGACACGTCCGCGGTCGTCAGGTTCGCCGCCTTGAGCACGTCCTGGATCGTGTCGCAAAGGATGTCCACCGCCCAGCGGAAGACCGCCCGGCCGTCCATGTACATGAATTGCTTGCCCTCGGCGAGGTGGGCGGCGGTCGGCGGCAGGCGGCTCCCGCCCGACTCGCGCTGGAGGAGCGGCCCGCCGCTCCCGTCCGACCCCATGCTGTACGCCAGGAACCCCTGGTCCGGCCGCCCCGGCTCCACGAACACCGCCCCGGCCCCGTCGCCGAAGAGGGGGTAAGTCTTGATGTCGTCCGGGTTCAGCACCCGGCTGTTCGTGTCCCCGCCGATCACCAGCGCCCGGTCGCTCAGCCCGGCCTTCACGTAGGCCGCCGCGGTCACGAGGGCGTACATGAACCCGGCGCACGCGGCCTCGACCTCGATCGCCGGGCCGATCAGCCCGATGCGGTCCTGGACGAGGCAGGCGGTGGACGGGAACGACATGTCCGGGGTGAACGTGCCGAGGACGAGCAGGTCGCAGTCCTTCGCGGACAGGCCGGTCTTGGCGAACAGGTCGTTGACGGCCTCGACGCACAGGTCGGAGGTGGCCTGGTGGGGGGCGGCGTGGCGGCGCTCGAGGATGCCCGTCCGCTTCACGATCCAGTCCGAATCGAATCCCAGGCGGGCGTGCAGGTGGTCGTTGCCGACGACCATGTCCGGGACGTACTTCCCCGTCCCGACGACGCGGACGCCCAGCAGCGACCGGCACTTCGGGAGCGGCTGTGTGCGGTCACTGGTCATCACGTCGGCGTCCGCGTCGGGAACCCGGGCCGGCCGCCGGGCGAGTGCGTCGAGGGATTATATGGAGTCGGGGGAAGCCCCGGGCGGGGGGTTCGTCGGCCGCCGCCCGCTCACTTCTCGGCCCCGCTCGCCAGGAACCGCAGCAGGCCGCAGACGGCCCCCCCCGTGGCGTCGGCCCGCAGGTTCCCTTCGGACGGCGACAGGTAGAACCCGCCGACGAGGACGTTCGCCCGGTACGTGTTCTCGAAGTGGCGGGTGTTCGCCTCGACGTACTGCATCCCGGTGAGGAACTGGGCCGCGTCGGCCGCCGCCTGCTTGTACCGGCCGGCCCGCGCCAGGTCGGTCCCCTGGCGGCTGAGTAGGTAGGCGCACGACAGGCTTTGCAGGTACGCCCCGCACTCGAACCCCGGTTCCGCTTCGACCGCCCGCCCGCCGGCCCAGCCCTTGAACCCGCCCGCCCAGAGCGGGTGCTTGGCCCCGGTCGCGCCGTACTGGAGGGCGGCGAGCCAGTCGTTCATCTCGAAGACGGCCGCCGGCGCGTCCGCCGAGCGGGACTGGAGGGCGAAGTCGGCGAAGGCCGGCGTGAGGGTCGCTGCGAGGAGGGGGTGCGGGTTCGCCTTGAACCACCCGCGGTAGTGTTCCAGGGCCGCCGCCAGCGCGGCCGCCTTCCACTCGGCCGGCCGCGCCCGGTGGCTCGCCGCCAGCGCTTGTAGGGCGTAGCCGGGGTACTCGTTCACGCCGGCCGGGTCGAGTTTCGTGGGGTCGGCGGCCGGGTCGTCGGCGTAGTGAACCGACCCGTCGGGCCGGAGTTGCTTGCGCAGGAAGCCGCACAACCGTTCGGCCTCGGCGACCAACTTGTCGTCGGCGGCGGGCAGGTCGTAGACGGCGAGGGCGAGGAGGGCGGCGAACCCGACCCGGTTGCACGCGGCCGACGACGCCACCGGCACGCGGCAGGTCGGGTCGGCGGGGTCGATCTTCGTGACCGCGAGCAGGGCGAGCACGGCCTGACTCGCCACCGCCGCCTGCCGGTCGTCGCCGGCGAACTTCGCGGCCCGGGCCACCGCGAGGGCGGCGACGGCTTGCTTCACGTCGTGGTCGCCGTCCATCGGCTGGCGCAGGGCCGGGCGGTAGCCGTACAGGAAGCGCCCCTGGGCCTGGCTCATCCGGGTCAGCCAGCCCGACCCGAGCAGGACCGACCGGACCGCGTGCTGGGTGGCGGGCGGGAAGGCGGCGAGCGGCTCGAACTTCGAAAGCGGAATATCGGCCGGGGCGGTTGGCGGCGCAGGAACGGGTGCGACCCCGCCCGCCGGCGTCACCGGGGGCGGCGGTTGGCCGAAGCCGACGGCCGCGACCGACGCGAGGACCAGCAGTCCGATTGTGAGCGTGACGCGCCGCATCGCCGAGCCTCCGTGCCCGTCGCCAGACAGTACCCGGCGGGAATGCTAATCGAATCGGCCGCCGCGAAGCAACCCGGACTGGCGGGCGGATTAAGCCACGGGCATCTGGACGTGGAGGGTTCGCACGCCGCTACTCCGGCTTCGGGTCGTTGCGGACGGACCGGGTCGTACCTATTGTAATCCTACCGCCCGCCTTCGTGGCGGCCGGACGGACTCACCCGCGGAGGACGGGACGATGACGCGGTCGGTGATCGGGCTGCTCGCCTGCGTGCTCGCGGCGGCCCCGGCGGACGCCCAGCCGAAACCCGACGACGTGATTCGCAAGGCCATCGACGCCCACGGCGGGCTGGAGGTGCTCAAGAAGTACCCGGCCGGCACGTCGAAGATCGGCGGCAAGGTGTCCCTCGGCGGCGGCGACCTGCCGTTCACCGGCACCCTGGCCTTCGCCTTCCCCGGCAAGGTGCGGATGGAAATGACCATCGAGTCGCTCGGCCAGAAGGCGTCGATGATCCAGGTGGTCAACGGGGATAAGGTCCGCCAGACCGAGAACGGCGTGGCGAGCAAGCTCGACGAGGTGGTCCGGGCCGAGTTACGCGAGTCGGCGGTGATCCAGGAGATCACGCTGCTCTACCCGCTCCTCGACCCCGCCCGGTACACCCTGGTCGCCGAGAAGGACGCCGTTTTGGGCGGCAAGCCGGTGGCGGTCGTGGTGGTGAAGTCGAAGGGGTTGAAGGACGCCCGCCTCTTCTTCGAGCAGAAGACCGGTCTCCTCCTCGGCATGCAGCGGCGGGGGCTGAACCCGGCGCAGAAGGCCGTGGACGAGGTCACGCTGTTCGCCGACTACAAGACGATCGACGGCATGGTCGTGCCCATGAAATCGAAGGTTTCGCACGACGGCAAGCCGTTCCTCGAACTCGACGTGACCGAGTACAAGCCCCTCAAGACGGTGGACGACAAGCTGTTCGCGGTCGAGTGATTCGGACCCCGCCCGGCGTTCCGGGCGCACACGCGGAGACCGTCGGGACATGCCCTCGCTCACGTTCGTCGTGGACCGCCGGGAAGCCGGCCAGACCCTCGCCTCGGCGCTGAAGAAGCGCTACGGGTTGAGCTGGTCGCAGGCCAAGCGGCTCGTCGAGGGGCAGCACGTCCGCGTCGGCCAGCAGGTCGAAACCGACGCGGCCCGGCGGCTCAAGCTCGGCAAGAAGGTGTACCTCGAATCGGGCAGCGTCGAGCTCAAGTCGGCCAACCGCGGGGCCGCGAAAGCCGACCCGAAGACGGCCGCCGCACCCGCCCGCAAGCCGGGGCCGAAGCCGCGGCCCGTCGCCCTGCCGCTGCCGAAGGGCATCGACATCGTCTACGCCGACGACGCGCTGGTGGTCGCGTACAAGCCGGCCGGGCTGACCACCATGCGGCACAAGGACGAGGTCGAGGAGTACGGCGACGGGCAGCGGTTCCTGACGCCGACCCTCGCCGGGGCGCTGCCGCGCCTGCTCGGCGTCCCGGACCGGCGGGTGGTCGCCGTCCACCGGATCGACCGCGACACGTCCGGGCTGGTCGTCTTCGCCCGCACCGCGGCCGCCGCCGACCACCTGACCGAGCAGTTCCGCAAGCACACCGTCGAGCGCAAGTACCTCGCCCTGACCCGCGGCGTCCCGAAGCCGGGGAAGATCAACACCGTCCTCGTCGCGGACCGCGGCGACGGGCGGCGCGGGACGACCCGCAAGAAGCACCCGGCCGACGGCAAGCGGGCGGTCACGCGCGTCCAGGTGCTGGAAGTCCTGGGCGACTTCGCGGCGGTCGAGTGCCGGCTCGAAACCGGCCGCACCCACCAGGTCCGCATTCACCTCGGGGAAATCGGCACGCCCCTGTGCGGCGAGCGCGTCTACGACCGGGCCGTGAACAGCCGCCCGGTCCCCGACGAGAGTGGGGCCGAGCGGCCGATGCTGCACGCCGCCCGCCTCGGGTTCGTCCACCCCGAGACCGGCGAGAAGATGGCGTGGGACGCGAAGCCGCCCGCCGATTTCGCCGCGGTCCTGGCGAAGTTGCGGCCGGCATGACCCCGCCGCCCCCGGCCGACCTGCCGCGCCGCTGGCCGTGGCTCGTACGGGCCTTCCGCCGCTATTCCGCCCGCTACGTCCGCAGGCACTTCCACGCCCTGCGCCTGTCGAACGCCGGCCACAAGTTCCCGCCCGCCGGCGACCCCGTCCTGGTCGTGCTGAACCACCCGGCGTGGTGGGATCCGCTCGTCGCCCTCGTCCTCTCGACCCGGTTCGCCGACCGCGACCAGTTCGCCGCCGTCGACGCCGTCGCCCTGCGGCGGTATGGGTTCTTCGCGCGGCTCGGGGCCGTCGGCGTGGACCCGGCGGGCGTGCGCGGCGCGATCGCCTTCCTCCGGGCGGGGGAGCGAGTCATGTCGGAACCGGGCCGCGTGTTCTGGGTGACGGCCCAGGGGCGGTTCGCCGACGCGCGGGAGCGCCCGCTGAACCTACGCTCCGGCGTCGGCCACCTCGCCGCCCGCCTCGGCCGCGGGGTGGTCGTCCCGCTCGCCCTCGAATACCCCTTCTGGAACGAGCGCACGCCCGAAGCCCTGGCCCGCTTCGGCGAGCCGATTCGCGTCGCCGACCACCCCGGCCTCGACGGGAAAACCTGGACCCGGCTGATCGAAACCGCCCTGACAGTCACGCTCGACGCGCTTGCCGCCGAAGCGATCGCCCGCGACCCGGCGGCGTTCACGACGGTCGTGGCCGGGACAACCGGCGTCGGCGGCGTCTACGACGTGTGGCGGCGGGCGAAGGCGTGGGCACGCGGCGAGCGCTTCGACCCGTCGCACGCCGCCGCGACGGGGGCGAAGGAGTAATGGTGTTCGTCTTCGCCGCCGTCACGCTCGCCTGCGCCGCGGGGCCGGCCCTGCTGTACGTCTGGAATCACTTCCTGTTCCGCCCCCCTCCGCGGGTAGGTCGGGCCGAGTCTTCGAGGCCCGACATCGCGCCCACGAAGATCAGCGTCCTCATTCCGGCGCGGGACGAAGAAGCCGCCATCGCCGCGTGCGTCGAAGCGGTGCTCGCGTCGCGCGGCGTCGAACTCGAAGTCGTCGTCCTCGACGACCACTCGGCCGACCGCACGGCGGCGGTCGTCCGCGAGATCGCCGCGAAGGACGCCCGCGTGCGGCTCGAACCCGCCCCGCCGCTACCCGCCGGGTGGTGCGGCAAGCAACACGCCTGTCACGCGCTCGCGGGACACGCCCGATTCCCGGTCCTGTCGTTCCTCGACGCCGACGTGCGGCTGTCGCCCGACGCCCTGGCCCGCATGGCTCTCTTCCTGCGCCGGTCGCGGGCGGGGCTGGTGAGCGGGTTCCCGCGGCAGGAGACGGGCACGGTTCTCGAACGGCTCGTCATCCCCCTCATCAACTGGCTGCTGCTCAGTTATCTGCCGATGGTCGGCATGCGGCACACCCGGCACGCCGTCTTCGGCGTCGGGTGCGGGCAGTGGTTCACCACGACGCGCGTCGCCTACGAAGCCGTCGGCGGGCACGAAGCGGTCAAGGCGTCGCTCCACGACGGCCTGACCCTCCCCCGCGCCTACCGCCGGGCCGGCTTCCACACCGACATCTGCGACGCGACCGACCTCGCCGCCTGCCGCATGTATCGGTCGGCAGCGGGGGTCTGGTACGGGCTGGCGAAGAACGCCCGCGAGGGGATGGCGGCCACGTCGCAAATCGGCTTCTGGACGCTGCTCCTCCTGTCCGGCCAAGTGTTGCCGTTGATCGCCTTCGGCGCGGCGCTCGCCGAAGCGGATCGAGTGGCGACGGCGCTTGCGGCGGGGGCCGTGGCGTGTTCCGTCGTGCCCCGCTTCATCGCGGCCCGGCGGTTCCGCCAGTCGTGGTTCGGGGCGGCGCTGCACCCGGTCGGGGTGCTGGTTCTGCTCGGCATCCAGTGGTACGCGGTGGTCCGGGCGGCGGCCGGGCGGCCAGTCGGGTGGAAGGGGCGGGGGCACCCCGCGGCCGGGCCGGGTTCGCCTTCGCACCAATCCGTCGATACTCATAACCGGGCGGTGTCGTGACCACTCGCAGTCGAGGGGGGTTCCCATGTTCAAGACGGTTCGCGTGGCGGTGACCGGGGCGGCCGGTCAGGTGGCGTACTCGATGCTCGCCCGCCTCGCCTCCGGCGAGGTGTTCGGGCCGGACACCCTCGTCCGCCTGCAACTCCTGGAAATCACCCCGGCCCTCGGTGCCCTCGAAGGGGTGGCGATGGAACTGGAGGACTGCGGCTACCCGACCCTCGCCGGGGTAGACGTGACCGACGACGCGAACAAGGCGTTCGACGGCGCGAACTGGGCGCTGCTCGTCGGGGCCGCCCCGCGCAAGCAGGGGATGGAGCGCAAAGACCTCCTCGGGCTGAACGGCAAGATTTTCGTCGGCCAGGGGCAGGCACTCGCGCGGCGGGCGGCCGCCGACGTGCGCGTCCTGATCGTCGGCAACCCGTGCAACACCAACTGCCTCGTCGCCTACCAGAACGGCCGGGACATCCCGCACGAGCGCTGGTCGGCGATGACCCGGCTCGACCACAACCGGGCGGTCGCGGCCCTGGCGAAAAAGGCCGGGGTGCCGAACGCCGCGGTCACGAACGTGACCATCTGGGGGAACCACTCGAACACGCAGTTCCCCGACTTCACGAACGCCAAGATCAACGGCAAGCCGGCGACCGCCGCGATCCCCGACCGGGCGTGGCTGGAGCAGACGTTCGTGCCGGCGGTGCAGACCCGCGGGGCGGCCGTCATCAAGGCCCGCGGGCTGTCCAGCGCCCTGTCGGCCGCGAACGGGGCGATCGACCACGTCAAGACCTGGATCACGGGCACCGCGGCCGGCGACTGGACCAGCTCGGCGACGATCTCGAAGGGCGAGTACGGCGTCCCGGCCGGCCTCGTCTTCGGCTACCCCTGCACGACCGACGGCGGCAATTGGAAGGTGGTCGAAGGGCTATCGCACGACGCCTTCGGCAAGGAAAAGCTCGCGCTCACCCTGACCGAACTGCTCGAAGAGCGCGACGCCGTGAAGGAACTGCTGCCGACCTGATGCCGGCCCCGTCAGACGATGAGCGACGGGGCGGTGCGGCCGGCGGTCGTGGCGTCTATGATGACCCCACCCGACCCCACCGCGACACCGTGAGGCACACATGGCGAAGGCGAAAAACGTACTCGGCGGGCCGCTCAAGACCTGCTCGACCGACCCGATGACCGGCTTCTACCGCGACGGGTGCTGCAACACCGGCCCGGACGACGAAGGGCTGCACACCATCTGCTGCCGGGTGACGGCCGAGTTCCTGGCCCACCAGCGCGAGATCGGCAACGACCTCAGCACGCCGTTCCCGATGTTCGGCTTCCCCGGCCTTCGCCCCGGCGACCAGTGGTGCGTCTGCATCACCCGGTGGAAGGAGTCGCTCGAAGCCGGAATGGCCTGTCCGGTCGATCTGGAGGCGACGCACATGCACGCCCTGGAGTTCGTCGATCTCGAAGACCTGGAGCGGCACGCGATTCGCAATGCCCGCCCGGAGGCGTGACCGCCACCCGCCACATCGGCGGGCCGATCCGCTCGCACCACCCTGGAGACTGCGTCATGAGGCTCGACGACGCACCGGAGAGCGGCAACGTCGAGGACCGACGTGGGATGGGCACGAAGCTGGCGGTCGGCGGCGGGGGCGGGGTGGTTCTCCTCATCCTCGGGCTGATCTTCGGCGTCGATTTCGGCGGCGGGAAGGGGGGTGGCGGAGGCGGGCCGGGGCCGGATGCGGCGAACACCGGTGCCCCGCCCGACCCGGAGACGAAGGCGTTCGCGTCGAAGGTTCTCGGCACGCTGGAAGTGGTCTGGACCGACGAGTTCCAGAAGCACCACACCGAGTACGGCGTCCGCTGGCGGGCACCGAAGATGGTGCTGTTCAGCGACGAAGTGAACACCGGCTGCGGCCGGGCACCGTCGGCCGTCGGGCCGTTCTACTGCCCCGCCGACGAACATTTGTACCTCGACCCTACGTTCTTCGACGAGCTGGAACGAAAACTCGGCGGGTCGAAGGCACCGTTCTCTCAAGCCTACGTCGTCGCCCACGAGGTCGGGCACCACGTCCAGAATCTGCTCGGCTACAACGCGGTGGTCGAAAAGGCCCGCGGGCAGGGGAAGAATGCGGGCAACGAGGCGTCGGTGCGGCTCGAACTGATGGCCGATTACCTCGCCGGCGTCTGGGCGTTCCACGGCCAAAAAAAGTTCAACTTCGTGGAATCCGGCGACTTTGAAAACGCGATCAAGTCCGCGAACTCGATCGGCGACGACCGCTTGCAGAAGCGGTCGGGCGGGTTCGTTCACCCGGAGCAATTCACGCACGGCACGTCGGCCCAGCGGGTGAAGTACTTCACCGACGGGTTCAAGACCGGCGACGCGAGCAAGGCCCGCCTCGACCGCTTCTTCAAAGCCCCGATCCGCAACGGCGAGTTGGTGGATTAATGGCCGTCGTGAAGCGGTCGGGCCGGGATGCCTTCGCCGTCTCCTGGACCGCTCCGCCGCGTAGAACAGGCGGTGCCCCTTCCGCCGGAGTTCGCGCGATGACCGTCCCCACCGGCTACGTCCTCGGGCAGTCGGCGGCCGCGGCCCGGCGGCTGGCGATCCAGGACGCCCACTTCGCCGGGCCGTCCGAAAAGCTCCTCGACGACCTCGCGCTCCGCCAGGACGACCGCGTCGTCGAACTCGGGTGCGGCCCCGGCGGGTTGACCGCCCGCATCCTCCGCCGACTCGGGGCGGGCGGCGTGGTCGTGGGCGTGGACGCCAGCCCCGGCCTGCTCGACCAGGCCCGCGCCCGCCTCGCCATTGAGGGACCGGCGCGGTTCGAGCCGGTGGCGGCCGACATCTCTACCCTCGGACCGTGGCTCGACGGGGCGGACGTGGTCGTTGGGCGGGCGGTGCTGCACCACGTCCCGATGGCGGAACTGCTGCTCGGGCGGCTGCGGGCGGCGGTCCGGCCGGGGACGCGGGTCGGGTTCGTCGAGCCGGACTTCCGCACCCCGCTCGCCCGCGTCGCCCACCTCGATGCGACCGGCCGGCCGGGGGTGCGGCCGCTCGCGGTGTGGGCGACGGCCCTGAACCAGTTGTACGCCGCGAACCGCATCTCCCCGGCGGTCGGGGCGACGATGGCCGCGGCGATGACCGCCGCCGGCTACCGCCACGTCCGCGGCGACTGGACGCCGTTCCCGACCGACGCGACGGTGATCGAGAACATGGTGCTGGTGTACGACGAGATCCGCGACACCATCGCCGCCCTCGGCATCCTCACGCCCGCGGGGGTCGCGGAGCAACAACAACTGCTGCGCGACCTGGTGCCATTCGACCTTCCCGCCGTCTGGGGACTACACAGCGTCGTCTGCGAGGCGTGAGTCGGGTGAAGCGATTATCGCTGTAAGATGCGGGCGACGGGGGTGGTGAAGCCCGGCAACTCGGGGCCGCCGTCGAGCGTCTGCTGCTCGTTCAACACCGTCGGGGGTCGGCCCGGTCGCAGCACGGAAATCGTCCGCATGTACGGGTCGATGACCCAGACGACCGGAATGCCGGCCCCGCGGAGTGTGGTCCAGCGGGTATGCACGTTCTCCACCGTATCGGTCGGGGACAGAATCTCCACCGCCAGCGTCGGGACGCCGACGAGGATCGTCGATTCCTCGTCGGTCTCGTTCCGGGCGGCCATCTCCGGCGAGATGTACACCACGTCGATCCCGACGGTCAGTTCCGGGTCGTCGCGGAGGCGGACGCCGGCCTCGCCGGAGTGAACTTGCCCGCGGGGCAGGGTGTGAGGTTCGAGCCACAATTTCAGCAGGAACACGACCTGGGCTTCAGTCGCGGTGTGGTACTTGTTCCGGATCGTCATCGCCTCGCCCCCGCCCGGAAACTCGTGGACCCGGCCGTCGATGATCCACCGCTCGACCCCGTCGTCGGGCATGGCGAGTAGGTCGGCGGCGGTATACGGCTTCTCGGCCGGCTTCGGGGGGGGCGTCGTGACCGCGGTCGCCATCGTCGTTCCTCGCGAGTCCTGCCAGCGTATCACGGCCGCTTGAGCTCGAACAGGTCGGCCGTGTGGCACCAGTAGTCGGCTCCGAGGCGGGCGACGGTGCGGAGCTTCCGGGGGTCCACCCGGCCGGCTGCGTCGAGAACGTCGTCGGCGACGTGCATCGCCAGGACTTCGCCGATCACGATGTTGGCCGCGATCGGCCCCGTCCCGCACGGGATGATCTGCCGCACCCGGCACTCCAGGCTCGCCGGCGACTCGGCCACCCGTGGCGGCCGCACCCGCACGCTCGGCACCGTCGTCAGGCCGGTCAGGGCGACCTCACTCTCGTCGGGCGGCACCTCCTTGCTCGACAGGTTAACGGCGGCGGCGAGCGGGGCGGTGGCGGCGTTCAGGACGAACTCGCCGAGGGCTTCGAGGTTCAACAGCGTGTCCTTCTTCGACCCGTCGCGGCGGAGGGTGGGGGAGAAGGCGACGACCGGCGGGTTCGCCCCGAAGGCGTTGAAGAAGCTGAACGGGGCGAGGTTCACCACCCCGGCCGTGGAGAGCGTCGTCACCCACGCGACCGGCCGCGGGGTGACGATCCCGGTGAGCAGGTGGTAGACCTCGACCACGTCCGCGGTCGCCACGTCGATGAGCACGGGTCACTCCAGCCACGAGTACGGGTAGTTCGGGTCGTCCAGCGCTACCGCCTGCTCGGTGAGAAAGAGCGGGCGAAAGGTATCCACCATCACCGCGAGTTCGTCGGTGCGGGTGATGTCCTTGCTGGCGGCGATGGTGCCGGGGTGGGGGCCGTGCGGGACGCCGTGCGGGTGGAGGGTGAACGACCCCGCCTCCACCCCGCGGCGACTGCCGAAGTTGCCGCGGACGTAGTACAGCACCTCGTCGCTCTCGACGTTGCTGTGGGCGTAGGGCACCTTGATCGCGTCCGGGTGGGTGTCGAGTAGCCGGGGGGCGAACGTGCAGACGACGAACCCGCCGGCCGCCTCGAACGTCTGGTGGATCGGCGGCGGCTGGTGGACGGTCCCGGTGATCGGCTCGAAGTCGTCGGCATTGAACGTGAACGGGTAGACGCACCCGTCCCAGCCGACGGCGTCGAACGGGTGGTGCGCGAGCGTGTAGCGCGTGAGCCGCGGGCCGTCCTTGACGAGGACGGGCGTGTCCTCGTTGCGGTCGAGGGTATCGAGGTCGGCCGGGCCGTGCAGGTCGCGCTCGGCGAACGGGGCACCGAGGCGGAACTGGCCGTCCGGGTTCAGATAGCGCCGCGGGAAGTCGATGGTGCCGGCGGACTCGATCACGAGCAGGTCGGGCGGCCCGGCCGCGGGTTCGAAGTCGAGGCGGTACGTCGTGCAGCGCGGGATGACGACGTAATCGAACGGACGAAACGGCAGGCGGCCGAACTGCGTGTGTAGCGTGCCGGTTCCGCTGTGGACGAAGACGATCTCGTCGGCGACGGCGTTGCGGAAGAGTTCGGCCTGTTGCTCGCCCGGGCTGCACCGCCAGAGCGTCACGTCGGCGTTGGTGAACATCGGCACCCGGCCGGTGACGGGGTCGCCGGCGACGGGCATCTTGCCGGTCTTGAGGTGGTGGTGGCGCAGGGCGGGTTGCTCGACGCGCCCGACGGGCCACGCCCCGGCCGCCTCCACTTTGCGCACGCGGGTCGGCGGGCGGAGGTGGTAGACGATGGAGTACGCCCGCGCGAACCCCTGCGTGCTGACGACTTCCTCGTAGTAGATGCCCTCGTGGCGGTAGCCGGGACTGACGCGGTGGGCGGTGTGGCGCTTCTTCGGGAGCGACCCGAGGGAGAGGTAGCGTGGCATGGGTACACCTCTCATGACCCACGGACCGCCGTCCGTGGGCTTTCGCCGATGGGGTTACGAAGGGTGCCGATCCGCTCGATGTCGAGTTCCACCACGTCGCCGGGCTGGAGCCAGCCGCCCACGGCTTCCGGCGTCAGCTCCAAAATACAGCCGGTGCCAACGGTGCCCGAGCCGAGTACGTCGCCGGGGCGGAGTTCGGTGTCGCGGCTGGCGTGGGCGAGGAGCTGCGGCCACGTCCAGTACATGCTACCGGCGTCCCCGCGCGAGTATTCCCTCCCGTTCACGCGGGCGGTCATGTCGAGGTGCAGGCGGCCGTCGCGGTACACGTCCGTCAGCGCGGCGAACGGGACGACGGCCGGGCCGAGCGACGTGGCGAAGTCCTTACTCTTGGACGGCCCCAGCCCAATCGCCATCTCGGCCCGCTGGATGTCGCGGGCGCTCCAATCGTTCATGACCGTGAACCCGGCGACGCACGCCATCGCGGTGTCGTCGGCCCGCAGGTCGCGGGCGGCGGTGCCGATCACGCACGCCAGTTCCAACTCGTAGTCGAGTGCGGCGCTGCCGTGCGGTGCCCATACCGGATCGCCGTCGCCCACGATGGCGACCGGATTTGAGAAGTAGAAGACCGGCACCTCGTACCACTGCGGCACCATCGGTAAACCGCGGTGGGCGCGGCACGTCTTGACGTGCTGCTCGAAGGCGTAGAAGTCGCGGAGCGACTGGATTTGTGATTTCAGATTAGTGATTGAAGATTGGGACAACGGGGCTCACTCCTTGGGCTTGAGACGGAGGGCCGTACAACGGGCGGCCGTCATGATCGCGACGATTTCGTTCGCCTCGCGTTGCAGGGCTTCAACGAGTACGGGTTTGAGTACCTCGCCCTCGGCAATCACTTCCAACCAAAACGCGCTCTCGTCGGCCTCCTCGATGACCACACCCAACTTGTTGATGAAATCTTTCCGCGACCGCGCCCGGCACACTGCCCGGTAATTCGCCGCGACCGACGACCCTGCCTTCATCAACTGATATGAGATTACTCGCCCCTGTGCGGTTTCCGGCAGGGCCGCGACGACCTTCATCACGCGCAATGTAAATTGCTTCGTCCGCTGTCGCAATTCTTCGGGACTCATTTGTGGCTCCCGGTTCCCCAATCGTCAATCACAATTCACCAATCATAAAGTACCCCGGCTCTCCTGCTCCCGCTCGATCGCCTCGAACAGCGCCTTGAAGTTGCCCTTGCCGAAGCTCTTCGACCCCCGCCGCTCGATGACCTCGAAGAACAGCGTCGGCCGGTCCTGCACCGGCTTCGTGAAGATCTGCAGCATGTACCCCTCGTCGTCGCAGTCCACCAGGATGCCCAACTCGGCCAGCACCGCGAGGTCTTCCTCGATCGGGCCGACGCGGGCCGGGAGCGCGTCGTAGTACGCCGGCGGGACGCGCAGGAACGACACGTCGTTCGCCCGCAG
>Ga0105047_10012120_pt1 | contig 13903 bp, 12 predicted proteins | sample MAT04_FD_78384 | JGI IMG/M metagenome (GOLD analysis project Ga0105047, IMG submission 78384) | Freshwater microbial communities from Lake Fryxell liftoff mats and glacier meltwater in Antarctica - MAT-04 (megahit assembly) | ecosystem: Environmental > Aquatic > Freshwater > Ice > Liftoff...
CGACTCGGCGCCGCCAAGAGCGCGAGCAACGCGTGACCGAACTGCCGACGACCACCCGAAGCCCCGCGTTTGCACGGTCTGGTCTCCTCTCGTCTCGTCTCGTCTCGTCTCGTCTCGTCGTGCCCGTGCCCGATCTCACTCTCGAACCTCACGCGGGTCGAGCAGGCTGTCGTGCGACAACGACCTCGTTTGACACAGGTCTTCTAGAGCGACAAACCGTTTGTCGCTCTAGGGGATCAGCGCTGCGAAGCGCACGTGGCTCGCGCCGGCGAGAAGCTTCGCGGAGTCCGTGTCGTGCGACGCGACGACGAGCTGCGAGCCGCCGCCGCCCGTGATGAACTCGGACTCGACGATGAGACGCCCCGCGGGCGTGCGTGCCTCGAAGTCCTGATCGGCGACCACCATCGGCTTGCCGTCGGCGCCGACGACGCCGGTGCCGACCGGGCGCAGATCGCTGCCGTCCGGCTTGATGCTGAAGAGGCGACCGCCCTCCTGCTGCCCGGCGAGCGCGCGGTAGTAGACGACGCGACCGCTCGACGTCATCCCGGCGAAGAACGGGATCTGCGGGACCCCCTCGCAGAGCGCCTTCAGGCCCGTGCCGTCCAGCTTCACAGCACGGAGCGCGGGCCCGCTCGGCGAATCGCTCCGGTAGACGACGAGCCCGTCCTGGACGGCGCCGATCTGGATGTTGGTGCCGACGGCGGGGTCGAGCAGACGCGCGGCCACGCCTCCGTTCATGGAGACGGCGAGCATGCTCCCGGCGGCGCGATAGAGGACGTCTCCAGCGGCGGTCACCTGGACGGGAGCGACGTCGGCCGCGGGGGCCGTGAGCACCTGCTCGTCCTTGCCGGTGACGGCGGCGGAGACGAGCGAAGCCTGCCCGTCCGCGCCCTTGCGAACGAACACGACGCGCGTGCCTGCTCCGAACGCGAACGCGGCCTCGTCGACGTCCGGCTTGCCGAACGAGATGGGGTTGCTCCCGTCGAGGCCGATCGTTCGGACGTCGTCGCTGGTCGCCGCGTGCATGGTGAGGAGGATGCGAGAGTCCTTCACCTCGGCGACGCGATCGTGGCCGTCACCGCCGCCGAGCGGCGTCGTGGTCGCGCCGTCGAGCGTGAGGCTACGAAGGTTTCCCGAGGTCATCACGGCTGCTCGCTTCGCGTCCGCGGCGACGAGCGTCGAGTCGGCCGCGAGCACACGAGGTGCCGAGCCGGCATGGAGCGCGAGGACGTCCGTCGTCGCTTCGCTGCCTGCACGCGAGGCCTCGACGACGACGATGTCACCCTCCGAGCGAACCTGCTTCAGCGCGGCGTACTTGCCGGCCGGCAGTGCCCCGAGCGTCGTGCGGGCCGTACCGTCGCCGCGAACGGCGACGACGGCGTCGATCGTCTTGTCGGCCTTGTGCTCGACGAGGAGCGCGCGACGTCCGCCGAGGACCCCGGCGAACGTCGTGTCGACGCCGGACGAGGAGAGCGCGACCGGAGGCGTACTGCCGTCCTCGAGCGTGGCGCCAACGGTGCGGATCGCGCCCGCCGAGCCCGTGTAGACGACGAACGAAGGAGGCGCGGTCGGCGCGGCGCCGGTCGCCGTGGCGACGGGGCTCGCGCCCACGGTCGGCGACGCGGGCGTGCCGACGCCGACGGGGTCCGTGCCGGACGGCGCGGCGTCCTTCGACTTGCAGGCCGCCGCGGCGGAGACGCTGAGGAGCAAGGCGAGGACGTGCAGCTTTCGCATGGCCGACGAGGCTACCACGCAACAATCCGGGCCCCCTGGCACACGCGCGATCCACCATTTGGCGCGAAATCACCGTGATCCTCGCGCGGAACCTCGCGCAATCACATGTAGCACGAGGTGGCGCAATTCGAGCTTGGCCTCCGGAGGTCTGTCGAATGCGAAGCACGCTCGTTCTCGGTCTTCTTCTCTCGCTCGTCGCGGCTTCGACCGTCGCGTGCTCGACCAGCGATTCCGGTAGCCCGGCCTCCGAGGACGCCCCGCCTGCCGACGACCAGGCCGAAGAAGAAGTGATCAGCGGCGTCACGAAGCTCGCAAGCAAGCTGCAGGACCCCGATTCGCTCACGGCCGTCGGTGACAACGTCTACTTCTCGACGACGTACGGATACGCCACGCAGCAAGAGGCCTCGTACGAGCACGACATCTGGGTGAAGTCGAAGGACGGTCGCGCGAAGCGTCTCTACAAGGGCCTCTACGGCGCGACGTGGGACATGGCGGCGACGAAGAACGGCATCTACGAGATCAACGAAGGCTACGCGTCGGTCATGCGGTACCCGCTCGACGGCTCCAACAAGGAGGGCGAGAGCCTCGTCCACGCCATCTACGGCAACGACGAGATGCCCGAGGTCGGCATCCGCCGCCTCGCGGCCGACGACGGCGGCTTCGTCGTCGCCTTGCGCACGAGCGACGACGACACCAAGCCCGGTCCGGTCGTCGCGAGCTCGCCCACCGGCAGGAACGAGAAGAAGCTCGGCGAGATCGCCGGCGGCGCCAGCGCGCTCCGCATCGCAGGCGCGAAGGTGTACGTCGGCACGCGCACGGGCGACGTCCTCGTCGCCGCACGCGACGGCTCCGGCTCGCTCACCAAGGTCGCCTCGGGTGCGGGAGCGGTCGCGAGCATCGCGATCGCCGGCGACGACGTGTTCTTCGGGACCGACAAGGGCCTCTTCGTTGAAGCGCAAGGGCATCGCGGCCCCCGTCCAGCTGCTCGCCGAGGGCGCGGGCGAGCTCGCGGTCGTTCGTGACCAGCTGCTCTTCGCCCAGTACAAGAAGGGTGTCTCGAGCATCCCGCTCGCGGGCGGAGCCACGAAGCTCGTGCTGAAGACGGGCGCGCCGAGCAGCGTGCTCGCGCTCCCGGGCTTCCTGTTCGTCACTGACAAGTCGTACGGCCGCTGCACGCAGACCGACGAGGGCCAGGCCTGCGCCTTCGACGGCTCGGCGTTCCGCGTGAAGTACTAGCCCAGCAGGCTCACAGCTCGAAGCAATAGAGCCGACGCGTTACGTCGCAGGCCGCTGGAACCGCCGCCGTCCACGCCGGCGACGTCGTCTTCGTGTCTCCCGTCGCCGCATGGCCGGACGCCGCGTTGCTCGTCCAGTCGCCGCAATCGTCGTCGAGGAACGTTCCGTCCGCGTCGGTGGCCGTCCACACGAAGCCGCTCTGCAATGCGCCGTTCTCGTCGCGGTCGATGCGGCGCGTGAGATGCGCGTTCGTGAGCTCACCGACCTTGACCGCGAGCACGCCCGTCGTGAGGTACCAAGGGCCGCTCGCGGTGATGCGCGACTTGGCGTTCGTCGTGTTCGTCGACAACCATGCGCGCCAGGTCCCGCCGAGCATCGCCGCGTTCGCGCGCTGGGAGCACTGGAGATCGCCGCCGGCGAGCCCGCCGAGGCTCGCTTGCGTCATCGTCGACGTGACGAAGACGCGCTTCACGCCGCTGTCCGCTCCCGCTTCAACGGTCGTCGTCGCGTCGAGGTCGTCGGCGGCGGCATCATCCGCGGTCGCAGCATCGTGGTACGGCTTCGGTGCGCCGTCGACGACTCCCTCGCTGTCATTGCCACCGTCAGCGGTGCCGTCGCGCCCGCCATCCGTGCCGACCACGTCGGGCGCGGTCGGCTCGGTGCCGAGGTCGCCCACGCCCGTGAGCGCATTGCAGCCCGAGAGCGCGACGGCGACGAAGAGCACGCGATGGAGATACGCGGATCGCATGGCGTTCGAAGCATAGCTCCTCCGGACGGCCGAGGCTCGCCACGACGTTCTTGCGAAGAGCGCTACCTCCCTGCGAGGGCGCTCCTTGCCACGTCCACATCGGAGAAGTGGCGCACCTCGGCGCCGACCACCTGCTCCGTCTCGTGGCCCTTGCCGGCAATCAGGACGACGTCGGCGTCTCCGGCCGCCTCGATCGCAGCCGCGATCGCACGCGCTCGGTCGAGCTCGGTGCTCACGCTCGCGTGACCGCGTAGCCCCTCGGCGATCGCACGCGCGATGACCGCCGGGTCCTCGTCGCGCGGATTGTCCGTCGTGAGGATCACGCGGTCGGCAGCGCGAGCCGCCTCGCCCATCGGGCCACGCTTGGCCTTGTCGCGCTTCCCGCCGGCGCCGAAGACGACGGCGAGCTTCCCTCCGGAGCGGTCGGCCAACTTGCGTGCAGTCTGCACGGTCCTGGCAAGAGCATCGGGGCTGTGCGCGTAGTCGACGACGACGTACGGCTTCTCGTGGACCACCTCGAAGCGACCTGGTGGCGGCGGCGCCTCCGCGAGCGCCGCGCACGCGTCGGCCGCAGGCACTCCGGCCGCGACCGCGCCGAGCAGCGCCGCGAGCGCGTTCTCGGCATACACGTCACCGATCGCGCGCACGCGCACCTCCGTAGGAAGGCCGGACGCCGGGTCGCGGACGTCGCACGCGATCGTCGTTCCGCTCCACGAGACCTCGACCGACCTCGCGACGAGATCCGGCGTGCCCTGGACGGGACCGCGCGACGGCACGGCATACGAGAGCACCTTCACGCCTGCCGGCAGGATCTCGCGGAGGAGATCGAAGACGGGATCCCCCGCGTTGAGCACCGCGGTCGCGCCGGGAGGCAGCGACACGAACAGCTGCGCCTTGCTCGCGAGGTAGTGCTCGGCGCTGCCGTGCGCGTCGAGGTGGTCGTGCGTGAGGTTCGTGAAGACGCCGACGTTGCACTGCCACGCCTTGGCAAAGCCCTTCGCCAGCGCCTCGCTCGTGAGCTCGACGGCCGCGTACCTCCCGCCCCGCTCGAAGCACGTGTGCATGCCCTCGACGAAGCCGGTGTAGCTCTTCTCACGCACGACCGGCTCGTCGTCGAGGAAGAACCCGACCGTGGTGGCCCGCGCGACCGGGCCGAGCCCCTTCGACGCCGCGAGCCGACGCAGCGCCGCGGCGACCCAGGCCGTCGTCGTCGTCTTGCCGTTCGTCCCGGTGATTCCCACCGTGAACAGCTGCGTGCTCCAGGCCGGCGGAACGGGGACGCGTCGCGGTGCGATCACGTCCCCATCATGCCACTACTCGATGGCGTTGATGCAGATGTCCGGGTCGGCGACGCAGTAGCCGGCGTCCATGCCGTCGGTGAGGCACGCGCTGAGCTCGGCGCGGCCCGCCGTGTTGAGCCCCGCCGCGACGGGATTGCACTTGGAGAGCGGCAGCGAGCCCACGCCTCCGTCCCCCGGACCGCACGCGGTCGAGAGCGGCGAGCAGAAGCCCTCGGCCGTCGGGTCGGGACACGCCTGAGCGAGTGCATCCTGCACGCACTTGGCGAGCACGGCGTCGACGCCGGTGCACGACGGGAGCTTGAGAATGCACTCGGTGATCGCGCGGCCCACGCCGTTCTTGAAGTTCGGGACATAGTGCTGGCAGAGCGACGCGCAGTCGGCGGCCGCGCCCTCGCACGTCGGCGCGAGCCCAGTGTCGTCGAGACAAGCGCCGGCGTCCTCGGTCGAGCTGTCGGCCGCGTACGCGTCCGCGGTGTACGCGTCTGCTCCGCTGTCCGTGCCGGGAGTCGGCTCCGTCGTGCCGCTGTCCTTCGTGTCGCTGACCGCGGTGCAACCGCTCGCCGACATCGCAACGGCGGTGGCCGCGGAAAGGGCCGTCGTCAGCAGCAGGAACCGAGCTCTATCGACGTTCATATCCAGTCTCCTTGGTAAGCAGGCGGAAGGCGCCGGTGGGGGCCGCGTGACGCAGGTTTCGATCCTATTGGGGTCTCGTGAGGAGTGCTCGTTTTCGGGTTGCCGGGTGGTATATGCCTTGCGCGATGCGTCACTTCCCCCAGTTGCCTTGGCTCGTCCTCATCGCGTGTGGAGCTTGCGGGTCGGAGTCGTCGAGCTCTTCGTCCGGCGGGGCCGCAGGGCCTGTGCGCTCTCTCTTCGTCGCACCGGCTTCGCTGGATGCACTGTCGGACAAGGCCTTCTTCGATCACCCATTTCCGAGCGATCTGAGGAAAGACGCGAACGGCGCCATCGTATTCAAGGGCTTCCCGAATCCGTCGACGCTCCCGCTGCTGGCCCAGTACGTGACGCAGACCGACGGGCTCACGAAGGGCTTCTCCCCGGCGGCCGCCGCTGCGCTTCGCTTCGAGGGCGCCATCGACCCGGCGAGCCTGCCGACCGATCCGCCGTCCACGCTCGCGGCCGACGCAGCGGTGCAGATCGTGGACGTCGATCCGGCGTCGCCCGAGCACGGCCAGCGGCACCTCGCGCAGATCCACTACCAGGAGACCGAGGGTGTCTACTGGCCCGCGAGCACGCTGGCCGTCATGCCGATGCTGGGTCGCCCGCTCCGCACGAAGACTCGCTACGCGGTCGTCGTCACGAGCAAGGTGCGCGCAGCGGGCGGTGGGCCTGTCGGTACGAGCGCCGATCTCGAAGAGGTGCTCGATCGCAAACCCGTCACCGACCACACGCGCGCCGTGCACGATCTCTTCGCGCCGGCCGTTCGCGAGCTCGCGGCGGCCGGCATCGCGACGAACGACATCGTGCACCTCACCGTCTTCACGACGGACGACCCGACCGAGGAGACCTTCGCCGCGATGGACGCCGTCGCTACCGACGTCCCAGCACCGACCGCGAAGGACTGGCAGAAGAAGGACGTGACCACCGACCTCGTCGTGTACGAGGGCTCATACGGGCCGTCGCCCAACTATCAGGCGGGCAACATCCCGTTTCGCAAGCCGACCGACGGCGGCGGGTTCGTCGTCGAAAACGGCAAGCCGAAGCTCCAGAACACCTTCGACCTCCGCTTCGCGCTCGCGGTGCCCGACGCGACGAAGTGTCCCGTGCCGGCCGGCGGATACCCGATCGTCCTCTACTCGCACGGCACCGGCGGCGACTACCGCTCGTTCGTCGACGACGGTACGGCGAAGGCGGCCGCGCAGAAGTGCCTCGCCGCGATGGGAATCGATCAGATCTTCCACGGCACGCGTCCCGGCGCGCCGCCGCTCGGCGACCCCACCGCCGAGACCACGATCCAGCTGCTCTTCTTCAACCTCGACAACATCCTCGCGGCCCGCACCAGCAATCGTCAGTCGGCGATCGACGTCGTCCAGCAGGCGCGCCTCTTCACCGAGACACGTGTGTTGGTGCCCGCGGCGACGTCCGCCAGCGGACAGGACATCGCGTTCGACGGAACGAAGGTGATGTTCTTCGGCCACTCGCAGGGCGGGCTCAACGGTCCCCTCTTCCTCGCGGGCAGCGATCTCGCGCGTGGCGGCGTGCTGAGCGGCGCCGGCAGCGACCTCGCGCTGAACCTCCTCGAGAAGACGAAGCCGGTCGACGTCGCCGCGGCGTTTCGCATCCTCGTCGGCCTCGGTGATCCGGAGGTCGCGACCGAGCTCAACATCTTCCATCCGGTGATGACGCTGGTGCAGACCATCGTCGACCCGGCCGACCCGCTCGAGTACGGCGGCTTCATCGCGCGCGCCCCACGCGCAGGTCACACACCGAAGAGCATCTACCAGACGGAGGGCGTCGGGCCGGACGGCGTCGGCGACTCCTACGCGCCGCCGCACGGCATCGAGGCGCTGTCGGTCGCGATCGGCCTGCCGCGCCAGCTGCCCGGCATCAAGCCGGTCATCGAGGCGGGCTGGGCCGGCCTCGCGGACGTGACGATCCCGGCAGACGGCCTCAGCGGCAATCTCGGCGACGGTCGCGCGAGCGGCGTCCTCGCGCAGTTCTTCCCGACCGGCGGGCGCGACGGGCACTTCGTCGTGTTCAACGATCCGAAGGCCAAGGGACAGGCCGCCACGTTCCTCTCGAACCTCGCCGCCGACCCGAAGGGCCGCGTCCCGGCGCTCCAGTAAGCCGGGGAAATACCGCCTGAACGAGGACCTCCGGGCGATCGCCCCCGCGTCGACGTATGCTTGTGGGATGCGACGCATGGCGTGGCCGCTCGCGAGCACGTTGCTCGCCCTCTCCGCGTGCAACGCGCTCACCGGCGTGACCGACCTGTCGCAGTGCCCCACATGCGAGGAGGCGCCGGGGGTGGACGCCGGCGTGGCCTTCGACGCGAAGGTGACCGAGACATCGGTGCTCGATGGCTCCTCGCCCGACGCCCGCGACGGCGCAACGACGACCGACGCGAGCAAAGACGCCGACGCCGAGGCCGGCGGCCCGATCGGTTGCCAGGGGGCGACGGCGTGCGTGCGCATCATGTTCGCGACGAGCGTGGGGTACACGGGCAACCTCGGCGGGATCGCGGGTGCCGACGCGAAGTGCCAGGCGCTCGCCGACGCGAGCATCCTCGCGCAGGTCAAGGGCCGGACGTTCCTGGCGTGGGTCAGCACGACGGCTACGCCGGTCGCCGTCCGCATGTCACACGGCACGCTGCCGTACCTCCGCACCGACGGCATCACGATCGCATCCAGCTTCAACGACCTCACCGACAACTCATCGCACCGCTTCGAGAAGAAGGTGACCTCCGAGTGGGTCGTGCCGGAACACGTCGCGCACGATCACCATCAAGCTGTCGGCGCCCTTGCGGCCGTCGACCGGCTGCGTCGCGACGAAGACCCGCACGCTGGGCGGCAGGCTCAGCACGCCGATCGCGACGGCTCGAGCGCGTCGACCAGGCGACGGACCGTCTCCCCGTCGATCGACTCGCTCACGCGCAGCACCACTCCGGATCGCAAGACCACCTCGACGCGCTCGGGAACGGCCGGACGGAGCTCGACGAACGCGGGCCGCGCGGCCCGCGCGACTACCTCGCGCGAGGGTGACGCGTCGAGCTTGCGCCGCCAGATGTAGAGGCGCTGGATGTCGATCCCCTCACGCGCTGCGAACGCGCACGTCGAGAGGCGGGACGCCGCGAGCGCGGCCAGCGCCGCGCGGCCCTCCTTCTCGGTCCAGCGGCGGCAGGTGCGGTATGACGGGAGCGGCGACAGCTTCGGCGTGGCGGAGTCCTCCGCAGACACACGTGCCATCGCGACGGGGGGCGACGCTACACGCCGCTCGTGAGCGGGTTACGATGTAAATGAACACGAGACGGAGCCGTCCGCTTTAGGGCGGGACTTTATGGTTAGGCTGGCCTTGGGAGGGCATCTTCTCGACCCTCAGAGCAGGCTCTCGATCTCCTTCTCGATCTCGTTTTCTTCGCCGTCGCGGTAGCCCCGGTGAATGTGCTTCACCTTGCCGCTCTTGCCGATGATGTACGCTGTCGGCACGCCGGGACGCTGGTATTGGTCGGCGACCTTCCAGCCTTCGTCCCAGCCCACAGGGAACGTCGCGCCCAGCCGCTTCGCGAAATCGGCGATGCCGCTTCGCTCCTCGTCGACGGAGACGGCCGCGATCTCGAGACCGCTCGCCTTGTGGTTGACGTAAAGCTCTTGGTATTTCGGAAACAACTTCTTGCATGGCTCGCACCACGTCGCCCAGAAGACGACGAGGGTGACCGTGCCGGGAGTGAGCGCGACCTTGCTCTGACCAATAAGTGAGTCGATCGCGAAGGGGGCGCCTTGTCGCCTTCGTCGATGCTCTTGCGGAACGGCAGGGTCGGTCCGCCGATGGGAGTCATCGAGTCGCCACACGAAGTGATCGCGAAAAGGAGGAGGGCGACGAGCGTTGCCGCTCTTCCAAACGGGAGGTGTCGACGCCGCGGGTGGCCGTACTCGGACATGTCCGAAAGGCTCACTTGCGGGAACCAGAGAGTCAACACACGTCGCCGCAGAAGGTCGTCTTCCCTAGCCTCTGCCACGCTCGGACAGGCTGTATTCTGTCGTACGCGCCCGACGAGCTGCTCTGCACCAAGGTCCGCCGTATGGTAAGAGCCGCGCGTGCGCCACGACTACAGCGCTGCTCGTTCTGCAGCCTATCGAGAGCTCTGGGGAGAACCGGCAACGGTCGTCCGGGAGTCGGGGCCGGAGTTTCCGCAGGTCGACATCTGCGTGTACCCGCCGCGGATAGGTCCGCACGGCATCCAGCTGGGCCACCACACCCTCGTTACGGCCGGCATGAGCGACCTCGCGATGACGTTCCCACCAGGGTCCAACCCTCCGTTTCACCGCGCTGAGCTCGTGATGTACGTATCCGAGCCGCAGGAGGAACACTTCAGGCTCCTGCAGTTCCTCGCGCACCACCCCCATGACGCGAGCCGGTACTACGTGTTCGGACACACGATACCGAACGCGGAACCGTTCTTCACCGATAGCGAGCTCTCCGTCGCGCTACTGCTCGCGTCCGTGGTTCAGTGGGACGCACGCCTACCGGAGCTGCTTCGGCTCGAGGTTCAGCCCGTCCAACTCCTCTGGGTGCAGCCGATCACGGCACGCGAGCTGAGCGTCAAGCGGGAACAGGGGCTCGATGCGCTCCTCGATCTCTTTGAGCAGCACGGCTTGCCGTATGTGCTCGACGAGCGCCGACCCTCCCTCGTGTGAGCGAGGCGCCGGGTCAGTCGGAGCGACCGTGAGTTGGCGTGCGTTCTGCCGACAACTCGCTCCAGAACGGCATCTCGCTCGACGAGAACGGCGGCAATCGCAACGGCGTCGGGGCGTGGACCGCCACGAACAGCAACGGGCCGGCTACTCGGGCGCCTCCTGCCTCGACTGGACCGCCGCGCTCCTCGGAGGCAAGGGGGAGACCGGCAACGTCGGCGGCAACGGTAGCGGCTGGAGCGCGGGCGGAGTCGACGACTGCGCCACGACTCACAGCCTCTACTGCGCGGAGAAGTGAGTCACGACACGAGCCGCCGAAGGTCGCTCACACCGGGTCTCGGCGCTTCAGCAGGACGAGGAGCAAGACGAGCATGACGGCCGTCATCCCGTAGAGCACCGCGAACGGCAGGTAGAACTGGTCGTAGAGCGTGAAGCCCCACGCGCCCTTCAACGACTCCGAGCCCATCTGGGCGACGGCACACTGGAAGTGACCACCGAAGACGTAGTCGGGCGGGCTGTTGAGTGTCGGGTTCTGCAGATCGATCCACCACGCGGGCTCGCGCTCGATGGCGAGACGCTCGTGTGCGATCGAACCCTCGAAGCCCCAGCGCGCCGGCATGATGTACATGAGCGGCTTCAGCATCGGGTTGGTCGTCATCGGCACCATGAGACCGCCGAGGACGACCTGCGGGATCAGCGCGATGGGCGTGAGCGCCATCGCGGCCTCTGCGGAGGCGACCACCGTGGAGAGCAGGAGGCCGAGCGCGCACGCGTTCATCGAGACGGCGACCATGACAGCGAGCTCGAGGAGGAACGCGACGACCCCTCCGTGGAACCCGAGCGTGAAGAACACGATGCCGAGCAGCATCGTGCACTGGAACACGCAGATGAGGCTGAGGATGATGTACTTCGAGAAGACGTAGTTGATGATCGAGAGGTTGACCATCCGCTCGCGAAGGTAGATCGCGCGCTCGGTCACGATCTCTCGCGCCGAGTTCGACGTGCCGAACCACACCGCCGAGACGACGACGAAGAACATCGCCGCGGTGTTGTCCTTCGTGGCGAGCATGCGGGCGAGCAAGTCGGTCGAGCCCTGCGAGCTCTGGACCTTCCTGCCGAGCTCCTGGAGCGCGCCGAGGCACCAGAAGGGCACGGCCTCCTTCTGCCCTGCGAAGACGAACGCGAGCATGAGACCGATGACGGGCGCCTGGAGGAACATGATCGCGGCGCCGGCGCGGTCGCGGATCTTGATCTTCCAGTAGCGCGACATCAGCAGCATGAGCTGATTGAAGAGCGCCACGTCGGCTCGGTGCGGGACGCCGCGCGCCGCGGGCTCCGTGCCGACGGCCCGCCGCCCCGAGAACATCTGCTGGAAGACGGGGTTCGAGTTCGCCATGAACTCGGCGCGCCACTCGCGCGCCGCAGCGAGCCTCGCGATGTTGCGCGAGACGTTCGCGTCGGTGCGCTTCATCGCCTCCTGGACGCCGCGCTCGCGGATGTTGAGCATGTCGAACATGTCGCGCGGGTTGTCCACGCTGCGCCCTTGCGCGATCGACATGTTCCGGAACGGGCTCTGCGGGTTGTCGAGGATGCTCCGGAAGAAGTTGTAGCTCGGTTCGCCCGTGGGGCCGAAATACGTCGGGATGCCGCCGTAGCCCATGATGAACGCGAGATTGAACTTCTCGTACTCGTCCTTCGCGGGCTGGTGGATGGTCATGATGATCGTCTTGCCGGTCTTCTTCGTGAGATCGTGCAAGAGGTTGATGAGCGCCGTCGTGTCGTCGGCGGCGAGACCGGACGTGGGCTCGTCGAGGAAGAGGATGACGGGGTCGGTGACGAGCTCGAGCGCGATGTTGACGCGCTTTCGCTGGCCGCCGGAGAGCACCTTCTTCTCGGGCTTTCCGATCTCGAGATGCTGCTGGGCCTCGAGACCGAGGTCCTTCAGCGTCTGCTCGACGCGCGCGTTGATCTCCGCCTCGGAGTAGTCGTTCGGGAGTCGGAAGCGCGCGGAGTACTTCACCGCTTCGAAGACGGTGAGCTCGGGGTGGACGATGTCGTCCTGCGGGACGTAGCCGATGACGCCACGGAGCGCGTCGTAGACGGCGTAGAGATCGTCACCGTTGATGCGGACCTGACCGCTCGTCGGCGGCAGGTAGCCGTTCAGCGTGAGCAGCAAGGTCGTCTTGCCGGCGCCCGACGGACCCATGAGCGCGATCATGTCGCCGGGGAGAGCCTTGAACGACACGTGGTCGAGCAGGATCTTCATCTCGGCCTTGTTGTCGCGGTCGGGCACCTCGAGGTAGAGGTCCCAGGCCTCGATCTCGTAGAGCGGCTTGCCCGCCCACGAGGCCTGCTGGTCCTCGACGACGACGTTCACCTGCTGGCCGGCGATGTGGATCAACACCGGCATCGGGCCGATGTAGACCTTCTCGCCGTTCGCGACGGGGACCTTCTGGCCGCGCGTCAGGCGCTGGCCGCGCACGAACGTGCCGTTGCCGCTGCCGAGGTCCTCGAGGAGGAGCTGGCCGCCCGCGTTCGTGATCTGCGCGTGACGCGCACTGACCTGCGGATGCGGGACGACAATCTGGTTGTCCGGCGTGCGGCCGATGGTGATGACCGCGCCCTGGAGCTGATCTAGCTTCAGCTCGCCGATGACGGTGCGGTGCTTCGGGCGCACGGCCGGCTCGGCGTGCGCCGCGGCGCCGGGAGGCGCGTGGAGCGCCGCGGCGGTGCCGGGAGCGGGGGCGCCCGCGCGCATGTGAGCCGAGCCGCCCGCGAAGGCCTGCGCGAGCTGACCGAGGAGCGAGACCGGCACGGGGATCGGACCGAACGCGACGACGCCGTTCGGGTCGATGGGCGTCGGAGTGTTGGCGGGAATGCGCTGGCCGGCGACGTAGGTGCCGCTCGTCGAGCCGGCGTCTTGCACCATCATGCGGTCCATCATCACGGTGGCGTGATTGGCGCTGACGGCGGAGTTCGCGATGACGAGCGACGCGCTCGCGGCCTCGCGACCGATGACGAGATGCCCTGGCGGAGCGGCGACGTTGCCGCGCGCCATCGTCATCAGGACGATCGACGGATGCGAGAGCGGCACCGCCACCCCCTGACCGATGACGAACTGGGTGCGGAAGTCGAAGGGGACCGGCTGGTTCGGTGCGACCGGAGCGCCGTTCGCGAGCGACGGGCCGACGCCCGCGTCGAAGTAGACGAGCTGCCCGTTCTGCTTGGCGATGCGCGCGTGACGGGGCATGACGCCCGGTCCCTGCAGGACGACTTCGTTGTCCGGCGCGCTGCCGATGGAGATCTGTTCCTTGCCGAACCCGGGAATCATTCGCGGCGAGTCTAACATGTGGGGACCTCCGGTCCCCCTCACTCGCTCCGCTCGCGAGCCTCCCCCAGGAAGAATCGGCGCTGCGCGCCGACCGGCGTGCGCAACGCACGCCGTTTCTCGTACAGCCCGCCAGCGAGCGATCCCCTGCCAGCGAGCGATCCCGAGACCTCACGAGGGGAAGCTCACA
>Ga0105047_10012122_pt1 | contig 13902 bp, 11 predicted proteins | sample MAT04_FD_78384 | JGI IMG/M metagenome (GOLD analysis project Ga0105047, IMG submission 78384) | Freshwater microbial communities from Lake Fryxell liftoff mats and glacier meltwater in Antarctica - MAT-04 (megahit assembly) | ecosystem: Environmental > Aquatic > Freshwater > Ice > Liftoff...
TGCCCACTTAATAGTGCCATGATTACTGCAAGAATGGTTCCGACAATAGGTCCTATATAGGGTATCATATTGCAGATGCCTGCAATAATTCCTATTATTACAGCATAATCTATCCCAATAAAATATAGTACACTGGCTGATAAAACGCCTACAAAGAAAGCTTCTAGTAATTGTCCTCTTATATATTTATAAAATGTTTCATCTACAGTACATAAAACTTCTTTTAATTTATTTCCAACTTTACCTTTTCCAAATATAAGATTGAAAATTTTATTCCATAAGTCTATAAAATACTCAGAATCCTGCATTAAATAAATGCTTAATACTATAGCTATCAAAAATGAGGCTATATTACCCCCTATAGATACAATCGAGTCTGTCATTGCTCCAATACTTGTAGAAAAATATGATTGCACATAACTTACAATTTTAGCAATCTGATTATTTAAGTTTCCTCCTATTATATTTAAGCTTTGTAATTTTTCACTAATAGCATTGGCTGACAATGTCGAGTTTTTTAAATAATTAGTTAAGTATTCTGTCATATTAGTTATAGTTATATTATTGGAAAGTTTTCCTCCCACCATAATATATATCCCACTAATAATAGCTGTGAAAGTAGCTATTACTAATGCATATACTCCTAAAATCCCAACTACTCTTCTTGTAGATGCTTTTTTAAATATTTTTTTCTTTTCTAAGAAATTGGAAATACTTTTAACGCCTGGTTTTAATAAATACACAATTACTAATGCCATAAGAAGCGGTTTTACTAATGCTATAATCTTCCCTAATGTACTTGATAATAAAGAAAATATACTAGTTATATTATTTAAAATCGTTATTCCTATGTAAATAAGAAGAACGGTACCCGTAGCATATAAGCAGTATTCCAATAATTTTTTATCTATTTTCATTTTTGCCTACCCCTCTAAACTAGATCGTTTTTTATATTTTCTATTGTTACTTACCATTATAATAAAATAATGGACAATGGTAAAGGTTATAATCAAAATACTTTTTCCCCATCTATTGCATTATAGCATTCTCTCTATAAATTTACATCTTTAGAAAATTTTTAATGTTATTATAATACTATATACACCACAATCCATATAGTTTAAAATAGAGTAAAGAATGTCAGAAAATTTTTCTATTGTATATACTACCATAGTTGGACGAGAACTAACACACTCACATTTTTGAATTAATAAGGAGATGTTTAATTTGAAGAATAAATCTAAAGCATTATTATGTATAGTTATTTCAATGTGTTTCATTTCAGCTGGTTGTACTAAAAAAACTAAACCCATTGCTACCCCAACAAACCCTGCAAAAACAGAATCGCCTGTAAAAACTGAGCAAAAATACTTTTCTCCATATACCGGTGAAGATGTTAAAAAAGAAGTATTAGATAACATTGCTGTACTTGCTATAGTAGAAAACTCCAAAGCCGCAAGACCTCAATCCGGTTTAAATACTGCAGATATAGTTTATGAAACCTTGGCCGAAGGGGGCATTCCTAGATTTATTGCACTATTTCAAAGCAAAGATGCTGAAAAGGTTGGTCCAATTAGAAGTGCTAGATCTTATTTTTTAGATATTTCTAAAGAATATAACCTACCCTTTGCTCATTGTGGCGGTAGCCAAGAGGCTCTAGATGAAATTAAAAATAAAAACTTGATGAGTATGAATGAAATGGCATATGCTTCTACTTATTCGAGAGATTCATTACGGAAAGCCCCTCATAACCTTTATACTTCTACAGATAAATTAAGAGAACTTGTTAAGACAAAAGATTTTGTAAAAGATTCTAATGTAAAGTTGAAATTCAACAAAATCTATTGGCAGAACGATAAACTACTGAAAGCTACAGATGTACTTTTAAAAATAAACAAGTATTACAACACTAGTTACATGTATAAAGATGGTTTTTACCTTAAAAGCATGAATGGAGTGTCTTCAACTAATAAAGAGGATAAGCTACCTTTAGCCTTCAAAAATATAGTGGTGCAAAGCACGTCCATTAAAGCACAAAAGGATGGAATTCATGTAGACATTGCTCTTGTAGGAATGGGAGATGGTTATGTTATTAGCAATGGTAAGTTTGTTAAGATGCACTGGTCTAAAAAAGATTCAGCCTCACAAACAATTCTAACAGATGAGGGAGGTAATGCTTTGCCATTAAACCCTGGGAATACTTGGTGGAACATTGTAGATAAGAGTACCATCGTAGATATTAAATAAAATAACAAAAGACTGGTAATTAGCTATAATTACCAGTCTTTTGTTAGCTTTAAACAGAAATTTTACCCATGACTGCCGCTACTGTCATAACAATTGCCATTATAACCATAGCTATCATGGCCAACTTTTCCCTATAAGTAATGGGTTCATTTTTTTCTTTTTTTGCTTTCAAATAAAAACCTATACCTAGTGCATAAATTATAGATGCTAACCCTAAATATCCAATTCCTACTGCATAGATAACATAAATTGAATATATGCTTGCTAGTACTGCTATAATTTTTTCTTTAAAATGCCCACCTTCTTTATTATATACTTTAAATGCAAACATAGAAGATAATAAATATGGTATTAATATATTAGTTGTACCTATATGTGTGGCAATATAATAAGCCTTTTGCAAAGCTGGTGAAAGCATAGCTAGCATACCTACTTGTGTTGCTATCATTGAAAACAAAAAAGCATTTATAGGTACATTCTTATCATTATTTACTTTAAACCACTTAGGCATTAGCCCGTCCTGTGCCGCTGGAATATACAGAATTTCTGTGGTTAATAATAGCCAACAAAGCAAAGCACCCATAACAGAAATTAAAATTCCGACTTTAACTATAATCGCCCCTGCACTTCCCAATGCAGTTTGTGCTAAAACAGCTGCTAATGGTGTTTGTGCTGCAATTAATTCCTTAGCTGGTATAATACCCATTGATAATATAGATATTGATACATAAAGTATCGCTGTAATAATTAGTGAAATTATTGTTCCTTTTCCAACGGATATTTGGGACTCTGCTCTTTGAGATAGCACTACTAACCCTTCAACACCTACGAAGCACCATAAAATTGTTCCCATGGCTCCACTTATCTGTTTGCCTAAACTAACAGTGTCTCCACTGGATGCTAAAATTGTTTGCCAATTATCCACATTAAATATACCAATTTTAAAAGCAGAAAAACCAAATACAATTACTAAAAGTAGTGGTATAACTTTAGCTATGGTAACTATCAAGTTCAGTATACCAGCTTGTCTAATACCTCTTTTTATTACAAAATAATATATCCACAAAAGGATAGACGCAAGTGAAAATGCTAATAAAGGAGGCATAGAATATCCTTCACCAATTAGACTATTGATAGTCTTGAAAATTAAAATAATAAATGCAATGTTTCCAAGGAACGAACTTGTAAAATAACCCCAAGCTGAATTAAAACCTACAAAATCACCAAAGCCTTCTTTAGCATAGGAATAAATTCCGCCTTTTAATTCTGGTTTTTCATTTGAAAGCAGGTAAAATACCAATCCGAGCATTATTACCCCAAAAACTCCAATACACCATGAAATAAGAACTGCCATTGGATTTGTTGTTGTTATTAAGTCTGTAGGGCTATTAAAAATACCCGATGCAATCATAGTACCTATGCCTAAAGCGACAAGTAATCCAAGTCCTAATTTCTTATTATCTTCTGCCATTTAAAAATTCCTCCTTTGTACTATTAATTTCAATTTTCTAAACTCTAACATCTACTAACTCCATCTTTATTAGATTCCCTATCAATACTACCTAGAATAGTATATCCTTTTTTTGCATAATCCATGCTAAAAACACCTCATTCCATTTACCCACATTCAAGCTATAGCCATTGGATTATCTATCTTTATTATTAAAAAACAATGACACCTCTTTCTGATATAATTGTTGTATTTGAACCCAACAAAATTCAAAAGTAAGGTGTCCTTGTAAGTATTCTATTATAATTTTAATTGCTATTTATTCATGAAGTCTTTACCACGATGTAAGTCGATTTTCTCTACTTTTATTACCCTAAGTGAATCACTAACATCTTTTTCTAAGGCTAATTTCCCATATTTATCTACTTCTTTTTTATCTTTTGGACCATGATTAAGGGATGCTGGTCCACCTATACATCCACCATTACAAGCCATTCCTTCTATGAAATTACCGTTTGACCTATTGTATTTTAATAATTTCAGTGCTTTATCACATTCTATAATACCATCACAACTTATAGGTGTAAACTCAGTTGAAGTATTTTCAGATTCAACCAAGTGTTTTACTGCTTCCGTAAGACCACCTGCTCTAGCAAAAATTCTTCCATAAAAAGAAGCATTATTTAAGGGAAATTCCTCGCATTCTTCAAGATTTATCTCGAAAGCATCAAGCATTGCCTGAAGCTCTTCAAAAGTCATTGCATAATCAGTAATACCTTTTATATCCGCTTCCTTTATTTCCATTTTTTTAGCAGTACAAGGTCCTATAAATACAACTTTAGCTAATGGGTCTGTATTTTTAATTAATTTAGAAATTGCTATCATTGGCGAAACCGTGTTCGAAACATATTTACCAAGTTCTGGGTAATGTTTTTTAATATAAGAAACAAAAGCAGGGCAACAAGAACTTGTCATAGCTTTAAGCTCCTCAATATTTTCTAAAAACTCCTTTGTTTCATTGTGCGCTACCATATCAGCACCAAGAGCTACTTCTATGACATCTTTAAAACCTAATTGTTTAATACCTGAAACTACTTGGCCGATCTTAGCATATGTAAATTGACTAGAAATCGCAGGTGCAACAATAGCATATACATGTTTAGTTTTATCTTCTTTTGCTTCCATTAACAGCTTAGTAACATCTACTACTGAGGATTTATCCATAATTGCACCGAAAGGGCACTGATAAACACAAGCACCGCATTGTATACATTTCTCATTATCTATTACTGCTTTTTTGTCTTCGTCAATGCTTAAAGCTCCTGCATTGCAAGCTCTAATACAAGGTCTCTTAACATCTGAGATTGCGTTGTAGGGACAAACCTCTCTACACTTACCACATTCAATACATTTATTAGCATCAATGTAAGATCGTCTATTTATGGAGTGAATTGCACCAACAGGGCATGCTTGGACACATTTGTGTGTTAGGCAACCTCTACAAGCTTCAGTAACTGTAAAACGTTGTATAGGACATTCGTCACAAGCAATACTTATTACTTCCACAACATTTTTATTTCTTTTATCTCCACCCATTATAATTTTTAATCTTTCACCAATAATTGCTCTTTCTTTATGAATGCAGCATCGGGTTCTTGCTTTAGGTCCAGGAATAAGAACCTTAAATAAATTTTTACTCTCTTTTTTCAAGGTTCCTTTAATAGCAAGTTTAATTACCTCTCTTAACACCTCATATTTTATGAGTTGTATATCATTCTCAAAAACCTTCAAATTCATCACTTCTCCTATTTTTATAATGTCAAGATATAAATATCTTTTACTACTTTTAAAAATAGCAAAAGATATTTACACCCTATCCTTTACAATATATTTATTAAAAAAGCTATTAACACTGTCTTTATTAACTGAAAATATGGAGCTATCGTTAATTTTTACTGATACTCCTTTTGCGCATTCACCATGGCAAAAAGACGCTTTAACTTCAACATCGTTATCTAGCTTATTTTCTTTAATTAATTGTTGAAATCCCTGAACTACCTCATAGGCTCCTTTTAAGTGGCAGCTACTACCAATACATACTCTTATGGTTTTCATATATATATCACTCCCAATAATTAATTGTACTACATTAAATATTACCACTATGTTCATAAATCGGCAAGTTTGGAACATTAGATTTTTCTTGAAGAATAATATTGAAGAAAATCGAAACAAAAGAGCAAAAACCAATAGGTTTTATTATGTTACCTCCGTTGCACATATATAATTGAAGCTACAGTTCTCTCTCCCAAGTTGTCGCAAGGATTATTTAGAACTTCATCATCATAAACCAAGGTAGAAGAAGAACCTCCATCTAAGTTAGTAGCATTATAAGCACCATATTCGAACAATACATCTTGTGCCTCTCTTAACGTCGCCCCTATACTACTTAGCTGTCTACCGTCAATAACTAATAATATTATTGCTCCATCTTTCCTTTGTGCGATACATGTTCTAGGTGCTATACCCCAGCCCCCATCGCCTGTATTTATAGCTTTTTTCCCATTAACTATCATAGCTGGACCAAATGATACTGCTTCAATTACTCCAAGTTTATTCATTTCTTTAATGGTATAAGGACCAACAAGCAACTTCCCAGTTTTAGTTAATGCTACAGATTGTCTTTTTAGATTTTCATTCTTTATACCATCATAAATAATTTTTCCACTAGATATTATAATTCCTGTGGGGTTCGCTCCCGTCCCTGTCCAAAGTGATCCTGAAACTTTATCTGCAAACCCGCCACCATTAATGGCCGCAATAGCATTATTGGCTTTTGCAATATCACTAGTAAGCTCACCCTCTTTGCCAAGTTTACTGCTATAACCAACTTTTACCCTAGTTGGATCCTTAATTACTAATAAATACCCTTTAAATTTTCTCCCTTTTATATCGTACCTTTCAATACTTTTATCATTTTTATTTTTTACCTTTATAACAGAATTTTTATCTTCTAAATTATCTTGAACTAAGTCATCTACCTTTTGTTCACTCAAAATTTGTTTTATTTTAGCATCAGATATAAATGATGTCGCTAGCCACTGTAACGTAAGAGTAGTCATGGCCGCACCTACTACTGTAGTTTTTACATTCTTAAACGGGCCATAGTAGAGCACAAACGGGCCTGTAATTGCTGTGAAAGCAATTTCGAATATTATAAATAATAAAACAAGTGTACTTGTACGTTTTTTGCTTTTCCCACTCTTTTTTATTTTATTCATGTTTCCCATCCTTTAATGTTCATATAATTTCTCTTCTACTTTAATATATTATATCATCCTTTTATTAATCCAAGTACATATGTTTTATATTATATGTTTGTATGATCAAAATCAGATTATAATGTCTTAGGTTTAGCTTAAAATCCTTCAAGATAACATTTTCCTTATATTTGCTATTAAATCTCCTCATTAACATGTAAAGCTTCTTTTAAATAACCTAGAGCCTTTTTCCGTTCAACTTCTAAAATAGGAGCAATGTGTGAATAATCAACATTAAAAACATCAATATCACTTGTTATATTATTCCATTTTCTTGAATTTAAATTGAATGTGGAAAGAAGAGTATCCATCCTCGAATTCATTGAGTGTACACTTCCAATTCTATCGTATATGATAAAGGGTTTTTCGAGTAAAATTGAAAACACCGCGCCATGAAATGAATCAGTTAAAAACACACTCGCTGAATTAATATAATCTATAAATTCACTTGGATCTGCTGTATATCTATCCATATCCTTTATATCTGCCAAATTCACAATTTTTAAATTTCTCTTAAGAGCTATTTGTTTAATTGCTTTTTTATTCTCTTTTGTTACTTTTCCAAGAAAATAAGTTAACAGATACTCATCTTTAGGTTTATTTATTGCTTCTTTTGATATTGAAAGCCATTTTTCTTTTGAAAGCATTAAAGTAGGATCTACAAGAACAATAGCATCTCTCCCTGTCATTTTTTTGATTATGTTAGCCCCTGCCCCTTCTCTAACCGATAGACTAGACATATCCGATAACCAAACACTATAGTTAGCTCCGTGCTCACCGGGTATTTGAGATATTCCAAAGCTTGGTGCATACGCTATTTTCTTATTTTTCGGAGCAAACGTTAAAAAATCAATTGGTGATCCATCTCTATACATTGGATTCCAAACCTGATCACTTCCTGTAACAAAATAATCGAATTTTTCTGATAAACCTCTTGGAATATTATCTTTTGAAATACTGTAATCTGTTTCTGATATATTAACAGATGTGAATTTTTTAAAGACTCCTTTTTTTTTATTTTTACACTCTTGTATTTTATTTTTATAAATATAGCTCCATAATTTAAATTTTATTTTTTCCAATATATCTTCTATTGCTATTCCATTTAAATTACCAATTTTCCTTATTATATTAATTTCTTGATTGAGATTATGAGTACGCTTAGTATTATTAACGACAGTTTCCACTGAAAATCCTAAAGATTTTAATACCTCTTGCGATGCGTAATTCTGTAATCTGTTTCCATAATTAGTATAATCATTTATTGTTAAAATTCCAATTTTCTTAATAATTCCCACCCCTATATTTAATTGAACTTAAATTATTCGTATTTTAAAAGCTCTACAAATTTTTATTAAAAGCCTAGATAAAAAACTGATTATATCTCTAATATAATCTGTAATTTGAAAATAGTAATAGATAGATTTTAAAGATTTATGGCCAATAAGCTTACCAATCATTTTTTTTGAGATACTTCCATCAGCAAAATACTTTAAATCTTCCCTAACTACATCATCTTCAATAATTTCTGATATTTTATTAATTATTTCTATTTTATTATAGTTAGAGTTTTTATAAAATAAATTGCTTAAACACATTACAATAGCATCCGTGAATTTTCTTTCTACTACTTGTTTGTTTTCACCTAAATATTTATTATTACTCTTCAAGAATTCTCTAACTTTTTTATACATGTTTTGTTGATTATTATATAATTCACTATTAAATTTAGAAGTAATAGAATCATTATTATAATTTATATAATTGTAAAGAAGTTTATCAATTATAGTAATATTATTGCAATAACCCAAATACTCGAGATTGAACATAAGGTCCTCTCCCCAGTCTATTGAATTATCAAATTCAATACCATTTTTTTTTATAATGCTTGAAAAATACAACTTGTTCCAAAGATAATTAATATATTGATTTTTATAAAAATTATCAAACTGATTTAAAAACATTTCTTTTGTGATACTCACTTGTTTATATAAATTACTATTTTTAGCATTTATTATCCTATTATTATCTTTAGTCAATCTTTTATACCCACACAAAACAATATCAACATTGTTATTTATTTCATGGACTAGTGTTTCCACCATATTCTTTTCAATGTAATCATCAGAGTCAACAAATTGAATGAATTTGCCCCTAGCAGCTTCAATACCTTTGTTTCTAGCAGAGGACACTCCAGAATTTTTCATATGAATAACTTTTACCCGTCTATCCACATTTGCATAAACATCACATAAATGTCCACTATTATCAATAGAGCCATCATCGATAAGAATTAATTCTATATTTTTATATGTCTGATTTAAGATGCTATTAATACATTTATCTACATATTTTTCTGAATTATATACAGGGACTATTATGCTAACAAGCTTATTCCGACACACTTTATCACCTCATTAGTTTTCACTTGAGACTTCATCCAGTCCTAAATCTTTTTTTATTTTAGTGGTTGATATCTCTGGCGTTCTTGATAAGTATACTACCTCACAATATTCTTTTAAAAAATCAAATTTTCCTTCCCAATCATCTCCAATAACAAACTCATCTACCTTATATTCAACCACATCAGAAGCTTTTTGTTCCCAATTATCTTCAGGTATTACCAAATCTACATAACGTATAGATTCAAGTAGCTTTTTCCTTTCTTCATATGAGAAATAGCACTCTTTACCTTTTATTTCATTAAATTCATTAGTAGATAGAGCAACTATAAGATAGTCCCCAAGCTCTCTAGCTTTTTTTAATATATTTATATGACCATAATGTAATAAATCAAAAGTTCCATATGTTATTACTTTTTTCATAGTTATTTTCCTCCCTATTACTTCTATAACCCTAACTTAGTAAATAGTCTTTCAGTACTATTAAAGTTTGAATATCTATTAGTTTTATTATTAACCTTTTGCCTAATTTCCTTAAAATCATCTATATTATCATTTATATGTTCAACAAATGTTTTTAACTGTGTCACATTTTTTATAATTGGACCCGGCATCCATTCATTAATATCTTCAAAAACAAAACCTCTACTGCCTTTATATTCCTCCAAATCATCCATTAAAAACCCAATAGGCTTATTTAACAACATAAAGTCAAAATACACAGATGAATAATCAGTAATCAATGCGTCAAATTCTTGGAATAATGAATATAACTGCTCCCCTATATTTTTAAAATCATCATTAGTAATTATTTTAATATTACTTAATTCACTAAAATCTTTTTTCTGCAAACTATCCATAGGATGTAATTTAATTGTGAGTAAATCATTATTATCATTAAGATATTTATTAAAATCCTCTATCTCATTATTAGATAATAATGGTAATTCTCCATCTTTCTGCAAACCATCATTTATTGTATCTGCTAATAATGTTTTTCTAAATGTTGGCATCCATAATATTTTTTTTCTATATTTTTCTCCATCTATTTTTAATTTACTCAAGATATTTTTAAATTTATTCAACTCATCATTTCTAGGTAATCCTGTAACCAATACTTTACTCTTATTCACGCCGAAAACATTTGATATTACTTCTTGAAACTGAGCCGAACTAGCTATAGTATATGTAAATTGCGGAATATCTTTTTCATTATTATTATCCAAATAGCCTATGTTTTTTAATGGCATACCATGCCATAAATTAATAACAATTTGCTTATCCAGGCATTCTAAGCCATTAAAGGGAGAATGAGTATAAAAAATATACTTTGAAGTAATATAATTTAATAATCCCATCAGGGAATTCTTTTTTACAACCGAAATTTTATGTGACTTTTGTAATTCACTAATTTTATCTGGAATAAGCATATCACTTACCAACCATACAATTTCATATTCGTTTGACTTTTCTTTAACTATATAATTGAATACACTCATGCAATTATCAGAAAAATCGGGAAAACTAATTAAACAAATTTTATTCTTTTTCTTTTTAATAATTTTATTTAATAATGAACATATTTTTAAAATATATTTTTTCATCTTCACCATCTCCTTTATTTAATTATTAATTTAATTATTAATTTATTTTTAAATAAATTTTATTTTCATATTCAAAATCCCTATTTTATACTTCTATAATAACACATTCTCTACATTATGTCGAAAGTTGTCGAAGTTTTTTTATATTTTGATGGTATTTTCTCTAATTTATAACATACAATAACCATTTCACAAAATAATATTAATATTTCTACAGTTATTTGCATAAATACGTTATAGTAACACAAAGTGTAGAGTACTATAATGTAAATAAAATAATAAAATTATTTATTTTATATTGTTTAAAAGTTACTTTTCTATTGAATAAGAATACAATATATCAAGTGCTTAAACTTAGTCTTACATCGCAATACTTTCCTTGTTTACACCTCTTGAAAACTATAGTATATTAGGTAACAAATAAAATTAATCTTGGTTATCGCAATCTCATTCAAAACTTTTAAAAATCATATAAAGGGGTGATAATTATGGAAAGCACTATTATATCTAACTATAATAACCTTGAAGAAATTCAATTTAATATATATGACTCAGAGATTTCCTATTATGGTGGCAATCAAAATTGGTTTCCAAAGAAACTTCATAAGCTTAGTGGTTGTGGCCCTGTTACTGCAGCTAATATAACTGCATATTTATCTCAAAACTTTACTGATGAATACAATACTCTATATCCTTATAAAGGCATTGTGAAAAAAAAAGATTTTATTCTCCATATGACTGCAATTCGAAAATATGTAAAACCAGGAATCTTTGGACTTACTTCAGTTCAACAATTTTCGGACAGTATTTTGGATTTTTCTAAAGAAAGAGGTGTATCTTTAATTCCTAATATTTTAGATGATAATACTGCTAGTCTTAAAGATGCTATTGACTTTATTGCTAAAGCACTATCTCAAAGACTTCCCGTTGCCATCCTAGTTCTTAAACATCCCCTAAAAGAATTCAGAGAATATACTTGGCACTGGATGACTATCACCGGACTAAAACTTAATTCTAAATATAATATTTTTTATATTTCAGTCTCCACCTATGGTGAGCACAAAGAGATAAACTTAAATTCACTTTGGAATCAAAGACGTCCGAAAGATATAATTAGACTAGCATATTTCAGCTAACATTTCATATAGAATATCTTTAAATATTATGAAAATTAAGATGTTGCTTTATAACAGAAAAGAACAACTAAACTATTTTAATATAGTTTAGTTGTTCTTTTCATATACTCTTATCTATAAGAAATCTTTTACTCAAAGAAAAACTAATAATATCATAAGCTTCCTATCGACACCTTTAATTGAAATAGTCTTCTCAGCATTAAGGATGCTTGCTAATATAAAATTAAATATTCATCAAAAACTTTACTTTCTCTATTAAAACTTTTATATTATTATTTTTAATATCTATTACAGAAGTTTTTTTATTGTTTAGGCAGGCAATTAAAAAATTTTCTTCAATAGAACTCTGGATAGTTCCCAGTTCAGATGAGTAAGTATAATTAATATTGCCATTAATAACTTCTTTCATTTCAACTTTTTTACAAGTTGAATTCTTAAACTGAAAAACAGCTTTATACTTATTCTCCAAAGAACATATATATTTAACGTTCTTAATTCCTTTCTCATCATATTCTTCAGGCAATTTCATAATTATTTTTGAGGAATCCTTTTTATTAAACAAAACAAGAGCATCAGATTCTTCTTCTCCGAAATTTCCCACTAGGTAATATATATTATTATCATCAACTCCAGAAAAAATCTCATATCCGTTAATTCCCCTAGATTCAATATCTAGAAAGCTGATAAGATAAGATTACAAAATAAGGTATAATTCAATTTAAAAAAGAAAGTATTCTCTGAACTCCAGATGATTCTTTCTTTTGATTTTTTATAAAAGGAATTTACATATAAATATCTGAAAGCTCCACTCTCATACTTTGATTTTCACTTTTCACGTTGTTCCTATATATCGTATTTTCATGAAATACCGTTTTTGAAGGCAGTATGACTGTAAACTTACTTCCTTCCCCAAATTTACTTTCGGCATATATATTACCACCATGCAATTCTACAATGGATTTAACTAAACTTAAACCAACACCTGTACCCTCTGCATTTCTTGATAGCGATTTATCTACTTGCTTAAATCTATCAAATATCATCTCTAAGTACTTATCTTCAATGCCAATACCATTATCTCTAACTGATATTTCAACAAATTCTTTTTTATCCTTTATATCTACAAATATTTCATCACCTTTATCTGAAAACTTTATTGCATTTGATATAAGATTTAAAACTATTCTCTCCATCTTTTCTGTATCACAAGCAATAATCTTCTCTTCTATATCCGTATCAAACGTAATATTTAAACCTTTACAGTCAGTCAAAGTAGTTACAGACATTACTATATCTTCTACGACTTTAACAATATTGTTATTTGATAAGTTCAATTTAAAGAAACCAGCTTCAATTTTTGATAAATCAACTATGTTATTAATAAGTTTGGATAATCTATAGGAATTTAGCTTCATAGAGTTAATATACCTAATAATTGAATCCTTTTTATCATTGAGTAATCCACTTTTGCAATACATATCAAATAATTGAACTGTTGAAAAAATAACATTCAATGGCGTTTTAAGTTCATGGGATATGTTAACAAGGAATTCTCCCTGTGCCCTATTAGCAATGATTAACTTTTTATTAGTAATGATCAACTCTTTATTAGCAATAACTAACTCTGCTGCCCTTTCTGCTTTTTCTCTGCTTTGAAAAGCAAGCTTTTCATTAGCGATAATTAGCTCTTTATTAGCAATAATTAGCTCCGCTGCCCTTTCTGCTTTTTCATTGTGTTGAAAA
>Ga0105047_10012124_pt1 | contig 13900 bp, 9 predicted proteins | sample MAT04_FD_78384 | JGI IMG/M metagenome (GOLD analysis project Ga0105047, IMG submission 78384) | Freshwater microbial communities from Lake Fryxell liftoff mats and glacier meltwater in Antarctica - MAT-04 (megahit assembly) | ecosystem: Environmental > Aquatic > Freshwater > Ice > Liftoff...
CCGCATCGTCATTCGTCGATACGGCTTGGCGCGTCGACCTCATCGGCGCGGACGGCGCGCCCCGCGGCGTGGTTCCCCTCGACGCGACCAACCTCATCTATGCAAATGACGCGCGCCTCGTCTTCGCGCACGGTCGCTTCGTGACTGCGTCCGAGTTCAACTGTGAGCGAACCCTCGCCGTGTACCGTGGATGCACGCTGGTTCGGGCGTTCCTCCCCGACGGCAGCGACCTACAACGTTGGCCTGCGCTCGAGGCGTTCGGCGGATCACAGGCCGCGCGTGCGATCACCACGCTCGGATCGAGTCTGATCGTCGCCACGCGCGGCACATCCGCCATCGACAACGCTTGGTCGCTGGGACTCGACCTCAGTGTGCTGCCCCTCGGCTCTCTCCCGCATGACGGCGGGTCGGCCGGACCTTTCGGGCTCGAGCTGCGCGAGACAGCGCTCGGCTACGATCGCTTTGGCGTATCGAACGCGGGTGTCTTCTTCACTCCCTCCTCCTCCGCCGGGGCGAGCCTGGCTCCCGCAACGTTCATCGTGCCGGTTTCGGCGTCGCGCATGCAAATCGTCAGCGACGCTGAGGGCTACTTTGTGTCGCTATCGAACAACGTGGCGCTCTTTCTCTTGCGTCTCGACAGGACGGGCGTGGAGTTGGGGCGCGCCACTGTCTCTCTCTCCGGTGGGGCATTCTCCGCGCACGCGCTCCACGTGTCGGACGGCCTCATCTACCTCGTCCACACAACTTTTGTCCACGCGACTGTGCGTGACGATTCGCTCCGAACGCTCACGGCCTCCGTGTTCGATGCTGAACTGACGTACTTGCCTGAGCGTAGTGGCCCACTTTTCGATGGAATCGCAGCCTTCGCGCCTGCCATCGCACGCGATTCGCTGACGGGGACACACGCCATCGCGTATCGTGTGCCTTCGGGCGGAATCGAGTTTCGTCGGTTCTCGCATCGCCCCGAATGAGCACCAGCCCCATGCAACGCCACGCCTACGGTCTTCTCTGCGCTCTCGCTGTGTCTTGCCTGAGCGCTGAGGCGCGCGCGCAAAGGTCCGTGGCCTCAGGGCGGCTCGCCGGGGCCGATGTCGAGTTCGTGCCGCCGTGTGTGCGGACTGGTGAGCAGGTGTCGTGTTGGGGACCCCATGGCGGCGGGCTCGCGCTCGCCCGGGTGCCGGAGCTCGCGGGGGTGACCGGTCTCGTCACTTCGGGCGACGGCGTGTGCGGGATTCGCGGAACACAGGTGGTGTGTCACCCGGCGCGGGATATGTCCACATCACGGGCGCGGCTCTTGAGTCACGATGGGCACCTCGGATGCACCATCGATCTGTCGGGTGCCGTTCGCTGCGAGGGTGAGGTCGAAGCCACCCCTCGAGGTCGAGTGGTGTCGGTGCTTTGGGACGAACTCTCGTGCAACGGCGTTCGAGGATCGCGCGCCATCGTGCTCCACGGCGATGGGCATGTGAGCGCGGACGGCTGCGACGAACCGTGGCATCGCGCCCTGCGCGATGTCGTGCAGATGGAGGGCGTAGACGGACTCTTTTGCACTCGGACGCGCGCCGGAGCGATCGCATGCGTCGAGCGGGACTACTCGTCCCATCTCGCGCCGTCGGTCCTCACGTCATTCGACGGGCGGCGTGGATACACCGATATGGCGGTTTCGTATCAGACGGTGTGTGCCCTCGATCCTGCAGGCGTGGTGTCGTGCGCGAGCCCAGAACGAGTACGTCTCCGAGGGCGCCCCGGCAGCGGCGTGCTCTCAACAGGCCGCGTTCAAGCACTGCCGCATACCGGTGTTCGCGCCATCGCCTTTTACCGGGGCACTCTGTGCTTACTCGACGACGCCGGTGTTCTTTGTGATGGACTTCCTGAGATGTTGGGTGTCGCCGTCGAGGTCGCCGCGCTACCGCCCGTGCGAAGTGCCGCGCTCTCGACCAATCCCACCCTGGGCTGCGCCATCGACCGGCAAGACGCGCTCTATTGCTGGGATGGGGACAGCGCCCCAGTACGAACTCGCGAAGGAGTGCTCGCGGTCGCGCTCGAAGAGGCTGGGACGAGGTTTACGCTGGACGCCGCCGGTGCCCTCGTCGTCGAGGGAGACCGTGGCCGTGGGAGAGCCTCGCTCCCCGGATTCTGGCGTGCAGCGCCCCGCGAGGTCTCGCTGAGCATCGGCAGCGCTCAGGCCGGAATGTTCGTGTGCGCCGCGGCCGCGGACGAAGTGCGTTGTGCCGAGCTGCGGATGCGCGGCGTGCGGCCCGAGGCGCTGGTGCCCATCGACGCAGTGACCGAAGAGCAGCGCGCGCTCGTGCGCTGGCGAGATCGGAGCTCAGAGCTCGACGAGGCGGCCAGGTGGTGGTTCCACGACACGCGATGGATGAGGGACACGCGGCTCCATCTCCGAGACGACATCGTCTGGACGATGGGCGGCCGCGTTCACGATACCCGCGCAGCGATCGACCGCGATGGGCGGCTGTGGGTCACTTCGAATCAACTCCACGAGGGCGTCGCAGGCCCCACCGGCCGCAGTGGGACCTGGGCCCGAATCTCGCCCTCGCCCGGACCGCTGTAGGGCCCGCAGGTGGGCGCGCGTGCCGCTCCGACGACGGAGGCCGCGCCCAGTTGCTTGTCCGACGCACCTTCGATCCTCAACTCCGCGACGACCCCCTGCGTCGCCTGCGTCTGGCAATCGGACTAGACGGCAGGGATTGCGACGCTCGTAGCCGCCGAACAACAGCACGCCGTCTCCTCGCACGGCGAGCGCGCGAGTGCCAGGCATGCTCACATATGCGCGGGATCGCCGAACGCGATCGGCGCGGCGAGGCACGCATCGGGGATCGCGAACGCGTCGACGAGTGGTCGCACCGCGGGCAGAAGCTCGGTGAACAGCACAGGAACGAGTCGGCGGATCGCGCGCGCCTTTGGCGCCTCGAAGTAGCCGTCCTCGAGGAACCACGCGGCGCGCCGCTCGAGTGTGCTCAGCGCGTGCAGGTCACGTAGGCGCGCGAGCCAGCCGCGCAGCGACGTATCGGCGCACTTCTCGACGGCGTCGGCGAACGCGTCCATGACGCGCCGCTCGATGTGCGCCTCGGCGAGCGCGACCAGGTGCTCTTGCACTTCGAGCAGCGCTTGCTGCGCGTCGGCGCCGGCGTCGATGCGCTTCTTCAAGCGGCGCGCCGCGGTGCCGAGCAGCGTCTCCTCGCGATACGCGAACGCTGCGCGCTGCAGGCTCGGGTCGCGCAGATGCCTCACATCGCTGAGCCGTGTAGTGACCGGATTCTTCTCGCGCAGCGCGACCGCAGCGCGCTCGGCGATGGCGCTCGCGATCACGCGAAGACCGCCCTTGCCGAAGCGCGCGCGATAGGCGCCGAGCAGGTTCTTCGCGGTGAGCTGCAAGAGCACGGTGTTGTCGCCTTCGAAGGTCGTGAAGATCTCCGTGTCGTTCTTCAGATCGTCGAGCCGGTTCACCGACAGATAGCCCTGACCACCACACGCCTCGCGGCACAGCTGCAGCGTGCGCGTCGCGTGCCACGTCGCGAGTGCCTTGAGGCCCGCGGCGTGCGCCTCGAGCGCGCGCGTGTCGCCATCGAGCGGCGTCGACAGATATTCGTCGCGCAGCGCCTCCATCGCGAAGTGGTGCGCATACGTAGTCGCGAGCGCGGGCAGCAGCCGGCGCTGATGCGTCGGATAGTCGAGCAGCAGCGTCTCGGGCGCGTTCGACGGGCCGAACTGTCGCCGCGCGGTCGCGTAGCGGAGCGCGATGGTGAGGCCGACCTTCGCCGCGGTCACCGCGCCGCTCGCGACCGAGACACGACCGCCGACGAGCGTGCCGAGCATCGCGAAAAAGCGCCGTCCGGGGCTGGTGATCGCGCTCTCGTATTGGCCCGCGCTGCTGATCTGCGCGAAGCGATCGAGCATCGACGCGCGCGGGATGCGCACCTGATCGAACCAGAGCCGGCCGTTGTCGACGCCGTTCAGGCCCATCTTCTGGCCGCAGTCGCCGACACGTACGCCGGGCAAGAGCGCGCCGCTCGCATCGCGAAGCGGCACGAGAAAGGCGTGGATGCCGTGGTGCTCGCCGGCGACCTCGAGCTGCGCGAACACGGTCGCGAGGTGCGCCGTCGACGCGGCGCCGCCGACCCAGTCTTTGCGTGCCGACTCGCGCGGCGTGTGGACGATGAGCTCGTCGCTCGCCGCGTCGTACCGCGCGGTCGTCTCGAGGTCGGCGACGTTCGAGCCGTGCCCGACCTCGCTCATCGCGAAGCAGCCCGGGAGGCGCAGTGAAGCGACATCGTTCAATAGTCGGTGATGTAGTTTGGTGCCGAGAAAATAGATGCTTCCGCCAAAAAGCCCGAACTGAACGCCGCACTTGATCAATAGCGAGAGGTCGCCCATCGCGAGCGTTTCGAAGGTCGCGAGGAACGCGCCGAGATCGCGCTGCTCGGTGGTCACGCGCGGATACGCGAGCGCGCCGACGCCACGCGCTGCGAGCTCCGCCATCCACGCGCCGACCATCGCGCGGTGCCGCTCTTTTGGCAGCCCGTACACCGCGCGATGGGCCGGATCGGCGAGGAACGCGCGTGCCTGGGCGCGCACCTCGGCGTGTCGTCCATCGAGCAGCTGGGCGAGCGCGGCGACGTCGAGCTCAGCGGCGTCGAAGCGCGCGCCATCGACCGCGTATTCGGCTGCCGCACACGCATCTTCGATGAGCGCGTCGCGATCGACGCCGAGCGCTTCTTCGACCTCGCTGAGCGCGCGCCGTGTCTCGTCGCTGAGCTCGCCGTCGGGCACCAGCGCGTCGCCGAGCGCGACCAGCGAGCTGCGCGATGCGAGCGACAGCGTGCCCGCCGCATCGCCGAGCACGCGCCGCACGCGCGCGAACTCCGTCGCGGTCGGCGGCGAGTCCGGGTCGAGCCAGGCCTCGAGCGCGAGTCGCGCGGACGGCTTCAGCCACGGCTGCGCGGCGACCTGACTGCGCAGCACCAGCGCCTCGCCGGGCTCGAGCGCACCGTCGGCCCACGCGACGTAGAGCATCGGCAAGAACGGGCGGAGCTCCGGCGTGTCGAGCAGCGTCGTTCGGTCGGTCTCGCTCATACGGAGAATCGTAGGTCACAATTCGAGCGAGAACACCCGTGACTGCGCGATCGCGCGCGCGCGCGCGAAGCGTCGGTCCTCGCACAGTTGCTACGCTGCGGCCTCGTGCGTCTGTCCCGCGTCGCAGTTCTCCTCGCACCGCTCACGCTCGTCGCGCTCGCCGCCGCGGCCCAGCCACGTCCAAGCGCGCGCAACGATCGACTGGTGCCGCTCGATCCCGCGGTGCGCTCGATGCTCGTCGTCGAGGACGGCGCGATCGCGCGCGTCGGGCCGCGCGAGGGAGCTGCGCGCCGCGGTCTGGTCGTCGAGGGCACGCGCGTTCCAGTGCGGCGCCGCGTCGCGGGGACGGGCTGCCCGACCGGCGTGTGGCTCGAGGTCGGCGACGACGCGTATCTGTGCGAGTCGTCGCTCGAGGCGTCACGCGCGCTGCCTTCTGGCGTAGCGCAGCCGGAGGTCGAGCGCGGCGGCGTGCTGCCATTCACGTACGCGTTCGTCGGCTTCGACGCGACACGCGCGTATGCGCGGCCGGAAGACTACGCGGCGGACGAATATCTCGAGGCGTACGGCGAGGGCTTCGGCATCGCCCTGCGCAGTCGCGTCACGCGCGGCGGCACGCGCTTCGTGGTGACGCGCACCGGTCGCTACGTGCCCGACGAAGGCCTGCGCTTCGTTCGCGCCAGTGAGTTCGTCGGCGTCGCGATCCCGCCAGGAGGTGCGCTCGACGCGGCGTGGGCAGTGCGCGAGCGCGTCATCGTGCGCACAGCCGCGCGTCGCGGTCGCGAGCTGACGCGCCTGCGCCGTCTCGATCGCGTGCGGGTCGTCGGAGAAGAGCGCGGCGTGCTGCAGATCTCCGTCTCGCTGCAGCAGGGCGACGCGCCGCCGCAAGAGCAGCTCGGCTATGTTTCGGCGCGCGAGGTGGTGCGCGCGCGCGTCGCTGCGCGCCCGGCGGAGGTCGCCGCGGACGAGCGCTGGATCGATGTCGACACCGCGACGCAGACGCTCGTCGCCTATGAAGGCGATCGACCAGTGTACGCGACGCTCGTATCCACTGGGCGCGCGGGCCGCGCTACAGAGACGCCGCGCGGCGTGCATCGCATCTGGGTGAAGCTCGCGACGAGCGACATGGACGACCTCGAGCGCGACGACGTCGAGCGCAACTACCGCATCGAGGCGGTCCCGTGGGTGCAGTTTTTCGCCGGCTCGAACGGGCTCCACGCTGCGTTCTGGCACGATCGCTACGGCGCGCGACACAGCCATGGCTGCGTGAATCTCTCGGCGCGGGACGCACGCGCGCTGTTCGACTTCACTGGGCCACATCTGCCCGCGGGCTGGAGCGCCGTGCTGCCGAGCGCGCAAGAGCGCGGCACCGTCGTGCGTGTGCGCTGACGCTCGCAGCGTCGTGTCATCGACAAGCGTCGTTGCTCGAACGTCACCGACAGGCGTAGCCTCGCGTGCATGTCGCTGCGCTGTCGATCGCTCGTCGCCGTTCTCGTTGTTTTTCTCGCTCCGGTCGTACTCGCTGCGTGCGGCGATGACGACGACACCCCGACGCCGGTCGACGGTGGCGGTACGGATCTCGGCGCGGAGACGGATCTCGGCGCCGACTTCGATGGCGGCATGCCGCCCGTCGACGCGGGCGGATTGCCCACCACCTCGCCGGGCTATGTGCCTGGCGCTCCGATCACCGCCACCGCGGGCGACTGGACCTGGGTCGATTTCCCCAGCGCGAAATGTCAGGACGGCTCGCCGACCGGCATCGGCGTGAACCCGAGCCCGAGCGGCTCCGATCAGCTCGTCATCTATCTCGAGGGCGGCGGTGCGTGCTTCAACGACCTCACCTGCGCGACGGTCGCGAATCCAGATGGCTTCGACGAGGGCAACTTCGCCGGCGGACCGAGCGGCGGGATCTTCAGCCGCAGTGACACCGCGAATCCGTTCCACGACTGGAACATGGTCTACGTGCCGTATTGCTCTGGCGACATCTTCGCCGGGAACAACCCAGTGCCGCAGACGCTCAACTTCGTACCGAAGCTGTTCGTCGGCTACGTGAACATGGGCGAGTTCCTCAATCGCATCGTGCCGACGTTCCCCGACGCGTCGAAGGTCGTGCTGACCGGCTCGAGCGCTGGCGGCTTTGGGGCCGCGTACAACTACGATCGCGCGCAAGCCGCGTTCGGCGATGTGCCGGTGCACCTGCTCAACGACTCCGGCCCGATCATGTCGCCGACGTATCTCACCGCGTGTATGCAGGACACGCTGCGCGACACTTGGAACCTGAACGCGACCCTGCCGCCGACCTGCTCGGAGTGCCTGACGCGCGGCACCGGCCTCTCGGCCGCGCTGCCGCACGTCATCGCGCGCCATCCCGATCGGCGCTTTGCGCTGCTCTCGGCCAATCGCGACAACGTGATCCGATTCTTCATGGGCTTCGGCCTCAGCCCGGACTGCAGCACCGCGGAGAACTTCACCGGCGCGGACTACACCGCGGGCCTCCTCGAGCTGCGCGACGACACGCTCGGCGACGCCGCCAACTTCCGCGCTTGGTACATCAACTCGAGCGAACACACTTGGCTCAATCGCACCGCGAGCTATCCGGCGCCGGGCGCGCCGCCGACGCCGATGCGCGAGTTCATCCAAGACTTCATCGACGGCGATCCGAGCTGGTCGAACGTCGGTCCCTGAACATCGCGCCGATTCGCTCGAGACCCACGCGATGAACGACGATGCGACGAGCCGAGGGAACGACGGAATGAGCGACGACGAAGAGAGTCGCGTCGAGCGCGACGAGCCCGCTCCTTCAGCGGAGGCACAGCCGGCGATGGGCGTCGTCGTGCCGTGGGAGCGGCTCAGCGTCGACGCGCTGCGCGGCGTGATCGAAGAGTTCATCACGCGCGAAGGCACCGACTACGGCACGGGCGAAGAGGCCTCGCTCGATCGCAAGATCGCGCAGGTGCAGCGGCAGCTCGAGTCGAGCGAGGTCGTCGTGTTGTTCGACGCGACGGCCGAGACCGTGAATTTGGTGCGCGCGACCGAGCTGCCGAAGGCCTGACGAAGATGGCTTCGGCTGGCGCGCGACGCCGTCCATTGGAGCGTGGCGCGGCGCGCAAATCCACGCGATCGACGCCAGCACCGCGCTGCCGGCTGGTCAGCGGCGTCACGTTTCGGTAGAACGCTCCTCCGTGTCCAACGCGTCGCCTGCCGAGACACTGCGCTTCGCCAAGTACGAGGGGCTCGGCAACGACTTCATCGTCGTCGACGCCACGGCGCCGGACGTCTTCGATGCAAGCCTCGCGCGAGCCGGCGTCGTCGCCGCGATCTGCGACCGCCATCGCGGGATCGGCGCGGATGGGCTGCTGCTCGCGGGCGTCGTTCGCGGCGTGCCCTTCATGCGCGTGCTCAACGCAGACGGCAGTGAGCCGGAGATGTGCGGCAATGGTCTGCGCTGCGTGGCGCTGCACCTCGCGCGCACCGGACAGCTGCCGGAGAGCGCGCAGACGTTGACCTTCGACACTGGCGCTGGGCCGCACGGCGTCACGCTGCACGCGGTCGGTGAGAGTGGTGTCGTCGAGGTGGAGATGCGCGCGCCGTCGCTCGTGCCGAGCGCGGTGCCGGTACACGCGCAGTCCGCGCTGGTGGACGCGCCGCTCGAGGTCGACGCGCACACGTTGAAGGTCACCGCGGTGTCGATGGGCAATCCGCACGTGGTGACGTTCGACGCGCTTTCACTCGCAGAGCGGCTCGCGCTCGGTCCGCGCCTCGAGCGCGACGCGCGCTTCCCCGACGGCGTGAACGTGGGCTTTGCGCAGATGACCGGCGGCGACGAGCTCACGCTGCACGTGTTCGAGCGCGGTGTCGGCTGGACCGAGGCGTGTGGCACTGGCGCTTGTGCAGCCGCCGTCGCTGCGGTCGAGACCGGTCGCGCCGAGCGCGGCCGCGCGCTGCGCGTAACGTTGCCCGGGGGGACGCTGGTCGTTCGCGTCGGCGCGCCGGGTACGCCGGTGCACATGACGGGGCCCGCGCGGCACGTCTTCGATGGCGCGCTCGCGCTCGGCCCGCTCACCCTCGCCGGAGCCGCGTGAACACACCGCCGCGCCTGCGCGTGCTCGTCGTCACGCTCGATCGCGACGACGCGAAGTTTGTCTCGGCCGTGCTCTCCGATCATGGCGACGAAGCGCATGTCGCCGAGGGCGTCACCGACGCGCTGGTCCGGCTCACGCGTGAGCCGTTCGACCTCGTGCTGCTCTCGCTCGCGATGCCACACGGCGATGGCCTCGCGCTCGTACACCATCTGCGCGCGCTCTATCCCGACGTCGACGTCGTCTGCATCGCGAACTCCACCGAGGTCGAACAGTCCGCTCACGCGATGGCGCTCGGCGTGCTCACCACAGTGATGCGCCCGCTCACTGGCGACGCGGTGTTGGTCGCCGCCGACCGCGCGCGCGAGCGACGGCTGCTGATCCGTGAGCGTGCGCGGCTGAGCGTCGAGGGCGCGACGAGCCGGCGGCGCTCTGCGACGTACGCGCGCTGCGCGGCGTTCGTCAGCGAGACCGAGCACGAGGCGATCGCGACGCGGGTGCTCGACGCGTGCGCCGGCGAGGTGCCGTCGATCGCGGCCGCGATCTACGTGCCTGATGGCTCTGCCGGTCAGCGCTTGGTGCGCGTCGCCGCGTCGGGTCAGGTCGAGCGTCTGCCGAAGGAGCTCGACGCGACCGACGTCGCCGGCCTCAGCCCGACCGATCTCGTGCTGCAGAGCGGCGCGCACGTGCGCGTGTTTCTGCTCGGCGACGCGGCCGTCGCGTGTGTCGTCGAGCTGCTGCGTGAGCAGCAGGCGCCACTCGACACGGATCAGCTCGAGGCGCTCGAGGTCGTCGCTGCGCTCGGCACGGCGGCCTTCGCGGCGGCGAAGAAGGTCGACCTGATCGCGCGCGGCGGGATTAAAGACCCGGAGACGAGCGCGTATACGTTTGCGTATTTCGGCGATGCGGCGGGACGCGAGATCGATCGCGCGACACGCCACAGCCGGCGCTTTGGTCTGCTCACCGTCGCCATCGATGGACTCGATCGCGCGCGCGAGGCGCTCGACACACACGCGGCCCTCGAGCTGCGGCGCATGACGACCGACGCGATCCTCGACGCGGTGCGCGACAGCGACGTGCTCGCGCGCGTCGAGGACGACGAGTTCTATTTGTTGCTGCCGGAGACCGGGCTGCTCGGCGCGCTCACCTGTCGCCGCCGCATCGAGGAGCGACTGCAGACGCTGCGTGAGGCGACGCAGGGGCGCGCGCCGGAGCCGCTCGTGCCGGTGATCGGCGTCGCCGTGTATCCGCAAGACGGCGGCGATCTCGGCCGGCTGCTGCGCGCCGCGCGCCGCAGAGCAGAGCGCTCGCGGCGCGGTGTGTTCCGCAAGCTCGGTCTCGCCGGGATGCCGTTCTGGGACCAGCTCGAGGTGTTGCTCGGCAGCGAAGACGAGAGCGCGCTCGGCCGCGATGGGACGATCTCGCTGCACCTCGACCTGCGCCGCGCACATGACGACGAGGCGCTGGTGCGGCACGCCGCGATGACCGACGCGCTGGTGCCGGTGATCGCCGGTGAGCTCGTCGCCGACGCTGTGCGCCAAGGCGCGGCGGGCACGATCTACGTCGCCGGCGACGCCGCGCTGGGGCACGCGGTGGCGCGCGCGCTCGAGGGCGCCGAGCGCAGTCCGATACGCACTTGGGTGCTCGGTCCCGCTGCGCAAGCGACGGAGGATGTCGCCGCCGCGTATCGGCTGCCGCTCGAAGATCCGCGGCTGGTGAACGCGACGCTGGTCCTCGCGCTGACCGAACTCGGCGGCTATGCGCTGGTCGCGCGACCGCTCGCGCCAGCCACATTGCTCGCGTTCCACGCCGCCGATCTCGATCTCGTCGAGGGCCTGCTGTGGTCGCTGCAGGCGACCTATCATCTGCAGCCGGAGCTGCGCTCGTGACCAGCTCGCCGCCGACCGACCGCGCGCGTGGCCGCGTCCTCATCGTCGATGGCGACTGGGACACGCTCGGCGCGCTCGCCGAGGCGCTGCGCGTCCGCGGTCACACCGTCGTGCTCGCGACCGACGGACGCAGCGGGCTCGCGCGCGCGGTCGAGACTTCGCCAGACGTCGTGCTCGTCGATCGCGACGTGCCGGTCGTCGACGTGCGCACCTTCCTCGAGGTGCTGCGCGACAACCCGCGCACCGCCGAGGCCCACGCGTTCGTGATGGGGCGCGGTGATCTCGCGCGTATCGCCACGATCGACGCGCGCGCCGAGCCGCTGGTGAAGCCGTTTCAGATCGCCGAGGTCGCGGCGCGCGTAGAGCGCGTGATCGCCGCGCGCGCCGCGCCAGTGCGCGAGCCGGAGCTGCGCGGCGATCTCGCGCAGGTGGCGCTGTTCGATCTGCTGCAGGTGTTCGGCGCCAATCGCCGCACCGGCACGCTGCGCGTGGAGACCGAAGGCGCGATCGCGGAGGTGCGCGTGCACGACGGTCGCATCGTCGACGCGATCTTCGGCGCGGCGATCGGCGAGAAGGCGCTGTTTCGCGCGCTCTCGCTCAGCGCGGGTCAGTTCGTGTTCTTGCCGGGCGTGCGTGCGCCGCGTGAGCGCATCGACTCGTCGATCGACTGGCTGCTCATGGAGGCCGCGCGACAAGGCGACGAGGTCGCGCGCTTGCGCACGCAGCTGCCGAGCGGCGGTGCGACGCTTGGGCGCGCGTCGACTCCGACCGTCGCGTCGACCGCGGCGCGTGAGCTGCTCGAGCGACTCGACGAGCCGCGCTCGATCGACGAGCTGGTCGATCTGATGCCGACGCCGGATCTCGAGGTGCTGCGCGCGATCGCGGAGCTGCTCGCGCTCGGTGCCGTCATCGTGCTCGACCCGCGCGGGGAGCGCTTCGAGCTGTGCGACGAGGACGCGGCGATCACGCTGCGCACCGCGGCGCTGCGCCTGCGCCGCCCCGGGCTCGAAGGCTCGCCGCGGCTCGCGATCCTCGCGTCGCGCGCGGTCGACGTCGCGCGCTTCTCCCGCGCGCTGTCGCAAGTCGATGGCTTCGTGGCGGCGGCGTCGCCCGCCGCGGGTGCCGGTGCCGGCGCGCTTGGACAGCTCGGCACGGTGCGCCTCGACGGCGTCGAGCTCGAGCTGTTCGTGCTGCCAGTGGAGGCGCCGCTGCGGCCCTTGTGGGCGCCATTCCTCGCGCCGACGCTCGCTGCGCTGCGCCTCGCCACGCTCGACGAGCCGCTCGCCGCGGATGCGACCGACCTTCTGCGCAGCCTCGGTGTGTCGGTTCTCGACGCGCCTCCCGGCTGGCACGAGCCGCGCGGCGCCGCGCTCGCGATTCGTCTCGCGCTCGGCGCGATCACGCCGGCGCAGTCCGAGCGACGCTGAGCTCGCCGTACCCTTGTTCTGCCGCGCGCCGGTGAAAGCGGAGCATCGTCAACTTCAGGTTGACGATATCGTGAGCGACGCTTCGGTTGTGCGTCGACTCGCTCCACGTTAGGGAAGTCGAATGACCTCCATCGACGGAAAAATCTGCGTCGTCACCGGCTCCACCTCGGGCATCGGGCGCGCGATCGCGTTCAGGCTCGCGGAGCTCGGCGGCAGGGTCGTGCTGGTCGCCCGCGATCGCGGCCGCGCGGAGCTCGTTCGGCAAGACATCGCCGCGCGGGCGAAGAGCACCGCGGTCGACATCGTGCTCGCTGATCTGTCGTCGCAGGCGTCGCTGCGCGCGGGTGTCGCCGCGCTGCAAGCGCAACATCCGCGCATCGACGTGTTGGTCAACCAAGCGGGGCTCGTGCAGAGCGAGCGCACCGTCACCGTGGACGGGCTCGAGACGATGTTCGCGGTGAATCACCTCGCGTATTTCATGATGACGAACTTGCTGCGACCGCAGCTCGCGGCGGGCCGCGCGCGGGTCCTGAACGTGACCGGCGGCATCGAGGCGGCGGGGACCATCGACTTCGACGACCTGCAGCGGGCGCGGAAGTTCGGCTGGTTCAAGACGCTCGCGCAGTCGAAGCTCGCGAATGTGTTGTTCACCTACGAGGCCGCGCGGCGATTCGCCGAGGACAGAATCGTCGTGAACTGCCTCAACCCGGGCGGCGTGAAGACGGCGCTCGGACAGAACACGGGCGGGCTGCCGCGCCTGATGATGACGCTCGGCGCGCTGTTCTTCGCGAGCCCGGAGAAGGCAGCGCGCAACTTCGTTCAGCCGCTAGTGTCGCCGGAGCTCGCCCAGCTGACCGGCAAGTACTTCGCGCCCGACGGACGCACACTCGCGCGCTCGTCCGCCCGGTCGCACGACGCAGCGCTCGCTGAGCGACTGTGGACGGTGAGCGCTGCGCTGACGAGCCGCGCGAGTGTGTGACGGCGGCTGCCGTCGTCGTGATCCGCGAGGAGCCGACCGAAGCGGACGTGCCCGCGCCGCGGCGCTATGCTCGCGCGATGGTGCGTCGCGAAGCAGGCGAACGGGATGTGGGGCCGGGGCCTGCACGCTGCACTTCTCCAACGGGTGCAAGTCCCGTCTCGCTAAGCGTCGGAGCGCCGAGTCGCAGGCCCCAGGTGTCCGGGAGAGATCTACCAATGTCATCGTCGCGTTTTGTCCACTCCTCCGCCGCGCTGCTCACCTCGACGCTCGTCTTGGCCGCGTGCGGCTCCGATCCGGCACCCGCGCCGACGCCTTCGACCCTCGATCCCGCCGCGGTCGACCGCAGCTCGGCCGCGCTCGTGGCCAGCGTGCTCGTCTTCGATGTGGCCGAGACACTCGGCGGGCTCGGCACGCTGATCGGCTCGAGCCCGGCAG